>ERZ825137.5697-NODE-5697-length-11364-cov-5.925634_pt1 | contig 11364 bp, 7 predicted proteins | sample MGYA00519873_ERZ825137 | MGnify/ENA primary metagenome ERZ825137 (study PRJEB31778, sample SAMEA3449190) | human gut metagenome | biome: human gut; feature: human-associated habitat; material: faeces | place: United Kingdom | collected 2010/2012 ... | reverse complement strand
GCAAATTCGAGCACTTTTTCACAATAAAAAAGCGGCTACCGTTTTTGATAGCCGCTGTGTAAGAAAATCGCTTTGTTAGCTGTTGTACTTCTTCTTTCTGCTTATCACGGTTGTACCAATAACAGCGCCGCCGCTGATTAACAGAACGGCAAACCACAAAGCAAGGTTGCTGTTATCGCCGGTCTGCGGGCTTTTTGTCCCATTGCCGGTATTTGTCGCAATGATTCCATATTGACTCAAATGGTTTGTTTCAAACACAATATAACCGTTTTCTGCTGCGGCAGGTATGGTTTCTTTAATCTCTCCGTTCGAAATATAGACAATTTCGTATTTGTTATAGCCCTTCAAATTATCCGGCAGAGCAATTCTGATCTTCATTTTGGTATCGCTGATTTTTACCACATTGTTGTTTCCATCCAACACATTGATATCCGCAATGAATTTCACATTCTTGTCTGCCAAATCCTTCTTGACTTCGACCGGTTTGATATCCAATTTATAATCCTTGCTGACTTCCTTGGCAAATTCGATTTTTGCCTTTATATCTCCCGTGCTTTGGATTTCCTTTACCGTATCATTACTGGGATTTTCCGGCTTCCCGGAGGTTTTTGCCCAAGAGGCATAAAGAGTTACGTTTTTATAGCGCTCATAACCCGAATCTTCCGTAATTAATGTTTATAGGCTCACTGTCAACAACTTCGACATCCATTTTTCCTTATACCTGTGTAAATTAGAAAACAGTCATATAATAACCTATAAAAACTCCGGATGCATTATTGAAAGTTCGCTTTTTTGTAAATCTTTTAAGGTTGTTTTCCGATCGGTTTTATGATATAATGTATTAAAGTGCATGTGATTGCGGGTGAGAAAATGAACACATACCGAATAGCCGTTTGTGATGACGATCCGGTCATGAGAGAACAATTGCATTCTTTCTGCAGGGAGCTGCTGGACGGAGAAAGTATTCCGTATGCGATAACAGCTTTTCCCTCTGCCGCGGAACTTGAGAAAAGGATGAATTCTGATGTCGAGAAACCGTTCAATCTGCTTATCTTGGATATTCAGATGAACGGCATGACGGGACTGGAGCTGGCGCGTTCTCTGCGAAGCAAGGACGACCGTATTTCAATTATATTTGTGACCGCATGCGACAATTATCTTTCCGAGGGCTATGATGTACAGCCCATTCATTTTCTTCTTAAACCGATTTGCCGGGAAGCACTGGCAAATGCAATCCGTACGGATCTTAAATTGAATTACTTACCCAAAGCAGTCACGCTTAGCATCGGTAATAAGATACTGCATTTCTCCGTGTCGGAAATACGTTATGTAGAAAGTTATAACCACAACATAATCATTCATCAAAGTTCCGGAAACAGCAACACCTATTATCTTTCTCTTACCGAGTTTGAAAAACAGCTTCCAAAAGGCCATTTTTCACGTTGTCATAACAGCTTTCTGGTGAATCTGAGCAGAGTAAAGGAAATCGGACGGACGGACCTAACGCTTCGAAATGGTGATATGCTTCCTGTGGGGCGTACATACTATAAAGCCTTTCAAAGCGCATTTATACGATATATAAATCAATAAAATCAGCGGGTGTCATTTTCAAATGAATGACACCCGCTGATTTTATTATTTTTTCGGAATTCTTAAAGCGGTCTGAACAGTAAAAACATTTTCATCCGAAATAAAAATATCCAGCATACTGTGATATTTCTCTGCGACAGCGTTCATAAGCTTTAATCCAAAGCCATGACTTTCCTTTTCATCCTTTGTAGAAATATACTGCCCGTTCTTATCCTGTTTTGGCTCTTCAATAAACGAATTCTCACATTTTACGGCGAGAAAACCGTTTCGTTCCTCTGCCTTGAATCGGATAAAGCTTTTTTCCGTGCAGCGCGAGGCCGCCTCTATAGCATTATCCAACATATTCATAAGCAGCGCGCACAGTTCATTTTCGGAAATCGGAATCTCTGCGGACACCGAAGCAGTGGCATCAAATGATATTCCCGCCCGTGCCGCTCTGTAGGCAGCATCCTGCAAAATAGCATTGACAACGAAATTTTTGGAAAAGTGTGTTTGCGCCAGGTGCTCGCACTGCCCTCTCATATCCTGCAGCATTTTGCCCAGAGTTTCATAGTCTCCCTTTTTGTAAGCCGACTCCAAGGCAACAATTCTGTGTCTTTCCTCATGCCTGATTGCCTCACTTGCCCTCATTTTGCTTTCGATGGCACGATATCCGTCCAGAATCAGCTGATTGTGCAGGCGGAGCGCCTGTGTTTCCGTTCGCTGCGTGACAAAGGCGCACATCACTGCATATGTAGAAATTACAGCACAAACAGCAGTCAGCCAAACGGTAATCCAATACAAAAGTTCCCCATAATGCCCAAGCTCAACTGTATCACGGAACATCTGCACGATATATCCTGCAAGATACCCATTTACGGCGGCAGATATTCCGAAAGCAATCAACAGTGTAGTAAAGCTGACCGCCGTAGTGATTCCAAAATACTTCCAAAATTTCCGCTGTCGGTTCATTGCAAGAAAGAGAATCAGTAACAGTATAAAGAAGAAGCCAACCTCCCGGCGGATAAGAAAATCGACCAACCGGTTATTCAGGAAGAAATAGCCCATTCCCTTTGTAATCCACTGTGCCGTAAGACCGGCAGCCGCAAGAAGCAGCGGAATCAGACTCCAGTCGGGCTTTTTGTGTGCAACTCCCAAAAGAAATATACCCGCCACAAGAAGTGAAATCGCTGCGGTTACGCCGGCGGGAATTCCGTAAAAATTAGCATATGCATAGCTCTCAGTCGCATCGTATTCTACTGGTACAAAGCGAGCAGCCGGAGGAAACACCAAGCTGGTTGTACTTTTAACTACACATGTCATTGTGACATGGCATTCTTCATTTCTCGGCATAGGAATTACTGCCTGTGTCTGTCCCGCTGCCCCTGCAGGGACAGCGGACGAGGAGTGCCATACCTCAACTCCGTTGATACAAACCGTAAGCTCCAACCCTGCCGTTTCAAACACCAGATTCCCGTTTTCCTCTGTCGGCGGAAAAACAGTTTCAAGCCGAAAACTCTCCCCTGTTTGAGGCACAACGGTATAATCCAACGAACTTTCGGAGCCGTCTGTCTCAATTTTGACAGAAGACTGCCAATCAATATAGCGAATCGACATGTCCGTCTTAATAAAAAACTGCAGAAAACGCATTGTCCCCAAACAAAGCAGTATAAAAACGGCAGTACAAACAACCTGCAGGCAGCGTTTCATATTCGAAATTTCATTCCTTTCCATTCAACTTCATAACTCGGAGCACCGAACTTTTCATCATTATTTTACTGGCTTTTTTCTCGTTTTGCAAGAGATATTTCACGCTTCACCCCGTCTACAGCGTAAACAACCGATATACAGCGTAAACGACACGACAGAGGCCGACATAATTTGATATAATGTAAGAGAGGAAGTATAACAGAATACTTTATGATTTGCTGCGTCAAATCCCCGCCCGAAAACAATCTTTCCCCCGTGAAAAGAAAAGGAGGACTCTCTATGTACAAAAAACTCATTCTGAAGCGCTCGCTATGCGCGCTGCTGTCGGTCATAATGATCGCAGTATGTCTGCCCCTGTCGGTCTTTGCCGCCGACCCGAGTGAGCCGCAGTTTTCATCGGATGCCGCTAATACTCTGATGAAAAACACAAAACCCGCCGGCTTTGACAATACAACCAACCCTTACGGGTATGCTGTCGGCCGTCCCTTTGCAATGGTTGAAAAAAACGAACTGCTTTATTTTGAGACATACGGCACGTCCGCAACAGGCAAAATTGCGGATGTAGGAACCCCGGAGTCTCTCAAGAACTTTATTTCCAAAAAAGGAACCGCTTCCGATGCCTCTCTGCCCAATATGGACATCAGTGCGCTTCAGACGTACTATGCGTTTGTCCAGTCCGTTTCCTTTGACCCGTTCGGCTCAGGCAGGAGAGACCATGTTGCCTATGTAGGTCTTGATAAGTCGGATAAGCAGGTCTATCTTCATATATATGATACAAGAACGGGAGAATATAAAGGCAAACAGTGGGTCGGCGAAATGACCTGGATGTTTGACAACAAAGGCCTTATTCGTGCTCTAAACCTTGAAACCAACGCCTATCTGAACATTACCGCAGGCGACTTTGACGGAGACGGCAAGGACACGCTGATCATCTATGTTCCGCACACAAAACGCTCGACAGGTTTGATGCAGACTTTTGATTACGAACCTTTTGTCGGCTGCTTTCTGTATGAATATTCCTTTACCGGCAAAAACAGCTTTGTATTATTAAATAACACAAGCATTATGGGAGAAGGCAAAAAACTCGGCTTCGGCAATGATATGCTTCATGACTCCTACAAAAAATTATATCACACCACTGTTGGAAGTCCCACGGACCCAGGGGCAAATAGTGACAGCATGGGTGGAAGCTCTGGCGCAACCTTTGACAACCGATTTCATAAGCTGGGCGTAGACATGGTGGTGGGCGATTTTAACGGCGACCAAATCGATGACATCGCCGTGCTGTCCTATTTCTTCATAAACAATGTAAACAGTCGCAATTTGAATCTATATCGTCCTCAGGTAAAAATTAAATATGGAAAAGCCGGCGGTAGTTCTTCCGGCGGAGGCTCCTCGTTTGTGGACGGCGACGCCGATGAAAAATTCTATGTTTGCCCGGAGGGAAAACTCCAAAATATTCTCCAAAATGATGTTGTTTATAATAGTAACAGCATGAACGCCTGCAGCATCACGGCAGGAGACTTCAACAACGACGGATATGAAGATATCCTTGTTGCGGGCTTATATGCCAATGTCAATGCTTCCTACGCTACCACTCATTCATCCCAAACTGCATATACAACGCTCCTTAATAACGGAAACAGAGGCTTTGTACAATCCGAATATAAGGTGATGGCTTCCAACGGTTGGACGAAGGCCGGTTCCAGAACTAAAGAAGTTGTTTCGCCTTTAGCGGTAGAGGCTGTTGCTTTTAACGGTGCGAGCGCCGCAGATTTCGTCTTTATCAACGGCACGCTGTACAACTATAATGCCCAGACCGGAGAACTTTACAAGCTCACTTCAAACGAATATTCTTTCCGCACAAACTCAAACGGCAGCACAAACAACTTCTGGTTTGAGGGCGAGATCGGCGGTAAGACAGAATTCTTCCGCTCGGTTGCCGTCGGAAACTTTGACGGCAACAATGCAGGACGTGAGCAGATTGTGTTTGTAACCTCTGCCGAAACCGGTAACGAGGATAAATATTCCTTCAGCAAGGGTATGATTTCCGCAACCTATCCGGATACAAGCGACAGCTATGAGGCGGCAAACGGCTTTGACCTGACATTGTCATACTGGAGTCCGAACGAAGCGTACGGTGATTACTACGGCTGTACGGCTCAGGTACTTCTCACCGCCTGCGACAGAAACCAGGACGGTGTTATAGCCAAATATAAGGGCGTAAGCTATGCCTACAGCGACCCGGAGGTCAAGGCAGTCATACAGGCTGCGCCGTATTTCTCCGCGCTGAGTGACTCCGGCGAAAACGAAACCGCATATACAATCACAGAGAGTTTCGAGTTGGAGCAGTCCTCATCGAACAATGTTTCCTTCAGCGTCGGAATGTCTTACTCTTACGGAGGGCTTCTCGCCCCCGTTGAGGTGAACATCTCGGCAGGCTACTCGCTTGAATGGAGCAAAACCTATTCCACGGCTCTGCAGAAGGAATATTCCCTGACGGTTAAGGCACGGGCGTACAACACGGTGCTTGTGTCCAGAACGCCTGTATTTATCTACGCCTATGAGATACTGGACGAAAACGGCAAATGGTCGGGAGATACCGCCATAACGCTTTCCATTCCGCAGCAGCCGGTATATCAGCAGCTGAGCGTTGACGACTACAACGGCTTTGTCGATGAGTATAACGGTTATATGAATAACAAGAACTATCATGCCGTCATAAGGGAATCGGATAAAACAGACAAAGATAAAAAATACTATTATCCCTTGGTAAAAATAGATAAAGCGGCAAACTGGCTTGACGGAAACGAGGGCAACCCGTTTATGTACAATCAGCTCGGCTGGGGCGTTTACAGCCATTTGGGTGCAGAGCAGCTCAGTAAGCTCGCCATTCGACTCGGACATAACGGCGGTCTTAACGAGGTTTCGTGGGGAAAAAGCAATATAAAATCCGTTTCCGAAGAAATGTCGCACGGTTTTTATTTCAACTTCTCCATCAGCTTCGGTGTATTCGGCGATGGTATACTATTCTCGCATGATGTTGGTTTTGAAACCAGTTTGAGCTACAGCAACGGCTCGGGCGTATCCACCACAACGACATCGTCCGAAGGCTGTACCGGCGTGGTCAATGATATCGACGGTCCGGATCTTGCCTCAAACGGAATCCCTGCAAACGTATACACGCAATATACCTTTGACTGGACGCTCGGCCAGTGGTTCCGACACCTTTACGGCGATGAAAACAACAAGACCATCTTTATAGGCTATAACTTGACAAATCTCAGTGCTCCTTCACCGGCAGTGGTCGACCTTGAGGCAGAACTGCTTGACGAAGACGAGATACGCCTTACTTGGTCGCAGCCCGATAAAACTCCCGGCTGGCCGGATGCGGAGGGCTACTATCTTTATCAAGTTGAAAACGGTGAATATAACAGGATTTCAAATCTTGTTCCTGTCGGCACGACCTCTTATGACATTTCCGGACTTAAAACCAATACAGAGTACGAATATGTGCTTACAACCGTTTGCAAGGTAGACGGAAAGGATAAGGAAAGTGCCTGGTCAAACTCTGCAACCATAACAACAGCAAAGAGAGACTATAAGGTCAACTATAAAATCGACAACGAGAAAGCCGCCGATATCAGTGTGCGGCACCTCGGCAATGTTAATATTAAATCGGGCGATGAGATCAATGAAAACGATATTATTAAAATCAGAGTTTCGCCAAAGAACCGGCACTTTGAACTTGTGTCGCTGACTCTTGATAACGGCGGAGAAGAGACTGTATTCAGACCCGACCTCAACGGCAACATAGAGTGCGCGTTTGCACTGGGCGGCGAAGCTAACATATTCGTATCCACACGAAAAACATTCGATTCGGCTGAGGTCATCTTTGTCGGCGAATATAAGAACGGCGAAGACCTTCTCGGAACAGTTACCGCAAAGGTCGGTGAAACAGGTCTGCCTGCTCCGGGCGGCACGGTGACCGGCGATGTAACATTTACCGCCGTTCCGCAAAACGGCTATACACTGAAGTCGTGGAGAATAACAGATGCCGAAAACAATACGGATATTGTTAACGCGGCAGGCTCAAATACCTACACGCTTACCCTTGGCTCAACAAGATACACCGTCGAAGCGGAATTTGAAAGAGTTTCCGAAACCGACAGACCCGTGAAGCTGACCTATTCCGTTGCAAGCGGCAACGAAACCGGTATGGCGGCAACAAAGCAGACCTATCAGTCCGGTGCCGCTGTTCCCGTGGGAACGAAAATCAACTTCATCGCTCAGGCGGCAGAAGGCTATAGGGTGCAAAAGCTCGTTATCACCAAAAACGGAATTTCCGACACGGTAATAACAGATAACAGGCTTTACGATATGTACGAGTATGAGCTCACCGTTGATACCCAAACCGATATCAAGGTATACTTTACGGAGATCGAAAAATATACGGTCACAGTTGATATGCCGAATAAGAACGCCGAAATTACCGTTAAAAACGGGACATCGGATTTTGAAAGCGGTCAAAAGGTCAATTTCGGCGATGAAATCACCGTAACCGTCAAGCCGAAGGATGGATACCGTCTTGCCGACACAGAGAGCTGGTCCGATAACGGCGACGGGAGCTATACCTATGAGACCGGCAGAATCAAGATGGAAACGCATATCCGTGTGGCGGTAGAGGAAATTCCGGAATACACCGTCACCTTCCCGACAATGATTGAGGGCTGTGTGCTGACAGTGCGCAGCAAAAATGAAAAAATCACAAGCGGCAGTAAAATTCGTGAAGGCACAATTCTTGTTGCGAGTATCGTGCTTGAGCCGTCATATATCCTCAAAGGCTGGTACATCGGCGGCGAATTCAGTCCCGAAACCAACAAGACCGAAGTTTCCTTTACGGTGGACGGAGACACCCTTCTTTCCGTAATCGTTGAAAATGTAAAAGGCGACAAGGGTGATACCGGCATCGGAATCAAATCAGCAATTATTGACGAAAGCGGAAACCTCATTATTACTCTTACCGACGACACGGTGTTAAACCTCGGAAAGGTCACCGGAGATAACGGAAGTCAGGGCGAACAAGGTGTTCCCGGTGCCGCAGGAGTAGGAGTTAAATCCGTCGCAATTGATGAAAACGGAAATCTGGTCATAACTCTCACAGACAATACCGTGCATAATCTCGGAAAGGTAGTCGGAGATAAAGGCGAACAGGGCGTGAATGGCGTTGGTGTTAAATCCGTTATGATTGATGAAAGCGGCAATTTGATTATCACTCTTACCGATGAGACCGTACACAATGCCGGACGGGTGACCGGAGATAAAGGTGACAAGGGCGATACGGGCAATGTCGGAGTCGGTGTAAAAACCACCGAAATCGATGAAAACGGCAATCTAATCATCACCCTTACCGACGACACTGTGCATAACCTCGGGAAAGTAGTCGGTGCAAAGGGCGAAGCCGGTACTGCAGGAACCAACGGCATTAACGGTACCGGAATCAAGTCCGCTCATATCGACGCAGACGGTAATCTTATCCTCACCTTTACCGACGGAGTTATAACCAATCTCGGAAAAATCGTCGGAACGGACGGGAAAGATGGTGTCAATGGTAAAGATGGTACCAATGGCAAAGATGGCAAGGACGGAAAAGACGGTCTCGGTATTAAAGGATGCCGCATTGACGACGGTGGAGACCTGATAATAACCCTGACCGACAACACAACGCTGAACGCCGGCAACATTTCCGCGATCAGCGATAAAGTCAGTGTTTCCAAGCCTCTTGCAACCGCAGCAGTTTCTCTTTCCGGAGTGTCTCTTCTTTGGAATATTGTTTCGCTTGTTGCGGCGATTGTAAGGAAGAAAAAACTAATTTAATTCGGATGATTGTTCGAATTTAAGATGAAGAATTTGTGCAGACGGTGTCTGCACAAATTCTTCATCAGGATAAGTCTCCGCGAATTTTGCCATGTATTTGAGGTTCCGCACGGAATATCCCTTGACATTCGGGAAAGAAATGCGGATATCGGCGGCAAGATTCTCTATGAATTTACTCCCCAATGTCTTGCGTTCGTTTATCACTTAGCCTATATGGTAATAGCCTCATGATCTCAGAAATTTGTTCCGATATTCCTGTTCCCGGAGCTGATAACCCCTCCGGTTCAGTTCTGCTATTTTCAGAGCCACAAGGTTGATGTCCGAATGCAATGCCCGCGCGGTTGCGGCAAGATCATAGCCGTTGTAAACGCACTCCAAAACATCTTCATCCGGCAGTTTCAACTGTGCGGCAAACACATTTGCCTCATATTCCATCTGATTGTTTTGCATATCAAACAGGTTGAATTCTCAGAAACCTATTCTGTCGGCAACTTATTTGCACGCAAGTCCAACAGACGTATACATCCGAGCAATACAACAAGCAGACTGCCGCAAATCAGCGGGATAACGTAAGATTCCACCATGTCAACAGCTGTACCAGCCAAAAGCAGCGATATAGGTATCAAACTATATGATACTGCTGTCAGAGTGCCAATAACTTGGCCACGAAGGTCATCTTGGACAAATATTTGGATTGTTGTAATTGTCTTGATGTTGATTGCTACGCTTAGCCAACCAACGATAAACTCAAGTATGCAAAAAGCAATAACTGTGAGGATATGATGATATGGAATCCGCGCAATAAGACTAATCAATAGCATTATGAATCCAAGGCTTCCTACTTTAACATATGGGTATTTAAGCTCCGTTTTACAGGGATGTTTGGTTTGGAACAGGGCGCTTAAAACAGATCCAAAGCCGAGGCATCCGGTGATTATCCCGTAACTGCCCGAAGAAATCCCAAAAGCGTTCGTAATGATGAACGGAACCGCTACACTGATCCCTGCTGTAACGCAAAAATTTACAAGACCGTCGCCAAAAAGAAATGGGCGAAAATCCTTATTTCTCAATAGCCAAAGGAATGCGGAATTTGTCTTTTTCTCCGATTGTTCTTTGAATGAAGTAGTTTTTGCCGCATTAAATATAAGGAATAATTCACCGAATGCGGATATTAAGAATGAAGCGATATTGATTACGGCAAACATTTTTACAGGGATAGCGCTGATAAGAACTCCCCCAACAGCAGGCGCTAAGATGTTGACGCCGGATGTAATGAGCTGCGATGAGGAAGCCAGCTTTTTTAACCCGACCGCATCCACGATTCCGTCAAGGTTTGGCAAATGAGCATCTACTACATTGTTGAACAGTGCAGAAATGCAGGAGAGAATAAAAATCGTACAGTATATAGCGGGCAAGCTAAAAAACACCAGCGGTATAACACAGGTAATTGCGCTTGCTATATCACATACGACGAGCATCCTGTTTGGATGCTTCAATCTATCGCTGACTCTTCCAGCGATCATAGAAAAAATGATTGTAGGAAGATAATTCACCAAAAGTGAAATGCTGAAATTCAGCCCCGATCCGGTCTGCTTCAGAATATACCAGCTCAAAGCAAATAAGAACAGCTTTGTTCCAATGTACGAAACGCCCTTACTCAGAAGTAATAAAACACGATTATTCATAGTGATTTTGCCTCCTCAAAGCTTTTCCCATAGAGCAGATAGCTTTTTGTCGTTAAAGGCGTTAACGGCTCGTTCCAAACTTTCAAATGCCGTTGTTCCGAGATCGTCATATGCGTTTACCCTATCTATGAACTCAATATAACGTATGTTGCTCATATCAAAACAAGGAACAGCATCATAACCGCGTGCAAACGCTTGAGCCTTCTTTAATGAGATAATTGCGTCGTCATTGTTTTCGCTTTTTATCTGCATAAAGGCGAGAAAAACATAGAATCTGCCAAGCATCTTATCAAGAAAACTTGTTTTTCCGGGCTGAGTCAAACCGGAAATGAGTTCAATTCCCCAAAGTAGGATTGATTCAGCGGAAGAATAATCATTTCGCACACAAAAAACAGTTGCATATCCTTCGATGATACGCATGATTGCAGTGATATTTTGCAGCAATGCCATTGATAAAAAGGGCACAGCATACTTCTTTTTCGGTTTTTCCGCCGGAAACAGTCCCAGTTTGCGCATGACGCGG
>ERZ825137.5695-NODE-5695-length-11369-cov-2.690207_pt1 | contig 11369 bp, 11 predicted proteins | sample MGYA00519873_ERZ825137 | MGnify/ENA primary metagenome ERZ825137 (study PRJEB31778, sample SAMEA3449190) | human gut metagenome | biome: human gut; feature: human-associated habitat; material: faeces | place: United Kingdom | collected 2010/2012 ... | reverse complement strand
CGGGTAGTCACACGGCGCTTTGAAATATCAATGAAATCCACTTTAATTAACTCCCTTCAGAATCTGTGCGAGGCGCTTATATGTCAGCATTGTAAAGCCGCCGATCACAAGACCTTTCAGTATGTTGAAGGGCAAGGCATTGAACAGCACAATGTCCAGTTTCGTGCGGATGAACGGCAGAAATATGCCGAAGGAGGCGATGAGCTGATCCAGCGGCATGAAACTTTCAAACAGCGGCAGCAGGATAAAGTAGTTTGCCAATGCTGCGGTAATGCCCATAACAAGGCTGGCGATAATACAGGCGATCCATGCCGTTTTCTTTGTTTTCCGGTGTTTATAAATAACCCCGGCCGCGACCACATAAGAAGTGCTTATCAGGAAGTTGGCGATCTCTCCGACGCCTCCTGTGGAAGTGGTCAGAAGCTGCAAGGCGTTTTTCACAAGTTCAATGAGCAGACCGGATATCGGTCCGAACGCAAATGCTCCGATAAGCGCCGGAAAGTCTGACAGGTCCATTTTTGCAAAAGAGGGAGACAGCGGCACGGGAAATTCCACAAAGGCAAGCACATAAGCCATTGCGGAAAGCAGAGCGGTCATGGTGATGGCGCGAATATCAAGGCGGCAGTTCTTTTCGGTTGATGTATGGTAAAGGTGCGGTTCATAATACTCATATACTGAGGATATGCTTGGATTTGAAACCACCCCGCAGGACGGGTTCCCCTGCGGGGCTGTTTCCTCATATCTTCTTTCGTCCGGACTATAACCGTCGGCTGCGGAATTTCACCGCATCGGGCGTTTCTTCACGCTTCGCAGACTTTACTGCCGGTCAGGAATTTCACCTTGCCCCGAAGATGTTGAATTAAGACTGCTGCTTAGAACTCGTAAGGAGGGTTGCCGGAAAAGTCGGCGATAACACCGTGGGCATTATCCAAATAGAACACCTCAAAGATGGGGTTTGCAGCCTCTCCGTACTGACTCTTCACGATGAGATTCCGGATGCACATTTCCTTGACGGACATATTGTTTTCAAACACAGCCTTGCCGTGGAGACGGATCCACGCATACTCCGGGCTGGAAACAGATATTTCTACCTCAGGGTTTTCCTGCATATCCTTGTAAACATCCTTTTGATTGTTTGTGCAGAACCACAGCTTGCCGTCATGCTCACCTGCGAACATAAAGGGGCGGCACTTTGCCTTGCCGTCTCGGCCTACTGTAGCCAGATACTGTACGGGATTTGCTTTCAGAAATTCTACTACTTTGTTCATTGTAAATTCCTCCGGAACGGTTTTTATTTTCGAAAGGTTGCTTTTTCCTTTCGTTGGCATTATAATATCACCGTAATCCCCGTTAGTAAAGTAAGCACATTATTGTGCTGTAGTTACCAAAAGGAAACTAACGGACGGTTACCGCAAGGAAACAATTGCGCCGCCGTTGGTTTTTCAGTCTTTCCGGCGCTTAAAAAATATTTGGGGGTTATAGTTATGAGCGAAGCAAAATTAAAAAACGGTCTTCCTGCCTGCCCGGTTGAAACCACACTGACCCTTATCGGGGATAAATGGAAGGTTCTGATCCTTCGGGACCTTATGGCAGGGACGAAACGTTTCGGAGAATTGAAAAGGTCTGTGGGAAGTGTGTCTCAGAAGGTTTTGACATCTCAGCTCCGCGCCATGGAAGAAAGCGGACTTGTCCACCGTAAGGTTTATGCCGAGGTGCCGCCGAGGGTGGAATATTCTCTTACCGTTCTTGGCAGAAGCCTGAAACCCATTCTTGATTCAATGGTTGTCTGGGGAGAGGAATACAAGGCCGCCTTTGAAGGTGGACGCGCCTGAATATGTAAAAAAACATCCGCCGAAGGCTACGCCTTCGGCGGATGTTTTTAAACGAACAGAACGCATCCCTGACGTTTAAACTGTTCTATTTTTCTGTCTATAGCGTCTTCCGATATATTCAGCTTCGCTGCAAGACAGCTTTTGCACATAAATTCCCGTGCACCGCGGTTTATGAATTTTTTATATGCGCCTATATCGTTACAGGCCAGCGGCCTTTCGCACTGCATACACTTCTGCATTATCTGTCCACTACGCGGCAGCGATACATCAGGGTATCGTATGCGTCAAGCTGATGGAGGAATGTGCCGTTCTTTACAGTAAAGACTTCTCCTGTCCATACATCGTGCATTTCGAGCGTCTTTCCGGAGGACAGTGAAATTCCCAGTGCGTCTATCAGGAATCTTACGAAGGTGCCGCTTTCTCCCAGATTGAAAAACGCCAGCGCGATATCTCCGTTAGCCAGATATCTGGCGTAACAGCGCGCGTCGTTTCCTATCCAGGTATCCAGATGCATGACCTGACGGCAGTCCGGATCCTGATTTATGGCTATCACTTCCTTGTTGGAGAGGATCTTCATTGCGCTTTCGCTCATGTTGCGGATGTCGCAGCCTATCATAAGGGGAGAGCCCATAAGCGCCCATATGGAAAAATGAGTCCTGTACTGGGTATCGTTCATGTGGTTTTCCATGCCAACGTTGCCGTTGCCGTACATACCCACAACAAGCATATCCATATCGTTGAAGCATCCCTGTCCGCCGTATGCCAGTTTATTCTCCTGCTGTTCTGTCAGGCTGCGTACAGATTCCCATGAATCAAATATGTCACCGGTGGAGCGCCACATATTGGCTCCCGTTTGTCTGATCCATTCATGCGTGTTGTCAGCGCCCCATGAGCAGGCGCTGAGAAGAATGTCTCTTCCGCAGTTTTTCAAAGCAAGGCCCATGCGGCGGTAAAGCACAGGTCCGGGTATTATAGTGCTTTTAAAGCAGTAGTCGTATTTCAGAAAGTCCACGCCCCACTCCGCAAAGGTGTTTGCGTCTGTAAACTCATGCTCGTAGCTACCGGGATAGCCGGCGCAGGTAAGGGTGCCGGCGCAGGAGTACATTCCGAATTTCAGACCCTTCGAGTGGATATAGTCGGCAAGGGCTTTCATTCCGTGGGGGAATTTTTCGCTGTCGGCTACCAGTTTTCCGTTTCCGTCTCTTTCGCGCATGGACCAGCAGTCGTCAATGACTACGTATTCGTAGCCCAGATCCCTGAGTCCGCTGTCCACCAGCTTGTCAGCGACCTCCTTTATAAGATCTTCGCTGATATCGGAGCCGAAGGTGTTCCAGGAATTCCAGCCCATGGGCGGTGTGTTTTTTATCATGGATCGTTCCTTTCCGCCGCAGCTGCGGCTGTAAAATCGGTATTGCATACGGGGCCAAAATATTGTAAACTGATGATATACCAAATTTCCGGCAAATACTATACATTTTTATTTCAACAATATGTAATTTTGTTTCATTCGGAGGAATTATGGCTGAGGAATACCGCCGAGGTATCATAGGCGCCGGAAGGCAGGACTGCAGTAATATGCATTACTTCGGTCCGGGCATACGCACAATATACATAGTCCACTATATAATAAACGGCCGGGGATATTTTACGCGCGGCTCCGAAACATGGTCGGTTGAAAAAGGGGAAAGCTTTGTGATACGACCATTTGAGCAGATAAGCTACAGGCCGGACAGCAGCGATCCGTGGGAATACACCTGGATAGAGTTTACCGGCAAAGACCATACGGAAATGCTGAACAGAATATCGTTTATACGCGGAGACTGCGTTATCGGCAGGATCGACAGGGAGGATATTCTGCCGTTGTACGACGGACTTTCCGGCCACAGAGAAGTGCTGCACGGTTCGTTTGCCTGCAGCGCTCTGGCTCTCGCGATACTGGGAGTGTACGCTGACAGGTATCACAAAATCGGAATCCATGACGCCGAAACCTCTTGCTTTTGTGCGGCGAAAGCCATGATACAGGGGAATTATCACATCCCGGATTTCGGACTTTCGTCTATTTGCAGTGCTCTGGGCATCAGCCGGGTCACTCTTCACAGGGATTTTGTCCGGGCGTGCGGCTCTTCGCCGGGGGCCTATCTGTCCGCCTACAGAATGGAGCGTGCCAAAGAGCTTCTGGAGCGCGGCGCCACAGTGAAAGCGGCTGCTCACTCATGCGGATTTTCCGATCAGCTGTATTTTTCAAAGGCATTCAGAAAGTTCGCAGGGGAAAGTCCGGGCGGATACGGGAAAAGACACCGGACCGTTAATGCAGAACAGTCGGACGGCGGTTTGTTTCTTCAGGGCCGACGTTGATTTTGAATTTCAAAACCTTGAATTCGCAGACGGTATATGATAAAATAAAATGAAATGTAGCAAACACAGGGAAAGGTCCGCTTTCCTGCTTCGCAGGACGTTGAAAAAAGGAGACAGTCTATGAAATTTCTGCATACCGGCGACGTACATCTTGACAGTCCATTTGCCGGGTTGGATCCGCAGACAAGCGAAATGCGGCGAAGCGAGGCGCGCGCAACATTTTCCAGAATGATGGAGTTTGCGCGCAGCGAAAACGTAGACATGGTGCTCATTGCAGGGGACCTTTTTGACGACAGATTTATAACAAGGGAGACGGTGTCGCTTCTCGTGCGCGAATTTTCAGGTCTGGACTGCCCTGTGGTCATAGCTCCCGGGAATCACGATCCCGCTTCCGACAGAAGCATATGGAACAGGAACATTTTTCCGGACAATGTGTACGTGTTCACTTCGCCGGAGCTTACATATTTCCGTTTTGAGGAACCGCTTTGCGACGTGTACGGCTATGCGTTTACTGCCAAATACATGACTTCGTGCCCCCTTGACGGAATGCGTCCGGAGGACAGTGGGGAGGAAAGCGGAAGAATAAACTTGCTTTGCGCCCATGGAGATACTACGTCCCCCCTCAGCCGGGTTTGTCCCATTCCCCAAAGCGTTCTCAGGGCCTTCGGTCCTGATTTCGCCGCTCTCGGACACATACACAATCCGGAAAGCGCCAACAGCGCAATGACTGTTCCCGGCGGATACTGCGGTTGTCCGGAGGGCAGGGATTTCGGAGAGTGCGGAGTAAAGGGCGCGTATCTCGTAACGGTTGAGAAAAACGGCGCGCAGGCAAAAAGCGACAAGAGGTTCATACCTTTTTCAAAAAGGGTATACAGACGTGTAGGGATAAACGTAGACGGCGCCGCAGCTCAGAGCGAAGCCGGCGAGGCGCTGAGGCGAGTCATAGAATCCGAGGGATGGGGAGAGGAAACTCTTTTGAGAGCCGTATTCAGCGGAAGCGTGGAAACGTCGTTTTCCATGGATATCTCGGTCATGAAGGATTATGCCGCAGGGCTGTATGCTCTTGAGATCGAGGACGAAACGTCGCCCACATGGAATTCGGACTATCTTGAAAAGGACAAAGGCATTTGCGGAGAGGTGTACCGTACGCTTCTACCCGGACTTGAAAGCGAAGACCGCAGGCAGCGACTGGTGGCTTCCCGGGCTCTCAGATATGCTTTGGCTGCCTTGGGCGGCAACGATATAAGCTCAGGCGGCCCGAACAGATAAGGAGGACGTTGATTATGCAGGTCAAAGAAATACATATAGACTCCTTCGGCCCCCTTCGGGACAGAAGCTTTGAGCTTTCGGACGGACTGAATGTAATAGAAGGCAAAAACGAGTCGGGGAAGAGCACCCTGGCCATGTTTATAAAATTTATGCTTTACGGTCTTTCCGGTCGGCCTGACGGAGGTGAGCTTTCGGAAAGACGCAGATGGGTCAGCTGGGATACAGGCAGCGCAGCCGGGTATATGGTGCTTAGCGCCGGAGGCAGGACTTATAGGATAGAAAGAGAGTTGTACGTTTCCTTTTCGGAGGGCAGCGGAGATAATCCCAGAGAGCGCACGGTAGTCACAGACACTGCAACCGGCGCCAGAGTGTTTCGGGACAAAGCTCCGGGGGAAGCCATTCTGGGCATAACCGAGCAGATGTTTGTGAATACGGTGTTTGTACGTCAGCTAGGGGATCTGTCTGTAGACGGAGAGGGCATGACGGAGGCAATGGAAAATATCCTCATGTCGGGAGACGAGGCTCTGTCTACCCGTAAGGCGGCGGACAGGCTTGATAAAAGCAGAAAGAATCTTTTGTATAAAAATCAGAACGGCGGAAGAATATACGAGCTTCGCCGTGAACAGTACAGATTGGAAAATGAGCTTGAAAAGGCTGAGGCTCAAAGCGGAGAGATAATTGAAGCTGAAGGAGCCATAGCTGACAGCGAAGCCCTTATAGCTTCCCGGCGTCAAAAAGCAGAGTATCTGTCGGATCTGTGCCGGGCCTGGGACGCTTTGGAGAATGAGAAGAAGCTTGACGAGGCTGCCCGTTGCAGGGCGTCTCTTGAAAGAGTCCGCGAAAAACTTTCTGCATACGACAGATACGGAGACATCAGCGAAAAATGCGACGGCATCCGGCGCGATAAGTCGTCGCTGGATTCCGCCGATATGCAGCTCCGAACACTGAGAAAAAGTGCTGCGGTCCTTGAAGAAAGCCTTCCTCCCAGAATGACGGAGGACGACAGAACCGCTGCCAGGGATCAGGTCGATAAGGCAGAAAAGCTAGGATCGTCCCGCAGGCGCAGTTTCGGATGGTCGTTGACTTTGTTTATTCTGGCGGCTGTCTGCGCCGTTGCCGCAGTGATAGTCCGCTATCTGGTCAGCGTGGGAGACACTGTAGTCTACGCAGGTCTGGCCGCAGCCGGAATTATGGCAGTTTGCGGTGCCATATGCGCCGTTGCTGCCAACAAGGCGCTAAAAAAGCAGGCGTTCATTTTTGACTCCTGGAGCGTTACGGATTGCCAGGGGCTCAGAGAAGCTGTTGCCGCGCGTCTAAGGTCGGCTAATCTTAGAGATGATCCGTCATCTCAGCTGAGTCTGCTTACAAAGGAAATACAGCGTTCCGAAGCCCAGAGAACAATGCTGATCTCCGGGCTGAGAGAATCTGCGGCGCTTTTTGCCGACGAAATACCCGATACGGATATAATGGCTGAAAACGCACTTGAACGTGCGTCGGAGCTTATGGCAGAAATAAACTCGCTCACCCGCGAGGCGGACACCCTTTCCGGAAGGCTTTCGGCTATGCCCGACGAACTTACCCGTCCTGGGGCCGGGGCTGACATCGCCTCTGCCGCCGAACAGGTGCGTGATACGCCTGAGGGAAAGCAGGCGGCTTCCATGAGCGAGGATGAAATAAAAAAAGCGAGGCGTGACGCAGAGTTTTTCCGCAGCACGGCGGAGGCGCAGCTTAAACGCCATTCGGAACTCGAAAAACGCCTGAGCGTGCTGAAAGCGGTAAGTGCGTCGCCTGCCTCCCTTGCGTCAAAGCTAGATGAAATACAAAGAGAGCTGGATGAGCTGACTCTGCAATATGACGCGCTTGTGGCGGCGGCAGAAGCTATAGAAAAAGCCGGCGGAAGCCTTCGCGCAAATCTGATGCCCAGAGTTGTCAGCGAGGCAGGTATGCTTATGGGTTCGTTTACAGGCGGAAAGTATACCGGAATCGGAATCGACAATGACTTTGCTGTTACCGTGTCCGATTCCTCTCATACCAGAGACGTAAAGAGTCTTTCGGCCGGAACCCGTGACGCAGCATATCTGTGCCTGAGACAGGCGCTTATGAACGTGCTGTTTCAAGGAGACGTGCCTCCGGCAGTATACGACGAAAGCTTTGCCAAAATAGACGAGGAACGCCTTGGCAGAATACTGGCGCTTTTGAACACCGCCGGCGCAGGCGGCGCTCAGTCACTTGTATTCACCTGCCGCGGTCTTGAAAGCCGCATAGCCGGAGAATTGACCGGACCTGCCGTCATCCGCATCTGAGGCCGGAAAACATGTTATTCAAAGGAGGAACACCGTGGATACCGAATACCTGAAAAAGGTGGGACTGTACATACTCAGCGCTCTGCTGTCGCTGGGCGTGGTGTTCTATCTGGGATATCATATCTGGCAGAGCGTTACCAGAGAGGTTGAGACGGAACCGGCGATGGAGACTTCCGTGCATTCAACTCTTGAAACGGACGGCTACATTTTCCGCAGTGAAACAGTGCTTGCCCAGTCAGGCGGCGGAAGCCTTGTGCCTTCCGTCAGCAATGGGGAAAAAGTAGCTAAAAACAGCGAGGTGGCCAGAATGTATTCCGCGGCGTCTCCCTCAACTGTCAGCAGAATAACGGAGATAGACCAGCAGATAGCCCTTCTCAGCGACAGTCTTGGTAAAGGCGAGGGTCTGAGCCTTAAAGATTCCTCCTCCATAGACGAAAGTATATACAACCTGCTTCGGCAGCTCAGGGGCGGCTCGGACAAAGGCAGCTGCCGGGACGCGACTACCCTTCGCACATCATTTGTCGGCGCAGTGAACAAAAGAATGATATTGTCAGGCGCTGTCAGCGATTTTTCCGGTGCGATGGAAGAACTTGAAAGTGAAAAAAACTCCCTGACAGGGCAGCTCGGGGCATTGTTGTCTACCGTAACGACTCCGGTCAGCGGCTATTATTACGCCGAGACGGACGGTTACGAATCTGTGTTTGACCCGAATATGCTTGAAGACGCTGATTTTGATAAGCTTTACTCGGTTTTGTCCGCAAAGGCGTCAGGTACGGCAGGCGCTGCGGGAAAAACCGTAACGGACAGTCTGTGGTATATAGTTTGCGTTCTGGACAGGACTCTGCTTGCTGAATATGAAAATACTTCCGTTTGTACGGTTACGTTTGATATAAACGGGGACGTTTCGCTGGAAATGAATGTGGAACGGATCGTTCCCGGAGGCGACAGCTTTGCGCTTATTCTTTCTTCGCGTATGATGCCGGAAGACTTTGATTATACGCGAATGCAGCCTGTTCAGCTTGTGCGCAATACCTACACCGGACTTCGCGTGCCGGCTTCCGCGGTGCGCGTGGTCGACGGTATGACAGGCGTTTATGTTCTTGAAGGCTCCACTGTCAGATTCAGACTGATAAAGCCTGTGACAGGGCATGTATATAGTTGAGACGGATCCGGACGGAGACGGAAGCGTTACCGCCGACAGCGGGCAGGATACCGCAGAGGACACCGGTGACGGCAATGAGAAAAGCAAGTATTCATATCTGTATCTGCACGATACCGTTATCGTCAAGGGTAAGGGCCTTTACGACGGCAAGGTGCTTGCAGGATAAAACGGAGGACTGAGGTATGACCGAAGAGAGAAAAAGGGAGATACGGGATAATTATAACAGGGTCTGTGAAAAAATCGAGTCCGCTAAGGCAAGGCGGAACTGCGGCAGCGGACCGGTGCGGCTTCTTGCCGCTACAAAAACGGTTGCGCCGGAGGAAATACTGTACGCAGTTGAGGAGCTTGGACTCCAGCTTGTAGGCGAGAACAAGGTGCAGGAGCTGCTTTCAAAGTACGACAGCTTGAAAGGCGCATGCCCTCTGCACTTTATCGGTCATCTGCAAACCAACAAGGTTCGCCAGATCATAGGCAAGGTGGATATGATTCATTCTGTGGACTCTGTCCGTCTGGCAGAGGAGATCGGAAAGCGCAGCTCAGCTCAGGGAATCGTGACGGATGTGCTTATAGAAGTAAATATAGGCATGGAGGAGGCCAAAGGCGGCATTATGCCGGACAGGGTGCAGGAATTCGCCGACAGCCTTGGCTGTATTGAAGGAATAAGACTCAGGGGACTTATGACGATGGCGCCTGTATGCGCAAATTCTGACGAATACAGAAAATATTTTAATAAAACATATGGAATTTACCTTGACATTTCCGAAAATAAATCGCATAATATAATAGAACCTGTATTATCTATGGGAATGAGTGACAGCTATGAGGCTGCCATACTTGAGGGCTCCGGTCTTGTGCGCGTCGGCAGTGCAATATTCGGTCGGAGAGCCTATCCTGAAAAGCAGGCATGACTTTGCACTGTTGTGATTTTTTTACTACTATAAACGGAGGAAAAATCAATGGGTATCGTTGACAATATTAAAAAAAGAATGGGCGGAGAGGACGATAACTACGACGACGCATACAGCGACGACGGATACTACTCTGACAGCTTCGGCGCATATGATGAGCCGGAGGAGCCCGTACAGGATACCGCCGCGCCCTCAGCAGGCGTGAGCACCGGAATGGGAACAGGCCTCGGCGGTCTCGGAAGCGGCATCAGCCTTTCCGGCAGCGCGGGCAATGCTCTTGAGATGAAGGTTGTCAAGCCCGAATCGTTTGATAGCGTAGCTCAGATAGCAGATCACCTTCTTTCCAGACGCACTGTGGTACTTAATCTTGAAAGCACCAGCAAGGAAACGGCTCGCCGCCTTATAGACTTCCTTTCCGGCGTGGCATATTCCATAGACGGTTCGCTTAAGAAGATTGCCACCAACGCTTATGTCATCACCCCCAGCAATGTGGATGTGGGAGATGCAAAGCTTACCCGTAAAGCAGCGGCTCAACCCGCTCAGCCCGCTCAGGAAACCTCCAACGAGGATTTCGGCGAGTATTGATATTTCAGTAAACACCCCGGGGGCTGCCGCATTTGTGCACAGAGGCCCGTAAGCCCGAGGGCGGCTTTCGCCCCCCGCTTACCGTCAAAGCTGTGCGCTGAATGCGACAGCCCCGGTTTTCTTGCGGTTGCAAAGAGTTTTGTGTAAGGCGGGAGTGCAGTATGAAAAACGCCGGGGAAACGCGGCAAAACGGAGAGACGGCGGTGCTGTGCGCAAGAGCTGAAGAGCTTTGCAGAAGAGCCTGTGGAGAGATAACGGCTACGGATTTTCTTACTCCCGGAGAACAGCGTATAGTATTTGAGCATATGGCAGGGGAAAGGCGCCGCCTGTTTTTCTGGGGAGGATATACCGGATCGGAAAGGCGGATCGCGTTTTTTATGCCGGAGTGGCTCGCTCCGGACGGTGATGCCGGCATCGGACTGTTTGCAAAAGAACGTGAGGAGCTTTTTCTTTCAAAGCTTGAGGAACTTTCGTTTTCAGACGAGCTTTATAACTTCATCTGTCCTATGATTCTAAGAGGAAGCGGTTTTGAAGAGCTGTCCCACAGAGACTGGCTCGGCGCTCTTATGGCTCTCGGCTTAAAACGGAACGTTCTGGGCGACATAGCTGTAAACGGCTCGGACCGGAACACATGGATATTTGTAAAAAAGAGCAGCGCCGGTTTCATCATGGATGAACTGCACCGCGCCGGCCGTGACACGGTAAGCGCAGAGGCGGCGCTCAGACTTCCGGAGAGTTTCTCCGTTCTCAGGGAATATCAGGAGATTCATGTTACTGTGGCCTCCATGCGGCTTGACGGTGTAGTTAAGGCCCTGTGCGGACTTTCCCGCGAGGATGCGTCAAAGCTTGTAGCCAGAGGGGATGTCAGTCTTAACTGTTTTGAGGAATACGAAACGGACAGGGAAGTTCAGAGCGGCGATATAATATCGGTAAAAGGCTTTGGCAAGTATATCGT
>ERZ825137.5693-NODE-5693-length-11372-cov-13.115225_pt1 | contig 11372 bp, 8 predicted proteins | sample MGYA00519873_ERZ825137 | MGnify/ENA primary metagenome ERZ825137 (study PRJEB31778, sample SAMEA3449190) | human gut metagenome | biome: human gut; feature: human-associated habitat; material: faeces | place: United Kingdom | collected 2010/2012 ... | reverse complement strand
CTGTCCTGCCCGAAGCAATCATTGTAGGACATCGGGATTTGAATCCGCTGAAGGGCTGTCCTTGTTTTGATGCGGTGAAGGAGTATGGGGGGTTGTGAAAACAGCCCCTTACTTCAATTATGTTTCTACCAAAACAAACAAATCCACGCCACTCTCGTACATTTCTTGCATTTCATCCTCCATTGCACGTTATACAGTAGTATTTCCCGACTTCATATCCACGAAATAGATAGCAACTTCATCATTCAATTGCTCCAACAGGGCATCGATAATATAAGGGCTATGAGTCGTGATGAAAAACTGGTTGTTCGTCAAGTTTATAACACTTTGCACCACATTAATGACACTAAGAGGATAGATGCGCGCTTCAGGTTCCTCAAACAGCAATTTGCTTTGCTTGTTGCTTAATATGGCAGCTTTATAAAATATCAACCGCTACAAAGTATCTGCCCCAAAATAAAACGGTATCAAAAAGATTTCTCGTTGATTCAATTCCCTTTTTAATTTGTTTTCTATGCAAAGAAAGAAATTCCATTCCGTTTCTCCTAATCATTACAGTAGCGAAGATCGGAAGTATTATGGTTGTATTCAGGATACTACAAAGTACCATTTTAAAAATGGTATGCTCTAAATTGCTTACTATTTTATTACATTTACCTTTTTTATTAAATGTAACAAGCCTAACATAACTTTACTTTAGACCAGATAAAATTCTGTATTTTCTTTCTCATAATCTCATCTAAACCAACTGTATATATAGAAATAACTACTATTACAACTAATAACAGGAGCTCAGAAACAAAGCCTTTTACAGTAGAAGAATCTAGCAATTTATTCATGAAAAATGATGGTATTGCAGCAGATACAGTAACCCAAAAACATCGTATAAAAACTGATAGTATTTCATTCCACTTATAATCCACTATTTTCACTATAAGCAAAGGTTTTATCAATAAACCCGCAAGTACATAAACAATGAGATATGCCCAAGAAAGTGCTACAGGCGAGAAACCATTTTCAAACAACAAATAAACGACAGGGAAAGCCAATAGATTCAGCATTGGTGATATTAAAGCATTTTCTTTCAATTGTCCTTTTGCATATAAAGCTGTATAAAAAGACACATCAAAAACCTGAAATAAACTTTGTACAATAGCAATCTGAAGGAATATTGTAGTATATTCTGGAACATTATCACCTAGCCAAATATACAACAAAGGATCGGCCAAAAAGTACATAGGCAAGCTCATAAACAACATCAAATAATAAGAATACTTAGTTGACTGTAATAATAGTTTTTTAGAACCTTGATAATCATTAATAGCATAAAGCTTCACTATTTGAGGATTTACTGCAGTTCTAAAATTTGTCACTAGCTGATATGCCGCATTATTAACCTGCAAAGATATTGCTCTTGCAGAAACTACAGCGGGAAGAAAGAACATATTTAAAAGTATGAGAATTCCTTGACTTGATAGCGTACTCGAAATTCCTGCAACCATGCTCCAACTAGAAAATGACAAAATTGGTTTGAGAATCCTTTTATCTAAAGAGATTTGATATTTTGCTTCTGCAAACTTCCTTGAGCAATAAAATCTATAAAACAGGAGTAAACTCATTTGGACAATAAATATCATTGTTGCATAAACCATCAATCTATCAAAATCACCGACTCCTATTAAATAACAGATTCCTAGCTTAGCTACAACCTCAAAAACACTTGTATATGCATATATATTCATCTTTTCCCGCGCTATTATAATTGCGCTATACGGTACTTGAGTTAAAGATAAAAATGCTGCAAATATTGATAAATGAAATGCATATACAGCAGCACTCATACGATCAGGAGGTATGACCATTTTATTATAAATAAACCACGTCCCACCCGTTTCGGCTAAGAATACAATAAAAAGTGCTAAGATTATATGAGAAGTAAGTAGTGTGGAAAAAGTCCGTTTCAATTTTTCCATATTCCCAGTACCAAGTTCGAATGTTAGAAACCTAGAAGTACCAGTACTTAAAACACCATTGATAAAAGACAAAAAACCAACAATTCCGCCAACAGCCTGATATATACCATAATCATCAACACCTAGTTTTTCCAAAATAATACGTGAAGTGTACAAAGTCACAAGCATCATAACTATCATACGGGAATATAGATAAATGGTATTCTTGGCTATGCGTCTATTATCATCATTCATATTAAACTTTTACGTAATATATAGTCTGAATTTGTCCCCTTCCAATGAGCGTAGAATGCACCACTGAGCTTTGGAATGACTGTTTCAATCATTGTTTATGGATTTATCTCTATTTTTATATGCAAAGCTACTTACAATATAGAAAAATCACAGTTATCCGGATCATATCTTAATCTTGAATTAATATTTATGGCATCAATCGCCTTCAATTCATCATCAGTCAAATTAAAATCAAAAACATCCAAATCAGCCATTTGATTTTTCTTATGTCTAGCTCCAACTATAGGTATCCTGCCATTTTGTATATGCCAACGAATTACAATCTGAACAATTGTTTTCTTATATTTTTCTGCCATTCTTTTCATCAAGGGTAGTCTTGTCATACGAGTATCAGCCCTAGCTATGGGTGTATAAGCCTCTATTTGGATGCCATGCTCATTACAATAATCAACGAGTTCTTTCTGAGTAAATAACGGATGGCATTCAAATTGATTCAAAGATGGCATGACACCTGTTTCATTATACAATGTTTCTAAATGGTGAATATTACAGTTAGCGACTCCAATTGTTTTAACATAACCTTCTTGCTGTAGCTTAATAATTTCTTTCCATGTTTCTACGTATATATCTGTTACAGGCCAATGGAATTGAAGCAAATCGACATAATTGGTATCAAAAGCTTTTAATGTCGAAAAAAATTCGTCTCTTACTCTATGCTCTCGTTGAGCTGTATTACTAACCCTAGTCGTAAGAAATAATTCTTCTCTCCTACGGTTTGATTTTAATATAGCCATTCTTACTAACTGACTGGAACCATAAGCAGCAGAATTGTCAATAAGTTCGAATCCTAAATTTATGCCTCTTGCAACATTATTAATAAAGACAAGAGATTCCTTTTCATATATTAACTTATTCACAACCTTTTGTCCAATTTTAACTATTGGATTGGAAGATAAATGAGCGTAAGGTAATACTTCCTTTCGAACTACAGCTCCTGGTCCCAAGGCTATAACAGGCAGCTTATTTCCATCTCTTAGTTTGAAATATTCCATACATAACTAATATAAACAAGTAAGAATACAACTATTTTTGATCATGTAAAATGGCTGTTTCCTACTCTAAATTATTATTCTGTCACACCATTTTTTTTCAGTAAAGCTTCGATACTTTCAATGGTACTGAAATTTTCAGGCAAGATATCAATGCCATCTATAACTATATTAAATTCGGTATCAAGGGCATCAACAAGACACACCACATCAAATGAATCAAGCATGCCTTCCTCAATGAAGTTGAGACTTTCGTCGGTAAAATCAAATTCTGGACGAAGATCACTTAAAATCGCAATAATCTTTTCTTTCATTTTTATTTTAGTTTTAATACGTAATCAAATAATTTTTCTGGTTTGAAACCATAATGAACATAACGTTTGATAGCATTTATATTATGAGTTATTACCCATAACAACTGACGTTTGGTATTTCGTCCTTCATACATAAATGAATTGAATAACTTAGATCCTATATTCATTTCCCTAAACTGAGGCAATACAAACCAGTAACGCAAATACAATGTTAAGCCCGTAAGTTCAAATATGATAAAACCTACAATCTTGTGTTCCAGTTTATAAACTAAAACCCATTTGTTTTGTATATAATGTGCAATTTCTTCAATATCTGGAATCTGTTCGGATAAAGGGTCAAAATTAGAATATAAAAGCTGAAGAATAACAACCGAATCTTCCGGTTCTGCAAATGTAACTCCCAATCCCGGCTGAATCGAATCAGGCAAGCCAATTCGGCTCATCCGATTAAGTTCCTCATATAAAAGAAAGTCATTGTCAAAAAACACTTGTTTGATAGATTCTATTTTGGAGTCTTCCAAAATATCTACCATTACAGTTTTCTTGATTTGAGGAGTTATTTCTTGCAATCCTTTTCTTAATTGGAATTCGTCTGTTGTAATATAAAACAGATAACTTGCCATTGAATTATTTCTAAAAATAAAATATCCTTCAGTAGTAGCTTGATAAAACAATTCTTTCTTTTCAATCCACAAATTGTGTTTTTCGAAATGCAGAAATAAATTTGAAATGAATCCTTTACGTAAAGAACGTATTTCAGAAATAAAAGAATTAAGCTGATGATATGATTGTACTAATTCCATTTTTATAATATTGAAGGAGGAATTAAGGATAGTTTCTTATCCATTAAGTAAAGCTGTATAATATTTTCTATCTATCTTGCCGTTAGCATTGATTTCCATTGATTCCACACGATTGTTAACCGTGGGCATCATATAACGGGGGATAAACTTCAAGATTGACTTACGGAATTCACCTAAGTTCAAATCTTCATGAGACTGATAAAAGAGAACGATTTGCTTGTTTTTAAAATCATATACAACACAACAACTATCCACCATATGCGTACCTAATACAGCATTCTCGATTTCACCCAACTCAATACGGTAACCGCTATGTTTAATCTGAAAATCTTTACGGCCTACATACATAATCTCTCCCTGCTCATTCTTATATACTATATCTCCTGTACAATAAATAATTTCAGGATAAGCTGAGTTTAGAGGATTCTGTATAAATGCAGAAGCTGTACGTTCAGAATTGTTATAATATCCCAATGCTAACGATGAACCACGCACACATAGTTCGCCTTCTTCATTGATTGCACATTCCTTCTTTTCATCATTAAGAATGAGTACATCTGAGTTACGACAAGGGAAACCAATAGGTAATGGATCACTATCTGCGAATTCACGTTCTACAATATAATAGGTACAGTCTACGGTAATTTCCGTAGGTCCATAGAGATTAACATATCGGCAACTAGGCAAATGTTTACGCCAATAATTGAGGTGCTTGTTAGGCATCACTTCTCCAGCGAAAAACACATCTTTAAGATATTCTGGTTTCTTTGATTCAAAAATATTGAAATTGGCCACATTGACAAGCACAAAAGGAACCCAAAAAACAAAAGTAACATGATGTTCATTAAGGTAATCAACCAATTTTGCTGGGAACATAAAGTTCGACTCTGGAATGATATTCAATGTAGCACCTGTAGCCATCATCAAATAAATATCCAAAGTAGAGTTATCAAAATAGAACGGTGCTTGATTACCAATCTTAGCATCAGCTGTAAAATGGAAAGTATCTACCGCCCAATCAATATAATCAATCACACCACGATGTGAAATCACTACCCCTTTAGGAATACCCGTAGAACCAGATGTAAAAATTGAATATACAGGATCTGTATCTATCTGTCTGCTCCTTGCTGATTCCACTACAGATAAATCTGCCTCTTTACGCGAACAAAGGCATCCAACAGTCACAGTGGGAAGGCCAAAATTTTCTACCTGATCTTTGTGTTCTTCGTCAGTGATAATCAATCCAGGGTTAAGCGTAGCCAATATATTCCGTATACGAGTGTCTGGCGATTTAATATCCAATGGGACATAGAAATTTCCACTATAGTTAGTACCAACAAAGCTCGTTACCATCTCTTTTGACTTAGGCAAGTAAACACAAACCGGCTGCTTGAATATATTCTGTTCTACACAAAATTCAGCTATTTTCAAAGCATTGCGTTTCATTTCACCAAATGTGATACAACCATTTGCATCTTCCACTGCTATCTTCTCAGAATATAAACCTTCAGTGATATCCAAGTATTCAGTTACATTTTTTCTCATACTATTTTTTATTAACAGGAGCATAAAAATGAGTTTTACTAAAATTAGTAGCTATGCTACCGCAAGTCAATCCTACACCAAACGCACAAAGTATGGCACGAGAGGGTTGGGACATCTGTTTGTCACCATATAAATCACACAACAACAAAGGAATTGACGAACATCCCGTATTGCCATATTCCTTCATATTAGTAGGAAATTTTTCAGGCGTTGATTTCAAAGACATCCGTACATTTTTAATAATCATCTGATTGGACTGATGCATAGCAACAAGCTCAACATCCTTTTCTTCCCAACTTTCCTTTTCCATTACATTCAAAATACTAATCTTAGCATTGACAATACCATATGTGAATACAGTCATACCATCTTGATAGAGATATCCGTTATAAGGTATCATAATCCTATCTGCTTTAGAACCGTTTGAAGAAAGATGAATGGTCATATGACTATCACCCTGCGCTACCAATGTGGCAGTAGCAACTTCGCTGGTTTCTATGCTACCAACAGCATGAGAGTCTAGGTATGGAGTCAGCACTTCGCTACACAAGACAAGTATATTTCTGCACATACCACAATTAATCCATGCTGAAGCTTGCAACAAACCATAAATATAACCCGTACAACCATAATTAATATCCTGACAAACCGTTTCAGTGGACAATCCTAACCGGTGCTGCAATGATACTGCCGTATCAGGAATAATCCATTCACGGGTAGAAGAAACAAAAACGAGTCCGTCTATGGAGCTACGATCTATATTATCCCTCTCTATCAGATGTTCTGCTGCATTAAAACATAAATCAGAGGCTTTTTGTCCTTCTTCTGCACGATACACATATTCAGCACCGGAGGACCTGATCACATCCCTCACTTGCTTTTCAGGAAAAGATCCGCAAAATGAAAGTAATGATATCTTATTTGCAGGTAACCATGCTGCTACGCTTTTAATCTCTACATTCCGTATAGTTGTCTTCATGCCTGACGTTCATTGACCAGATTAAACAAATCTTCTATAGTATCTGCCTTGCGCACATCCTGGCTGTCAAGTTCCACGCCGTATTCTTGTATGATCATAGCTACCACACTCAGGCCTGTAAGTGATGACCATGAATCCAACTCATGATAATCGGTATCAGCTGTAAAAACAGAAGGGTCTTCATCTTCAAATTGGGAAGCAAACTTGCTAATAAATTCTTGTAAATTCATTATATCTAATTAATTATGATTTCCAATAAACTTTTGTTTCAATTACTTTAGCGGGGTCTCCACTCACAATACTAAAACTGGGGACATGACCTTGTACTACTGAACGGGCACTAATAATAGCTCCCGCTTCTATAGTGGTCCCTGGCATGATAGTACAATTTTCTGTAAGCCACACATGTTCTTTAATCACAATGGGAATAGAGGTCTTGTAACCTCTGATCGAAATGTGATGTTCTCCATTGTTATCGCGTATAGTCACATTTCGTCCGCCACCTGTCCATCTTCCGATAGAGATATGGTTGGCACAAATAAGATTCAGACCAACATTTACAGAAGCGTCACCTCCTATCTCAAGATGAGCACCTTTGAAAACCTGTATATCTGCTCCATAATAAACCGTATAGCTACCGTACTTGATTTCCATCCTTCCATTCTCCTCTATCAACAAACGGCTTTCCAACTTTGATCCTTTTATTCGTTTATAGCCCATAATGAAAGGAGCATTTAAAACAAGTTTAGCTTTGGGGTGTAAATCAAGCGTACAATATTTATTGATAATAATAAATTTTCTTTCTAATATGTCTGTTTCTATCTGACGGCAGAAGAGATTGTATCTCATATTCTTTATCCAAGTTCCTATATTCCATCCTGCCGCCCCCGTCACACCTTTTATAAAACAAGCCACATTCTTAATTTTTTCTTTGAGTGACTTCTGAGTTTGGCCAAAGTCAGGCATATATTTATCAATACAGGCCTGAAAAGAAATGTTCAAGGTCTTAAAAAAATCTTCTCTGTTATGCTCTGAGTGCTTTAAAGAATACATCAAATGATAATTTCCTTTGGTCGCCTCTTCAAAAGAGAAATCACTCCAAATGATCTTTTTCTTGCATTTGTTTAGCATATCAGCTCCTTTTTCGTTATTAGCAAAGACAACAGATGTGCCTATGTCAGAGTCCAGTTCTTTAGGTATGCTACCGGGACTAGACCATAAATCACCTATCGTCAAATCCGATGTTCGTGGAAATCCTTTGAAAGGACAGTCAAAACAACTGGGACGACAGACTTCCGGTATTTTATATTGCATGGATAACCATGGGTTTTCTTTCCCAAGAATATAATCGACATCCTTGTTTGCAAACTCCACACGAGTGGAAAGTGTTCTCCAACCTAATTCCTTGCTTTTCGCTTTGTAATAAACCACCGTTGAATGATGCTTCTGCTCCAAATAGTTGATAAACTGCTTAAAATAGAGAGGAGAAGCAATGCCACGGCAAATATAGTCTACCACCATCAGATTTTCATAAGGCTTACGAAGAAAACGTTTCATGGCTGCCATTTGACAGGGACTTCCACAAACAAGTACGGGTTTGCCAGTCTTCAGAGCTTCACGAACAGCGATATAAAAACCATCAAGATGACTTTGCAAATATTTACTGGAACGCAAACGAGACAAATCTTCCCTGCTTGAAGACAAGAACTGAGATACAGACCAATCTTCATTATAAATGGCTCCACCTACGTAACCACTTTTTTTATAAATCTCATCAGCCAAAGCCGAGAAAGCACCTCCGGAAGTACTATCAAATCGCACTTCTATATTCTTATTAATCAAGGCATAACAATGAGGCTTTTCAAATCCTCCACTTTCATGCCAGTCTTCTTTATTGATTATCGGACACACCTTCTCGCACAGTCCGCAATCGGTGCATTTGTCTTTATCAACTTCCGGATACCAAAATCCTTCAACATCAATATGAAATTTGATGGCTTGGTGGATACACACATCCCCACAAGCATTGCATCCACAACATTTGGATTTATCGGTTATATTTACCATTTGCAAGTATATAAGATTTATATTATTTAGGACTGTTTATTTAAAGCATATATCTTTAGCGGAATGCTTTTGCTAAGGGAGTATTCTACTACAAATAAGCACACGAATTAATAAGTTAACACTTGACAGAAAGCCAAGCAGATAAAATGTAGAGAATATATCCCATAAACTTGTCACAAGGTCATACCCAAGCCTATGAGAGTAGTTCCACCGATGATATATGAAAACAGTTCACTAAAAGACATATTTTATATTAGCTGACGAATTTTGATGTATCTCATATAAAAGCCGATGACCATCGGCTATAAATCCTTATAACCGATATGGTCGTTCTGCCTGATAAACTGATAGAAATGTTTCCTTTATAAATTACCATCACTCTATCTTCTCAAACGGAAATGCATGAAGATAGCTCACTGCCACCGTCATATTTCCGAAAGCGAACACCAGCCGGGTATTCCGGTGTAAACGCATGATGCACCCTTCCTTTCCCCGAAAGACGCCACCGGTAATACGAATTTTTTGCTTCTTCTGAAGATAGTCCTCCAAAGGACGGTTCATCAGTTCGATATTGTAAGGCATGGATTCGTACAGATAGATAAATTCCTCCATCTGGCTTTGAGGGATGACAGCCGCACGATGCGTGTTATAGTCCGTCACCAGATACTGGCGGGGAAGCATGGCAGACAGAATACGCTCCAACTGATCCAAGGGAGCACAGACAAACAGCCAGCCATTACCTGCAATTTCCTTCTCGTCCGTCAAAGTATTCAATTTTTGGGTGGAACCGGTAGCAAAAGCCTCTTTCACCACCCGGGCTGAGTCACGGCGGGCAGTATATTCCTCCTTGGTATAAGCACATTGCTCAAAACGTTTCCTATGATCGGCAGCTGTATAGGAAAACACTTTGAAACAGAAAAATTCCTCCTCTACACTCCCCGATAGAGTACGGAACCGGACAGCTTTCCTACCGCTGAATACACTGATATAGCGTTTCAGCTCTTTATTAGACAGATACAGATAGTACCAACTGAGTTCCGGGTATTCCTTTCCTATTCCCGCCAATGGCGTGACTCCTTCATTTGACCCCAGGTCTGAGCCGGAAGCGATTGAACTGCAGAGCAGTAACTTAGGCGCTTCGCTCGTTATGTTTTGATTGTCTGACGGGAGTACTTTTACAGATTCCGCATCGCTCTTTATTGCCATCAAAACATTACAATTTAAGTTCATAATCTTGAAATATAAGGCTCAGGCAAGCCCTTAAATTTCTTCTTTTTGGAGGGGTTCTCTTCATAAGAGAACCCCAATTTATCTTAACTAGCTGATAATGTGGTACATAATATTCCTTAGAATTAAAACCTTTGCAAACAATAATCATTCTTAAGGCAATTTGAAGACACTTTTTCTAATGCGAAAACTTTCAGATTGAAGAATTATACGTATATTTGCAGCAAATTGGGGTTCTCTTATGAAGAGAGCCCCAATTTGCTGCAAATATCTAAAACAAGAAAATTTTGATTATCAGACTATTATATCATAGACCTACTTACCGAAATTTATTCTTCACATTCAGATTCCCGTAATATCATTTAAGATTGGATTTATTGGCAATTACAGACAAGTACCTTTCAATAAAACAATACATTAACAAAGTAAACACGATTTAGGATACACCCTTTAATTAAGACACTTCACTGTGTCCTGCACATATAAACAGCCGACCGTACTGTCATAAAAAAGAGGAAGCGTCCTCTTCTGAGATTACGCTTCCTCCATCCATACTAATTAAATCTTAACTTTGCAGCCTGAAGACTACAGGAACAGTGTATTTCACCCTCACTGCTTTTCCTCTTTGCTTGCCGGGCTTCCATTTTGGCATGGAACTGATCACGCGGATTGCTTCCTTGTCCAGATACGGATCCACACTCTTCACCACTACCGGATTCAGGATCTCTCCATGAACACCCACAACGAACTGCACCACTACCCTTCCTTGAACTCCCTGCTCGGCACTGACGGTAGGATATTTGATGTTTTCACTCAGATACCTCATCAAATCAGCATTACCGTTACGAAATACCGGCATCTCTTCCACCACCACAAATTCCACATTTTCATCCACTACTTCTTCGGGTACTTCAATAGGGGTCGGTATAATTACCGGAGCATCCGTAGGGTCTGAAGCTGCAATATCGGTTTCTGTTTCCGTCGAGTTATTATCCACTATATTGAGCTCTTCCGGGTTGACGGCAGCCGGCGGAGGCGGTGACGGCAGAGGTTTATCCTGATTATAGGTTACAGGAACTAATTCTTCAAAGAAATCCGGGTCACTGACTAAATCACTGATCGCGTAAGTTACATTACGTTCAGTCCATTCGAACGAAACAAACATAAACGACAGCGTC
>ERZ825137.5689-NODE-5689-length-11377-cov-2.775481_pt1 | contig 11377 bp, 9 predicted proteins | sample MGYA00519873_ERZ825137 | MGnify/ENA primary metagenome ERZ825137 (study PRJEB31778, sample SAMEA3449190) | human gut metagenome | biome: human gut; feature: human-associated habitat; material: faeces | place: United Kingdom | collected 2010/2012 ... | reverse complement strand
CGGCTTTGCGGGGCCTGTAAATGCTTATTTCAAAGCCTCGTCGATCGCGGCATCGACCTCGGTGTAATCGACGCCCGCAGCCGCGATGGCCAATACAGCGTAATCGCCTTTTGCAACGACGCGGCCGTCAGAGACCTGCTGGTATGCTTCGGGAAAATCATTTTGATAATTCTCGCTCACGGAAACAAGACCGTTTTTGTAATTTTCCAGCGCAGCCTTGATGTCGTCCACGCTGCCCGCAGAAGCCTTCACGACAAGCACCGTACCCGCCGTATTCGCCACGCCCGTTTTTTGGCCGGAAAACTCCTCGACCTTGTCCATATCTACGCCGAACTCATAGGTGAGGTCATCCTCGGTAATGTCCAGCGGATTTTCGATCTTAGCCACCGTTTCAACTGCGGAAGCAACATCGTTCACATTATAATTTGCACTGCTGCCGCTGCAGCCGGCAAACGCGGCGCCCACAAGGCAAACTGCCAATAAACCAGCAAAAAAACGTTTCATAATCGGTTCCTTTCCTGAGAAAAATTGTTGTTACCATCTTACACGAATCTGGTAATATTTGCAAGGCCTTTCTGGGAGTGTGCGCAGAATCTTTACATTTTATACACAGCAAAACCGGCATGCGGCGGACGCTTGACAGAACGGGCAAACTTGCCTACAATCGTACTATCAGCCAAAGGAGATTCGTATGAAAAAAGCAATAAAAATGATCGCCGGAGCGTGTGCTGCCGCAGTGGTGTGCGCGGGTGGGCTTCTATATTATAATTTGTCCCGGCAAAACGTCCGCCACACTTCGGCGACATTTGTCATGGATGCTGTGGCGGACCAGAAGGTCTACGGTCCAAACGGAGAAAAAGCCATCGCGGCGGCGGAACAGGCGTTTCGTGAGATGGAGAACCGGCTTTCTGTATATAAAGAGGGGAGTGATATTGCACGTTTGAACGCGGCAGCCGGAAGCGGAGAGGCTGTGGCGGTCGAGGCGCAGACATACGCATTGCTCTCGCAGGCGAAAACACTCAGTGCAGCGTCTGCCGCCCTCCGGCTCGTCTGCCAATGCGCCGCAAACCGCGAAAAAATCCTCCGGCAGGTATTCTCCCTCGATGAACTGTACATGATCCTCCTCAGGCAGCCGCTCGTTATAGGCTGTCAGAAATTGGATCTGCGCCTCCTTACGCCGCGCGTATTCCTCCGGATCGGTCACGTTCGGATTATAAAAAAAGATGGTAAGGTGATGATCCGGCAGCAGCCTCTCGATACAAGCCGTACTGCAGGGACCGCAGCAAGAATGCAGCAGTACGCGCAGTTTTTCTTTTTTAGTTTCCGGCTGCAGGGAATAGATCGCTGTTTCCGGATGTTCGCCGCAGAGCGGGTAAACCCCAGCGGGCAGGTTTTTCTTTTGCATTGCCGGTATTCCTCTCTTGACAACTTATGATTTTTCCTTTACATTGAAACTATCATTGCTAAGGAACCATATTAACAAAATATTATAGCATGAAATCAGCAAAAACGAAAGAGGAATTCACGATGAATCCGTCATTTTCAGATAAAAAACACCCTTCTTACACAAGTCACTCTACGACGCGGCAGGATATGACCGACCGGACACCTCCGGCCTGCTTTGAGGGGCTGCGCTACCATTCGATCAGCACCTGGCTGAAGCGAAACTTTGGCGAAAAAACGATCAAGCTGGCCATCGACGGCGGTTTCACCTGCCCGAATCGCGACGGCACGAAGGGTGTCGGCGGCTGTACCTTCTGTTCCGACAATGGCTCCGGCGAGTTTGCCTCGAATATTGAAGATCAAATTCGCCTGCTCTCGGACAAATGGCCGCGCGCACGCTATCTGGCCTATTTTCAGAACCACACGAACACCTACGCGCCGGTCGCCGAGCTGCGTAAAAAATATGAAGCGGTCCTCGCGAATCCCAAAATCGAGGGACTGGTGATCGGCACGCGTCCCGATTGTCTCTCGGAAGAGGTGTTGGATCTGCTCAGCGAAATCAACCGCTCGCATTTTTTATGGCTGGAGCTGGGACTGCAGACGATCCATGAGGAAACCGCGCGCGCTATCAACCGCTGCTACGACCTCCCGGTGTTTGACCGCGCCATGGCAGCGCTGCGAGAACGCGAAATCCGAACGGTCGTACATTTGATTTTGGGGCTGCCGGGCGAAGACAGACAGATGATGCTCGATTCGGTCCGCTATGTCGCCGCCAAGCCGGAACTCTTCGGTATGAAACTGCATCTGCTGAACATTGTAAAAGGCTCGCAGATGGAATATCTTTATCCCGACTACCAGCCTTTTGCCTCAATTGATGATTATGTCTGTCTGGTCTGTGATTGCCTGGAACTGATCCCGCCGGAGGTGACCATGCACCGGCTGACCGGTGACGCGCCGCGCGGCATTCTGATCAATCCACCTTGGAGCTTCAACAAACGCACGATCCTCAATGGAATCAACGACCGCCTGCACCTTTTGGACAGCTGGCAGGGTAAATGCTGCAGGTAATCCGCGCCTGCTTTGCCTGCGCCGCGGGCAAGGCGCATCACGCGCATTTTTTCAGCTATCTGCCGGCACGTATCGTTTGCGGGTATCGCGGCGCACTTCTATCTTCCCTTTGCGCGCGTATGAATCGCGGCGCGCTCAGCCTGCTGCCTCGTCGTCAGCCGAGCTCCTCTACATAATGGATTCCCTCCAAAGCCCTCACATCCTGCACGATAATGCGATGATTGAATTTACGCCCTTGATCGATGTTGAGCCGCAGTGCCGCGTCTCCATCGACCAGAGGAACTTCCGGACGCCGCTCAACAGAAAGCAGCTCATATCCTTCCTCTTTGATAAACGCAAGCAGAGTTTTAATCTGTGTTTTTTCCAATTCAACATACAGATCTACGACCCTGGTATGATTTTCAACATACTGCGTCATGTAGTGCAGATAGTAGTTTGTGATCAGAATCAGACAGAAACAGATGACCGCCGGCCAAAGCAGTCCCGCGCCGATGGCGATACCCATCGCCGCCGTAACCCAAAGGCCCGCCGCGGTTGTCAGACCTCGAATCTGTCTGCGATCGGTGACGATGATCGTCCCCGCGCCTAAAAAACCGATACCGGCCAAGATCTGCGCCGGAATGCGTCCGATATCCGCCGCGTCACCGGACATCTGCGCGAAGTAAATTCCTGTAATCGTCGCCAGCGCGGATCCAAGGCTTACCAGCGCGAAAGTTCGAATGCCGGCGGCATACCGCTTGTTGGCACGCTCCATGCCGACAAAACTGCCGAGCAGGGTCGCCAAAATCAGCTTCACTGCCACAGCCCCGGTGGTCAATCCCTCAAAGAAGTTTAAGAATTCGTTCATAGGCATTCCTCATTCCTTCGTCCAGATTCTGCACGCATAGCTGCATCGATCCAGTCTTGTATATGCCGCCAGGCTGCCATCCGCGTCATAGATCATGACGCGCGACTTATAGTAATAGCGCGTATTTTTAATGCCCGCGGTGTTAACATACGGTGTCATGGTTTGTTTCTCCACCTTGGAACGATAGTCCGCGTTCTTCTTCTCGGAGCGATAATATTTGTACTTGACCGTATAGCCAAGATCCTCGATCGCCGCGATATCACCCTGCGTGATGGTCAGTTTCACCTGAATACTGCCGCCAGCGTTCTTCGTTGAGGACGCTTTTAGGTGAATCGCGTCCGCAAGCGTCAGCATTTTTTGTAAACGTTCTGCTTCCTGCTGCTCTTCGCTCTTTTTTACCGTCAGCGTCACAATCTTGCTGCCCGCCTTGCAGGTTTCGGTTTCGGAAGCGCTTACCGTAAAGGTTACCACACCTTCCACGCCGTTGACCCGCACCTGCCCGCTTTGGTCTACGGAAGCGATGCGGTCATCGGAGGAGGCATAAGTCAAAACTCCGTCCCCGTCCGTCTTCGCGTTCAGATTGAAGCCCTTATCGGTAACTTTCCGCGTGTACCTGGTGTAATTCGTCGTCACCGTCTGCTCTTTTTTTATCTTCGGTTCTTCCTCTTTTGGCAGTTCCGGCTGCGAAGACGTGTTGTTTCCGCTTGGTTTCCTGCAGGCAGCGTCAGGCATCCCGCTGTAAATCGGGATTTCAAAAATCATCGGACTGTCGAGCAGGCTGAGATAGCCCTTGCGCAGTGCTGCCGCCTCACTTTCGGCTCCCTGCACATTGGTCATGTACTGCCCCTCTCCGACATCTTCCAAGCCGTTCATCACGTTCCACTTTTTGAAATAGAGCGTATTTTTGTTCTGCTTCACATAGTTCTCGCTGTAAAACAGCGCGCCGCCCAGCAGCGAAGCAAAGTGGCCGTCCCAGGGACGTTGATAACTTCCGCTTCGCGAAGCGTACCAAAGGCCGCGGGTCACCGCGCTCATCGAGGCGGTCTTATACGCGCCGATATTATAATAATTGTAATAGCCCTCATAGCCGCTGACAGTGCCGGAAATACATTTTCCCGTTCCAGATGTGCCCTGCTCGACCAGAATCATCGACGCGAGTACATAAGGATTGACTGTTGCCGTTCTGCCTGCTTCCATCAGCGCATCGGCATAAGTCGCAAAGCCCGTCTCCGGGAAGGCCGCGTCCAAAAATGTGCCGGAAACGACTGCCGCAAGTCCCGCGCTCGTCTGGGTCTCCGCGTCATAGGTATGGGTCAGGAATTGAAAGATTCCGATCTGATTGATAAAATTCCGCGGATCCAGATAGTAGGCGATGATTTTCTCCGAAGCGGCTGCCCAGCCTCCGCTGTCAAAACTGGTATACTTGCCCGTCTGTGGGTCATAGGCTCCCGCGGCTTGGGATTTCCACGAGGAAGGTGCGGACGACGAAACCAGTGATTTGCCTAGCTTTCCCTCACGCTCCAACACATCGTTCCACGACAGCCCCGTCCGCGCCGCTCGAAAATTCCAGTTCGGATATTTCGCGTGCAGCGTCCTGAGATACGGCTTATAGCTCTCCGGGAAGCCCTGCGCGTCCAAATAAGCTTCAAATTTTGCGTCGGTTTCATAGTCCTCATGGCTGCTTACCACGATGAATTCCGCCGCGACATAGCCGTTGATTCCGTTATATTCCATGTAGTACCACGTCTTACCGTCGTTTCCGGTCACCGTATCCAAAATATTGATTTCTTTATTGATGGACAACAGCCCCATCGACCGGTAGCTCGTACCCGGACCGCTGCGGATATTCAGCGCCGTTGTCGCGACTGTGCCGGTTTGCCCTGCCGCGAAGGCAAACTGCGCGCTCATCAAAAAAATACAGCAGATTACCGCGAGTAACGCCAATCCCCAAAAAAACTTTCTCCGTTCTCTACTCCTCGCAATCAAATCTTTTCCTCCATACTCCGTTGTCTTTGCCATCTTCCCGGTCTTTGTCCCTGCCGTTTTCGGCGTCCGTCCCGCACGTATGCTGCTCTCCTTCTGCCCGAAGCTGCCTGCCTGCGAGGCGTCGCGCGCCTGTTATTTGTCCGGACCCAATCGACCGTCGTTATAGTGCTTGCGGCAGAGCGATACATACATGTCGTTGCCGCCGACTACAATCTGTTCGCCCTGTTTGACAAACTGTCCGTCAACGATACGCGCTACCATCGTCGCCTTACGGCCGCACCAGCAGATCGTCTTGATTTCTTCGATCTTATCCGCGTATATCAGCATATAGTATGACCCCTCAAACAACTCGTTGCGAAAGTCGTTTTTGAGTCCGTAAGCCAGCACCGGCACATCGAAGCTGTCCACGATCTCCACCAGCTCCTGCACATGATGCTTTTTGAGGAACTGACACTCATCGATCAGTACGCAGTCAATCTTGCGCTTCTCGCTTTCCCGCATATACAGTTCCAAAATATTGGTGTCATCGCCTACGATCATCGCCTCCCGCTGAATCCCGATTCTAGAGGTGATCAGTCCGGTTCCGTACCGATCGTCCGTTGCCGGAATCAGCGTCAAAACCTGCTTGCCGCGTTCCTCGTAATTATATGCAACCTTGATCAGTTCGATCGACTTGCCCGCGTTCATCGTGCTGTATCGATAATATAGCTGTGCCATTTGCTTTTTGTCCTCCTGTCGTCCGCGTGCTCTGCCTGCCCGGTCATTTTGCGCCGGCAATCCTTTGACATCCGCGGTTCTTCTATCTCTATTTTACTGGAAAACGGATAGAAAAGCAAATAGATATTGCAGCGAGGCCTTGCTTTGTGGTATCATTTTCTCGGGAAAAATACGAAACGAAAGAGGTTTTTTTATGGATGCGATTCTCATTCTGATCTTAAAATGTCTGCTGCTTGGTGTCATCTGGGCCGCCCTGCTGATCCCGGTGATCTTTAACCGCGGCGGCTGGCTCAAATACATCATTACCGTTCTCATCGCGGCGATCGCCTGTTTCTGCCTGCGCGGCCACGCGGCAATCATAAACAAAATGACCCTGATTGCTCTGATCGCCCTTGTCGTCTCATGGATTGTTTCCATGGCTGTGTTTGACAAGGAATCCAAAGTCAAGTCCAAGGTCATTTCCTTTGCCTGTGTGATGGCAGCTGTCGCTTATCTGATCTCCAACTTTATCTCATTTGGGATCCTGTAGGCACCGGCCTCAGCCTGTATGTCTTTCAGCAAGACCCGAACCTGAAAAATTTTTTGATGCATTTGATGCATAAGACTGCTATCTTTTTGCGTTTTAGACCGGAAAAAAAGCATGTCGGAGCGCTTCTGCTCTCTTGACTGACGCATTTCCGGTCTTTTTTGACCGATGCGTTCCTCCATTTTTTACAAATTTCGACATTTTTCGCGCGATTTCGACGATTTTCTCGCACCCATCCGGGTCTGTCCCACTCGGCTGCCCTCTCTTTTTCTCTCGCGTGATGCTTTTTTTCGGCTCAAACTTCAATTTAGATCTAGTTCTATGCAGCAAGACTTTTTCGCAGATCTTCGGGCTTCGCATTGCTGTGTAAGAGGACGCTTGTTTTATTCCAAAGCAGATCCTATAGGCATTTTACGTATGCCGAGTTTCTCCATCCGGGAGATCAAAGTCGTGCGTTTCATACCTAAGATCTCCGCAGCGCCGCCTTTGCCGGATATCTTGCCTCCGCAGTGAGCCAGCACCTCTTCAATGTAGCTGCGTTCCATCTCTTCCAGCGTCAAAAAATCTGTAGGCGCTGAAAGTGCTTGTGTGTAGGCTTTAATAGTTTTTTGTTCATTATCCTTTTGTGGTTCATTCTCTGTATGGAACTCACTCTTGTATTTGTCAAAGTCAATTTTGACAATATTATCATCCGAAAAAAGGACTGCCTTCTGCAATAAGTTTTCCATTTCGCGAATATTGCCTGGCCAAGGATAAGACATCATTCCTCTGAAAGTGTCCTGATCTATTCTGTAGTTAGACTTTCCGAGCTGTTTACAGTACTTCCTGATAAAAAAGTCTGCCAATGCTGGGATATCGTTTTTTCTTTTCCGCAGCGGAGGGATTGATAATTGTACAACATTTAACCTATAAAACAGATCTTTGCGGAAATTTTCTTTTAATACTTCTTCTTTTAAATCTTTATTGGTCGCAGCAATTAGCCGAAAATCTACATGTACAGATTCTGTGCCGCCAACTCTCATAAGCTCATGCTCTTGCAGTACACGAAGAAGCTTCACTTGAGAAAGCAGAGAAAGCTCACCAATTTCATCTAAAAAAACAGTCCCACCTTCTGCCATTTCAAAATATCCTTTTTTCCTTTGGGTTGCTCCAGTAAAGCTTCCTTTTTCGTATCCAAACAGTTCGCTTTCAATTAAGCTTTCTGGAATTGCGCCACAATTTATTTTAATAAAAGTCTTTTTATAGTCGCTATGTTCAAATACTTCGCGAGCAAACATTTCCTTTCCTACACCAGTTTCCCCTGTTATTAAGACTGGGATATTAGTTTTTGCAACTTTTGAAATTTGCTCTAATATAAAACGCACCTCGTCATCTTTTGTTTCACAATAACGACAGTCTTGTTTTTCTTCTTCACTTTCCGTTAGAATATCAGTAGCCTGTAATTTTACTGCCATTTGGTTATAATTTATAGCCGAAAGCAGTGGGTCACACATCTTTTTTGCAAATTCTTCTACATATTTTACATCACCTTCTGAAATTCTTCTGTCTGAAAAATAACTTTGTAAATACAGAACTGCCATTACATAATTTCCTTGTATAAAAGGAATTGCTAAATAAAAGGATGGCTCTTCCAAGAGAAAATTCATCGCTTTATTCATGCTATTTCTTTGATTTTCTGGCCTATCATAAATAATAATTTCTTTTGTTTTTATGGTCTGCTGTATAATTTTTTCAATTCTTTGTAGTTCTGCATTCTTTCTGTTTTTTTTATCTATATTTTGCACAAGCTTTAGCTCAATTTCTTTCTTTCTAACAATTGCAAAAACTCCGCTTTCCGCCGCAAAAGTTCTGCACATACTGCTAAGCAATCGAGTCTGTTGCCGTTCTTCATTAATGATTTCCCGCAATTCAAGCCACGTTGTCTCAAGTTCCAAATGTAAATTTTTCTCGTTTCTTTCATGCAACGTGAACTTTTTAAGTTGACTTGGAAATTTCTTTTTTTCCCTTTCTGTCGAAAGGTTCCATGCGCGATTTGCAAATATTTCCGATTCATCCATATCACCGTTCTGGTAATATAATTTTGCTAAGAGTAAATAAGATTTACCTAGTTCATGCACATTTCCTGATGTTTCAAGCAAATAAATGCTAGCTTTAATGTCTTTTATTATTTCACCTGTGAAAGCTCTCTCCCGTTTTTTATTTTCTGCTAAGTGACGATATGCAATTCCTCTTAAATGCACGTTCTTTGACGTCAAATATTTTTTAAGTTCCCCACCGTACGTAAATCCAGAAATCTCAGGAAGATTTTCTTCTTGGATTCCTTTCAACGCTTCTAAAACAAATGGTGATGCAACAATTGGTGTAAAACAATCATCTATGGCAATTTGACGCGCCTTTATCAATACTTCTTTACACTTTTCAAAATTTCTTCTCCGCTCTTCCAAATAGCAGATGCCCATCAGTGCATAGTACATCCCCCATCCGTATTCTAATCGTTTTCCTTCTTGATACGCTTCATTTAAAATTTTTTCTGCAGTTTCGTCCTGTTCAAGATATAAGTAAACTCTTCCAATAATAGCCTTTAATAGATTTGACGCCATGTTATCCTTGTCACGAACTGCATGCCTGTAAATCATTTCTGCCAAAGCTAACGCCTTTTCGGGTTCACCCATAAAAAAATAGCTAAAAATGATAGGTGGATATGCAAATGTAATAATATCGCCATCTTTTCTATTTTCAATTGCAAGAATAAAGCTTTCATAATAGGCAACTGTCTTCCGAAAATCACCTTCGAGATAATAATGCCACCCAATTAAAGGAACTGCCTCTGGTTCATGTCCCTCATAATTGAATTGTTTCATATATTTTATCCCTTTACTTCGCAGAATTTCTCCTTCTTCAAGGCTACCGGCAAAATGTTCTCCCATTCCCGCATAGAGCATTAAAAGTGCATCTTCTGCGTTCAAATTCGATTGCGTTATCATGCGAACTGTATCTTGCTGCATTCTTAATGTTTCTTCTGGGCTAATACCTCGCATGAATTCTAATTTGCTGAGCTTTAATACACTCTTCACCATAATGCGCTTGCGTTGCTGTATCTCAATTTCCTTAGACAGCATTGCGGTATATCTGTATATTTGTATAGCCAGATCAATATTCTTTTTCTTCTCTGCATACTCTCCAATTATAAGGCTCAAATTAAGACAATCAAGTTTTGTCTTTTCCAAAGAAGCAGATATATTCAATAAATAGTTCTTATACTCGTAAAACTTTTTTCCATAATTCTTGAGAGAAAAAAAAATCGGCTTCACGAAGTCCTTAAGATCAATATCTTCTGCGGCATTTTCAACGTGAAATGAATATTTTCCGCCATTGCACCGCATCTCGTTGAGAGCATTTGTTTCTTCTATTAGAATATCAAATTCTACCTCCGTCAAAGAAAAGATATCTTTAATATCTCTTTTAGAAAGTTCTGTATTTAAAATTGACAGAATACTTTTAATTTTGAGATTCTTTAAGTACAATGCTGATTCATTCATATAAAATTCACCTGCTTTCTTGATACTAGGATTATTATATCAAATGGACAGTATTTGTAAAGGAAAGGCGTTATTTTCAGTATCTTTTTCCTTTAGTACCCGAATAACGCCTTTCTTACTACACATCTTCAACTGTTTACGATATTACTATTTTCTCTTTCATTTTCCAGTGAATTCTGTTTCAACATTACCTATGCTGCGCGGATCCAAGAAAAAGATTTTCGTATTACCTGCCCCTCGATCCGGCTCATCATACGACGTTTTAAATTTTTCCTTTGCAATCTCAAGCATTTCGTCTACATTCTCAACCTCATAACAAATGTGGTGAATTCCCGGACCATGATTTTTTAAAAAATTCCAACTCGGTCCAGGAGCAATCGGATGAACAATTTCAAGCATGATATCACCGCATTGATAAAAGGCGATCTCACATCCGTATGCGGCTACAGTCTCATCTTTCAAATGCTTTAATCCAAGATATTCGCCATACATTTTCTTTCCCTGCTGGAAGTCAGAAACAACAATCCCTATGTGGTCGATTTTTTTAATCATATTCTCACCTATTTGACTTCGATTAATACGCCATCTCCTTGCGCCAACCCTCCGCATAAACAAGCGATACCTTTCCCACCGCCTCTTCTTCTAAGCTCGTACATGAGAGTCATGATAAGGCGCAATCCTGTCGCACCCATAGGATGTCCAATTGCAACAGCACCACCATTTACATTGCAGATTTCTCTCAAATGTGCTTGCACCTTTTCATCCCCATTTGCGATAATTTTAGTTGATACTAAAGGCATTGCGGCAAAAGCTTCATTAATTTCGAGTAAATCTAAGTTCTCCGGTTTCATATGATTTCTTTCCAACAATTTGTTTGTTACTAATGCAGGTACTGTTGGAATGTTTTCATATTCCGCGCAAGCACAGCTAAAATCTCTTATATACGCCAATATTTCCAAACCGCATTTTTCTGCCTTTTCTTCAGTCATAATAAGTATTGCAGATGCGCCAGCATTCAGTCCAGGTGCATTTCCTGCCGTGATAGCATCTGTCCCATATACCGGCTTTAAAGAAGCTAGTTTTTCAATTGTCGTTTCTGGGCGAGGGGACTGATCCTCTTCAATAACAATTTCTTGTCCTTTTGGTCCAATAACAGTATATGGAACTATTTCGTCTTTAAATTTTCCCGCATCATGAGCTGCCTTATACGTTTGTTGGCTTCTCACTGACCACTGATCCATTTCTTCTCTT
>ERZ825137.5686-NODE-5686-length-11387-cov-4.054536_pt1 | contig 11387 bp, 9 predicted proteins | sample MGYA00519873_ERZ825137 | MGnify/ENA primary metagenome ERZ825137 (study PRJEB31778, sample SAMEA3449190) | human gut metagenome | biome: human gut; feature: human-associated habitat; material: faeces | place: United Kingdom | collected 2010/2012 ... | reverse complement strand
AATGCTGACAACCAGACGCAGGTTTGCCTCAGCCAGACGCTTCTTGGCGGCCTCATCGCCCTCTTCCATACGCTGTGCCAGTTCGATTTCCTCTTCAGCACTTAAAAGAGGAACCTTTCCGATTTCCTTCAGATACATACGGACCGGATCTTCAATGCTGATTCCGTCCGGTACAGACAGGTCGATATTTTCCATATCCACTTCGTCTTCTTCGGACAGCATGATCTCTTCATCATCAATCACATCATCATCGTCATCATTCGTAATTCGAAGCACATCGATGCCGCTCTTTTCCAGATGCTCGATGACCTTTTCAATTTGTTCCTCATTCAATGCAAGTTCAGCCAGAAAATCCACAATTTCCTGATATTCCAAGACATTCTTTTTCTTCTTGGCCATAGCAAGAAGCTGCTTTAATTTTTCCTCAAACTTTGCCTGTACATTTTCATCCATTGGTGTTTCCATCCTTCCTTGTTACTAAATATTACCATTATTAGCTTTAATCCAGTGAAATATGCGTTTTCTCAAGTTCTTCCAGTGCTTTTTTGCCCTCGATGGCCTTTTTGAGTGCATTCACGTCGGCACCGAGCTGACTGGAAAAGTATTCATAACTGTTTCTCTTAAGTGCCACCAGAATATCGTGAAAGGCTTTTTCACGATCCTGCTTCGTTGTAATTTCCTGCAGCTTTGTATTAAATACGCCTGCAACCTCACGCTGCTCCTCCATGTCGTTAAACAGACTGACGATCGCTGCCGGATTGATTTCTCCTTTATCAAGATCCTCAAACAATCTCTCTGCCACCTTCCGGTACAGCTCCTCCGTAAAATCCTCCACGGAGATATACTGCTTAACCCTTGGGTATAACTGCGGTTCCTCCACAAGCCATGTCAGAAACAGCTTCTGCGGCTTCCTGCGGTTTTCATCCGGTGTGTTCTTCGGCTGGATACCGGATTTGGGCCGTACCGCCGGCTGTACATTTCCTGTTTTCAGCGCGTAACTCATCACAAGCTTCCGCAGATTTTCATACCCGATGAGATACTTGTCCGCAACTGCCTGAATGTAGTTATCCCGTTCCACATCCTCCGAAAACTCGCAGAGCTTCTTTGCAATTTCACGGTGGAACTGCGTTTTCGATTCCGGATCCTTCAGGTTATAGTCTCTTTGCAGGATACGCAGTTCGAAGAAAAAGCTGTTCTCTGCCTCGTTAATCCGCTGCTGGAACTTTTCGGCTCCCTCGTTCTTAATGAATTCATCCGGATCCTTATACGGTTCGAGATTTAAAACCTTACCGGTAAGCTCCACTTCCTTCAAAATCCCGATTGCCCGCAATGCTGCATTCACTCCGGCGCCATCACTGTCGTATGCGAGGATCACTTCCCTGGCATACCTTCTTAACATGTTCGCCTGTCCTGCGGTAAATGCGGTTCCAAGGGAGGCTACCGCCTGGGTAAAGCCCGCCTGATGCATGGAAATGACATCCATATAGCCCTCACAGAGAATCATATTATTCGTCCGTGCGGTTCTTGCAAAATTGAGTCCGTACAGATTACGGCTCTTATCAAAAATGGGTGTTTCGGGAGAGTTTAAGTACTTGGGCTTTCCATCTCCCATCACCCGTCCTCCGAAACCGATCACGCGGTGATTGATGTCCTGAATTGGAAACATCACACGATTCCAGAATTTATCATGCAGACCGTACCGTTCATCGAAGCTTGCAAGTCCCGCTTCCTGAATGATCTGGTCATCATAACCTTTACTCTTTAGATACTTCACAAGATCGTTGCTCGTCACATTGGAAAATCCCAGGCCCCAATGGCGGATCGTCTCATCCGAAAGCTCACGTTTTTTCAAATATTCCAGTCCGACCTTGCCACGCTCACTGCGAAGCTGATAAAAGAAGTACGTTGCCGCAAGCTTATTAATCTCTAAAAGCCTGCTTCTCCGGTCCTCTTTCCGGCGCATCTCCTCGGTATATTCGACCTCCGGCAGATTCACGCCTGCCCGCTCTGCGAGCATTTTAACCGCCTCCGGGAAGGTAAAATTCTCATACTGCATTACGAAGCTGAACACATTTCCCCCTGCCCCGCAGCCAAAGCAGTAATACATCTGCTTGCCGGGCGATACCGAAAAGGACGGTGATTTTTCATTATGAAAGGGACACAGTCCGAAATAGCTGCTTCCCTTTTTTTGTATTTTCACATAGCCGGAAACGACATCCACGATATCGTTTTTCATCCGGACCTCTTCGACTAATTCATCTGGATAATACATCATCGCACCTTTGTAAAGTCACATTGTTACACCTTTCACAGCAAATGTGTCAGGCTATGTGGAATCTGATTCATCTGCCTACACATTCGGCCAGGATTTGGGAATATAGATTTCCTCATACTTGGCAATTGCAAAACGATCGGTCATCGAGCTGATATAATCACACACAATCCTTTCTTCCGGCTCGTCCTTATCAAGCAGCCTGATAAGATCCACGGGAAGCAGTTCCAAATGATGCCTGTAATAGCTGTAAAGTGTCTGGATCAGCATTTCTGCCTTGCCTTCCTGACTCTTCGCCTCCGGGTTGTGATACACTCTTTCAAACATAAATGCACGGAGCTTCCTCATGGCATCCGCCACCGGCTCCGACATCACAATAACGTCCTTACCATAGCTGTTACTCACAATATCATGAATAAAGTGATCCAGCCTCTCTCCTGTCGTATATCCAATGACATCCCCAATCTCCTTCGGAACATCACTTTCTTTCAGAATTCCTGCACGGATCGCGTCATCCATGTCATGATGAATATAGGCGATCTTATCTGACAGACGTACAATCTGTCCTTCTAAGGTAAAGGGCATTCCCTTCGTCTGATGGTTTTTAATGCCATCCCGCACTTCCATGGTTAAATTCAGTCCCTGCCCGCCTTTTTCCAGAATGTCCACGAGGCGCACGCTCTGATCACTATGGATAAAGCCATACGGACAGACCGCATTCAGTGCACGCTCCCCGGCATGTCCAAACGGGGTATGTCCAAGATCATGTCCCAAAGCAATGGCTTCCACCAGGTCTTCATTCATCCGGAGTGCCTTTGCAATCGTCCGCGCATTCTGGGATACCTCGAGGGTATGCGTCATACGGGTACGGTAGTGATCCCCTTCCGGTGTCAGAAATACCTGCGTCTTATCCTTCAATCTCCGGAAGGACTTCGAATGCAGGATCCGGTCACGGTCACGCTGATAGACCGGACGGATATCACACTGCTCCTCCTCCCGAAGCCTCCCTTTCGAATTGCGGCTGTGTGCCGCATAGGGACTTAAATATTCAATTTCCAGTTGTTCCAGATTTTCTCGTATGTTCAATGGTTACGTCCTTTATCTTCAAGCTGTAACTACTCCGAACCCATTCGTAAAACTACCAAAACTACCGTTTCACAAGTCTCTACTTCTAATATTCTGCCTCCGGCTCCGTTTTCCTTTTTCTTTCTTCAAGTTATTTTTCGCTGCGGCGGCTTTGGTTATTTCCCACGGCGGCTTTGGTTATTTTCCGCGGCGGCTTTGGTTATTTTCCCGGGGTGGCCTGTTTTTCCGGCGGCTCTGGTTATTTCCCCAGGGCGGCTCTGGTTATTTTCCCGCCGCGGTAACTCTAATTATACTGTTTTGGACATATTTCTACTTTTATAAGAAAATATGTCCAAATAATTTTTACTTTTGGACATATGAGCTTCAAATTTCACTGTTTATGTCCAAATTTCTTCTGAATTTTGCTGTTTTTAAGCATATTTCCGTTGTTTTGGATCTTTATTCTCATTTTTTTGGACATAAAATCCTTTTTATACCGAATTATGTCCAAACGCCTTCCATCACTTCCACCGGCCTCTCCAATATTCACAAACTTATTTACTGCACAGAATAGATAAATTCACCGCACTTGTGAATAGCTTCCACTGCGGTCTTAAATGGTCCCATCTGGAACACGTGCCACATATTCTTATAAGTATCCAGAGAAACTGCTACCCCCTCGCCGCTCATCTTCTTCTGCAGCATGGTGGAATCAGACATCAGCACTTCCAGATCTCCCACCTGAATATAAGTTGGCGGAAATCCCGTAAAATCTCCAAATAATGGGGAAATTTCCGGATTCCGTAAATATTCTGTATCAAATATTTCTTCAAACACCTTATTGGCAGACTTGTCACCAGGCTTCTGTTTTTCCGTTCCGGCCGTCTGTAAAGTATTTGCTGTCTGCAAAGTATTTTCTTCCTGTAAAGCATTTGCTTCGCGTAGAGTATCTGCTGCCTGTATAGTGTTTCCTTCCTGCAAAGCGCCTGCCGCCCGTATAGTGTTTCCTTCCTGTAAAGCTTTTGCTTCACGTAGAGTATCTGCTGTCTGCAAAGTATTTCTTTCCTGTAAAGTGCCTACTGTTTGCAAAGTATTTCCTTCCTGTAAAGTGCCTGCTGCCTGCAGAGGCTTTACCGCTTCCATCTGCACTTTCTTTGCCTGTGGCACATAATTTTCAATCATTTCATTCAGGTAATTCTGATTCAGAACCGGATCCACATCAGCTTTCGTCTCATGGGTCTTGCCGGATACAGTGAGGTCTGTCCATGGAGACATGAGCACAAAGCCGGCCGGAAGCATCCGCTTCTGTTTCTTTAACCGTAGTCCCAGTGCCAGTGCCAGATTTCCTCCTGCGGAATCACCTGCCACGAAAATATCCTTCGCCCCATAACCCTGCAGCATCAGATAATCCCAAGCTGCCTGTGCATCGTCCACCGCTGCCGGATAAGGATGCTCCGGTGCCAGACGGTAATCAAAGCAGAACACATCCATGGAGAGCTGGCTTGCAAGCTTCGTGGTAAGAGTTCTGGCATACAATGGACTTCCGGTACTGTAGCCGCCGCCATGACAGTACAAAATAATTTTCTTTCCTGAATGCGGGCGGTCTACACGGATCCACTCAGCGTACATTGATCCGACGGTGGTTTCCGTCACTGCTACTTCCCGGCTGTTTCCAAATAAAGCTCCCATCTGATCCTGGGAATGACGATGCTTCTCGATATCACTATTTTCAATCAATCCATGAGCTTTGCGGATCAGGTTAATAAAGCTCTGGTTAATATTCTCTTTCGGGGTTCTTCTCATGGATATGATCCTCCTTACTTTTCGTTCACATTGTAACAGTTCAGTCTTTCCATTCATAAGTTGAACTGTTACACTTTTTGACCTTTTAACCCTATTTTGACCTTGACTTGATATCCACGAATTGCTTCGCTGCAAAGCAGCTCCCGCAATTCTCAAACATTCGAAATCCGCTGATTTACTACGCAAATCGATTCTTTCTCATGTTTGGCGGGTTCCAAGTTCAAAAGTCTTATCGTGCAAGCACGAACGATCTTTTGAACTTTTAACCCTGATATCATATCATATTTTCATACAATGTGGTATACTGAATAAGATTGTAAAATGCTTTATCAGAAAACCAAAAGAGTACTGAATCATGAAAAAAAGTCAAAATCAGGCAGCATCAAACGTTGCCACCAGCAAATTGCATAAGCATGAAAGGAAAGTCTGGTACAAGCTGGATCTGTCCGCAATTGTTTACCCGACTCTCCAGCGGAAGGACTTTTCCTCCGTATACCGGTTATCTGTTGTTTTAAAGGAACCGATTCAGCCGGATATTCTGCAGCAGGCGGTCGATATGACGCTTCCCCGGTTTCCGATCTTTAAAACAGCGATCCACAAGGGATTCTTCTGGCGTTATTTAACACCGAATCACCGCCCCGGACCTTTCGTACAGCCGGACATCCGTAACTTCTGTATGCCGATGTCCTTCCGTGCAAACAACCGTTATCTCATGAGAATTTACTATTATGGGAACCGGATTTCCTTAGAAGCGCACCACTCTCTCGGTGACGGTACAGGCGGCATGTTCGTCTTAAACACCATTACCGCGAATTACCTGCGCCTCCTTGGGCATGAGATTTCGAACGGCTATTTCGTTAAGGACATTCACGAAACACCGGATCCGGAAGAATTAGAGGACGCTTATATGCGCTACGCCAATGCCAAGGTCTGTCCTCCCCGTCCGGGAGAAAAAACCTACCGTGTCCGCGGAACGAAGGAGCCCTTTTATACCTTTAATGTCATTGAGGGAGCAATGAGTACCTCTGAGGTGCTCGCCGTTGCAAAAAAATACAACGCCTCCGTGACCGAATATCTGAATTCGGTTCTGCTTTATGCCCTGTTACAGAAGCAGCAGAATGAATGGCATATCCGGCTTCACCCGGTGAAAATTGCCATGCCGGTCAACTTACGGAGATTCTTCCCATCAAAGACGCTTCGAAACTTTATTACGATGGTTTACCCTTCCATTGATCCCCGCCTCGGTGACTATACCTTTGAGGAAATCATTACGCAGGTACACCATTACATGCGTTATTATATTAATGAGAAGTTTCTGCGCGGTGATATTACAACAAATGCCAGTACACAGCGCAATCCGGTCATCCGTGTGGTTCCGCTGTTCATCAAGGATTTCGTCGTACGCCAGTTCTACCGTATCGTGCAGGATAAGAACTCTTCTGCCGGTTTAACCAATATGGGCGCCCTGAAGGTTCCGGACGACATGAAGCCTTATATTGAGAAATTTGATATCTATATGGGACAGCCCTTTTCGAGCCGGACGAACTGTGCCATTGCCAGCTTTGAAGATACGCTCACCATTAACTTTGCAAGTAACATCATCGAAAGTGATGTGGAACGCTACTTCTTCCGTAAGCTTGTGAAAGACGGCGTCCATGTAACCATACAGAGTAACCGGGACTAACCGGTTATTATTTAAGAAAGGAGTCCTGACATTGTCATACTGTGTGAACTGTGGGGTCGAGCTTGACCCTTCGTTAAAGAAATGTCCCTTATGCAACACACCTGTTATTAATCCTAATGAGTTAGAGGGGCTCACCTATGAGCCACCTTTTCCCACGGTGAAAGGGCAGGTCGATCCGGTAAAACGCAAGGATCTGTTCCTGTTTACCATCGTAGTGCTGCTTGCGACCTCACTAAGCTGCCTGGCCTTAAACCTGTTCGTTTATTCCCGCTCGCTGTGGTCCTTATTTATCATCGGCATCTGTCTGGTTTTGTTCGTATTCCTGCTGCCGGCATTTATCCAGAATAAAATTCCGATTTATGTTTCCCTGCTTTTTGACGGAATCTCAATCGGAATTTACCTTTATCTCATTACCTATAATACCAGAAGCAGTGAATGGTTCTTCCAGCTGGCTCTTCCGGTTACGGTACTGCTTACGATTCTGGCTGAGATCTTCACTCTGCTGATTCATACCTTCCGGTTTTCATTCCTGTCAGCAGCCCTTTATATCTTTGCTGAAATTGCGTTATTCTGCGTGGCACTGGAGCTGTTGATTGATCGTTTCTGCAGCCGGCCGCTCTATTTAGGCTGGTCTGCGATCGTACTTACTGTATGCAGTGTGATTGTCATTGCCTTAATCGCCATGCTCTCCATGCAGCGGCTTCGTGATGCAGTAAGACGGCGGCTTCATTTCTGATGGCAAGCTTCGCCGGCTCGACAATACCTTGCCAGGTGTACTTGCATGATTCGCACCAGGCTCGCAATGACTCGCTAAGTGCTCTACTCAAAAATGATCCACCGGATCATTATCTCATATGCATGGCACACTCAAAAACTGCCGTTCCGGAAGAGAACCGGAACGGCAGTTCTATTTTTAATAATTAGTAAATTTATCGATCATCCTTTATGGCAGATCATGCAGTCTTCGCTGCTCTCCCAAGTTCAATTGCACAGCGGAATCTTATGTACCACCTTTCTGTAAATCTTATATGCCAGAACAGCAACTAAAGAAATAACGCAATATAAAGTCGAAAGAATTCCAACAGCACCACCAACAATAACAATAAGCCATAATCCAATATTCATTTTATTTACTTCCTTTCACATAGTAACCTTTACCGCTCAAGCCACCATACCCAGACGCCGGCTGCAACAGCGATGACAATAAAAACTACGGCTGCAATCATTTCACCCATGAATAACATCCTCCATTTTCCAAAATAATGTGCATACCAAAATAAACCCATAGACCTTCTATGAGTCAGTTGCAATCTCTGTACGCTTCACAAAATCCACCTGATTTTCAGCAGATTCAGCTAAACCGTACCTTAGCACGCGCAGATTCGTTTCTTGCCATCCCGATTATGTATATAGGAAATAATAAAGAAGCTGCTGTATGCAGCATGACAAAGACGCTGGCAGCCCTGTAAGAATGCCAGCCATACACACATGGAAAGGAGTCCTGCCACCAGCAACAGAAGCCGGAGTTCTACAGACTCTGAGCGGTTCTTCCGCCCGGAACTGATTTCCATTGTATTTGCTACCGAACGGTATTCCTGACTCAGCTTGCGATAGTGAGCCACAACAGCCGTCGGTTCTGCAGCCCGGATGACCGCAGGATTATCCGGGAAATTGCACGCAACAAACTGGGAATCTACCTTGAGCTTTTCAAAGTACATCCCGGAAAAGAGCATCGCAAACACGATACACAACGTAATCCATTGTCGCATTCTCTTCTTATGCATAATCCATTTCCCTGTCTAATTAATCAAATAAGGTAACTGTTCAGTACCTTCACAGTTACGATGCAAAATCCATTCCAATTCGGCTTCGCGATGGGATTTTGCATTACTGAATCATTTTCTTACGGTCTTGGCAGTAAATGCTCCGACCTATACTGAATAGTTACCAAATAAGAACTGATCAACTTTCTGACCAGTCCTATTCTATCAAAAACCATATGTTATTGCAATCTTTTTGTAACAGTTCAGCCATGCCGGAAAACACATATATTTATCAGCCCATCCGTACAATCCGGCTGCTTATGAATGGGCAGGGCTGACTGTTACATCTTTTTAGTAACAACGATATCTGCCATCTTCTTCCATTTGAATTCTGCTTTCGTAAAAGATACGGATTCCATCCACAAGGAAAAACGTATCCTTCGTTCCTCCTGTTTCATAGGCGGAATGCATGGCAAGCTGGGCGGCTCCCATATCCACGGTATTTAATGAAATCTTTTCGTTGGACAGATTTCCCAGTGTGGAACCTCCTGCAATGTCGCTCCGGTTTGTATATTCCTGATAAGAAATCTCCTCCTTCTGTAAAAGCTTCTTAAATAATGCCTCTGCAATGCCGTCTGTCGTATACTTCTGGTTGGCATTATATTTGATCAGCACACCACCGTTAAGACGCGGCGCATTGGTTGGATCTGCCTTATCGGTATGGTTCGGATGCAGGGCATGTCCATTGTCTGCCGAGAGCATCATGCTCGAAGCTATCTGGCGGATACTCTCTCCTTTAGTAAGGGAAAGGCCCTCCTGAATTCTTGCAAGGACATCTGACAGAAATGTAGACTTTGCTCCCTGCTTCGTACCACTTCCGACCTCTTCATTATCAAAAATGGCAAGCACCTTACTCATTCCGGTATTCTCCGCCTGTAAAAAGGCTTCCTTCGAGGCAAATGCACATTGCAGGTCATCGATCTTAGGGCTTGAATAAAACTCCTGTTCTGCTCCCCAGATGCGTCCGTCTTCCCTTAAATAAAGGAAAAGATCATAGCCTAAAAGAGCCTCCTCTTCTACATCTGCCGCTTCTGCCAGCAGCTCCTTAAGCTTCCCTTTTGCTGTCCCTTCGCCAAGCAGGGGCAGCATATCCTTCTGTGCATTGTAGGCATAGCCTTCGTTGATCTGACGGTTCATATGAATGGCAAGATTCGGAATCAGACACAGATCCCGATCCAGATTCACCAGCACACTCTCAATACCGTCCCCCCGGTTCACGACCACACGTCCCGCAACGGAAAGCGGACGATCCAGCCATGTGGAGCAGATCATTCCACCGTACTTTTCCACATTCAGCTTCAGATAACGGTCATCAACCGTCATTTCGTAATTGCTCTTCAGCTTAAAGGTCGGGGAATCGCTGTGGGATGCACAGATTAAAAAGCCTCCCATAGTGTCTTCCGGAAGCGTAAATGCAATCAGGGAAGACTGGTTGCGGGTAACAAAATATCTGCCACCCTTATGAAGTGTCCATTCCTTTGCCTCATTCAGCTGCTCGTAGCCGGCCTCTTCAAGCTCTGCTGCGATGTTGTGAATCACATGATAACAGCTTGGACTTTTTTTGATAAAATCAATGAGCTCCTGCGTTTTCTGTATTTCTTTCGTAGTAATACGTGTTGCTTCCATGTTGCTGCCTCTCCTGCTTATAAACGGAAGTCCATGTTCTGGCCTACCATTTTTTCCTGTGGTGTCATCACCTGATTGCTGCGCTGGTTGTAGAAATAGTCATTTACCAGACGTTCCAGCTCCTCTGCGGAAGACGCTGTGATAATAATGGTATCATCATCTTCTTCAATTCCGTAGTCCTTTAAGGTATCACGGTATGTCCTGCCGGTTTCCTCCCGGGTTTTATCCGCTTTCTCACTGGCAGCTTCCTTCCGTTTTTCCTCCGCTTTCTTCTTCTCCTGCTTCCTGGCATCGGCCTTTGCTGCTTCCTTCTTCTCGGCAGACTTCTTCTCAATGCGCTCCCTCTGTGCAGCAAGGGACTTGTCAATTACCGCAAAGAATGATGCATTACCGCCATCATTCAACAGCATTCCATAGCCCTTCACCTGCTGGCTGCTTCCGATACTCTGCTTCAGCTGGCTTAAGCCACTCTTCGCATTGGCAATAATACCTTCGTATTTATTACGGAAGGCTTCATCGGTTGCCATTCTTTCAAGCTTCTCTTCATCGATTAAAACTACCATCTTATTGGGGTTTGCAAAGCTTGATGCCATCGCTTTTGCCTGTTCCTTCATGTCCTTGCTGACAAGAATGAAGTCCATATTGCCGAATTTGCTCTTGAGCTGGTCATAATATTTCGCAGCTTCATCGGAAAGCTTCGGCTCCCCAATCGTCTTTCCATAGTTCTTCGTCTGGGATGACTGCCTGGTGGCACCGGTTTCTTCTTTTTGTGTTTTGGTGGTGTTCTGTGCATACGCACTTGCTGCATAGCTGTCTGACTGTACTGTGTTCATACGCTTCTCTCCTCCCTGAGTGAATTTGTGATCGTCAAAATCCGTTTTGACACATTGAACTGTTATTAAGTATATCGGCATCTTTTTCCCAAAATATAGAGAAGTTTCCAACAATCTCCTATGGTCTAAATGTTACAAAATTGTTACAATTCATTCGTCAGCTGATAAAAACCAAAAAGAATAAGGAGGACGAAACTATGTGTTTTAATTTTAATAGCTGCTCCGAGTTATTTAACGCAATTTGCAATTTCTTTAACTTCGGTTGCTAATACATCTTGCCC
>ERZ825137.5684-NODE-5684-length-11389-cov-3.729310_pt1 | contig 11389 bp, 6 predicted proteins | sample MGYA00519873_ERZ825137 | MGnify/ENA primary metagenome ERZ825137 (study PRJEB31778, sample SAMEA3449190) | human gut metagenome | biome: human gut; feature: human-associated habitat; material: faeces | place: United Kingdom | collected 2010/2012 ... | reverse complement strand
GAACGATCCGGGAGCTTCTAAGGAGGTATCATACTCCGTTCGAGGTTTATGGGGCGGTGAGGAGAAGGAGCAAAGGGGTTCTTGAAGTGCTTACGGAGACAAGGATGGACGAAGCAGCGGAGTATACGAGATCCTATGACCTGAATCGGGAATATGAAGAACTGCTGCAAAAAGGAATCCGTTTCCTCACTGCAGAGGATGAGGACTATCCACAGAGACTGCGTAAAATTCCGTCAGCACCTTATGCATTGTATGTGCTGGGGCAGCTGCCGCCGGAGAATCTGCCGGCGGTAGCGATGATCGGTGCGCGCGAATGTTCGGAATATGGAATTTATGTGGCAAAGAATTTTGCAAAGGAGTTAGGAGCACATGGAATACCGGTAATCAGTGGCATGGCAAGAGGAATTGACAGCATTTCACAGGAAGCGGCATTGCAGGGCGGCGGCAGAACCTATGCGGTTCTGGGCTGTGGAGTGGATATCTGCTATCCGAAATCCTCGCGCAGACTGTATGAGCAGATCCTGGAACAGGGAGGAATTCTGTCGACCTTTCCACCGGGGACAGAACCGATAAAACGACTTTTTCCGGAACGAAACCGGATTGTGTCGGGTCTTGCCGATGTGATTCTGGTCGTAGAAGCAAGGCAGAAAAGCGGCACCTTTATTACGGTAGATATGGCGTTGGAGCAGGGGAGGGAGGTTTATGCCATTCCGGGGAGACTGACGGATCGGCTGAGTGATGGCTGCAATCTCCTGTTACAGCAGGGAGCACTTATTGCCGTGTCTCCGAAGGATTTACTGCAGCATCTTTCACCGGGACAGATGGAACTTCCGTTGGAAAATCCCCAGAAGGAAACAGGAAATATAAGAGATGTGGAAGATGCCGGAAGCATAGAAGATACCAGAAGTATGGAAGATGCCAATAGTATGGAAGATGCTAGAAGTATGGAAGAAGCCAATAGCATGGGAGATGCCGGAAGCATGGAAGATGCCAGAAGCATGGAAGCTATCGGAAGCATGGAAAATATCGGGAATGTGGAAGGTGCCTGGAATACGGATGATAGACTGCAGATTCTCCTTGAAATACTGGATTTTCTTCCGAAAAGCGTGGAAGAAATCCGGACTGCATATGAGAAGAAAACCAAAGCTGCGGTTGCCACACCGGAAATCCTGTGTATGCTAATGGAGCTTTGCATGGAAGGCACTGCAACACAGGTGAGCGGAAATTATTTTGCAGCCCAAGGACCAACTGCATTACAGCAATTTTATAAATGAGGTTAGATACACTAATAAATACTCAATAGATTAATTTGTGAAATAATGGAATGGTGAAAGGATAGAGAGATGTATTAGAGAAATCTGATGGAGGCGGATTATATCATGTATAAACGGCATGCCATAAAACAAAATATGGTTGCACGCATACGATGCCGTGAGGTATAATATAATTAATCCTCAGCTTTCTCTGATACCACAGAGAAAGGATTATGAATGAGCAAAAGATATGAGGAGCTTGATTTTACAGATGATTTCATTTTCTGTAAGATTTTGTATAATAATGAACCACTTTGTAAGGAACTGTTGGAAGTGATTCTCGGAAAGAAGATCAGGAAAATAGTATATCACGACTGGCAGAAGCAGATCGAAATGACAGCGGAAGGAAAGGGAGTGCGGCTGGATGTCTATCTGGAAGATGGACATACCGTATATGATCTGGAAATGCAGGCAGCCCGTAAGAAGAATCTTCCGAAAAGATCGAGATATTATCAGGGAATGATTGATTTGAATCTGATTGAGCGCGGAGCAGATTATGAGGAACTGAAGGAATCCTATGTGATTTTTATTTGTACCTATGATCTCTTTGGAAAGAATGCCTGTGTGTATACCTTCGAGAACCGGTGCCGCGAAGTGGAAGGATTATGTCTTGAGGATGGAACGATGAAGGTATTCTTAAATGCCGAGGGAGATACATCGAAGCTGACTCCGGAATTAAGGGATTTCCTGGATTATGTTGCAGGACGTAGGATACATGGAAAACTGGTTGCCAAAATTGAGGAGGAAGTCCGGAAAGCCAGAAAACATGAGGAATGGAGGACAGAGTATATGACATTTGAAATGTTACAGAGGGAGAAATACAAAGAGGGAAAACGCGAGGAAAGAATGGAAGCAATCCGGCGCATGAAAGAACGTGGATTTAACTTTAAAATGATTATGAAAGCAGGGTATACCAAAGCGGAATACAAGCAGGCGCTTCAGACAGAAAATCAACTGATTGAAAAGTAATACCAATTTCCTATTTTTTCTTAGATATCTGCCCGTTTTGGGTTGCAATCTCATGTCGAAGAGTGTAGAATATTGTCCGTAGGCAATAGTACATTAGTCACACATTCTTAAATATAGATCTCCGTGGGCTGTCAGATACCGCCGGCTGGGATATGAAAATCATAAATTACTCTGGGAACGAATACGCTATGGATTTTAACAGAAAAAAACTTCGTCTGGGTGACGTACTGGTGAACAGTGGCGTTATAACGGCTGAACAGCTGCAGAAGGGTCTTGAGCTGCAGAAGGGCTCTGGCCGTAAATTGGGAGAAACTCTTGTTGACGAAGGAATTACCACAGAAGAGAATATTGCGAAAGCATTGAGCAGCCAGCTGGGCTACGAAATGGTTGATCTGCAGGATATCTCCATTGATGAAGAAATCCTCAATCTGGTACCCCCGAACATTTTAAAGAAGCATACGATGATCCCGTTTGAATATTCCAGGACGGGGATGAATGTTCTGCGTGTGGCAATGTCAGATCCCATGAACATGGCTGCCATGGACGATATCAATATTATTACGAACCTGCAGGTGGAGCCGGTCGTGGCAACACCACGGGATGTGATGCTGGCACTCGACCGCTATTACGGACAGGCAGAGGTAAACTCCGCACTCGAAGAGTACGTAAAAGAAAAGACGAGCCAGATGACGGAGCAGGAGGATATCTACAGCGACGACATCAACAACTCCCCGGTTGTACAGCTGGTAAAAACGATGGTCGAACAGGCTGTACGCCAGCGTGCATCCGATATTCATATCGAACCGATGGAGAAGCAGGTCCGGGTGCGTTACCGTATTGACGGTGCCCTGTATGAGAAGGCAACCTACAACATCAGCCTTTTACCGGCACTGGTTGCACGTATCAAGATCATTGGCGGCATGGATATTTCCGAGAAGCGTAAGCCGCAGGACGGCCGGATCACGCAGGTGGTGGACCGGCGCGAATTTGATATCCGTGTATCCATTCTGCCTACGGTATATGGCGAGAAGATCGTTATGCGACTTACCTCCAAGAACGCCTTATCGAGGGAAAAGAGCCAATTGGGCTTAAAGCCGCATGACTTACAGAGGTTTGACCATATTTTGAAAAATCCGCATGGTATTCTGCTTGTGACAGGACCTACCGGAAGTGGTAAGTCTACAACGCTCTATACCGCGCTTAGTGAGTTAAATAAAGAAGATGTAAACATCATCACCGTAGAAGATCCGGTGGAAGCAAACATTGACGGAATCAACCAGGTGCAGGTCAACAATAAAGCAGATCTGACCTTTGCATCGGCATTGCGTTCCATCCTGCGACAGGATCCGGACATCATTATGATCGGAGAAATCCGTGATCAGGAGACGGCATCCATTGCCGTACAGGCATCCATCACAGGTCACCTTGTGGTATCCACGCTGCATACGAACTCCGCAGCCAGCACGATTACCCGTCTGGTAGATATGGGAATTGAACCTTACCTGATTGCAGACTCTACGGTTGGCGTTATTGCACAGCGACTGGTGCGCCGCCTTTGTCCGGATTGTAAGAGAGCAAAGAAAGCCGATGCCGAAGACCTTGAAATGCTGATGCGTAAGCCGGAGGAAGATCTGACAATTTATGAGCCATGCGGCTGTGCAAAATGCGACGGCACAGGCTTTCGCGGACGAATCGGTGTGTATGAAATCATGGAAGTGACTCCGCAGCTGAAGCATATCATCAGTAAAGGCGGAGAAGTGGAAGCCATCAAAGCACAGGCGCTGAAGGACGGCATGCATACCCTGCGTATGAGTGCGACCGAGCTCGTCCTGGATGGAACGACATCCGTACAGGAAATGATGAGAGTATCTTTCGACTTGTAGAATGGGAGGAACGACAATGGCCAATTGGGGCTATGTGGCGATAGATAAAACAGGAAAAGAAATCAAAGGCAGCAGGGACGCTGATACACAGGAAGCCTTAACGAGAGATCTGAAGCAGCAGGGACTCATCGTTCTGGAGGTAAAGCAGCAGAATACCTTAACACGGGATATCAACATCAGCTTTGATAAAAAGCCGGCGGCCAGAGATCTCGCCGTATTCTGCCGGCAGTTTGCCAGCATCGTGCGTGCCGGTGTCAGCATCATTGAAGCTCTGAATATGTTGGCAGAGCAGACAGAGAATAAGCTTTTACAGAAATCCCTCATGGCAGTCCGTGCCGATGTGGAAAAGGGGGAGAGCTTCGCAGATTCCATGGCAAAGCATCCTAGGGCATTTCCGGAGCTTTTGATCCAGATGGCGAGAGCCGGTGAGGCATCCGGCAGTCTGGAAATTTCCATGGAGCGTATGGCAATCCAGTTTGAAAAGTCCGCGAAGACACAGGCCTTGGTTAAGAAAGCCATGATCTACCCGATTGTGGTTGCCTGCGTAGCCGTAGGCGTTGTTGTAGTCATGCTGGTGTTCGTTATTCCACGATATACGGATATGTTTGAAGAGCTTGATGCCGAGCTTCCTGCAATCACACTTGCCGTTGTAGGACTCAGCAACTTTATTAAAAATTACTGGTTTATTATCGTTCCGGTAGTAATTGCGATTGCGGTAGCCTTTCATATGTGGAAAAAGACCTTATCCGGCAAGCATGTTTTAGGAAAACTGGCACTCAAATTTCCAATGACGAAAAACCTGGTAATAAAGAGTGCTTCTTCCCAGATGGCCCGCACCTTAAGCACGCTGCTTACCGCAGGTGTTCCGCTCACGGAAGCAGTGGATATTGTAGCGGATACCATGGGAAATATCTGGTATAAGGAAGCTTTAAAGGATGCGCTCGAGCAGCTACTGGTCGGCGTCCCTTTATCCCAGCCGTTACAGACCTGCGGACTCTTCCCACCGATGGTATACCATATGGTACGAATCGGTGAAGAAGCCGGCTCCACAGAAGAAATGCTGAACAAACTGGCAGACTACTATGAAGAAGAAGTGGAAATGGCTGTCCAGTCCTTAATGGCCGCCATGGAACCGATGATTATCATCATCCTCGCCGGCATCGTCGGCATCCTTCTCGCCGCCGTCATGCTTCCCATGGTTAATATGTATGCGGCACTTGACAACCTCTGATACCAGCTTAGCCATGGAATTTTTCAACACCGGAATGGGTGCTTGCACACAGGTTCCGGTGTTGAGAAAATTCCATGCGCGAAGCGCCCACAAGATGAAATAAGGCTGAGCCGTGAAACGGCGGGAGGCTGCGTAGCAGCCGTGCCTTATGAATGTTGTGGGAAGCTGGTATCAGAGTGTTTGCAGATACTCTATGCTGACGTCATAGGTCAGAGATATGTGAAAAACATGTGAAGAATTTCACTAAAATTTCCAATAATACATACAACTTGAATAAAAGTGACTGCGTCGTAGGGACAGTCATTTTTTAAATAAAAAACAACAACCAAAGGAGAATTTTCATGAAAAAGGAAAAAATGAATGACAAAGGTTTTTCACTTGTTGAGTTAATCATCGTTATTGCGATTATGGCAGTACTCGTTGTAGTTCTTGCTCCCCAGTACTTAAAGTATGTTGAGAGATCCAGAAACTCAACAGATGCTTCTAATGCAACTTCTATAGTGACTGCTTTACAAGTATGGGCAGCAGATCCGAATGCGGGGGAAAATAATGAAGCTGGAGAGACAACTACTGCATTCAAAAAGAACGATACATGTACAATCACAGTTGCCAAAGATGGTGGAACTATAGCTGATGGATCTGGAAAAAATGCTGCTCTTAGTGCATTAAAGGAAGCTTCAATTACGATTGGTGATGTAAAATGTAAGAGTAAGACAAACTGGACTTCATATATTATTACAGCTACTGTTCAAGCAAATGGAAGCCTTAAAATAGAATATACATCAACGCCTGGAGCCACAGGCGGTGGTGCAGATCCTTTTGCAACCGCAATGACCAAATAATATCCTAGCTCTTACCCCCGTCCACATCCCATGTAACCAAACCCTACATCCGATATGGACACCCAAAACAAAAAACTCCTTCCCCCCCTCTCGTCACAGCAGAGCCTTAAGGTCGTCGGTTTCGACGATCCCTTGATCGCTCGTGTACCCTACGACCTTTATGAAGCGAGAGCTGCGATTCTGTGATCAGAATGGATGGAAGTGCCACAAGGACTCCTGCGGTATATGCCGCAGGAGAATTGTGGGTTTAAGAAGAGTAACAAAGATCGAAAAAGATTGAAAAATAAGTAATAACAGTTTTAATACCATCAACATTTATGGATAAGGATATTCCCTATGCTCGCAGAAATTATTTTTTACATCTTCATATTTCTTTTCGGAATCGTGATCGGCAGCTTTTTAAATGTCTGCATTTACCGCATACCGAAGCATGAAGATATCGTGAAAACACGGTCACACTGCATGTCCTGTGGTTATCAGCTCAAGTGGTATGACATGTTTCCGGTATTCAGTTACCTCTTTCTGCGGGGCAGATGCCGGAAATGCCATGCGAAGCTTTCCGTACAGTATCCGCTGATTGAAGCAGCGAACGGCATTCTTTATGTAATGATCGTGTGGATTCATGGAATGACAATTACTTCTATATTATATTGCCTGCTGGTTTCTGCACTTCTGGTAATCAGTGTCATTGATTTCAGAACCTTTGAGATTCCCCTTGGAATCAATATTTTCATTCTGATTCTAGGAATCGTCCGCGTAGCAACAGACTTTACCTGTGTGCTGGACTACGTGATCGGATTCCTAAGTGTGAGCGTTGTGCTCGCCATTCTGTATTATGCCTCTAAAGGAAGAGCAATCGGTGGAGGCGATGTGAAGCTCATGGCCGTCTGCGGACTGGTGCTTGGCTGGAAGCTGGTTCTGCTGGCATTCTTTTTAGGATGCATTTTAGGATCGGTCATTCATATTATCCGGATGAAGGCATTTGGCGCCGACCGGGTTCTGGCGATGGGACCATACCTTTCGTTAGGAGTACTCCTTGCAGTTTTGTGGGGAAATACCATGATTCAGTGGTACATGGGACTACTGGGTTTTTAGCCTTAAGATCGAATATTTTACCTGCTTGGTAATCCCGGCAGGTTTCTTATATATAACATCATTTTTTCGGGACAAAGGAAAAATATAAGTAACTAAAAACATGATTAAATGTGAGTCAATGTACTCAAAGATGCTCAAAAACCAGAGTATTAGTTGGTAACTTAAAACCGCTGAAATCATAGGAAAGATAAGCCAGTACAAGTTGAAATAGTCTTGTTAACTATAGGGTAGAACCTTGATGGTAATGATTGAGTAATGGTAGAAGTCTACAAAAACCAAGTAGCAAAAAGAAAAATATTAAGAAAGGAAAAGCTATTTAGATGAAAACCTATATCTAATCAATAAAAAAGAATTTATAGGTATGTACCGATGGCTTAGTCGGGAATTTACGACTGTGGAGTGTACAAGAACTTGTGAGTAGTGTGTCACTAGCGACCACCAAAGCATACACGATGAAGCAGTAACTACAAATTGTGAGATTGTAGCGAATCATCTAGCATATACATTTGTATATGTTTTTAGTAGCAGCAGAGTATGTATTACATTGGAATCGACCTGGGGACTTCCGCAGTGAAGCTGCTTTTGATGAAAGGAAACGGGAAAATTGTAAGAGTTACCTCAAGGGAGTATCCGCTGTACTTCCCGCATCCGGGCTGGTCGCAGCAAAACCCGGAAGACTGGTACAAGCAGTCCATGGACGGGCTTTGTGAGCTGCTGGATGGAATCGACAAGAGCCAGGTGGCGGGCATCAGCTTCGGCGGTCAGATGCACGGATTAGTTGTGCTGGATGAAAATGATCAGGTCATCCGTCCCGCGATTCTCTGGAACGATGGCAGAACCTTCCGGGAAAACGACTATCTGAATCAGGTGATCGGCAAGGAGAAGCTTTCCGAATATACGGCAAACATCTCCTTCACCGGATTTACCGCGCCGAAGATTTTGTGGATGAAAAACAACGAGCCGGAGAACTTTGCACGGATCAAAAAGATCATGCTGCCGAAGGATTACCTGGCATATCGTCTGACCGGCGTACATTGCACGGATGTATCGGACGCTTCCGGCATGCTGTTATTCGATGTGAAGAACCGCTGCTGGTCGGAAGAAATGTGTGAGATCTGCGGCGTTCATAAAGAACAGCTTGCAAAGGTCTATGAAAGCTATGAGACAGTCGGCACGCTGCTCCCCGAAATCGCGCAGAACCTCGGCCTGCCGGAAACCGTAAAGGTAGCAGCAGGTGCAGGGGATAACGCGGCGGCAGCAGTGGGAACCGGAACAGTTGGAAACGGTCAGTGCAATATTTCCCTTGGAACGAGCGGAACGATCTTTATTTCCTCCGATCAGTTTGCAGTGGATAAAAATAATGCGTTGCATGCCTTTGCCCATGCGGATGGACATTACCATCTGATGGGCTGCATGCTGAGCGCGGCGTCCTGCAATAAGTGGTGGATGGACGAGATCATCGGCACGAAGGATTATGGGACAGAGCAGGCGGCGATCACGAAGCTTGGCGAAAATCACGTTTACTTCCTGCCGTATTTGATGGGTGAGCGTTCTCCGCATAATGATCCGGATGCGAGAGGCACCTTTATTGGAATGACGATGGATACGAGCCGCGCGGACATGACGCAGGCGGTGCTCGAGGGCGTTGCCTTTGCCCTGAGGGATTCCTTTGAAATTGCAAAATCCCTCGGCATCCAAATCAACCGGACGAAGATTTGCGGCGGCGGTGCAAAGAGCCTTCTCTGGAAAAAGATTATTGCCAATGTGTTGAATGTGAAAGTGGACGTGCCGGAAACCGAAGAGGGACCCGGTTACGGAGCGGCGATTTTAGCGGCGGTTGCCTGTGGCGAGTACGCATCTGTGGAGGAAGCAGCGCAAAAGCTTTTAAAAGTCGTGGACACGGTGGAGCCGGATGCAGAGCTTGCAGCGAAATACGAAAAACGTTACGCACAGTTTAAACAGATTTATCCGACGGTGAAGGAGCTGTTCGGAAAATTGAAGTGAGACACAGAAAGGAGATACGATCATGCAGATTTATGAAGTGACAGACCCTCTTTTTAAGGAGTATGGCAAAATTATCGACAGCGTGGAGCTGACGGAGCTGCTGGCAGAGATGAAGCACACGCCGGTGCCGGAGGACGTGGTATATGTGGCTTCCGAGCCGAAGCTGGAAGCGCTTGCGGTCATGAAAGAGCTGACGGACAAAACCTATGGAGAGCTTCCGATCCAGATCGGCTATTGCAACGGTCATAACCGGAAATTAAACGCGCTGGAATACCACAGAAGCTCTGAGGTGGACGTAGCGGCAACAGAGCTGGTGCTGATGCTGGGAAAACAGCAGGACATCACAGAGGAGTTTACCTATGACACCTCGAAAGTCAAAGCATTCCGGGTTCCTGCCGGGACAGCGGTAGAGCTGTATGCGACAACCTTACATTATGCACCCTGCCATACAGAAAAAGGCGGATTCCAGTGTACAATTGTACTTCCGAAAGGAACGAACCTCGATCTGGAAAAAGACCATCAGGGCGGTGAAGACGGTCATCTGACTGCCAAAAACAAATGGCTGCTGGGACATCCCGAAGGCGGTCTGCCGGAAGGAAGCCCGATGGGACTGATCGGTGAAAACGGCGCTGGAAAATCCACTCTTCTGGATGCAATCCAGTTCGTGATCATCTGTTCCACCGGGTATTTCAACAAGGCCGCCCACGAAAACGGCAAGCGAAAGCTGACCGGCTATATCCGCTGCAAAACCGGAAAAGAGAATCAGCCTTATGAGCGCACCGGGGAGATCAGTGCCCATGTTGCGCTGGAATTTTATGAGGAAAGCAAGGATAAGTATTTCATTATCGGCGCGGTGGTAGACTCTGCTTCTGAGGGGCAGGAAACGACCGTCCGTTATCTGATGGAGAACACCAGACTTTCCGATGACCTGTTTCTTTACGGAAATCAGGTGAAATCCATTGCAGAATTCCGAGGCTCCAACATTGACATTCGCCAGTGGTGCAAGACCAATGTGGAAGCGCGAAAAATGGTCACAGCAAGGCTTGGAAGAATCGAAGACAAGTTCTTCCGTCTGATTCCGAAAGCTCTTGCATTTAAGCCTATTGATGATATCAAGGACTTTGTTTACTCCTATGTGCTGGATGAAAAAGAGGTTAATATTGAGGTTCTCCGGGAAAATGTGCGCACCTATCAGGATATGGAGCGCACCCTGGATAATGTGAAAAAGCGGATGAAAAAGCTGGAAAAGATTCAGGAACTGCATCAGCGCCTGCAGGAGCGGATGGAACGGGATCAGATGTATGAATATTTCCTGAAACGCAGTGACCTGGACCTTGTGGAAGGCAAAATAAGAAGCATAGATGCAGCCAAAAAGAACGAGGAAGTCCGTCTGGAACAGGCCAAAGTCCAGCTGGAAATGCTGCAGAAGGAACGTGCCGAGAAGCAGGAAATTGCCACCAATCTACGGGTAGAACTGCGCCATAATCAGGAATTTGTAGCTCTTGAGGAAGAGAAAAAAGAGCTGGAAAGACAGCTGGAAAAGCGTAGAAATGCACTGCAGGATGAATCGGAACTGAAGAAAAGTGTTGCAAAGGCGGCGAAAGACAGCGAGCGGCTTCTCATGGGCGTTAAGGATGCAGGCGGTGATTCCCAGAAACTGATATCCTGCGTCCGGGAATACCGCACACAGCTGCAGAAACTGGATTCTGAGGCCAATGTAGCAGCACTGAAAAGCCTGACAGACGATGTGATCCACTGCAAGCAGAAGTATTTTGCAGGACTTCAGGGAGAGCTTGCCAAGCTGCAGATCCAGCTGAAACAGAATCACGCAGAACGGGAAAAGCTGAACAAAAAGATCAGCAAACTGAAGCGTAAAAAGCTTACCTATCCATCAGGAGTAGAACTCCTTACAGAAACTATACAGGAGGAATTTGCCAGCCTGGGACGGGAAATCCAGCCGGGAGTTCTCTGCGAAATGCTGGAAATCCAGGATGAAGAATGGCGAAATGCAGTAGAAGGATATCTGAATACACAGCGTTTTTATGTGCTTGT
>ERZ825137.5683-NODE-5683-length-11390-cov-3.030172_pt1 | contig 11390 bp, 10 predicted proteins | sample MGYA00519873_ERZ825137 | MGnify/ENA primary metagenome ERZ825137 (study PRJEB31778, sample SAMEA3449190) | human gut metagenome | biome: human gut; feature: human-associated habitat; material: faeces | place: United Kingdom | collected 2010/2012 ... | reverse complement strand
TCAGCCGCATCAATATCAATATGTACGATCTGTGCATTCGGAGCAAACTCATGCAGCTTTCCAGTAATACGGTCATTAAATCTTGTTCCGATGGAAAAAAGCAGGTCACACTCACTGACTGCCATATTGGCTCCATATGCACCATGCATTCCAAGATTTCCTATAAAGAGTGGATGGTTCGTCGGGATCGCCCCTCTTCCCATGATCGTCGTAACTACCGGAATCTGCGTCTTTTCAACTACCTCTGTAAATATGCTGTTCGCACGTGCAATATTCACACCGCCGCCGGCAAGGAACAATGGTTTCTTTGCCTTTTTCAGCATCTTCAACGCACGCTTGAGCTGTCCCATATGCACACTCGTATTCGGCTTATAACCACGGATATTCACTGAATCAGGATATACAGCACTTCCAAGTTCCGCCATCACATCTTTTGGAAGATCAACCAGAACCGGTCCCGGTCTTCCTGTTCTTGCAATATAAAACGCCTCTTTAATGATCCGTCCCAGATCTTCTCTGTTGCGGACTGTGACACCGTATTTCGTAATGCTGCGGGTAATTCCTACAATATCTACTTCCTGAAAGGCATCATTTCCGATCAGATGTCTCGCCACCTGTCCTGTAAAACATACAAGCGGTACACTATCATAATTGGCTGTGGCAAGTCCTGTAACCAGATTCGTTGCCCCCGGTCCGCTCGTTACCAGACATACTCCGACTTTTCCCGTTGTCCTTGCATACGCATCTGCCTCATGAACCAGTGCCTGCTCATGTCGTGGAAGGATCACACGGATCTCATCCTGCTTATACAGCTCATCACTGATATCGATCGTGCAGGCTCCCGGATATCCGAAAAGAGTATCGACACCTTCCTCCTTCAAAGCTCTGACAAGTAACTTATTTCCTGTAATCTGTCTCAAATTCTGTACCTCCCTATTTCCAAAAGAAAACCCCAAGCATGAACGTCATGCTCAGGGCGAATATTTCATCCTTGTTGCCACCTGATCTCAGAGAATCTCTCTCCTCTCTGCTGACACGTCAACGCGAAATTTATATATATTATAATTTGTATAAATAGGCTTGTCAACGTTCAATTCTTGATGTATTTTATTTGCCCGTGCTTCCTTTTATCTTGCCCGGTTACGGATCATTCCGATGCATGAATACACAATCAATGCCGCTAAATTGGCAAGGACCACACTTGCTCCTGCTGGAGTCGCACCTACATAGGAGATTGTCAGTCCTGCGATCAGACAAACCACTGACAATACAGCTGAATTAAGGATAACACTCTTGAACGTTCTACATACTCTCATGGATGTCAGTGCCGGGAAAATGATCAGACTGGAGATCAACAACGCTCCCATCATCCGCATTCCAAGCACAATCGTCACTGCTGTAAGAACTGCGATCAACATATTATAAAGACCTGCTTTCACCCCCGTTGCCCTTGCAAATGTCTCATCAAAGGTAATTGCAAAAATCTTATGATAGAAGAATATAAATAAAATCAATACAATAACCGAAAGTATCACACTCAGCTTCAGATCATCCGAACTCATCGCCAGAATACTTCCAAACATATAATTGTATACATCGGTATTCATTCCCGTTGTCAACGAGATCACCATAACACCAATCGCCAGAGAACTGGTGGAGATCAGTGCGATCGCTGCATCGCCTTTGATCTTCGCATTACTGTTGATCCGCAGAAGCAGGACTGCCGCCACGATTACAATCGGGATCGCTACTGCAAGTGGTGCTGCATTCATTGCTGCTGCAATCGCCATTGCACCAAATCCCACATGGGAAAGTCCATCACCGATCATAGAATAACGCTTCAATACCAGACTCACACCAAGAAGAGCAGAACAAAGTGCCACCAGTGAACCAACAAGAAACGCTCTGGTCATAAAAGGATACGACATCATCTCTATAATTTCCTGTATCATTGCTACTCACCTCCGAGAAATGCTTTTCCTGCCCGGCTCTTTTTATACTGCGAAGCCTTTCCAAAATAAAGTACCGTCTCCTGCAAATGCAGAATATGGCTTGCATACTCCACTGCACTTTCAATATCATGTGAAACCATCACCACTGCGATTCCTGATTCCCGGTTGATCTTTTGGATCAGTTGGTAAAATTCTGCTGTAACGATTGGATCCAGTCCTGTCACCGGCTCATCCAAAAGCAGCAGTTTTTTCGTCGCACATAACGCTCTCGCAAGAAGGACTCTCTGCTTCTGACCACCGGACAGATCCCGGAAACACTGGCCTCTCAGATCTGTGATCCCGAGCATCTCCATCTTTTCTGCCGCCTCTGCTTTGTCCGTCGCTGTATAGAAAGGTCTGAATCCGCGGCTGTTCAGTCTCCCGGAAAGTACCACCTCATAGACACTGGCCGGGAAATCTTTCTGAAAATCGTTCTGCTGTGGAAGATAACCGATTTCTTTCTGCTTCAGACCATCTCCAAATTCAATTTTACCGCTGTCCACTGCTTTCAATCCAAGCAGACTCTTTACCAGCGTACTCTTACCCGAACCATTCTCACCGACAATACAAAGATAGTCTCCCTGGCCGATCTCAAAATTCAGATCCCGGACGACGGTCTGACCCTCATAGCCGATCGATACATTCTCACATTTTATCAGTGCCATCCGTTCAAAACCTCCTTCAGTGTCTCCACATTTTTCTCCATCATACTCAGATAAGTTTCCCCATCTTTAAATTCCTGTGCCGTCAGATTATGACAACTGTAAAATACCTTTACATCCGTTCCGGTTGCTTCTGCAATGGCTTTAGCAATATTATCGTTGCTCAATTCCATTTTCAGAACCGTCGGTACTTTTTCTTCTTTTACTTTATTGATCAGAAATGCCATTGTTGCCGCACTTGGCTCTGTATCCGATGCACAGCCCGAAAATGCAGCATAATAATCCAGTCCGTATTCTTCTGCCAGATACCGGAACGGAAACCGGTCTCCAAAAATAAGCAGTCTGGAATCTGCATTCTCAACTACTTCCCGGAACTGCCCGTCCAGTTCCTGAAGTTTTTCTTCATACTCCGCGGCATTTTCTTTATAAACTGCTGCATTTTTCTGATCCAGTTCCTCCAGTTGATCTGCCAGCACTTCCACGATCTTTTCCGCATTTACAGGTGAAGTCCATACATGCTCATCAATCTCATGGACGGAATGTGACTCCTCATCATGGGAATCCTGATCCTGTCCGTCTTCATGGTCATGATCACGTTCTTCCTTCATGCCTTCTTTCTGCTCTTCTTCCACTGTATCCACACAGTCCGTCAGTTTCAATGTCTTTCGGCCATTATCTGGCATGGACTCCAGGATATCCTCCACCCATGCATCATTTTCTCCTCCGACATAAATGAACAGGTCACAGTTCTGGATCGCTATGATATCCTGGGGTGTCGGCTCATAAGAATGGGTTTCCTCGCCCGGCTTCAATAACATCTGAAGCTCCACCTGATCTCCTGCGATCTGACGTACAAAATCATATTGAGGAAAAATTGTCGTAACAACCTTAAGCTTTTTCTCAGCTTCTGTTACCTTTTTTTGTGACTGTCCTCCTGGCTGTCCTGCTCCGCATCCCGTCAAAATCATTCCCACCGACAGAATCCCTGCGATGAGTACACTACAGATTTTTCTTTTCTTCAATCCTGCACCTTTCTTCCTATCGACGCTCATATCTGGTAAATGCAAATTCCAGGTCAAAGCAGGTTTGCTCATCACCTTCCTCTGTCATTTCCCAATCTTCCAGTTCATCCAGATTCGGGAAAAATGTATCCGCCTGAAATGCATGGTCGATCTTTGTTACATAAATTGTATCCAAATATGGAAGCATCATACGATATACGCTTTCGCCTCCGATCACATAAATCTCGTCGGTATCATACTTCTTCAGCTCTTCCAATAATTCTTTTTCAGAATGTACGATAATCGCATCTTTCACTGCATAATCCTTATTTGCAGTAAGCACAATATTCGTACGATTTTTAAGTGGAAGTCCATTTGGGAAACTTTCCAGTGTCTTTCGACCCATAACTACAACGTGTCCTGTGGTAGTCTGTCGAAAAAACTTCATATCAGACGGAATGCTCACCAGTAATCTGTTCTGATATCCGATTCCCCAATTCCTATCTGCTGCTACGATTGCTTTCATCTGTCCTCTTCCTCCTTAACCCTAAATCGCAACCGGAATATTTTTAATCTGCGGATGCGTTTCATAATCTTCCAGCCTTACATCATCCGGCGTAAAATCATAAAAATCTTTCACTTCCGGATTCAGCCAGAATTTCGGTGCCGGAAGAGGCTCTCTTGAGATCAGTTCCTCGATCAGAGGAATATGCCGGTCATAAATATGTGCGTCTGCAATTACATGAACCAGTTCCCCTGCTTTCATGCCACATACCTGTGCAAACATATGCAGCAGAACTGCATACTGGCATACATTCCAGTTATTTGCTGTCAGCACATCCTGCGAACGCTGGTTTAAAATTCCGTTCAGAGTCAGTTGTTCACTGCCCTCCTCTTTCGTTACATTAAACGTCATACTGTATGCACACGGATACAGATTCATCTCATGCAGATCTTCATGCACGTAAATATTCGTCATGATCCTGCGGCTGTAGGGATTTTCTTTCAGATCATATAAAACTCTGTCTACCTGATCCATCATCCCCTCTTTATACTGATGCTTCACCTGCATCTGATAACCATAGGCCTTTCCAATAGAACCATTTTCATCTGCCCAGCTATCCCAGATATGACTTTTCAGTTCATGCACATTATTTGACTTTTTCTGCCAGATCCATAAAAGCTCATCTACACAACTCTTGATTGCTGTCCTGCGTAATGTCAGTGCCGGGAACTCCTTTGAAAGGTCATACCGGTTCACTACTCCGAATTTTTTTATTGTATAAGCTGCTGTGCCGTCTTCCCATTTCGGACGGACTTTTTCGCCTTCTGTGCTGGTTCCATTTTCAATAATATCCCTGCACATATTTATAAATACTTTATCTGCGTAACTCATCCTGTTCTCCTGTCTTTCAGTCTTTCTTTTCTGCCATAAGCTCAATACTTCTTTCACGGATCAGCAACATTATATAGAAGCTTTTCCAGATTTCTCATCAGTGCATCTACTTCTCTTTTGCTCATCCCGCGGGTCAGTTCCCGATCCAGCTTTCTCCGCTCTGCCTCCATCCGCCTTTGTATATCATAGGCTTTCTCCGTAAGGTAAATATTTTTCTTTCTTTTATCTTTTGCATTTGGAACACAGAGAATGTATCCCTTTTCATCCAACCGCTTCAAAAGACCGGTCACCGTTGGATTTTTCAGACTGAGGTGACGTTCTACATCCCGCTGGCTTATCTCATCTTTACTGGTATGAAATAAGTAATCGAGTACTGCACACTGGGAAGAAGTAAGCCCCAGCTTTTTCACCTTTTCATTCAACTCTTTTTCAAATACATTATTGATCTGCTTGATCATAAAACCGATCGGCTGACTTCTCCGTTCCATCCGTACACCTCCGTTCTCTTCCACTCTTTTCCTGCAACGCTCCCCGCACAGTCCTTTTCTGTACCGGTCATCCGGTTCTTTCTAATACACTCTGATTCCTTTAATACTCTCGGATAATACTGCTGATCTCCTGGATACTCGGAATCTCCATCAGTGCTTTCAGTGCCTCCTGCATATTGCATTCCTTCACACGCTCCGTCACGATAACCAGCTCTGCTGCTTCCGGTGCAGAATGTTCCTGGACTACCCTCGTAATACTTACTTTATGGTCTCCAAATACCTCTGCAATAGCGGCAAGTACTCCCGGTTCATTTGCGACCTGCATACGGATAAAGAACTTGTTCTTCACCTGACCAAATTCCTTGATCGGCAGATCTTTATAGCAGGTACAACTGATCCTTCCCGTACAGCCATATCCGATATTTCTTACCACATCAATCACATCGCCCATTACGGCACTGGCTGTCGGAAATTCACCTGCACCCCTTCCGTAAAACATGGCATCATCCACTGCATCTCCATGAACAAAAACTGCATTGAAAGAATCCCGTACAGAAGCAAGTGGATGCTCTTTCCGGATCATCATCGGATAGACTCCGACCTCGATTCCATTTTCTGTATTATGTGCAACACCCAGAAGCTTGATGACGCTGTCAAATTCCTTTGCATATGCAATATCCCTTGCCGTAATCTTCGTAATTCCTTCTGTATGTACATTAAAGAATACAACTCTGGAATGAAATGCGATGGATGCCATGATCGCCACTTTTCTTCCCGCATCCAGTCCTTCCACGTCCGCAGTAGGGTCTGCCTCTGCAAATCCAAGTTCCTGTGCCTTTTTCAGTGCATCTGCAAAATCCATTCCCTCTTCTGTCATCTTGGTAAGGATATAATTGGTCGTACCGTTCACAATCCCAACTATCTCTGAAATATCATTGGCTGCCAGACATTGCTTCAACGGACGGATGATCGGGATGCCTCCTGCTACCGCCGCCTCGAATAAGAAATCCACCTGATTCTTCTGTGCTGTATCAAGAAGGACATGCCCTTCCTCTGCGATCAGATCTTTATTCGCAGAAACTACATTCTTCCCGGCTTCCAGTGCCTCTAGGATCATCGTCTTTGCAGGCTCAAGTCCACCCATCACTTCGATCACGACAGAGATTTCATCGTCCTCAAGAATCTCTTTCCAGTTATCCGTAAGAAGCTCCTGCTCCACACCTTCACGCTTTTTCTGCATATTCCGCACAAGGATCTTCTTTACTTCCAGCTTCGCACCGGCCGTTCTTTCCATCACATCCGCTCTCTTCTGGATCAGTTTATATACACCTGTCCCTACAGTACCAAGACCGAGGATTGCAACTTTAATCGTATTCAATGAACTACACCTCTTTCATCAAAATTCTGAACGCTTCAGTTTAACGCTCTAAGTATACCATGATTTTTTCTTCTTAAAAAGCCTAAACTATTAAGAAAATATTTTTTTCACAAAAAAATATTGACAATTTTTCCACGATATAGTAATATATTTATTGTTCGTCGGAGCAATATGCGACAGTGGCTCAGTTGGTAGAGTACAACCTTGCCAAGGTTGGGGTCGCGGGTTCGAACCCCGTCTGTCGCTCTGAAGGCACTTGAGTTCCCGAAAGACTTCAAGTGCTTTTTTCTTTACCATAGATCATTTTAGGAGGTATGATTCATGAAATTTATATATCCCGCTGTATTTAAAAAGAAAACTGACGGAGGATACGCTGCTTACTTTCCTGATCTTGAGTTCTGCGAAGCATCCGGTGAGACACTGGATGATGCCATCGACAACGCAAATGAAGCTGCCAGAACCTGGATCACGGTAGAACTCGAAGAGGACGAGCCGATTCTTCCTCATGTCTCCGATCCGGAAGATATTCTCCTTGCCGAAGATGAACTGATCCGCAATATTTCTGTCAATATCCGTTTTTACGAAGGCTGGGACGAATAACCTTTCACAGCACAAAAGAACCATTTCTATTATCACACTATAGAAATGATACGCGAAAAAGACGGGAACAGCAGAGCCAATCCGCTGTTCCCGTCTTTTTATTTTTGTGGAAAGCTACTTTTTTATGAAAGACCTAGTTACCACATTCAATACTGATCTCATTAAATTTATCCAGGATCTGCTCCACCTCAAGATGTGCTTTTTCTTCTCCCTTTAAATCCATCACAATCCCGCCCTGATGCATCATCAGAAGACGGTTCCCATATTCTACCGCATAACGCAGGTTGTGAGTAACCATGATGGTTGTCAGATGCTTTTCTCTGACGATCTTATCTGTCAGTTCCATGATCAGCTCTGCTGTCTTTGGATCAAGTGCTGCTGTATGCTCATCCAGGATCAGGAAATCAATGGGTGTCATGGTTGACATCAGAAGTGCGATTGCCTGACGCTGTCCACCGGAAAGTACTCCGACTTTTACATCCATTTTATTTTCCAGTCCCAGGCCTAGCTGGCTCAACATTTCCCGGTACTCTTCTCTTCTCGCCTTATTGATTCCTGCACCAAGTCCAAAGAATTTTCCTTTATTATCTGCCAGAGACATATTCTCCAGAATGGTCATCGACGGGCAGGTTCCCATCGATGGGTTCTGATATACACGTCCGATGTTACGGTTTCTTTTAAATTCCTTTTTATTTGTAATATCTTTCCCATTCATCAGGATCTTTCCGCCATCTACAGGAATACTTCCACAGAGGATATTCAGCATCGAGGTTTTTCCTGAACCGTTACTTCCCACAACCGATACAAACTCTCCGTCTGCTACCGTCAGGTCAAATCCGTCAAACAGGCACATCTCATTGACTGTTCCGGGATTATAATATTTATCGATTTTCTTTAATTCAAGCATTTTTCTTCACCTTCTTCTTTCTGTCTCTTCCGATCACCAGAATCAGAAGGAATAAAACTGCCGTGATCAGTTTCATATCCTGCGGCTCAAAAAACTTTAAGGCTGCAGCAACACAGGCTTTATAAATAATGGAACCGATCAGAACAGCCGTTGTGGTTTTCAGGAATGAAAAATTCTTGAACAGGCTTGTTCCGATGATCACGCTCGCAAGTCCGATAACAATGGCACCTGTACCACTGGAAATTTCAAAAACTCTCTGTTCCTGACAGAAAATAGATCCTGCCAGGGAAACCAGTCCATTGGCGATCGCAAGTCCGAGGATCTTGACATTCCCCTCATCTTTTGCAAGAGAAGTGACCAGCACTTCATTATCACCGACTGCACGGAGAAGGAATCCCGACTTTGTCTTCATATAAAGATCTAAAAGGACTTTGCTTACTACCGCAATGATCAGAACGATCACCAGAACCTTATACGAGGATGCTCCTCCCTGAAAGATCCCATTTACGGCTGCATTGTCAAAAATACTGTCCTCGCCAAAGATCGGTACATTTGCCGTTCCTGCCAGCCGGAGGTTGATCGTCCATAATGCTGTCATCATAATAATACCGGACAGCAGATCACGCACCTTACATTTCACATGGATCAGACCGGTACAGATCCCGGCAAGAACACCGATCAGAAATGATGCCGGAAGTGTGAGATACGGGTTCACACCTTTCGTGATCATTGTTGCAGTCAGTGCTGCTCCCAGCGGAAAACTTCCATCCACTGTCAGATCCGGGAAATCCAGAATCTTATATGTTATGTATACTCCAAGGGCGAGTATTCCATAAATCAGCCCCTGCTCCAATATTGTTATATAAATCCCCATCACTCTACGCCTCCGGATTCTTTCATTATTTTGTAATCTCATCAAAGCTTTCTACAGCTTTGTCCTGAAGATCCTCCGGAACTGTGATTCCGAGATTCTTCGCTACTTCATTATTTACATAAAAACCAGGTTCTGTAATTGTCTCAAACTGCATATCAGATGCTTTCTTCTCACCTTTCAGGATCTTGGCTGCCATCTTTCCCGTCTGCTTTCCAAGTGCCACATAATCCAGTCCTTCTGCTGCAAGGCATCCGATCTTCACCTGTTCGATCTCACTTCCGAATACCGGAATTTTCTTTGCATTTGCCTTGTCAAGGATCGTTGCCAGAGAAGCTACAACTGTATTGTCTGTCAGGTTCGTCAGGCAGTCAACTTCTCCGAGAAGTTCATCTGCCGCAAGAGAAATATCTGCGGTCTGGCTAATACCTTTTTCTACGATCTCAAATCCATAGTCTCCTGCAAGATCATCATATTTTGCAAGAGCGGATACGGAATTTGCCTCACTTGTCGTATAAAGGATACCGATCTTCTTTGCATCCGGCATCATCTCACGGATCATTTCAAGCTGTGCCTTGATCGGAAGCTCATCACTCGTTCCTGTTACATTTCCGACTGCTGTTCCGTCATCTTTTGCAAGCTTTGCCGCAACTGTATATACAACCGGGATTTCTGAATCCATCGCTGAATTGTATGCTGCCTGTGCACTCGGAGTTGCGATTGCACAGATCAGATCCACTTTATCGGATACAAATGAATCACTGATCTGCTTTGCTGTACCCTGATCTGCCGCTGCATTCTTTACAGAAACTGTCAGGTTCTTACCCTCTTCAATTCCCTCTTCTTTCAGCCCTTCAAGGAATCCTTCCCTGCAGTTATCCAGTGAACCATGCTCTGCAAACTGGGAAATTCCGATCGTATAAGTCTTTTCTCCATCGGAGGAAGCTTTTTTATCCTCTCCTGATGTTCCTGAGCCGCATCCTGCCAGGCTCATTACCATTACCGCACCTAAAACTACTGCTAAAATTCTTTTCTTCATAATACTTTGTCTCCTTTTTTCTTTTCATTTTCTGCAAAAGCAAAGGAGCCGATCTTGGATACAGGCTTTCATTTCCGGCTGATGCAACAAAAAACCGCCTCAAGCGAAATGCTTGAGACGGTAATAAATTTCTTTACTATCGCGGTACCACTCAAATTGACCTGCGTCCACTTTCTCACGTACTAACATACGCTCCTGATTGATAACGGGTTCGGTTCCCGGCGACTCCTACTCTTTTCATTTCAGGCCACCCTCGAAAGTCCATTCGGAATTAAAATCCTTACAGCAATCCCACCACCTGCTGCTCTCTGCAAATTCTTTTAAAACTTACTTCTCTTCCTCATCGGTTTTTGCTTTTGATGAACTCTATTCTAGTCTTCCTTACTTCATTTGTCAAGAAGATTTTTATTTTCTTTCTCACATTCTCATTCTCAGCCTGATTCATCCTGAAGAGAACTTTTATTTTTCTTCTGTGACAACTTCCAGTCCCAGCTCCTCCAACTGCTTTGTATCTGCCGGCGTAGGAGCTTCCGTCATCAGACAGGATGCGTCCTTGATCTTCGGGAATGCAATTACGTCACGGATACTGTCCTGCTTTGCCATCAGCATCACCAGACGGTCCAGTCCGTAAGCAAGTCCTGCGTGCGGTGGAACTCCGTATTTAAATGCATCTAACAGGAAACCGAACTGGCTGTATGCCTGCTCATCTGTAAATCCAAGTGCATGGAACATCTTCTCCTGAATGTCATCCTGGAAGATTCTGACACTTCCTCCGCCGATCTCATTTCCATTGAGGACGATATCGTATGCTTTTGCACGTACCCTGCCCGGATCAGACTCAATATACTGAAGATCTTCTTCCATCGGCATCGTAAATGGATGATGCATCGCAACAAAACGGTTCTGCTCTTCGCTCCACTCAAGAAGCGGGAACTCTGTGATCCATACAAAACGATATTCATTTTTATCAAGGAGTTCAAGCTGCTTCGCAAGCTCTATACGCAATGCTCCCAGTGAATCCCATACTACTTTATTTTTATCAGCAGCAAATAACAGC
>ERZ825137.5681-NODE-5681-length-11394-cov-3.794867_pt1 | contig 11394 bp, 10 predicted proteins | sample MGYA00519873_ERZ825137 | MGnify/ENA primary metagenome ERZ825137 (study PRJEB31778, sample SAMEA3449190) | human gut metagenome | biome: human gut; feature: human-associated habitat; material: faeces | place: United Kingdom | collected 2010/2012 ... | reverse complement strand
CCTTTAAAAGATAAATCATTTTGATTACTTTTTAAAGGTCTCTCGGTATTATTTAAACTGTTTTTTGAAGACATGAACTCGGAAGAAAGAGGAACACGGCTTGGAGATAATTCTCCGGCTGACTTTTGTCGCTGCTTCACCGTATCGTATGTTAATTTTCCTACTAACATTTTCTTTTCCTTCCCGTCATGTATTTTCAACTGAAAACAAAATTTTGGCAAGAGAGAGTATATACAAAATTTACAGTAATTTACAAATGCCTTAAAGTGTGATGTTTAACTTTATTTGTAACAGTTTGTAAATATGGATTTTAAAATGCCTGAAACCCGCTTATAATCTCTCATAGGATAGGATAGGATAGGATGCGATGCCCGAGTGACAATAATTTTCACCCTATTGTTTTTATAAAAGAGTAAGGGAAATCGATTTTCAATGTTAGTTAAGGAAATAAAAGGGGAAAATTATTATGTCAAAAGTAGCATTAACATTAACACAAAAAGCTGTAAATTTATTCACAAAACGACCCAATGCAACAGGTTTAATGAGAATATTGCCTTCAGGTACAAGAGTTCGGGTGCTAAATAAAGGCAATTATTTAGAAAAAACTATTTAAGAAGGCATCACTTTTATCTTTATGGAGGCATACTTATGAAGAAAAATCATGCAAAATTCCGGTATTTCAAAGTAGTCTTAGCTTTATTGTTACTGCTTTCTACATTTCCTTTCTTAATTGGAAATGCTGCATATAATAATTGCTGTGGACTCGCCAAAGCAGTATTTGATAACCTTCCCGTATACGATTCTAGTATTCAATCTGAAGGAAACATTAAAGATTACATTTTCCCAAACGAAACTTTTACGATTTTGTGTAAAGACGGAAATTCCTATTTCATTTCATACAGCACCGCAAATGGACCCACGTTAGGATATGTCTTTACCGGCTTTATGTTCGACACATATTCTACTTGCATGGGAATTGTTACAAGTTATTCCTCTGTTTATTATGGACCTGACACAACCACTTATGAAAGAAGTGGTTCTGTAAATTCCGGAGAATATGTAGCAATTCTTGCTTCCGAAAGTAATTGGTATTTTATTGAATATGACACTTCTAATGGAAGAAAACGTGCGTATGTTCCCGCCCAAAATGTTTCTATTCAATATGCAGAAGATTCTAATATTCCTCTTTTTGGTAACGTTTGTGGCGAATTGACAATTTCTTCTAAAATTAATGTTCGACAAGGTCCCAGTACACTGTATAGTGTTTATGGTTCTGTCTCAAATCAAAAAGCGGATTTGTTGAAAGTCGAAGATGATTTTTATTACATCAGATATTCGCTCAATTCTGGAAAACTCAAAACAGGATATATCGCTATCTCTGACTATAACGCCCAATAGTTTATTTTCTTGAGTAACTGCCTTCTTAAATAGTTTATGTAAGCACTAATTATATTAGTGCTTACATTTTATAAAAGGAGAAAACATGAAACATAAAAATATAAAATTAATTATTACATTATTAATTTTTATCATAACAATATCAATAATATTCAACACTAATAAAAAAAGTTCTAAAATTACAGATTCATCAACTAAATTTGAAAAAATTCCAATTGCAAACAAAACTGTAACTGTGCAATGGAATGAAAACTCTCCAAAAGTCACAATACAAAATAATTATATTGCAAATTTCATATTAGATGTTGATAATAACTGTTATAATATAAATCTTACAGTAAACGTTATAAATGATTCAAACGACACTTGGAATGAAATATATTTTAGAGATTATCCAAGTGCATTTTCTGATAAAGAAAATGGAAAAGTAAGTGAAATTACTAATTTACACGATACACAAACTAATACATCTCTAGAATTAATAAAAAATGAAGATCCTACTGTATTTTCAGTAAAACTAGCATCACCTTTACTCCCAAATGAATTAACATCAATTTCATTTGATTATAAAGCTTATGTTCCTTATCTTAATGCCAGATATGGATATCAAACAATTAATAACAACAGTAAAGATTTTTATTTAGCAAATTGTATTCCTATATTATGTCCATATGAGAATGGAAAATTTCAATATTATCCATATTTTGCAGTTGGAGAATGTTTCTATTCTAAAATGGCTAATTATGATGTTACTATAACTATTCCAAAATCTTATACTTTAATTGCAACTGGAGATAATACTGAAATTACAAATATAAATGATAATCTCATCAAATATAAATATACAGCTAATGTTGTAAGAGATTTTGTAATTGTTGCTGGAGAAAATTATGAAATCTTTTCAAAAGATGTAGACAATATAAAAATTAACTGTTACTTTCACAAAGGAGAAATCGAAAAAGCAAATGAAGCCCTAAATTTAGCAACAGAAACATTTACAAAAATGAATTCTCGTCTTGGCAAATATCCATATAAACAATTCAGTATTGTAGAATGTGAAATGGAAATGTTAGGAATGGAATATCCTCAAGTAATTTTAATATCTACTAGTGCAGAAGGTGTTGGCTCATCAATTCATGAAATAATTCATCAATGGTTTTATAACATTATTGGAAATAATCAATATACAAGTGCATGGATTGATGAAAGTATTACTACATATTTAACAAATCCAGGTTTAGATCAATACACAGGAATAATTACACAACCATATAACGAATTTGAAAATGATTCAGATTATTCAACTGCAATGTATTTTTATGGTGCATCATTTTATAATAAACTTGAAGAAAAATATGGAACTTCAAAAATTAATAGTTTTATGAACGAATTACTTGAAAACTATGCTTATAAAGAAATATCTACTCCAGAATTAGTAAAACTTATACAAAAATATTATGGAACAAATAATTCTATTATAAAAAAATATATAGAAGAAAAATATCTATAAAAATGTTATTTTAACTTTATTTATTAACTTAATTGTTATATAATCATGTTAATTATTTGAGAAAGGAAAATATATGCAAAACTTATTAATCATTGAAGACAACTTAATTTATTCACATTTTTTAGTAAACTCTATATGCAAAGAATTAAATAATATACGTTTATATAGTATTGTAGATACTGGAAAAAAAGCATTAGAAATATTAAAAAAAGAAAAAATCGATATTATAATACTAGATTTGAAACTTCCAGATATAAGTGGAATAGATATTATAAATTATATAGAAGGAAATAATCTTTCACAATATTATGCCTCAATTATAGTACTTACAAATGAAATTGATTTACTAAACCAAGTAATAAACAAAAAAAGCGTATTTACATATAGTTCAAAAATAGACAATATAGATTCTTTTATAGATAAAGTTCGTGAACTATCAAAAGAAAAGCAAGACATTAGCTTAAAAAATTCTATAAAAGAAAAAATCTCTTCTGAATTAGAATATTTAGGTTTTGATTTTTCATATATTGGAACTAGATATTTATATGATTGTATATATGAATGTTATTTATCAGACACATTATATAATATTAATTTTAGTAAACATATTTATCCTATTCTTGCCAAAAAATATAATAAAAGCCAAGTTTTAATAAAAGCAAATATTTTTCAGGCAATTGGTCAAATGTATCGTACAATTGATAAAGATAAACTTTCTACATATTTTGGTTATTCACTATTAGACAAACCAACAACAAAAGAAATTATATTTACAATATTACAAAAAATATCCTAAACTTATAAAGAGAGAGCAATACATTGCTCTCTCTTTTTTTGTTGTATGTTAATCTATGTAAAAACTAAAAAGAAAGAGTTTTCCTCTCATTAATTAATGACATCAGAATTTTAAATATTTTCCATAATTCTCTTGAAAAAACTAAAAAAACATCGTATAATATAAAAGTATTATAAATGCGCTCGTAGTTTAGCTGGATAGAATGCAAGGCTACGAACTTTGAGATCGGGGGTTCGAATCCCTCCGGGCGCACCACAGAAATAAAAATCAATCAGAAAATAAATCTGGTTGATTTTTTGTAATAAATGAATTCCAAAGATGTCTAATATATCTTGAATTATAATAAAACTACTGACAAATATAAAAATCCATGATATAATACCAAAAGTTTTTAGCAAAAGCTAAAATAATATCTCCTTTTAGAAATGGCATATTTTGTAACAACAAATAATTTTAAGGGAGGAGCAAACTTATGAAAAGAAAACACCCAAATACTATACCTATGGAAGAGATGACACAAGATTTACTTGATAAAGCATATTCTTGCGAAATGTCCAAAGAACAACTTCTTAAGATGTTTTCTGATTGTATTGAAAAAAAATGGATGGAAGAAGAAGAAAAATTTAGAAAAAAAGTTGAAGTATATCTTCAAAAAAATCAAGGTAATATTGAGTCTTACGAAGCAGATTTTTATGATTCTCGATTTGGATATGAAGATGCTAGAAATATCTATTCAAAATTCAAGATGGAATTCGATTTAAGTCAAAGATATAAATTTTATCTCGAAATTATATGTGCAATGTATAAGCTCCATAGAAATATGAATTACGGAATTGATATAACTTCTCTATATGCTTTATTAAATCATAATCATTTAGATATAGATTTTAATAAATATGCTGAAGTTATCGCTGTTGTTTGTATGATATTGGAAGGGGAAGTTTGTACTAGCACACAATGTGGTGAATTTTATGACTTAAGGAAACAGTACCGAATCCATAATAATTTTCAACTTACAATATTAGGAATGATTTATTTGGTTGAAAAAGAAAATACTTAAAACAAAGAAAGATTAGTTTGAAATATAACTAATCTTTCTTTGCATAAAATTATAAAATAAAATCAATCATAAAAAAATTGAATTTTTATTTATATATCAATAATTTTAAAAACATTTAATGAATCCATATCAGCAACTCTAACTTGTGAATATGATAAAGTATAATAATTTCCGTTAACAAATACAATTCTTCTAACTTCCTCTTCATAATTATTGCTTATAGTTCCAATCTCACCTTGTAATGAAAAACCATTTTCTAAGTCAATTTTATAAATAACTGCTCTCGAATTAGTTTTTAAACCAGATGATGAATTTATTGGAAATGCCATAATTCCTTTTTCTTTTGAAAATATTGCTGATTTATGGTTATATAATAATTCTGAATATGTGTATTTACTATCTCCAACAGCTATTTGAAATACTACTTGTGGATTTGTAAAATCTGAAACATCAAACATTACTAATTTAAGTCCATTATTTGTTACTCTGGTTCCATTTTCTTTTGTATCATATCCAAATCCTATTATATGTTTTTCATCATATGGATGTAAATATACGCTATATCCAGGAAGTTGTACTTCTCCTAAAATTTGTGGATTTGTTGCATCTGATAAATCAATTACCCAGAATGGATCTGTTTGTTTAAATGTTACCACATATGCTTTACTTCCCATATATCTTACTGAATATATTTTTTCTCCTTCTGCTAATCCTTCAATTTTTCCTATTTCTTCTAACTTGTCATTTAACACATATAAATTATTACTTGTATTTTGATTTGACCATATTTCTCCTATAGTTGTTGCAATTCTAAAATTATCACCATTCTCATCCATTGAGAATTGGTTATTTACGCTTCCTTCAACCTTACCTTTAGCTTTATATATAATTTTTCCATTATTTAATTCAAATTTCATTAATTTTGTTTTAGTATTAATAACTTTATAATTTTCATCATATTCAACCTCATTTGTTGCAATATACATATTTTTTTCTGATGAATATAAATATGTTCCTGCTCCTAAAAATGTTTGAATATCTGCTTCATTATCTCCATTAATGTTAATACCTACTAATATTAAATAATTTGCATCTTCTGTTTCATCTAAATTATAAATTTTGTCATAACTAATACATTTTTCTTCATTAGATATTGCTGTATCAGTATATTTAGGCATATAATCATTTTCATTTAATTCTTCTATACTTTTACAACTAATATCATATCCATATATGTTTTCACTTACAGCAAAATATATATTTTCATCTATCATTCTTGACATTGATGTTATATAACTTCCTTCTAGCATAACATTTCTTATTTCTTTTGGATTACTTCTATCTGTAATATCATATATTATAATTCCTGTTTTTGACTTTGGCGCTTCACTAATATCTTGCATTTCTGTACTCATTTTTAAATTTTCATTATATGCTATATTTCCTATTAAAGCTAATTTATTATTTTGTACATATATTTCTATAGGATAAAAATTTTCTTCCTTAAAATTTATTTCTGCTATTTTTTCTGATGTTTCTGCATTCTCAGCATTTATTATTATAAGTCTTTGCTTACTTAAATAATAAATATATTTATCATCTGTTTTTACAATATCTCCTTCATCAACATTTTCAACTTGGATATTTGTATTTGATCTAGTTTCTAACATGTCTGATTTAGCTACATCTGTTATACTCTCTTGTAAATTAAATGAATATTTGGTTTCTCCATTTGTAGAATTTTTACTTTTTATAATATTATAAAAATTCTCAAAATTTCCAACAGTTTCTAAATCAATTTTAGCAACATCTTCTTTTTTCATTTCTTGCAATACTTTAGGAGTTTTCTTCTGTGAAAATACTACTACTGATGATAATGCAACAACAAAAACTGCTGCTATATTTATTATTCTCTTCATTACTTTTTGTCTTTTTATTTTTTCTTCTTTTTGATATTCATCATATTTTTTATAAATTTCATCTATAAATTGCTTATCAGTTTTCATATTTATATCCCTCCTCTAATACTATTTTTTCCAATGCTCTTCTTGCTCTATATATCAATATTTTTACATTTGATGTTGTTTTATTTAATACATGTCCTATTTCTTTATAGCTTAATTCTTCTATATCTGCTAAATATATTGCATTTTGATATTCTAATTTTAGTTTTTGAATTGCATTTTTTAAATTTTCTGCTCTTTCATTTTTAAATACTTTTTCCTCTAGTTCTTCAACATCTTTAATATTCTCATATTCTTTCTCGTCTATTGCTACAATTCTTTTTTCTCTTTTTATATAATTTAACGCTTTTGATTTTGCTATTGTATAAAGATATGTTTTTAAAGAATATTCAAATCTGTAATTTTTCTTATGAATTAATACATATAAAAATACATCTTGTGCTAAATCTTCTGCTATATCTATGCTTTTGGTATATCTTTGTATAAAATATATAATTGAATTTTTATGTCTTTTTACTATTTCTTCAAAACTTTCATTATTTCCTAATAGAAACTCTTTGTATAGTTCTTTGTCTGTCTTCTCTTGCATCTTGAATCCTCCTTTTTCTATCTCTTATACAATCTTATCAGAAAAAAGTTACATCTACAAGAAAAAAGACCATTTCAATTTGAAATAGTCCTTATTTCCATTTATATTTCTCTTTATCTTTTAATTCATTATATATCTCACAAAATCTTTCATATCTACCTTGAGATATTTTTCCATCTTGTACAGCTTGTTTCACTCCACATTTTTCTTCTTTTATATGTGTACAACCAACGAATTCGCAATTTCCTAATTCTTTCTCAATTTCTATAAAATATTTATCTAATTCTGAACTTTCTATTTCATTTATTTCAAAACTTGAAAATCCTGGTGTATCTGCAATATATGTATTTTCTTCAATTTCATATAATTTAGTGTCTGTTGTTGTATTTTTACCTTTTTTGTTTTTCTTGCTTACTTCTCCTTCTTGAGTTTTATCTGTATCAAATATTGCATTTATTAGACTTGATTTTCCAACTCCTGAATTTCCTGAAAATACGCTTACTTTATTTTTTAATATTTCTTTTACTTCTTCAATTCCTTTATTTTCTTTTGCACTTGTTACAATTACTTTATATCCAACTTTAGAATATTCTTCTTTTATCTCTATATAACTGTCTTGTAAATCTATTTTATTAATAATTATTATTGCATTTATTCCTAATTTTTCTGCATATGCTAATTGTTTGTCTAACATTAATAAATCTGGTTTTGGATGTTTTGTTGATATTACAAATATTATTTGATCTATATTTGATATTTTAGGCCTTTTTATTTCGTTTTTTCTTTGTTCTACTTTTTCTATAATAGCCTCTGATTTTTCTTCATCTGTTACTTGTATTTCTACATTGTCTCCTACTAATGGTGTTATTTCATTATTCTTTAATTTTCCTCTTGCATACGCATTATATTCTTTGCTTTCTGTTTTTATTTTATATACATTTGATATATTTCCTATTATTTTTCCTTGCATTATTTATTTGCTTTTCTCCTTTTCTTTTTTATAACATATATATTGTATCATATTTTGGAGAATTATAAAATATATAATAAAAAACTCCCAAAATTAATGAGAGTTTTTATCATTTTATTCAATTGTTAATTTATCTGTATTATTCAAGTTCATATCAACAGTTTTCTTCAAAATGCCATCAATATATACTTTTATTGTAACATTTCCTTTTCCACTAACACTAACTTGTTTATCTGTAACATTTTCTTTTACTTTTTCATCTGTAACAGTTTCGCCATCAACAGTTACCTTTAATTGAATTGTATTTGGTGTATTATCAACTTCAACCTCTTTTTGGATAGTTGTACTTGTTGTTTCACCTTTTACACTTTCTGTAACTGGCTTTTTAATTTTATCTTGATATCCTGTTATTGATTTTACATTTATTGTTACTGTTCCTGTTTTTGTTTCAGCAATTTTATTTACTGTTAAAGTTATTGTTGAACCTTCATCAACTGTTTCACCAGATTTTATACTTTGGTTTAAAACAACTCCATTGTCTTTTGTTTTATCTTCAGTATATTCGATTTCAACAACTAAACCTTTTTCTTCTAAAGATTTTTTTGCTGTTTCTACATCTTTTTGTAATACTGATGTTACAACAACTTGTTTTATTCCAGTTCCAATGCTTATATATACTTTTACTGTATCTCCAGCATTTACTTCTGTTCCTTCATCTGTTTCTTGTTTTGTAATATATCCTGATTCGATTGTTTTACTTGTTTCTTCTACAAATTCAAGTTTTAATTTAGCATCTTTTGCAGATTTTTCAGCTTCTTCTTTTGTTGTTCCTACAAATTTTGGAACTTTAGTTTTTTCTGTTCCTAAGCTTACTATTACTTTAATTTCAGATTTTTCTTTTACTGTTCCATTTTGAGTATATTTTGGATTTTGTGAAATTATTTTTCCTGCTTCTACATCTGCACTATATTCAGCTTCTCCTTCTGAATATACTAATTTACTATCTTGAACTAATTTTTTGGCTTCATCTACTGTTTTTCCAACTAAATTAGGAATTGCCACATCTTTTGTTCTTGTAGCATTTGCTATTCCTAAAGTTGTTCCTAAACTTAATACAAATAATAATATTAGTCCAACAATTGTTGATAATACTTTATGTTTTTTTACAAATGCAACAAATTTATTTTCTTTTTTCTTTGCAGTTGCTTTTGGTCCTCTATTATCATCTTGAATTGTTGATATTCTTTGTGTTGGGGCATCTACATATTCATTATTATCTACAAAATTTCCTTGTGGTTCTTTTAATGCTCTTTTTAAATCTATTAACATTGCAGTTGCACTTTGATAACGTAAGTTTGGATCTTTCTTTAATGATTTCATTATTATATCATTTACTGCAATTGGAATATTTGGATTTGCAACAATTGCTGCAATTGGCTCTTCTTGCATATGTTTTAATGCCACTGATACTGGTGTATCTGCATCAAATGGTACTCTTCCTGTTAACATTTCATACATAACAACACCTAAAGAATATATATCAGATTTTTCGTCTGTAAATCCTCCACGTGCATGTTCTGGTGAAAAATAATGTACTGATCCAATAGTTGTTCCAAATGCTGTAATTGTTGAGTTTGATACTGCTTTTGCAATTCCAAAGTCTGTTACTTTTGCAACTCCATCTTCTGTTATTATTATATTATGTGGTTTTATATCTCTATGTATAATATGATTTTTATGTGCTGTTTCTAATGCTGATGCAATTTGAATTGCTATATTTACTGACCATTTCCATGGAAGTGGTCCTTTTTCTTCTACAATTATATCTTTTAATGTCTTACCTTTTACTAATTCCATTACAATATAATGTAAATTTCCATCAACACCTACATCATACACAGAAACAATATTTGGATGTGTTATACTTGCTGCAGATTGTGCTTCAACTTCAAATCTTTTAACAAATTCTTCATCTGTTGTAAATTCATCTCTTAATATTTTTATTGCTACATATCTATTTAATACATGACATTTTGCCTTGTATACTGTTGCCATTCCTCCAACTCCAGTTTTACTTATAATTTCATATCTATTTGCTATTGTTCTTCCTATTATATCCATAAAATTTTCTCCCTATTACATTATAATAACAACAGTAATGTTGTCCAATCCGCCATTATCATTTGCTTGTTTAACTAAATTTTCTATAGCTTTTTCTTTATCCTGCTTAATTATTTTAGAAATTTCCTCTTCTCGAATCATATTAGTTAATCCATCTGAACACATTAAAATAATATCATCTTTAATAAATGTTTTAGTATATACGTCTGGCTCTACAGTTTCTACACACCCTAGGGCTTTTGTTAGCATATTTTTCTTTGGGTGACTATATGCTTCTTCTTTGGTTATAGTTCCGTCATCTACCAATGTTTGAACATAACTATGGTCTTTTGTAAGTCTTCTCATAAACTCTTTACGTATTCTATATACTCTGCTATCTCCAACATGCCCTATGTATATTCTACTATTATATATTAAGCAAACATCTAATGTAGTACCCATTCCTCTTAAATTCTCTTTACTTTGAGCTTTTTTATATACCACACTATTTGCATATTCAATAGCATCTTTTAAAAGTGTTTCTAGCTTTTCTTTGCTGTCTTTATTTTTTGCAAAATGCTTATGTATGTAATCTCTTGCAGATTCTACAGCCATTCTACTAGCAACTTCTCCTGCATTATATCCACCCATTCCATCTGCTAATATAAACAGTCTTATTTTATCTTCTGGTTTAGATACATAGTAGAAATCTTCGTTTGTTTTTCTTTCTCTTCCTATGTCTGATTTAGCAAAAACTTGCATATATTCCCCTCCAGTCTTATATAGTATCATTTCTGTTACGGTCTGTATTATTCCTATTTTTGTACTATAATTATTAATTACTGTTCTTTTAAATTTTGTCTTCTTAACTGTCCGCAGGCAGCATCAATATCTGATCCTAATTCTCTTCTGATAGTTGCGACTATTCCGTGGTCATTTAAATAATCTCTAAATTTTATAATATTTTCATTAGAACTCTTTGTAAATTTTCCATTTTCAATTTTATT
>ERZ825137.5680-NODE-5680-length-11395-cov-7.991005_pt1 | contig 11395 bp, 9 predicted proteins | sample MGYA00519873_ERZ825137 | MGnify/ENA primary metagenome ERZ825137 (study PRJEB31778, sample SAMEA3449190) | human gut metagenome | biome: human gut; feature: human-associated habitat; material: faeces | place: United Kingdom | collected 2010/2012 ... | reverse complement strand
AAGACGTTGCCCTCTCAAGGCAAAATCATGGGTTCGATTCCCATTGGAGGTGCCAAAAGGCCGATTGCTTTTGCAATCGGTTTTTTCTTTCCCCCAAATCGCGCAAAGCCGCAAATTCCGCGCAAAACACGGGTGCGCCGTGCCCGAAGCCGCGCTGCCCGCTTGATTTTTTGGAGAGAAAACGCTATAATAATTTCGCCCGCAGGGGCGAAAAACCCTCAATACGCAAACATTCGGAGGCAAGGCCAATGGGTTATATTGCCGGTATCGGCGGCGCGAATATGGATATCCACGGCAGGAGCGACCGCCAGCTCATCATGCGGGATTCCAACCCCGGTTCGCTGCATACCTCTTTGGGCGGCGTTTGCCGCAATATCTGCGAAAATCTGGCGCGGCTCGGCGAAACCGTGCGCCTGATTACCGTCGTGGGCGACGATGTGCAGGGGCGCGGCATCGTCGAGGGCTGCGAAAAAGCCGGAATCGACATGAGCGCCGCCCGCGTGCTGCGCGGAGAACGCTCTTCCAGCTATATCTCCATCATGGATGGCGACGGCGACATGCTGCTGGCGATGAGCGATATGCACATCATCAAGCAGCTCAACGCGAAGCTGGTGGATGAATCCCGCGACCTGCTCTGCGGCGCGGATCTGGTCGTCTGCGACGGCAACCTCTCCGCCCAAACCATCGAGCGGCTGGCGCAGGTCTGCGACAGGCCGCTGTATCTCGACCCCGTTTCAACGGCGTGGGCGCGGGAGCTCAAGCCGTTTATCGGCTGCTTTGACACGGTGAAGCCCAACCGCATGGAGCTGGAGGTGCTCAGCGGCTGCCCGGTGGATACAAAGGAAAACATCGTGCTGGCCTGCGACATCCTGCGCGGCAAGGGCGTGCGGCGCGTGTTCGTCTCCCTGGGGCGGGACGGCATGTATTACCGCGGGCCGGAGGGCGGCATCTGGGGCGTGAGCCGTCCGTTTGACGGCATGGTCAACGCGACCGGCGCGGGCGATGCGTCTATGGCCGGTATCATCTACGCGACCCGTCAGGGCTATGCCGCCGACGAGATTCTCGCCTTCGGCATGGGCGCGGGCATGGTCGCCATCGCGTCAAGCGACACCATCAGCCGGGAGATGTCTCCCGCTGCGATTGAAACTATGGTAAAGGAGTATATCAAATGAAGCAATTCGATCTGAAAGCCTACATGGACGTCACCCCGGAAATCGAGGAGGCTGTCCGCACCGGCAAGCCCGTCGTCGCGCTGGAGAGCACCATCCTCAGCCACGGCATGCCGTATCCGGAGAACCTGAGCTTCGCCCGCGAAGTGGAGAAGATCATCCGCGAGCAGGGCGCGATTCCGGCGACGATGGCGATTATCGACGGCCGCCTCAAGTGCGGCCTGACCGAGGATGAGCTGGTGCGCATGTGCGAGGCGAAGGGCGTGCTCAAGGTCAGCCGCCGCGATCTGCCGATCGTCGTCGCGCAGAAGCTGACCGGCGCGACCACCGTTGCCACCACGATGATTCTGGCGAATATGGCGGGCATCCACGTCTTCGCGACCGGCGGCATCGGCGGCGTGCATCGCCGCGGCGAGGTGACCATGGACGTGAGCGCCGATTTGCAGGAGCTGGCGCATACCCCGGTCGCGGTTGTCTGCGCGGGCGCGAAGATGATTCTGGATATCGGCCGCACGCTGGAATATCTGGAGACGATGGGTGTTCCGGTGCTCGGCCTGAACACCGACGATTTCCCGGCGTTCTATTGCCGCAAGAGCGGCTTCGGCGTGGATTACAACGCCAAGACCCCGGCGGACGTCGCGGCGATTGCCAAGGCGAAGTGGGGCATGGGGCTGGAGGGCGGCATGCTCATCGGCAACCCGGTGCCGGAAGAATACGCGATGGATTTCGACGAGATGAGCGCTGTCATCGACCGTGCGATGGCGATGGCCGACGAGGCCGGCGTGAAGGGCAAGAACATCACCCCGTTCCTGCTCGCGCATATCGTCGAGCTGACCGGCGGCAACAGCCTCAAGACCAACATCCAGCTTGCGTATAACAACGCGCGCGCGGCGGCGCAGATCGCCGTCGAGCTGGCGAAGTAAGCCAAAAAGCATATGAAAAGGCGCTTTCCCTGTCTGAACGGGGGAAGCGCCTCTTTATATGTCAGCGGAGGTGAAAACGGACTCAGTCCGATATGCCTGTGTGAGGAGAACTGCGAAAAATCGCCCGCGTGAGCAGAACCCTGATGCGTTGCAGACTTTGGCGGAGGTGAAAACGGACTCAGTCCGCTAGGGCTGCGTATTTCGCCGAAACCAGCCTGCAGAGCGCGTCCGGCGCAAGCTCCACCTGCGCGCCGATTTTGCCCGCGCTGACGCAGATGGCGTCAAATAACTGGGCGCTTTCGTCGATGAAGGTGGGGTAGAGCTTTTTCATGCCGATGGGGCTGCATCCGCCGTGGATGTAGCCGGTATTCGGCAAAAGCGCCTTTTGCGGGATCATCTCGACCGCCTTCTCGCCGCAGGCCGCCGCCGCGCGCTTGAGGTTCAGCGACCCCGTCGCCGGAATCACGAAAACGTAAAACGCGCGGCTCTTGCCCTGCGTGACCAGCGTTTTGAAGACCGCCTGCGGGTCCTGCCCGAGCGCATTGGCGACGGAAACCGCGTCGATGCCCGTGTCGGGCGAGTAGAAATGCGTCTGATAGGGGATTTCCGCCTTATCCAGAATACGCATGACATTTGTTTTTTCAGCTTTGCCTGCCATAAATGTGTGTTCCTTGTCGTTGATCGTGTAAAAAGGGGATGCGGCCGTTAAAACGATTTGCTGACGTCCAGCTTGATCGGCTTCGCGGTCTTTTTTGGGCTCTGGGCGGCCAGCGCGGCCAGACGGTCGGCGTAGCGCGCGTCGTCCAAGGGCAGCTCGATCGTTTCGTCCGTCCAGCTCGAAAGCAGCATTGCGTTGGCCAGCATCAGGCTGCAAAGCCCTTCGCGGCCGTCGGCGATCATCGGCGCGCCGGTCAGAATGTGATCGGCAAACGCGCGAATTACGCCCGCGTGCATCGGATACGGCTCGTCCGGCGTGATATCCTCCATCGTCACGTTCGGCTTGCCGAAGCCGCCCGCGTATTCGCGGATGAAGCGATCCACCGGCGTGTCCGGCCGCGCCAGCGTCAGCCGGTTGTTTTCGTAGACCAGTTGGCCGCCGGTCAGCGAGATTTCAAATCGGTTGGTGCCGGGCGCTTCGCCCGTGCAGGTGATGAACGTGCCCGTCGCGCCGTTGGGGTATTCGACGTAGGCCGTCACGTCGTCCTCAACCTCGATGTCGTGCCAGCGGCCAAAGCCGCAGAACGCGCGGATGCGGAGCGGCATGCCGCAGATCCACTGCCACAGATCGAGGTTGTGCGGCGCCTGATTGAGCAGAACGCCGCCGCCGTCCTCCGCCCACGTCGCGCGCCACGCGCAGGAATCATAATAGCTCTGCGCGCGCAGCCAATCCGTGATGACCACGTTCGTCCGCCGAATTTCGCCCAGCTCGCCGGATTCGACGAGCCGCTTCATTTTGCGATAGGCCGGGTTGGTGCGCTGGTTGAACATCGCGCCGAACGCCCGGCCGCTCTTGTCCGCCTCGGCGTTCAGCAGGCGCACCTCCTGCGTGGAAACGCCCGTCGGCTTTTCCAGCAGAACGTGCATCCCCGCGCGGAAGGCCTCGACGGCCTGCCGGACGTGCAGCCTGTGCGGCGTGGCGATCAGCACCGCGTCGATCAGCCCGCTTTGATACATCTCAGCGGGCGTGGCGAAGATGCGCACATCCTCCGCGCCGGGCAGCGCCAGCAGCTCTGCGCTGTGCGCCTGGCTGGCGGTTGCGGCGGCGCAGAGCCGCGCGTTCGGCACGTCGCCCAGCAGCGTTTTCGCGTGCGCCATGCCCATCGCGCCAAGGCCGATGAGACCGAAACGAACCTCTTTCATGCACAAGCCCCCTTGTCAAAGCCGTCGCGCGCGGACAGATCAGCGGCGGATGTCGTAATTCATGTTCATCAGGTTGCGGATGCTGCTCACGTCGTCGGTGATGTTCGCGTCGCCGTGAATCGTGTGCTTGATGACGCTGGAGGCCACGGCGAAGTTGAGCATGTCCATCGGCTTGTAATCGTGCAGCATGGCGTAAATCAGGCCGCTGGCAAAGGCGTCGCCGCCGCCCACGCGGTCGAGGATGGTGAAGGTGAACAGCTTGCTTTCAAACGTGTGCCCATCGTACCACATGAACGCCTTCAGGCTGTTCTCGCTGCCGGAATGGGCGTAGCGAACGTGCCGCGCGATGCATTTGAGGTTCGGATAGCGCTCGACAAAGCGCTGGAAGATCTCGTCCTGCTGCTCGTAGCTGGGCTGCATCGGCACGCCGTCCTTCACGTCGCCCCGGCTGTGGTCGTCCTCGTCGCGCCAGAGGTGATACGGCTCGATGCCCAGCAGGATATCGACATAGGGCAGGCATTGCGTGCAGAAATCGCGCGCCTCCTCCCAGCTCCAGAGCATGCTGCGGAAATTGCCGTCAAAGCTGACCGTCAGCCCCTTTTCCTTGGCAACGCGCAGCATATCCAGCACCAGTTTGCTGCAATTCGGGCTGAGCGCCGGGGTGATGCCGCTCAGGTGCAGCCAGTCAAAGCCCTCCAGCAGCGCGCCCAGATCGACGTCCGAAAAATCGTATTCGGCCATGGCGCTGTGCTTGCGGTCGTAAATGACCTTGCTGGGGCGGATGCCGTAGCCCGTCTCTAAGTAATATGTGCCCAGGCGGTGGGTCGGCGTTTCCTCCGGCGAGGTCAGGATCATCGGGGTGCAGTGCACGTCGTTGGAGCGCAGCCAGCGCACGGCGCTCTTGCCGAGGCTGTTGCTTGGCACGACGGAGAAGAACGTGCTGTCCACGCCGAGGTTGGCCAGCGCGAGGGCGATGTTGGCCTCGCTGCCGCCATAGCTGGCCTCAAACCCGGAGGCCATGCGGATTTTTTCATAGTTCGGCGGCGTCAGGCGAAGCATGATTTCGCCCATCGTGATGAATTTTTTGCCGTTTTCCATGTTTTGCAGAAGTGGATTATAGTGGATCATCGTTTGCAGCCTGCCTTTCTGCTTGTGTTGGTATCAGTATAGCATGGTTTGACGGGGGATTCAAGCGGCGGGGCGGGGGCAGACGCAAAAACGCTCCCCGCCGACGGAGCGACGGGGAGCGCGTGGATAACGATGGGGGAAAAGGCTTACTTCGCGTTGTCGGCGGCCTCCTGGAGCGCGTTGAGGAAGGAGCCAATGTCGATGGTGCAGCCGGTCTTGAGATCGACGTCGTCCGGCACCTGCGTGTGGCGGCCGTCGCCCTTGTCGTAGGTCGGCATGGTGACGACTTCCTCAACCGTCTTGCCGACGCACCAGTCTTCCAGCGCCTCGGCCTGCTCGAACCACTCCTTGCCGATGCCGGAGGCGGCCTTCATGCCGTAGCCGTCGCCCAGCTCCTTCTTGGTCGGGTGCTCGCCGGTCAGTTCGCCGGTCAGCGCGCCGGTCGCGTCAAAGCCGACCTTGTTCTGCGCGATATCGAAGCTCACGGCGGTGATCTTGCCCGCGTCGTCCAGCTCCAGCGCGCACATGGTCGTGTTGATGGTCACGCTGCCGGCCTTGTCGGCCTCAGCGCCCGCGCCGGACATGGTGGTGACGGAACCGAGGCCGGAAGCAGCCAGCGCGCCGGCAGAGAGGGAAAGCATCAGCGCTACAGTCGCGGCGGTCATCGCAAACTTGTTCATAATCGTACCTCCAAAATAAATGATTTCGGGTGATGGACACCTGTATGTTTATCGCATCTCCCCGCGGATGGAGGCACGATAAATTACTTGATGATGACGTAGGCGCGGCGGCCGAGCGCATCCCAAATGGCGGAGATCACCTTGGGGGCGCGCAGCGTTGCGCCGGTGGAAACGTCCGTATCGTCGGCAATCTGCCCCGGCAGATACAGGTCGCTCACGCTTGAAACGGTCTTGCCGACCAGATGCTCAAGCAGCTGGTCGAACTGGCCGCAGACCTTGGCGGCCGCGTCGCTGTCCGGCGCGAGATAGTCCTCGTTTTTATATTGCAGCGTCGTGTAGTGAAGCTCGGTGAAGGTGTTGTCCTGCAGGGTGAATTCCAGCGCGACCTGCTCGCCGCCGTCCTCCATGTAGCTGCCGCGATAAACGCCGTCCGCATAGGGCTCGGCCTCGGGCAGCTTCGTCGTATCGACGATCTTGTAGGGGTGGCGGTTCAGCCCGTCCCAGAGGGCGGAAACCAGCTTGCCGGCCTTCATCGTCGCCGTCGTCACCGCGTCGAGATCCTCCACGATGTCATACGGCGAATAGAGGTCGTCGATGGCGGAAACGCCCTTGCCGACGAGATAATCGGCGAGCTGGCGGTATTGGCGGAGGATGGCCTTCTGCGCGTCGCTCGCGTCCTCGCTCATGTAATCGCCGTCCTTGTATTTCACGCCGCGATACACCAGCGAATCGAATTTTCCATCCTTGAGTTCGAATTGAATGGCAATCTGCTCGATGCCGCCGTCGTAATAAAACCCGCGATAAATGCCGTCCGCGTATTCCTGCGCGGCGGCGGGCAGAGCCAGGGCGATGAGCAGAATCATCAGTGTCGCTATACGTTTCATGTTCGTTCCTCCCGATGACAAAAACCAGTTTAAGGGCGATCTGTGGCAAAAGTATGTCAAAACAAAAAAAGCTTCCAAAATTTTAAATTCGAGCAAAAGGTTTGACATTCCTGCCGCCCAATTTTACAATATGTGCAGAAGAAAAGGCTGGAGGGATGCACGTGAATCCGATTCTGGTGGTGGACGACAACGCGCAGATCGTCGATATTTTGTCGCAATACATCAAAAAAGAGGGGTGGCCGATGCTGGCGGCGAAGACCGGCGAGGATGCGCTCGCCCTGTTCGACACGGCCGAGCCGTCGCTGATCCTGCTGGATATCATGCTGCCGGGGCTGGACGGGCTGGAGGTCTGCCGCCGCATCCGCCGGGTGTCGAGCGTGCCGATTTTGATGATTACCGCCAAGGACGAGGACGCGGATCGGATTCTCGGGCTGGATATCGGCGCGGACGATTACATCGTCAAGCCGTTTTCCCCCGGCGAGGTGATGGCGCGGATTCGCGCGGTGCTGCGGCGCATCCCGGCGGCGGCGGAAAAAGAAATGCTGGTGATCGGCGAACTGTCGATTCACCTGCCGTCGCTGTCCGTCACGCTGTCCGGGCACAAGCTGAACCTGACGCGGCGGGAGGTCGAGCTGCTGTACACGCTGGCCGCGTCGCCGGGGCGCGTGTTCACGCGGGATAACCTGCTGACAATCGTTTGGGGGTATGAGTTCGCGGGCAATTACCGCGCGGTGGATTCGCACATCAAGCGCCTGCGCGCCAAGCTGGATGCATACCCGCACGACACGTTTACCATCGCGACCGTCTGGGGCGCGGGCTATAAGTTTGAAAGGAATCTGCCATGAAGCTGCCGATGCATCGAACGCTCGTCGCGCGCCTGACAGGGCTTTTCGCGCTGCTGCTCATGCTGTTTGCGGTGGTGCTGGAGCTGCTTTTCAACGCGATGATGGAGCGAAAAATGATCGCCCATTACAGCAAGACCATGCAGCGCAACGCATATGCCATTTCGCAGAATCTCTCGGAAATGATCGCGCCGTCGGATTACGAGGCGCTGGATGAAAACCCCTTCATCGTCGGCGAGGATACGCTCGCGCCGTATATGGCGCTGATCGAGCATATCACGAATTGCAACGTCTATCTCATCGACGAGCAGCACCGCGTGACGGGCTATTTCGACGGCGTGGTGCAGACGATGGGCGGCAGGGTGCTCCCCAATTACATCGAGCAGACGATCGCGCTGGGGTTCATGGGCAAAACGCCGTTCCTCTCCGCGAAAATCGACGGAGAAACGCATCTGACCACGAGCATGCCGATTATGAACGCCAAGAGCCACGTGCTCGGCGTGGTGCTGCTGGAAAGCACGCTGCGCGAGCTGGGCTTCGCGCAGGTTTCCAGCTCGGATATCCTGCTGTTCAGCGGCGCGGTTGCCTTCGCGCTGACCGCGCTGCTGGGCGCACTCTTTTCGCGCATGTTCACCCAGCCGATCACGGCGGTTCAGCGCTTTGCGGGCAGGCTGGCGAGCGGCGAATACGACGCGCGGATGCAGAATGCGCGGAGGGACGAAATCGGCGAGCTGACGCGCTCGATGGATATTCTGGCGGAGCGGCTTGACGACGCCCGCCAACGGGACGAGCGCCTCCACGAGCAGCAGAGCGCGTTTTTCGCGACGATTTCGCACGAACTCAAAACGCCCGTCACGGTCATCCGCGGTTCGCTGGAAGCGCTGCGCGACGGCGTTGTTTCCGGCGAGGGTGACGTGCGGGCGTATATCGGCCAGATGCTGGCCGAGTGCAAGGGCTTGCAGCGGATGATTATTGACCTGCTGGAGCTTTCGCGGCTGCAAAACGCGGGCTTTTCGCTCAACATGGGCGAGGTGGATGTGCGCGAGCTGCTGGGCGACGTGGCGATGAGCGTGGGCGCGCTGTGCGAGCGGAAGGGCGTGGTCTTTGTTTGCAGCGAGCCCCAATGCGCGCTTTTGATGACGGGCGATTACGCCCGGCTGCGGCAGATGCTGCTCGCCGTGCTGGATAACGCGGTGAAGTTTACGCCCGCGGGGAAGCGCGTCAGCCTTTCGATGGAGGGGCATACCGTTATCGTCGCGGACGAGGGAATCGGGATTCCCGAAGAGGAGCTGGCGCACATCTTTGAGCGTTTCCGCCGGACGCGCGGCGGCAATGCGCAGGGAACGGGGCTCGGCCTCGCGATTTGCAGCGAGGTTGCGCGGCGGCACGATATCCGGATCGACGTGGCCAGCCGCGTTTCGGCGGGCACGACCTTCCGCTTTACCTTCCCCGACGGCGGCAGATGAACACGTAGACCGCGAGCGCGGCGGCGGCCAGCGCGCTGAGCGCCGCGCCGAGGGTCAGCGCGCGCGTGCGATAGGTGAAGACGATTTCGTGTTCGCCCGGCTCGACCCAAACGCCCATGAAGGCCACGTCGCAGGGGATGACGTCGGCCTGCCGCCCGTCGATGGCGGCGGAGAAGCCTTTGTCAAACGGGATCGTGAAGACCAGGATTCCGGCCTCCTTCGCGTCGATATGGGCGATGAAGCCGTCTGCGGCTGCGTCAAAGCCGTCGCAGGCGTTCTGCTTCAGGCGGGCGACGCTTTCCTGCCAATCGGGGATGTCGCCCACGTCGAGCGTCTGCATGCGCGGCTGATAGGCGGCCAGCTCGTCGTCGTCAAGCGTCACGGCGGCGAGCAGCACGGTCGGCGTGGTCTGGCTGTCCATCCGCTGGTGGTATGTGCCGGTGCAGGTCGTCTGCAAAAAGCCCATCGGCAGGGCGTTGGGGTTGCGGTATACGGCAACCCCGTTTTCGTCGTGGTCGAAAACGAAGCCGTCCGGCACGGGCGTGTCGTCGAGCCGGTAATACGCCTTCACGCTCAGCAGCGCGCGCAGCGCCGCGCCGCCATCCGGCGGGCAGACGGTGGTGGATTCGTCAAACCCAAAACCCGCCATCGAGATGAAGCGCCCGACGATGGAGGAGCGCAGGCTGGTGAAGGCGGTGAGGCTGCTCGCCCCGCGCAGAAGCCCGTAGTTGCGGATCTTTTTGCCATAGTCGATGCGCTGCCATTCGGCCATGTCTGGCGCGGCGGCGGCTTCAAGCGTCGGCTCCGCGATTTCGGGCAGGGTGTAGAGCCCCTCGCCCGCAACGTCGCCGCCGGAGAGCAGGTTTTCGTCGCCCACTAAAATATAGCCCGCGTATTGCGCCGCGGCGACCGCGCAGACGAGCGCCAGCGTGACGGCAAAGCGCGGCTTTCGGATGAGCACAAAGAGCATCGCGCCGCCGCCGAGCAGCGCGGCGCAGACGGAAAAGACGCGGAAAACATCGTCGGCATAAGCGCCCTTCCGGCGGCTGAGCAGAGCGGCGCCGACGCGCCCCATGCGGCTTTGCCAGCCCTCCGGCAGCAGGAACGGCACGGTCAGCAGCAGCGTCAGCGCCGTCAGGGCGACAAACGCCCGGCGCAGGGCGCGGCCGTCCGCGTCGCGCAATGCCGTCAGCGTCGCCAGCGTCGTCATCAGCGCCACGCCGTACCACCAGCGGGTATAGGCGACGTTGGTTTCCAGCGCGAACGCGCCGCAGAGGACGGGAACCGCGCTGCAAACCGCCAGCGCGAGCAGCAGCCCCTTGAGCCAGCCATGCTTTTTCTGCCCAAACAGCGCGACCGCGCCGGTCAGGCCGAACACCGGCAGATACGCGGCGGTGGAGGCCCAGCTCGGCGCGTCGCCGTAATAGGCGTGGACGACGTTGCTTTCAATCGGCATGAGCAGCGCGCGGACGCGCTCGAGCAGCGTGCCGAGGGTATAGGTCTGCGTCAGCAGCGACGTGTCGCCCGCGCCCGTCCGCGTGATGGAGAGCATGAAGAGCATCGCGGGGCAGAGCAGCACGCCCGCCAGCGCGCAGCCGACGCCGCATTCAAAGATCAGTGCGAACACGTTTTGCCATGTGCGGCGGGGCTTCCAATCCGCGCTGAAAAACCGAAAGACGAAGTACAGCGCCGCCAGCAGCGCGCTGGAGAGCATGAAATAGTAATTCGTCAGCGTGTTCAGCCCGCAGAAGAGCGCCAGCAGGCCGCGCCGGGGACGCTCGCCCATCGCGTCCTCCATCCCCAGCAGGATCAGGGGGAAGAACGCGATGACCTCCGTGAAATGATAAAACTGCGTATTGACGACGGTGAAGCCGGAGAAAGTGTAAAGCACGCAGCCCAGCAGGGCGAGCCGCTCGTCGCGGATCATCCGCCGCAGGTAGAAAAACGAGGTCAGCGCGCAGACGGCGTGCTTGAGCACCGCCATCACGCTGATGCCGAACGGAATCAGCGCCTTGGGCAGAAGCGCCAGCGGCCAGACGAACACGCTGCCCAGCGTATAAAACGCATAGCTGCCGACGGCCGGCGCGCCGAGAAAGGTGTTGAAGCTGTAGCTGTTCAGCCCGCCGCGCAGAATCCGCCGCGTTTCCAGAATGAAGGGAAGCTGCTGCTCGATGAAGTCGCCCCGCGTGACAAAGCGCCCGCCGTAGGGCAGAATGGCCGGGGCGAGGGCGAAGAGCGCCAGCAGCGCGCCCAGAAAAAATGCGTGCGCACCGGTGATGCGCCGCCGTTGAAGCGAAGAAGTCTGCATCCGTGTTCCTCCTTGGAAATCGGGGAATTATCATGCTTAGATCAAACATTCTAGAAAAATAAATGCCTATGTATTTTTGAATATGGGGCTTTGCCCCATCGCCCCACCAAAGGGCTTTCCGATCGCCCTTTGGAA
>ERZ825137.5676-NODE-5676-length-11399-cov-15.027063_pt1 | contig 11399 bp, 10 predicted proteins | sample MGYA00519873_ERZ825137 | MGnify/ENA primary metagenome ERZ825137 (study PRJEB31778, sample SAMEA3449190) | human gut metagenome | biome: human gut; feature: human-associated habitat; material: faeces | place: United Kingdom | collected 2010/2012 ... | reverse complement strand
CGGTATTTTTGCGCCTTTTTTCTGCTTACATGACCTGCGCCATGAAGCTGCCCATTTTCTCCGCAGCCTTTTGCTGCATCTGCCGTGTGACGTGGGTGTAGGTGCGGAGGGTGAAGCCCGCGTCGTAGTGCCCGAGCATACTGCTGACGATATTTTGAAACAAATCAGGAATTAGTGCTTTCTTATCCTCCTTATTGCCTTTCTCTTGCGACAACTTGTAAATAAAGATGATAGCTCTAATCTTGAGCCTGACATCCCTTTTTTATGGTATCATCCGTTGGACGACAGTGGGATGGATACATCCTTAAGCGGCGTATCGGTAACAAGATAGACCGTCATAGAATCCAGAAATTTACGAATATCACTTCCATAAAATTTCAGTAATGAATCATAATTGTCACAGTAGAACTCTAAAATAACTTCTTTTCCTCCGCAGATGATTGTCTCGCAACGCACCACTTCCGGCACGGTTTGAACATATCGGTAGAGATCATAGAGCATTACGGAATATACCCCTCCGATTATGAAGCCATGCACGGTTTTTCCACCTGCTTGCGGCGAAATCATCGTGCGAAAGCCACGGATGATCCCGCGTTCCTGCATCAGCTCTATCCTGCGAGTCACCGCTGTTGTGCTCAAATGCACCTCAGCGGCAATACTGCTGAAACTGATGCGCGCATTCTCTTGCAATAATGAGAGAATTTTTAAATCGGTCGAATCAATTCTCATAGTTCACCTGCCACTTCAGCTGTCCGGAAAATATCCTTTCGTCCATACAAAACGGCGCATTTTATTATATTATATTAAAACAGCAGCTGAATTGCAATTCAAAAATCAACAATTCTTTTCGTCATTTCGGTAAAAAAAGCTAAAAGAGCGCGAATATATATTAATATCGCAATTCCATTCCGTATTTTTATACTATATAATACAGCCAGGCTAAGAAATCAGAGGGGTGTACAACTTCTGATGCAACAGCCCAAAACTGATTAGGAGGAATGCAAGTTGCGTAAGATTAAGATTTATTTTCCAAAAGCTGACATCACTTGTTATGCTACCGTGTTGGAAGATGATTTCCCTGAATTAGCAGACGAGTTGTGGGAGAAGATCGCTCAGCCCATGGAATGCGAAGCTCATAACACTCTCTCCACCGGCGACTATGTTCAGTGCCGTCCCATCCCCCCGTATCATGTTCCCAAGTATGTTGGTGACCAGTCTAATCCTCTTGGTGGAAATAAAGTCCCGGCTCTGTGCGACTGTGTAAACGGCGACATCGCCTGGTCTGGCTGGTATTTCGCTATGACCTATGGTCCCTGCTCAGAGCCTCTGCCGAATATGGGTCCCATCATGGCAAAAGTCGACCCTGAATATCTGGATGCATTCCATCGCGGCGGCATGGACTGTTGGAATCACACCTATCTCTATCACGAACTGGCAACCGTTATTTTCACCAGAGGGGAGGAAGCTTAAATGGCAGTGAATTGGAAGGATTTGAAGCGCGAGATCCACGACGAAGTTGAAAAGGTCTGGTTGAAGGAACCCCTTGAGGTGACAATGAGCAAGCTCGGCGTTTTCCCGAGCGGCGCCGGCACTGACAATCAGATTCTCGGCAATCTCTTTTTCCTGAATGCCGATACGCAGGCAATGGGTTGGTGGACGATTGAACCGTCCATGTACTGCGTACTGGGAGATGACAAATTCTCTCTGGACGTCTGCAAGCAGCTTTTCATTTATCTCAACGGTCCGATTGCCCATCTGCTCGGTGATGTTTTGGAACCGAATTGCCCTGCTCCTTGGCTGAACATGCCAAAGTTTGCCTATTTCCACGACAAGATCGTGGAGTCCTACCCCACCATTGAGACAAAAGAAGAATTCCGCAACCTTCTGTGGTCCTGGTTCTGCTATGTCAACCGCATCAACAGCTGGTTCTACACCGTTCTTCCCTGGGAGCTCGGCAAGAATCTGCAGCGCAAGGATGTTGATGATGTTGAGCAGCTCGCCGATCTCCTCGGTTACAAATTAGAAAAGAAGTAAGACCAACCAACCCGTGAACTCAAGTTGCCATTGAGAGTACCATCTCTCCAACGGAGGTTCTGCCCGGTGACAAGACGCTTCTCCTGTACGGCCGTTTCACTGTCAGGAACGAGTCTGCATCAGGCAGGACCTCCGCTGCATTTAAAAAAGGGGTGAATTATGAGCATTTTTCTAAACCCGGTCGTCTTTTCGGTCATTCTCATGTGCATTCTTTGCTTGTGCAAGCTGAATGTTATGTTTTCCCTGATTATCGCCTGTTTTGTTGGCGGACTAATGGGTGGTATGTCTGTTTCAGACATTTCCTCCACCATGCTCGCCGGCTTCAGCAACAACGCAGAGGCGGCACTCGCCTATATTCTACTCGGCACCTTTGCTTCCTGCCTTGCCTACACCGGTCTTGCTGATATCTTTGCAAAGAGGGTTGCACAGGCCATTCGCGGCAGCAAGCTGAAACTGTTTCTTCTGATTCTGATTTTCTCCATCATTTCTCAGACGATCATTCCCATCCACACAGCATACATTCCCATTCTTATTCCTCCGATGCTGGCAATGATGAATGAAATGAAAATGGATCGCCGTCTAATGGCCGGCGCTCTGGTATCCGGTATGATGCCGTATGTCGGTATCCCCATCGGCTACGGTCTGATCTTCATGGGTATTGTAAAGGATAATATGTGTGCAAATGGTCTTGCTGTCACCGTGCAGCAGGTTTACAGTGTAAACTGGATGTTGATGCTCACTTTTATCCCCGGTATCATATACATCTGGTTCCGCTACCGCAAGCCTCGCGAGTACAAAAATGTTGATGTTGACCTGAGCGCATATAACGCTGTTGAATCCACCAAGTTGGAACTGCGCCACTGGATATCCATCATCGCGGTTCTGGTCGTCACCGCAGTCGAATTTAAAACGCAATCTCTGGCTGTTGCCGCACTGGCGGGTCTTGTTATCATGTTCTTCTCTGGCGCAGTCAAATGGAAGGATATCGAAGAGCGCTTTAACGACGGTATTCGCATGATGGGCAGCATTGCTTTCATTATGCTCGTTGCAGGCGGCTTCGGCATGGTCATGCGTGCTACCGGCGGTGTAAACGCACTGGTAGAAAGATCTGCGAGTGCGCTCTCAAGCAGTCGTTTGCTTGCCGCTACCGTCATCACGCTCATAGGTCTCGTTGTTACCATGGGCATCGGCACGTCCTTTGGCACGATTCCTGTCATTGCCGTTCTTTTCGTACCGCTTTGCACCAAACTCGGTTTCTCTCCCGCAGCAACGATCCTAATGATTTCCTCTGCCGCGGCATTGGGCGATGCCGGTTCTCCCGCATCGGATGCTACGCTCGGCCCGACCTGCGGCCTGAATGCAGACGGGCAACATGATCATATTTGGGATACCTGTGTGCCAACCTTTGGTGCACTGAATATCCCGCTGATGATTGGAACGATCATCATTGCACAGTTCATCTAAAAAATGCATCTGGTCCGTTCTTGGCTTGCTTCACCATGGCAAAGGACCGGCAGATAAACATCTGCCGGTCCTTTGCTGTTTTCCAGTTACCTATTCCTTTCCACACGTACACATTAGTCGGCACAGGATTGTGACTATTCTGTTGAAAGCGATTTCCCGTGAAGGCATTTTCTGACCCACTTGCCGAAATACGCGGAAAGGGTAAAAGCGCACCGGAGAGGAAGCTGTTTCCTCTCCGGTGCACTGTTTGAAGGATGCCTTTACTTTACTTGTGCCATGAAGCTGTCCATCGTTTGCGCGGCTTCGTCCTGCTTCTGCCTTGTGGCGTGGGTGTAGGTGCGGAGTGTGAAGCCCGCGGGCGTTTGCTGCATCGAGATAGTCTTTTCGACCATCAGCTGGTAGCGGTCGGCTGTGGCGATACGGACGTTTGGCTTTGCGTAAATGTTGTACCAGCTTCGCAGCCATGTGGCGACGGTATATTCATCGGCGCGGCCATTGTCGTGCTGGATATGCCCTTGTTGGATACCCGAAAAAATCGGGATCTCACCGGGACGCTGATCGCCGACATCGTTTTGCAATTGCTCAGTTATGTGGCTCAGACGGAGCGGGAGTTCATCCGGCAGCGTCAGGCGGAGGGCATCGCCGTGGCGAAAGCGCAGGGCGTGCGTTTGGGGCGTCCGCCGCTGGCGCAGCCGAAGGAGTTCCCCGCCGTGCATCAGGCGTGGCTGAAAAAGGAGATCTCTGCGCGGGAGGCCGCACGGAGATTAAGCGTTACCCACAAAACATTTCTCAGATGGGCGCATAAACTGTAAAAATGAAGAAAATACAGGTTTTTCCCATCCGCTCCTTGCGGGGAGCATTGTGTTGTGATATACTAAGATTTTGAGCAAACTGCGGCTTTTGGCGGTGGTGACAAACCTGTACTATATACCCCAGCAAAAACGGTCCGCAGGCTTGAAGCCCCCGAAGAACGCCGAATTTTAGGCAGGTGATCTATTCATGCATGAAAGTCAATACGATTTCTGCCGGAGAAACGGACGCAGTGGGCTTCTGGACCAGTGGGACACGGAGCGGAACGGGGCCCGCAGGGCCCGGTATGAGCAGTCCCTGCGGGAAACCGCCGGGGATTTGTGATACAGACGCTCCGCCGTGAGCGCCCGGACCATTTCTCCTGATTGGAAAATTCAGCGGCCATGCCGCTTTTACATAACCATTTTTCAGAAAAAGGAGAGGTTTCATGAAAAGAAGGATTTTGTCATCTCTGATGGCACTTGTGCTGGTGTTCGGGCTTCTGCCCGCCACGGCCTTTGCCGAGGAGGACGCTGCGCCCGCCGCCGCAAAAACGATTTATGTTGATGCGATGAAGGGCGATGACACGCAGACTGATGTCGGTACGACAGCAGCGAAGGCGTATCAGAGCATTGGCGAGGCGGTGAAGGCCGCCGAAAGCGGCGATACCATCCAGCTGGGCGAGGGTAACTATTCTCTGTACGACGTGTGCGGCAAGAAAGGCACAGATAATACAGAGTATACTAAGAACAAAGACCTGACCTTTATCGGTGCGGGACCTGAAAAAACTAGGTGGGGCATCGGTGCTACCGTACCTGACCCGGCAAACTTCGGCACGGAATTTAACAGCGACTACAGTTTCGACGTTCGCGGTACGAATGAGAAGGAAACTGTAACATTTAAGAACATGACGCTTCAAGCTGCAAGTAATGATTATCTCGGTTTTTCCGGAACTGATCACACAATTGTTGAAGACTGTGTGATCAACGGCAAGACCTTCTACTGGGGCTATACTTCCGCTATGTTTAAGAACACTACGTTCAACTGCCCGAATAAAGATTATGCCATCTGGACGTACTGCTCTCCTACCATGACCTTTGAAAACTGCACGTTTAACTCTTTCGGTAAGGGCATCAATGTCTATGCCGATTATAATGCAGGCAAGTATGATACCACTGTCAATTTCATGGGCTGCAAGGTTGTGAATAACGGTGCTAGCCTAAAGCCCGTGCTGAACATCAACGACTATAATATGGGCGAGTTCAAGTATATTCTGAATATTTCTGGCAATACCACCGTAACTGGGGTAGATGTGGATAAGAAAACCTGCTCCCGCTTGTTTGGTTACAGCAGCAAGGCAAATAACACCGGCAGAACCGTTGTCAACTTTGGCGACACCACCGTCTGGCAGGACGGCAAAATGGTTGATGCCAAGGCATACCATAACGATGGCGTCACGGTAGCTGACGTTTCCTACAACAATGGTGTTGCCGATGCAAATGACAGCCTGTATGCAGAGGGCTACAAGGACAACAAGGTCAAAACTACCGCCACCGACTGGGTCGAGCAGGATGACGGCTCCTATACCAGAACCGTGACGCGTAAATGCGAATACTGCGACTATGAGGAAAAAACGACCGAAATCGACTGGAACGTTCCCAAGTCCAAGACCGCCACAAAGCTGGACAAGAAGACCTGGACCTCTGACGTGACCCTGTCCCTGTTTGACGGCACCGCAACTGTGGTGCTCCCCGATATGCCCGGCAACCAGACGTCTGGGGTTGCCTATACCGTCGGCGCCGGCAGCACCGTGACCGATACCATCGGTGAGAAGTTTGATTTTGCCGGTATCAAGAGCCTGACCGTCGGCGGCACGGAGCTGGAATCCAAGGCGGACGGCAACGTGACCTATTTCGGCGATGATGCCAACGATTTGAACGATAGCAACTATCGCTTCAAGGTGGCATACGATTCCGCAAGCGATAGCTTCGTCTGGACCATCAACGAAACGCTTGACGGCAGTAAAAGCGTCCAGCTGACCTATACCGTCAAGCTGACCAAGCCCGAAACCGCCCCCGGCACCTACGGCGTGGAAGACCTGACGGGTGAAAAGCAGCTTACTGAAGAAGAGGCGGCAAACGCCCTGTACACCAACGAGAGCGCCGTTCTGAACGCAAAGGCCGAGAACAATGTGACGATCGTGGCGCAGAACTTCCCGAAGCCTTCCGTTTCCTATACGGTCCACAGCTTCGTCCCGGCCACCACCTATTACTATTTCGCTGTGGAAAAGGTGGACGCGCAGGATGACCACGCCTTGAGCGGCGCCAGATTCGGCCTGTATCTGGACGGCAAGCAGATCGCTGCCGCCACTTCCGACCGCAGCGGCCTTGTGCTGTTCTGCGTCAGCGAGAGCGACTATCGCAAGATCTCCGCCAACAGCAGCCTGTACTATCAGGAGCTGACCGCGCCCGAGGGCTATCTTGTCAACGGCGATGCAGTCAGCATTGGAAAGGACAATTTGACCACCAGCCGTGCTGTGGCGGAGGAGAATGCCGAAATGGTGCGCAACTATCGCAATACCGTTCCTGCAATGCTCAACGGCAGCGATCACTTTGCTTATGTTGTCGGCTATGAGGACGGCTGTGTTCGTCCCAATGGGCTGATCTCCCGCGCGGAAACATCCTCCATCTTCTTCCGCTTGCTGAAAGATTCCGTCCGCGACAGCAAGCTGCTCACCACCAATACTTATGCCGACGTGCCGAGCGACCACTGGGCCAACACCGCCATCTCCACCATGACGGGTCTGGGCATCGTGCAGGGCTACAACAGCACGACCTTCGAACCCTCGGCGCCCATCACCCGCGCACAGTTCGCGGCCATCTGCGCCCGGTTCGACACCGGAAAGAGCAGCGGCACCCAGACCTTCACCGACATCAAGGGCCACTGGGCGGAGAAGTATATTGAGCGGGCCGCGGAACTGGGCTGGATCAAGGGCTTCGAGGACGGCACCTTCCGTCCCGACACCTACATCACCCGTGCCCAGGCCATGACCATGATCAACCGGGTGCTGAACCGTATCCCGGAGGATGCAAGCGACCTGCTGCCCGACATGAACGTCTGGCCGGACTGCAACCCCGGCGACTGGTTCTATCTGGCGGTGCAGGAGGCAACTAACTCCCACAACTACAAGCACAAGGCCGGCAACTACGAGACCTGGACCGGCATGAACAAGAACCCCGACTGGACCCGGTACGAGCACTGATATTTGACACAATTTTCAGAAATACACATATCGGTTGCTTCTTCTAAATAAAAGCACAAGCGGCGCACCAAATCTGGTGCGCCGCTTGTGCTTTTGCCTTGCTCTAAACGACTCTTTTAAATGTTGCCCTTGTGCGTGGGTAGCGAAAGCTATGACTTTTTGTCTATGAAGAGATGGAGCGGGCCTGCTCTTTAGTTGCAGCGGTGCGTTTTTTGACCACCAGCTCCAAAAAGCATCGAAAGCTTCGGCTTTCGATGCTTTTATACTGCAAAAATTGTGTGCATGCGAGAAGGTATATGCCGATACCCACGATAACAACAAGATCTACGAGCGTGATGACGGTAGCAACAAGCAAGTGTCTGCTTGAGAGTGCGTCCGCTCCATCACGGTCGGCGCCAGAGCGGCGCATTTTCTTCCGTGCGCGTCACAGCGTTCTCCCGCTCGCGCGGCGCGAGGTATCGCGGATGATATAGTACGTCATCACCAGCAGGAGCGGGGAAAAGGCGAGGCCAAGCAGCAGCGTCAGTTTGCGTCGAAGTGCCTCGGGGAGCGGGAGGGAAATAACTTCAAAATACGCCAGCAGCTGATAGAGAAACAGCCCGAGCGATAAAGCGTAGACACTGAGGCGAAAGGTCTGTCCACGGATCTCCTGCCAGGTAAAGCGGACGGTATTGTAGTCGAGCAAAATCAGCAGGAAGGGCATGGCGGCGCCAAGAAGGGGAGAGAGTGCCGGGTCGTTTGTTGTAAAGCCGCAAAGCGTGAGTGCGCCGATGGCGAGCGACAAAAGCACATTGATCGCGCTCTGCACCGCGCCGCGCCGGTCCTTTTCGGGCGAGTCATGCCCAGCGATCGATACTCTGCATCGGAATAGTCCCGGCGATGCAGACCGCGTTGCGTCCTTTTCTGCTTCCACAGCGCCACGACCTCATACACGAACAGAAGGAAGGTAACGGCGAAGAGGAAACTGTAGATCATACGCTGCGTCAAAAGTGACAGGACAAGAAAGACGACGGCGTTGCCCGCGAATATGATGACCGAGGAGGGGCGAGGCTTCAAGGGGTCAGATGGCGGGGAGAGTCTTGAACGCATACGCTTTGCTCCTTTCTGCATATCGTGAATGAATTTACAGTGCGCTCTTGCTGCAAAAGCAGGAGAAAATCCTGTACCTGAAGGAAATGGCTCTGATATCAAATTACCCTATTTGATTTATTATACAATATCTGCTCGCGTTTGTAAACGGAAGCCTCGAAAGTCGGCTGACAGCTTACTTTTCGTCAGTTTCGCTAAATAACTTTCAGCTTTTTCTGCTGGACAAGTACAAAAGAACGTAGTATCCTATAAAAAATAGCCGAGTAAACCAGACGAGGTATCACACAAACTGGTCAAACACAACAAAATAAGGAGGAACACGCATGGCATACCGGGAAAGCTACGCAGGCAGGATCAACCGCAAGCTGAACAAGAAGCTCCACGTCGTCGAGGTGGCGTCCGGCCGGCAGAAGGCCGACCTTGTGCTCAAGAATGCGACGTATGTAAATGTATTCTGCAATGAGCTCAGTCACGGCGACATTGCCGTAGCCGAGGGGCTCATCGCGGGCATGGGCGAGCATTACGAGGGCGCACTCGAGGTCGACATGGGCGGCAAGCTCGTGCTGCCCGGCTTTGTCGACGCGCACATCCACCTGGAGAGCTCGCTCGTCTCCCCCAAGGAGTTTGCCAGCGCCGTCATTCCGCACGGAACGACCACCGTCATCACCGACCCGCACGAGATCGCAAACGTCATGGGAACGGACGGCATCGAATACATGCTGCAAGCCACCGAGGATCTTCCCGTAGACGTGCGCCTCATGCTGCCCTCCTGCGTACCGGCGACGCCGCTCGACGAATCCGGCGCGGTGCTCGATTACCGCGCGATCGACTCCTTCTACGAGCACAACCGCGTTGAGGGTCTTGCCGAGATGATGAACTACGTCGGCGTTGCGAACGCCGACGAGCAGGTGCTGGAAAAGATCGTCGCCGCGCAGGCGCACCACAAGAAGATCGATGGCCACGCGCCGGGGCTTGCGGGCAACAACTTAAACGCCTACATCGCCGCCGGCGTCTATTCCGACCACGAATGCAGCAGCGTCGAGGACGCCATCGCCAAGCTTGAGCGCGGACAGTACATCATGATCCGCGAGGGCACGGCCGCGCGCAACCTTGACGCGCTCCTCCCGCTGCTCACACCGCAGTACTACACCTACTGCATGTTCTGCACCGACGACAAGCACCCCAACGACCTCCTTGAGAAAGGCCACATCGACTACATCGTGCGCCGCGCCATCAAGGCGGGCGTCGACCCGATCATCGCCGTCAAATGCGCGAGCCACCACGCCGCGCGCTACTTCCTGCTCAACAACCGCGGCGCGATCGCGCCGGGCTTCCTCGCGGATTTTGTCATCATCGACAACTTTGACGATTTCAACATTCTTGAGGTCTATAAAAAAGGCAAGCTCATGTTCGACGGCAAGGCCGTCACGCCCTTCGAAGCACCCGAGATCGACCCGCACCTCGTCAAGCGCTCGCATGAGACGTTCCACGTCGCGCACCTTGAGGCGAAGGACTTCATCGAAGGCCGTCCGCGCGCCGTGCTCGGTATGGTGCCGGGCGAGATCGTCACGACTGACGCGGGCTACGCTGAAAAGATCAGTGTTGAGGACGATATTCTGAAGATCGCCGTCATCGAACGCCACAAGAACACGCACCACATCGGCATCGGCTACATCAAGGGCTACGGGCTCGCCTCCGGCGCGGTAGCGACCTCCATCTCGCACGACAGCCACAACATCATCGTCGTCGGCACAAACGAGGAGGACATGGCCGCGGCGGTCAACCGCGTGGTCGAGCTCGGCGGCGGCATCGTCGTGATGGACGACGGCAAGGTGCTCGGCGAGGTGCAGCTCCAGATCGCTGGCATCATGAGCGAAGCGCCGCTCATCGAAGTCAACGAGGCACTGGAAAACGCCAAGGAGCAGGCCTTCAAGCTGGGCGTTTCGCGCGGGGTCGACCCGTTTATGACGCTCTCGTTCATGGCGCTGACCGTCATTCCGACGCTGCGCCTCACCACGCGCGGCGTGTTCGACGTCATCAACCAGCGCTACGTGTGATGCTCGCAGCAGAAAGCGTTCCGGTGCAATACAACGAACCAGACAAAATAATCGCCCCGCCGTATGATTTGGTGCATACGGCGGGGCATTGCTATGGAAGCGTGTTCTTTCATTCTGAAAAAGGCCGATCCGTTCGGTAAAGCGGAAGCTCCTTTAAGGGCGGTCAGTTTCTTTCTGATGCTTTATTATTTTGATCAAACGTGATAGTCCTCCAACGATCAGCGAGCCAATGGCAAGTTCAATCGCCATCAAAGCCCAAAGCATTACAGTTCCATCGACTCCGTGATCTGCAAGGTGGTTGGTCCAAAGCCATACAACAGCCGATGTCAGCGTGAAAATGCCCGATAAAACGTATCCTCTTTTCCATTTCAGAAACATTGATCTAATAAGTGCTCCAGCCAAAAACGGTAAAACAAAAAGTATAAATACCGTACTGTTCATCTCGCCACGCTCCTTTCGTCAGCTTTCGATTTGTTCTATTAAGGTTATCACAAAAGTGCAAGGAATGCTACCATTTCTGTCAAAAATGCCCGGGGCAGTTCGCCCGATTGCTCTTGCCGGCAATCATGAAAGCCACGTAAACCTTACTCTCACCATTGCTGCGCAAAATTTTGCTTGCAAATGGGACGGCTATCGCATATAATAGCTCTTGCACCTGCCGGTGTGATGGAATTGGTAGACGTAGCGGACTCAAAAGACTGTAC
>ERZ825137.5671-NODE-5671-length-11423-cov-3.572396_pt1 | contig 11423 bp, 8 predicted proteins | sample MGYA00519873_ERZ825137 | MGnify/ENA primary metagenome ERZ825137 (study PRJEB31778, sample SAMEA3449190) | human gut metagenome | biome: human gut; feature: human-associated habitat; material: faeces | place: United Kingdom | collected 2010/2012 ... | reverse complement strand
GAGCGTCTGCCTTACAAGCAGAGGGTCGGGGGTTCGAATCCCTCAGCTCCCACAGGATAAAAGTAAAAAAAGCCGCTTTTGAGCGGCTTTTTTTACTTTTATCCATTTCCCCTTCATGACGGCAAACAAACAATTGTAAAGCCTCTATCGTTCCCACAAACAAATCCCCCAGTCAGCTGCAACCGACTTCTTTGCTATTCTATTAAACAACGACCTTACGCAACCGATATCCTTATATCGGTCATTCCGTCAGGGATAATCAAAAAATTATTGTATATTGGAGTGTGTTCCACTGCCAATTACAGAAAATAACAACTGACAAACGAAGCGGTATGTCAAAAACATTGTCATCACTCCTTGGCACTGCCTGGTCACGGCATTAGGATGGTTACTCATCGTTCCCGCCGCATTTTCGCAAAACCCGACGACCTGACAACAGGATTTCATTTACAAATCGGTCGACAGACACGACATTCGCGCAACCCTCTATCTTCCCGAACCGCAAGGAGCATACCCCGTTTTGATCTATTTTCACGGAGGGTCGTTTACATTCGGGAACCGCGAACAAGGATTGGAGCAGGTTCTTAAAGAAAAATTACTGGCGAATAGCATAGCGATCGTATCGGCCGATTACCGACTGGCACCGGAAACCAAACTCGGAGAGATCATGCAAGAAAGCGGAATTCAATATCTGACCGGATCGTTTTATTTCTACAAAAGCAATTCAACCGGTAGATCATACGCAGTCACTGCCCAGAGGAACGCTGCTGCACATTTGCAGCAGCGTTTATTTTTGCTTCCCGGGACAACGATCTACAAATACAATCCCTGTAAAATCAGACGGTTCGCATTATCGATCACGCTCTGTTCCAGTGAAGCCAGATAAATTTGGGTGGTCTGCTCCGACCTGTGCCCCAGCCCTTCGCTGATGATCGTAACGGGAATCTGCATCTTACGGGCAACGGTCGCCCAGGTATGGCGGGCGACATAAGAAGACAGATGGCATTCGAGGCCGAGCAGGGCGGAAAGCTCTTTCAAGTGTTTGTTGTAGTAACTCAGTGCACTGCGATAACTAAGATACGCACGGCCCGGATCCAAAGAGCCAATAATCGGGAACAGGTATCCCGAGCAGGCCAGTGGCGCATACTGCGCAATAATCCGCTGCATGCATTCCTCCACCCGGATATGCAGCAATTGCCCGGTTTTCCGGCGGGCATAGGTCAATAGGCCGCCGTGGACATCGGATTTACGCAGATAGGCCATATCGACAAAGGCCATTCCCCGACAATAAAAACTGAACAGGAAAAGATCACGTGCAAAACAGAGCGATGGGCGGCCTGAGAGATCGAGTTGCTGTAACCGCACCACGGTCCCTTCATCGACCGCCCGTTTCCGGGTCTTCTCGATACCTGTATACACATACTTGAACGGGGTGGACGGAGATACAAGTCCTCTCTCGACCGCCTTGTTATATACCGAGCGCAAAATGCGCATATAGAACGAAACGGTATTGCGGGTGACGGAACGCCGTTTAAGCCACGACTCGTAATCGCAAATGAGTTCGGACGTAACCGACCGCAGGGGAATATCCCGTCCGCAACGGTAAAGGGAAAAACTGTTGCGGGCCCGCTGATAGTTCTGGGCCGTACCGTCACGCCCCACCGTCTGCAACCACGCAATCTGGACATCGAGAAAAGAAAAAAGTGTTACGGACCGGTGTCTTTCTACAACATTTCGGAAACTTGCGTTTTTACCTGTCTTCATCGTTTTGACAATATTAGATAAGATTTCGCCAAAAGTAAACCACATATTTTTCCCGCATAAATTTTCAATGTTCCCAAGCCTGCAAGACAAAATCGAACCCTACCTCAAAAGGGGGACGGCTCTTTTCTTTCTTTGCGCTATGCAATCTCCGCCTATCTTACACTAAACCAATAAGATTATGAATAAAAAGATTCTCTACACCGTCGCAGCGTGCACGGTACTGTTCTCCTCATGCGGCGGGGCGAACGGCAAACCCAGTACAGCAGACGCCAATGCCATCATCGAGTACAACAACACCTCTTTGGAAGTCCTCAAGTCGCTCTATTCCGAACGGGAAACGAACAACGTTCTGGAGTACATGGAGAAACACGGCAAAACCCTGTTCGCCCCGGTCGCGGCAAAACAACCTGCAGTATCCTGCAAGGTGTTTCCGTTTAATTTCGTACCTTGCATTCTCCGGTAGGGCCCGCGACAATACGGCAACCGATAAAAAACGCAACGATGGCACACGGACATGCACACACACACGAGCACGGACATGCGCACGGACACGCTCTTCCCGCGCCCGAACAGGTAAACAAAGCCTTTATCATCGGCATCGCGCTCAATCTCATTTTCGTACTGGTCGAAGCGGCCGCAGGCTTTTGGTACGACTCGCTCGCGCTGCTTTCCGACGCCGGACACAACCTCAGCGACGTCATCAGCCTGGTACTGGCTCTGCTCGCTTTCCGGATGGCCAAGGTGAAACCCAACAGCCGCTACACTTACGGCTACAAGAAAAGCACGGTACTCGTTTCGCTGCTCAATGCCATCATCCTGCTCGTAGCGGTAGGGATCATCCTGGCCGAAAGCATCGAGAAGCTGCGCAATCCGCAGCCGATCGCCGGCGGGGTAATCGCCTGGGTCGCGGGCGTGGGGATCCTGATCAACGCGTTCACCGCCTTCCTGTTCCTCAAGGATAAAGAGCGTGACCTGAACATCAAGGGCGCTTACCTTCACCTGATGGCCGACGCCCTGGTATCGGTCGGCGTCGTGATTTCGGGAGTGATCATCAGCTACACGCACTGGTACATCATCGATCCGATCATCGGCATTGCGATTGCCATCGTCATCCTCGTATCGACCTGGAACCTGCTGCGCGACAGCCTGCGCTTGTCACTGGACGGGGTCCCCGCAGGCATCTCCGCGGAAAAGATACGCAAACTCCTGTTGCAGGTAGACGGGGTACGGGAAATACACCACCTCCATATCTGGGCGCTCAGTACGACCCAGAACGCCCTCACCGCCCATGTGGTCGTCGCGTCGCTGGAGGACGGAGAAGCGGTAAAAAACCGAATCAAAGAGATTTTGTCCGAAGAACATATCCCGCATGCCACGCTGGAACTGGAAACGGTCGCCGAATGCTGTACCGACCGCACCGATTGAATCCGGCAGGGAATTTGCGCATCCATATTCAAATCCGACACAGGACACAAGGCAGGTAAGTGCTTTGCACCCAATATCAAAAGAGCCCTGCCGGCGTTCTTTCGGAAACGACGACCGGCATGCCGGCAAAACCACCTGACACATGAAACGAATCGCCATCCTTTCCGCCAGCGTTCGCACCGGACGGCTCAGCCACCGGGTTGCGCTCTACCTGGAAAACTACTTCAGACAAAACGCACTCGCCGACACCGAGCTGCTCGACCTGAAAGCCTACGATTTCCCGCTTTTCCACGAACGACTGGCCATGCAGGAACACCCTTCGGACAAGCTGATCGACTTCACCAACCGTTTCAACGACGCCGACGGACTGATCATCGTCTCGCCGGTTTACAACGCAAGCTACCCCGCCGCGCTGAAAAACGTTATCGACCTCTACTACAAAGAGTGGAAGCACAAACCGGTCGGCATCGTATCGGTCACCTCGGGGAAAGTACCCGGCATTGCCACCGTACAACAACTGCAGGTACTGTTGCTCAAACTCGGTGCGCTGGTGGCTCCGGACCTTACGACCGTCATCAATGCCGGATCGGAATTCAACGAGCAGGGCGAACCCCGCTCGGCAGAACAGGCATCCGCCCTGATACTCCCGATGCTTAACGACTTGCTCTGGCTGACGGACAAGAACTAAACGCATCCCGGATCCAAATCGAGAAGAGCCCTGCTTTCCTGCAGGTCTGTTTCCCTGAACCGCCCCGCGTTATGGGCACCCGGAAACTTTCGGCGCGGCCCCGCATACTCCCATCGGAATAGAGACCGGCATTTCGCAACGCGAACGAAACCCGAGCCAGACTATGTGCGAAAATAAATAAGCACAAGGAACATCCGAATTTGGACGGAAGGTCGGATTTCGTGTCAAAGATTGCTTTTTTGCACCAAAATACCGTCCGGCAATAAGCTCCGTACACCGAAATACGAAAGATTATCATTATCTTCGGGACATGACCGACAAACTGACAAAACAGCTGTTCTTACTATTGGCGGCGGGATTGCCGCTTGCATCCCACGCTTCCCCGCCCGAAACCGGGCCACAGCCGATACCTCTTTACGGCGAAAATACACCGGCGGAGAGCAATGGAATGTCCCGCGAGGGCGTGACCCTGACCGCAGACATTCTGACCGGAGCCGCCGATGCCGACTACTTCCTGCTGAAACCCGATCCGGATAAAACCACCGGCATGGCTGTCGTGATTTGCCCGGGCGGCGGATACGGTTGCACATGCTACGGTTACGAAGGGCTCGGCCCGGCCGAGTGGCTTCGCGAACAAGGTATTTTGGCGGTAGTGCTGCGCTACCGCGTACCGAACGGCCACGGCTCGATTCCTCTGGCCGATGCGGAACAGGCCCTGCGGACGGTGCGCAGTCATGCTGCCGAATGGGGCGTCGATCCGTCACGCATCGGCGTCATGGGCTTTTCGGCAGGGGGACACCTCGCCGCAACCGCATCGACACTGCTCACCGATCCCGATACGCGACCCGATTTTACAATCCTGTTCTACCCGGTCATCACGATGGATCCCCAATGGACACACGGAGGTTCCCGAAAAAACCTGCTCGGAGCGAATCCCACCGAATCGGCAACAGAACGGTACAGCGCGGAAAAGCAGGTAACGGACGCAACGCCGCCGGCCTTTATCGCAGTGAGCAACGAAGACAGATCGGTCTCGCCGGTAAACAGCGTTCTCTACTACGAAGCATTGCACAAACACCGTATACCTGCCGAATTGCACATATTTCCGGAAGGCCCGCATGGTTTCGGGTTGAAAACGGATTTTCCCTACCACGACGAAATGGTCGGATCGCTGGCCCGTTGGCTGCGCGAAATCAATGCCGGAAAATTTAGCGCCGTACGCTGACCGCTCCAAGCCGGACAACGATTATCCGGCCACGATCGACATATTCCGGGAGTGTCCATCCCCTTCCCCGTTGTTACTTTCGGGACAGAACCCCGTTATAGCAATAAAACAGCCGCGCTAAGGACAAACTGTACTGGACGTTATAACCTTTATAAAATATCCGACCCATTCCTCCGGCCTCTCCCTTCGGGGCAATATAAAAGAAATGCAGTAAGTTTATTTAATTCACCGGAACGGGAGGCCATGTAAATGGTCTCCCGTTCTCATTATCGGTGATCGCCGACGATGCCAGCAAGGTGAGTCATAAATTGCAGGGTTATCATATTCCAAGGGGTCACGCCGTCGGAGCCGTACCTGACAAGCGTTTCACCCCGCCGGATTACAGTCAATCCGCTCAGGATGAACCATCAATCGAATTGTATCTGAAACCGGGAATCGTGGCCGACGGCGTTACTCCAGCAACGCTATACCAAACGCGGCCATGGTCGCCGCCCCCTGGTCGAGGGCTTCTTCCCCGGGATTGAATGTTCCCGTATGCAGTCCTCCGCCCGACGTTCCGTCGGGACCGGCTGTACCGAGCCGGAAAAAGAGGCTCGGATAGCGCTCCGTATAATAACCGAAATCCTCAGCCGTCATCCGCAGGTCGAGCGGGATGATTCGTTCGTCGCCCCACATTTCGGCTGCGATCCGTTGCGCCCGGCGGGTCAGCTCCGGATCATTCACGACGCAGGGATAACCGTCGGCAATATCCACGTCGGCCTCTACCCCGTAAGCGGCGGCAACTCCCGCCGAAATTTCGCGGATGCGCCGCTTGCCCTCTGCACGCCATACCTCGTCCATCGTCCGGAACGTCCCTTCGAGACGTACTTCCGACGGAATGATATTCGTCGCCCCGTCGGCAATCACTCGCCCGAACGACAGCACCGAAGGAACCCTGCTGTCGATATTGCGGCTGACCACCTGTTGCAAAGCGGTAATCAGCGCTGCGGCGGCCACCACCGGATCGTTCAGGTTGTGCGGCAGTGCACCGTGCCCGCCACGGCCGCGTACCGTAATGCGCACTTCATCGCCGGAAGCCATGTATTTGCCCGGACGGAACCCGAGCTGTCCGAGCGGAATCTCGGCGCCCACATGCTCGCCCACCACAGCCTGCACCCGGTAATCACGGAAAGGGTCTTCGGCCAGCACAAGGCTCGCCCCGCCGGGATCCACCTCTTCGCCCGGCTGAAAAAGACCGAATACGGTCCCGTCGATTTCACTCCGGCGACGGTTGAGCAGGATCAAAGCTCCCAGCAGGCAGGCTGTATGCATATCATGCCCGCAGGCATGCATCACCCCTTCGTTACGCGAAGCGAACGGCAATCCGGTCTGCTCGCGGATCGGGAGCGCATCCATATCGGCCCGCAATACCACGCACCGCGACAAATCTCCCCGTCCTTCGATCTTAGCCAGGATACCCGTTCCGGCAATCGGACGAAATGAAATCCCTTCGGCGGCAAGCTGCCCGGACACGTAACGGGCCGTTTCATGCTCGGCGAACGATAATTCGGGATGTTCATGGATCGCCCGGCGGAATGTAACGGTTCTCCCGTGTAACTCCCGGGCCTCGGCTTTCAACTCTTCGAACTGCTGACGGGTCATATCTTCGGATTTTACAATCTATTTCTCAGGACTGAATATATTGACGGATCAGTTTGCGCAACAGCTCGACCGGCATGTTCCTGCGCCGCGCGTACGTTTCCAGTTGCTCCGCATCGATCTGTCCGACGGAAAAATTCCGAGCTTCGGCGGATGCAAAGATCAAACCGCAGGCAGCGGGAGCAGGTTCCATGTCGAAATTTTCGTTCAGGCGCATACCTATCGCGGCCGGCACACCGAGCAACCTGAAGACGGTCTCCCGGTACGAACGGTCAGGGCAGGACGGAATGCCGAACGCCGGACGGATGCCGGGATAGTCGCCCGCCAATAACTCCTCCGTACTCAGTTGCCCTTCCTGTTCGGTCCCCCACAAATGGATGCGTGCGTAACGGTGCAACTCTTCCGCGAATGCCTCGCACAGCCGGCCGGCGAGCAGTTCGGCCAATTTGGCCCGGGATTCGCTGCCCTCTTCCCGGCAACGGGTTATCCAGGTTGCCAATCCGTCGCCGAGTGTCAACGCATACAAGCCGACACAATCGGGCGCATCGCCGTCTACCGGCGCTACGAAATCGGCCAGCGAGAGATTGACCGCCTGAGAGGTCTGTTGGTTGCGCAACTGCGGCAGGCGGTGAAGCTCCCGGGTGCATGCCGTATCTTCATACAGCACGATATCGTCGCCGTCCCGCCGGGCCGGATAGAGTGCCACTATCCCGCGGGCATGCAGCACCCCGCTTTCCGTTACTTCATCCAGCAATTGCCGTGCGTCGTCATAAAGCTGCCGCGCCTGAACTCCCTTCACGGGATCGTCCAGCAAATCGGGATAACGGCCCGGCAGACCGGCCAATCCGAAGAAATAACTCCAGTTGATCAACGGCACGAGCCGTTTCAGGTCGTAATCGGCAAATACCTCCCGTCCTGTTTTGGCAGGGAGCCGTACCGTGCCAAAATCGGGTTTCAGCGCATGTGCACGCGCTTCGGACAACGTACGGAAAGGCTTATTCTTGGCCCGGTCGGCATACTCCTCACGCAATGCCATCTGCTCCATCTGCACGTCGATCAGAAACATATCCTTCTCTGGCGATGCGATCCGCCGCAAAGCCCGCCAGGTTGCAACAGGTTCTCCGCCGTACAGGACCGCCCCGGCGCCATACTGCGGAGCGAGCCCCACTGCCGTCTGCAGGGCCGAAGCGGCAGGTCCGCCGACCAGAAACGGAATTTGCAACCCCTGTTTCTGCGCGACAGCCAACAGGAAAGCGATCTGCCCGACTCCCCGGGCAGACACTCCGCGCAATAACACAGCGTCAAACCGGTTCGTATCGCCAACGACGCTAGGAACAGTCGTTTCAGGGGATTTATCTGTACTTCCCGCCGTCTTTCCGGTCATTGCCTCACCGGTTTCCGGCAGATTCAGGCAACGTTCGATAATCCGGCGCGGCTCCCGCACCAATCCCATATCTTCGACCCGGCACCCCGAAACGAGCAGCAAGGTTTTCAGCGCCGCACGCCCGGGATCGTAACCGTCATCGCCCACGGTCGCCATCAGAACGCGCCCCCATCCTCCGGAACACGCTGCAACTCCGTCTGGCAAAGCTCCGGTCACCACCGATATTCCTCGTTCCAGCAATGCAAACGGAATCGTTCCTGCTCTGTACAACTCCCCGAGGCCGGCAAGCGGTTCCAACCAGAGGGGAGTAAGCCCCGTAGCCGTTTCCTTCGCATAACCAATGCTATCACCGGCGCCTCCAGTTTCAGTTCCACCATCCTGCCCGGACCCTTCACCCGGCACTGTAACAGCAGTACGATCTTTCAAATCCCGGAACAGCGACCGCAACCGCTCCGCCTCGGGATTATGCCCCAAAACATAATCGGTCAAAGCCGCGACCGAAGCGGCATCACTTCCCGCAATCGCTTTTTCGCACAATCCGAGCAACTCCTCCGGAATCTCTTCGACCGATCGCAATGCATCCTCATCGGCAAAAGCCAGATCGAGCCCGGCCTCAGCCGCACGGCTCAACCATACTCCGTTCAAAGCCCGGCACACGCCAGGATCGGGACGATACCGGTCAGATACAACCCCGATCCTGCCGCACAGTTTCCATTGCGGATACTGTTGCCGGATCCCGCGGCAGGCATCGAAGAAGTCCGAAGGCATGCCGGAAGTATCCTCTTCCCCTATCCCGCTTGCCGGTACCGGACAAACCCCGGGATCGACTGCCACATCGCAAGAGGGGAAACCGGTCCGCTCCAACAACCCGGCTACCCGGGCGGCTACGGAGGTCTTGCGCCGATAACTGCGGGCATCGCCCTCCTCATCAGCCAAAGCGACCAGCACAGCCGCGCCATAACGTGCGGCCAGCGATACGCGGCGCACGAACTCTTCGTCCCCGTCGGCAAGCGACAGCGGACCGATCAACGGCTTTCCCTGTACGCATTGCATCCCGGCTTCCAACGTTTTCCAATCGGACGAAAGAATCGCTACCGGCACACGGGCCGTTTCGGGCGTCGCCATCGCAATATTAAGCAAATCGCGTATGGCTGCGGGTCCTGCACCCATCGCGTCATCGACACAAACGGCCGCCAGCGGCGAGCCGGTTTCAATCGCGGCACGCATTGCATTAGCGGCGGTTTCATACCGTTTATCCCGGATCGCAACCGCAAATTCCGGCGATACCGTCGCATCGGCCTGCAATCCGACCGTCAGCGGTTCCGGTCCGGACGCGATACGCAGCGGTTCGAGTCCGCTCAATAATAAATTGCCGTCCGGTTCCGGAATCGTCCGCGGAGTCGTCCGGGCGGCCACGGCAGCGATCGCAGCGATATGCACCGGCGTCGTACCGCAACAACCGCCCACAATATTCAATAACCCGGCAGAAAGATATTGTTCTACCGTTTCGGCCATCATTTCCGGCGTTTCATCGTAATGCCCTTCTTTGTCGGGCAAACCGGCGTTGGGGTGCGCTGAAACCGCACAGGCGGCCACAGCCGCGAGCCGTTCGATATAAGGTCGCATCTTCTCGGCGCCGAGGCCGCAATTCAATCCGACCGAAATGACATCTCCATGGTGCACGGACGTGTAGAACGCCTCGACCGTCTGCCCGGAAAGCGTGCGGCCGCTCACATCGGTCAGCGTACCGGAAACCATCACCGGAATCCGGGTCTTGCGCTCGCGCGAAAGTTCCCCGACGGCAAAGATCGCCGCCTTCGCATTCAGCGTATCGAAAAAGGTTTCGATCAGGATCAGGTCGGCCCCCCCGTCGACCAGTCCCCGCACCTGATCGTAATAAGCCTGCTTCAGTTCGTCGAACGTAACCGCGCGGGCTCCCGGACGGTTTACATCGGGCGAGATCGACGCCGAACGGTTACCCGGTCCGACGGATCCCGCAACGAACCGCGGCTTCGAGGGGTTCGAGAGCGTAAAACGGTCGGCCGCCGCACGGGCCAACGAAGCGGCTGCACGGCAAATGTCGTAAACGTAAAAATCGAGCATCTGGTCGGACAGCGAAAGTGCGTTCGCATTGAACGAATCGGTCGAAATAATATCGGCGCCAGCCTGCAGGTAAGCCTCATGGATTTCGGTCAGGACATCGGGCCGCGTCAGCGCAAGCGTCTCGTTGCACCCTTTGAGCAGCACCGGCCAGTCTCGGAACATATCGCCTCGGTAATCCTGCTCACCCAGGCCATAGGCCTGCACCATCGTGCCCAAACCGCCGTCCAACACCAAGATACGGCGGGACAGCTCGGAAAGTAGCGAAAATTTCAGCATGGAATTTCAATTCTTAATGTTACGGGATCACCCGAACGACAGCATGCAAATCGGGAACAATTGCGATGCGTCCAGTCGGATATCCAGGGAGGTTCCTGCCCAACCGCTTCCAAAACGGATCCGGGCAGCAGATATTCGGGTAAAAGCGTTCTATCCGCACGGGCATCGCTACCGCTTCACCACCTCGATCTCGAAAAGCTTGTTCCAGTTCTTACCGGTGACAAAAATGCGTCCGGTAGCAGGATCGAACGCAATGCCGTTGAGCACATCGGTCGTCGCATCGATATCGGCCGGCGACAGCAGGCCGCTCAGGTCGATCACCCCCAATACCGCCCCGCTTTGCGGATCGATACGAATAACGTTATCGGAAGTATATACGTTGGCCCACAATTCACCGCGAACCCACTCCATTTCATTGACGTACATCACTTTGTTCCGGTCGGTATAGACCTCTATGGTGCGCAGCGGACGGAACGTGGCCGGATCGAGCACGCGTATTTTTTCCGTCCCGTCGCTCATGTAAAGCACCTCACCGTCGGTAGCCAACCCCCATCCTTCACCGCCATAATCGAACTCGCCCGTTTTATCGAACGTATTCAGGTCGTAAACCAACGCTTTGTTGTTCTGCCAGGTCAGCTGGTAGAGTTTTCCGTCCAACAGTGCGAGCCCTTCGCCGAAATAGAGGTCGGACAGGTTACGGCTTCGCAATACACGGCCGCCGGAGAGTTCCACCTGCCGCAGGGTGGATTGTCCTTCAAGGCCCGTGCTCTCGTACAGGGAACCGTCATGGAACAGCAATCCCTGGGTGTAGGCCGTCCGGTCGTGCGGATAAATTCGTTTCACGCGGTGTCCGTAAAGGGCCGGAGCCGAGGCGGCCAGCACCGTAAATTCACCCGAGCGGCTCTGGCTCTCACCGCCGC
>ERZ825137.5670-NODE-5670-length-11425-cov-3.317238_pt1 | contig 11425 bp, 10 predicted proteins | sample MGYA00519873_ERZ825137 | MGnify/ENA primary metagenome ERZ825137 (study PRJEB31778, sample SAMEA3449190) | human gut metagenome | biome: human gut; feature: human-associated habitat; material: faeces | place: United Kingdom | collected 2010/2012 ... | reverse complement strand
GTTGCTGTTTAAGAGATCCTGTTCTTCCAGAATCACAAAGGAAAAACGGTCTGCTGCATTCATTTCTGCCGCTGTCAGCACAACACCGCGCATACAGTTATCTGCACAGACATAGATCTGAATTGCTTCCGGCACCAGCATACCCATATGCACAATATTCCAGTTCCCGTGCACCGGTGAATTAAATTCCAGTTCCGAAGCAAATGGTGCTGGAAAGGAAGCATCCTTGATTTTTATTACTGCGTCTTTCGAATCAACTGTTTTACCTACACGACGTAACATTATTCTTCCTCCTGTACATCTTCAGCCATTACGGCATCACTTTTCCCTTCCGGTGTTCCGCCGCATATGCGATACATCTGTCTTGCAAGTGTGCGGTATTCCTCTGCCATGTCACTGTCCGGATAACATTCAATCAATGTTTTTTTCTGTTCCTCTGCCAGTATTACCTGTTCACTATGGGATAATGTTCCGATAACATCCGTATGGAAATCTTCTGCCAGTTCCGCCACCTTTTCTTCTTCCCGTGGAACATCTTTGTGATTTAAAATGAATCCACCCATTCCGGCATATCCCCGGTTTTTGAAATTATCCACTGCCATGGCAATATTTGCTGCCGCATGAATCGCCATATTTTCTCCGGAAGTAATGATAAATACCTTGTCGGCATAACCATTTCTCATCGGCATAGAAAATCCACCGCAGACTACATCTCCAAGTACATCATACAAAACTACATCCGGCTTATATATTTCATAGGCACCCATTTCTTTCAGCTTTTCCAGTGCCGTAATAATTCCACGTCCGGCACATCCAAGCCCCGGTGTCGGTCCTCCGGCTTCCACGCAAATGACGTTGTTATAGCCAATGCGTATCATATCCGTAAGCTGCATTGCCTGTTTTTTCTTATTATATAAATCCAAAACTGCCGGAACTTCTTCTCCATGACGAAGCAACATAGTAGAATCCGCTTTCGGATCACAGCCAATCTGCATAACCGTAAGCCCCATCTCAGCCAATGCTGCCGACACATTCGAAACGGTAGTAGATTTTCCGATTCCACCCTTTCCATATACTGCTATTCTAATCAATTGTTTTTTTCCTCCTCTGCCTGAGTAATGACATGAGAATAGGCCGTCTTTGCAGACACACCTTGTAAATGCCCGATTTTTCCAGAAAGTGCACTGATGATATTCTGCGGTGCATCAATGACAACACTGATAATGTTGATGCCTTTCGCGCTATATGGAATACCCATTCTGCCAATAATATATTGACGTGCATCATGAAGCAGGATATTTAATTTTTCAACATTATCTTCTTTCTCTACAATAATTGAAATAACAGCTACTCTGGTTTCCATACTCCACTCCTCCTGTTTAACAAATTCTTGGTAAAAGTTCTCCACCCGGTTGTGGAAGCAGTGCCTGTGTGCCAATCTCTGTCTCCATTATCACCCTTCCTGGTTCTTCTGCAATGACTTCACCTATGATGGCTGCATCTGAAGAATACGGACATTCACGCAATGTTTCTACAATGGCCTCCGCTTCTTCCTTTGGTACCATAATAACAAGTCTTCCTTCACAGGCAAGGTATAACGGTTCCAGTCCAAGCATACCACAAACTCCTTTTACTTCCGGCTTTACCGGAACATCTTTTGCGTGTAAACGGATTCCTACATTGCTCTGACCTGCAATTTCATACAGTACTGTTCCTACTCCTCCTCTTGTTGCATCACGGATAACATGCAGATTATGCGTAGTGTCCATAACTGCTTTCACAGTTCCCCACAAAGGTGCACAGTCACTGGTAATATCTGCATCAATTCCAAAGTCTTCTCTTTCCAGCAAAATCGTACATCCATGGCGTCCGATATCACCGGTTACAATGATTGCATCCCCCGGTTTTGCCAGTTCTCCACCAACGGTTACACCTTCTTCAATCTCGCCCATTCCGGTTGTGGTAATGAAAACTCCATCCACCTGTCCCTTTCCGGCAACCTTTGTATCTCCTGATACGATATGTACTCCGGCTTCTTTCGCTGTTTTCTCCATTGCTGCGGCAATTTCTTCCAGTTTTTCCATTGGAAATCCTTCTTCAATGACAAATGCGCAGGTCAGATACAAAGGTTTTGCACCCATACAGGAAAGGTCGTTGACGGTTCCACAAATAGACAGTTTTCCGATATTTCCTCCCGGGAAAAATGCAGGAGACACGATAAATCCATCGGTAGATACTGCCATTTTTCCTTTCGGTGGAACCAGTACTGCTGCATCATCTACAGTCAGATCCGGGTTTGCAAAATGTGCTGCAAATACCTGTTCAATCAATTCAGATGTCTGTTTTCCACCGGCCCCATGTGCCATCGTAACTGTTTTATTTTCCATGATATTTTCCTTCTTTCTTATGAATACTGACTTATGAATACCGCTTTATGAATACTGATAATATGCAGAGCAGGCCCCTTCGCCGGATACCATGCAGGCTCCAACCGGATGCTGCGGAGTACATCCTTTTCCAAACATTTTACAATCAGACGGTTTACATTTTCCTTGAAGTACATCACCGCAGCGACAGGCCGGATTTGGTTTTCCTTCAATTTTGGGCATATGATATTTGATACGTGCATCAAAGCCTTTCCATTCCTCTTTCAATTTCATGCCAGACCCCGGAATCACTCCCAGACCTCTCCATTCACAGTCACAGGCTTCCATCATCTCATCGACCAATACCTGCGCCTCTTTGCTGCCATCCTGAGTTACCACGCGTGGATAACAATTTGTGAAAAACGGCTTTCCCTCCTGAAATTTTACCAATGCAACTGCCAGTGCTGTCATCAGTTCTTTTGCAGTAAATCCTGCCACAACACCACTTACGCCTTCTTCTGCCAGCGTCTCGCACAAGCGGGTTCCGGTAATGGCATTTACATGTCCTGGATATAAAAATACATCTGCACTGTTCTTTAACGCCTCGTAAGCCTGCGGCATTGTTTTATTTGCAACTAATATAGAATAATTATCTAGTCCCTCTTCCTTGGCAGCCTTTACAGACAGGCATCCTGCCGGTGTCGTTGTCTCAAATCCGACAGACAGGAATGTTACTTGTTCTTCCGGATGTTCTTTCGCATATTTTTCGGCATCTGACGGAGAATATACCACATGAATCTTCGCTCCTTTTTCACGGGCTCCTGCAAGGCTCATCTTTGTTCCAGGCACACGCACCAAATCACCAAAGGTACAGATGGTAACCCCCTTTTCCAATGCCAGATAAATTGCTTCATCAATAAAACTTACCGGAGTTACACAGACCGGACAGCCCGGTCCGGAAATCAATTCTACCTGTTCTGGCAGCAATTTACGGATTCCCAACCGGAAAATCTCATGAGTATGCGTACCGCACACTTCCATAATCCGCACAGCCGGGCCATCGTAATTCTCAATAACCTCTCTGGCGGTTTTCTTTTTATTTTCGATTTTCGTATCTTCCATTATAAAAATTCCTCCATAAGCTGGTCCGTTTCGCTTTCATCTTCATCGGTAATTTTCGCAATTGCCACACCTGCATGAACCATGACATAATCTCCCGGCTCCAAATCTTCCAGAAGCTGAGAAGAAACTTCTCTCTTTGCACCACCTGCATCAATAACAGCAGTGCCATTACTGATTTTTACTACCTTAGCCGATAAACCTACACACATTTTCTATATCCTCCTGTCCTGTAATTGATACATCCCATATGCCGCCTGTCCAATCGCAATTCCTCCGTCATTTGGTGGAATCATATGGTGCCGCAGCACTTCAAATCCTTCCTCTATGAGCCGTTCTTCTGTCATACGCAGCAATAAGCGGTTCTGGAATACACCTCCGCTTAAGGCAACCTTCTGTCTGCCGCTGCTTTTCCGTGCTTCCACAGAAGCTGCCACAATCTGCTCTGCCAAAGCCTGATGAAAGAAATATGCCAGTCTGCTGCTGTCAATGCCCTGCATTTTTGCTTCCACAATCTGCTGCACCAGACTCCGGGTATTCAATAGGAACTGCCCTTCCTGTTCGTACAACGGCTCATCTATATTTTCATTTTGCAACTGCAAAATATTTTGTTTTTCGTATTCTTCTGCCGCAAACTGTAGTGCCGTCGACGCTTCGCCTTCAAAACTTGACCGTCGTCTGATACCAAGGATTGCACTGACTGCATCAAAAAGTCGTCCTGCACTGGTTGATATTACCGCATTAATCTTCCGGTCTGCCATGGTAAACTGCACCTTGCTCTCCTGTTCGCTGCAAAGTCCTAATTTTTCAATGATTTCCCATGCCTGTTCACGGTCCTTCATATATCCATAAATCATAGATACCGCAATGCGCCAGCCTTCTTTTGCAGAAGCGTCACCGCCAATCTGCAAAAACGGTGTAATGCTTCCAAATCTTGTAAAATCTTTATAATCTGCAAGCAGAATTTCTCCGCCCCAGATGGTACCATCTGTTCCATATCCTGTTCCGTCAAAAGAAACTCCGATAACCGGATCCTGACAGTCATTCTCGGTCATGCAGGATAAAATATGTGCATAATGATGCTGCACCTGAATCATCGGGTAGCCAAGTCGTTCCGCTACAACTGTAGAATTATATTTTGGATGCAAATCACAAACAACTATCTGCGGCTCTACTTCCAATAATGTCTGAAACCGGTATATGGTTTCCTCCAATGCTTTTACCGTTCTTAAATCCTCCAGATCTCCCACATACGGAGATGGATAAAACCGGTTGTCTGCTCCAATACAGAATGTATTCTTCAATTCTCCGCCAACAGCAAGCACCTGTCCTTTCCAGTCTGCCGATGTCATAAAAGGCAGTGGTGCATAACCTCTGGAGCGCCGGATCATATATGGTTCATTCTTATAAAAATCCATTACCGTATCGTCTGCACGAATCCTGATTTTCCGGTTGTGTGACAGCATCGCATCACAAAAACCAGAAAGTTCTTCGATTGCTTCTCTATCCTCACGGCAAATCGGTGCACCGGAAGTATTTCCGCTGGTCATCACTAGAATATCCGGCATTTCGATACCATCATCATACTGGAAAATCAACAACTGTACCGGTGCATATGGAAGCATGACACCAACTTTCGGATTTCCCGGTGCTACAGATGGTGCAAGTTTGCCACCATTTGCTCTGTCCAACAACAGAATTGGTTTCTGATGTCCGGTCAGGATTGCCTCATGTTCTTTTGTCACAACACATTCCCGTTTTGCCACTTCTTCATCTCTTGCCATTACTGCAAATGGTTTTGCCGGGCGACGTTTCAATGTCCGCAAACGTCTGACTGCTTCTTCATTCGTGGCATCACAGCACAGATGAAAACCTCCGATTCCTTTGATTGCTACAATCCTGCCATCATGAATCATCTGGCGTGTATAAGTAATAGCTTCCCGTCCCCGCTCAGTTCTTCCAATCAGATATACTTCCGGTCCACATATATTGCAGCATACCGGTTGCGCATCATAACGCCTCGTTTTCTCATCGTTATATTCTTTTGCGCAATCCGGACACATCGGAAATTCTTTCATACTGGTGCGCTCTCTGTCATAAGGCAGTGCGTCCAAAATCGTAAGTCTAGGTCCACAGCAGGTGCAATTTATGAATGGATGCAAGTATCTCCGAGCTTTCGGATTATACATTTCTTCCTTACATTCTTCGCAGATTGCAATATCCGGTGAAACAAAGATTTCTCCTTTTGTTTTTTCACTTTCAATAATGTCAAAATTTCCAAAATGTGTCGTTGTCTCTTCCGTAACATCCTCTGTATTGATTTTCAAAATAGCCGCCCGTTTTGGTGGGCGTTCTTCTAGATCTTTAAGGAATCCTTCCACCTGTTCTTTTGTACCCTGCGCATAAATTTCCACATACGGACCTTTATTGCAGACCGTTCCACGAATTTTGTTAGCTGTTCCATGACGGCTTACCGTCGGACGAAATCCAACTCCCTGAACAATTCCATATACCCGGATACGCCAAGTTATTTCCTTCTTATCCATAGTTCTTCCCCCATCGTAGAATCCTGTTCAGCCTGTTACTTTGTCCCTGCAAGACGTCCAGATACAGCAAAATGTATTGTGTCTACAAACACTCCATCAAATTCAGGTGTCATCCGTTCCATACAGTGATCTGCATAAATCACATCAAATTTTCCGTTTTCTACCAATTCGATGTAATCTTCTTCATCCCGCAAATGTAAATCTCCGTCCTTGCGAAGGTCCTGCTTTACCATAAACCAGCTTGCCACAGTTACCTGAGCATCGGGTGCTTTTTTCAAAATTTCCGCGCGGATGGCATTCCCAATTACCTGCTGCTGCACAACTAAAACTTTTTTTTCATGATAATCCATATTCTGAACCAGTTCATCCACCAGTGGATAGCCAATCTCATACGATGTCCCATATGTACGTTCTAGATATTTCGCTGCTTCTAATGCTGCCGGAGATACCACAATATTCTTTTCCACATCAGAGACGGTTTTCACATCCTCTAATCCATTGCCCATTCCATAGCAGACAGCTGTCTTCCCCTCTTTCGCAAAACATTCCCGGATACGGTCTGCCGCACGTAAATCACTGATATCCTGCGGTGTCATTCCGAGGATTCCGATTCTGCCCGGGACCACTTTTTCTTTTTTACCTGCAAATACAAAAAACAGCTCCAGCCATGCTTTTTCTTCACCTTTGTCATAGAGCTCCATACCATCTGTATCCACGGTCATAATCGGCAGGTCTACTTTTTTCTCTGTCATACGCTTTAATGCATGGTAGTCCGTTCCGATAACTGCCGGAACCGGTGTTCCAATGATTGCTGCAAACTTCGCATCCAGTTTTGTCACTGCATCTGAAAGCTTTTCCACTAGACGGTCGTCACGTCCAAGAATGGCATCCATATCACGAAGTCCCGCACTAAACAATGCGCTCTTGCTCTCAAACCACCGTGGCTCATCAAATCCACAGATATTTCCGGTACAACCACCGGCATCACAAATGACGATAATACCGCCAAATTCATATAATACAGACACCGCGCCGGACTGATCCGGGGCAAATGGTGTCAGATATTTTCTCAGTCCTCTCATTGTCTTACACCTCCGCCAGTGCCTCAAACAGTCTGCGCACGCCAGCATAACCATATGGCTGCCGTTCTTCATTCCAGAGCACGTTTGGACAATCTTTATGATAATATCCGGCATCTTTTCCGATTGTCAGATTAACACCGGACTGACTTCCGTCATAATACAACATGGTCGGTTCCAGATTGGAGAATACTTTCGTTTCCGGACTACATGCCGCTAACTGTCTCACATAAATAAAATTTTCACCGGACAATGTTCCATAAATCTCCGGCACACGAAATCCGTATCTTACCAATGCAAGTGCCAGTTCAAACGGATCTCCGTTCATCCATTCTCCTACTGCAAATGTTGCATCCGGATGTACTTTTCGGAACTTTTCCACTGCTGTTTCCGCTTCTTTCCTCGGCTGTCCGTCATCAAATTCCACTCCAAGTGCTGCTCCAAATGCACGATACTGGCTGGCAATTTTATCGATCTGGTAAAGTCTGCGAAGCTCAATATACGGAATCTGCATCTGATTATGTAAATCTTCTGCCGCAAACCGAGCTTCCGGATGAAGTACTAGATTAAAGTTGGCTTCCGCCATGGTCTGATATTCTGCATAATCCTTACATCGGGAAATCTCATGAATGGTTTTTACTCCCGCATTATGAAGCAGATGATATAACTCGCAATCATCCACTAATGGCGAAAAGAATCCCAACAAATTTACCACATTTCCTTTTTTCTTCTTCGGCTCAAGCAAGGAATAAATGGACTGTCTTACATGAACCATTGGTGGCTTTCTTCCTTCTCTGGTCAACGCATACATATAACATGGTTTTACCGGAAGTCCTGCATATTCCTCTGCCTTACGACAGACACGTTCCATATCCGTTCCGAGAAGAGCATCCACGCAGGTAATACAAATCATCACTACGGATGGCTTTTTCTCAAGTCCTTCGCAGATTTCCGCCACTGCCTTCGGAATCTTTTTCAAATGTCTTCCGGTTACAATATCAGTCTCGTCCATCAACAGGTAATAGAAACGGTCATGGTATGCACGCATGGAACTGAGAACCGATGTATTTCGTCCGCAGCACCCGGGTGATACAATCAACATGATAGAGTCCGGCACTGCCAGTCCGGCGCGTTTTACACCAAATCCTTCTGCTCCCGGAGAGTTAAAAGCCAGCGTCGCCGGGGAGCTGTAAATCAGATGTGTATTGGAAATAAGCTCCTTTGGAATATTCTCTTTTCCCAACTCTTCCAGCTCTTTTACCGTACAAAAATATGCTTCCTGTCTCATACGTTTTTTTCTTCCTTCCATAACAATTCCGCTAAATTAAAGAAACATTTACTGATTTCTGAGGTTGGATCCCCTTCAATTACTGTCTTTCCCTGTTCTTCCCAATGAATAATTTCATCACTCCTCGGTACTTCTCCTACAATCGGCACTCCGACTTTTTCTGCAAATGCCTGTACCTTTTCTTTCTCATTCTCCACATTTCTATGATTCAGCACAACGCCAAATACACGGGCATAACTGCGATCCTCAAAGTTTTTTACCGCACTGAAAATATTGTTGGCAGCATACAGTGCCATCTTTTCTCCGGAAGTAACAATTAAAACTTTACTTGCATATCCCTCTCGAATCGGTGCAGCAAATCCACCGCACACAACATCACCTAATACATCATACAGAACCACATCCGGTTTATATCGTTCGAATAAATCCATATCTTCGAGAAGCTGGAAAGTCGCTATAATACCACGTCCAGCGCATCCAAGTCCCGGCGTGGGTCCGCCGGTCTCAATACAGAGAACTCCTCCATATCCTTCTTTTGAAATTTGTGCCAGCTCATCCGGTTCCTCATCTTCTTCTCTCATATAATTCATCACAGGACGAAGCGGTTCTCCTCCTAATAAATTAATGGTCGAATCCGCTTTTGGATCACAGCCAATTTGAATGACACGTTTTCCCATGTTTGCAAAAGCGGCTGCCAGATTAGAAGTCACTGTAGACTTTCCGATACCGCCCTTTCCGTATACTGCTACCTTCAGCATAAAATCCTCCCTAATTCATTCTGTCCGCTCCCGCAGATATTTTTCATAAAAAAAGCTCTTTCACGTACAAGGTGAAAGAGTCCCGTATTCCGCTCACAAAACAAAGTCAAGCGGATATTCGCGATCCGCATTTGCTGCTTGTTCATAACCGAATAACTGCTTCGCAGCTGATTCGGTTAAGCTGTGCCGGATGAACAACGATTCCTGCTCGGATATTCCTTGCCGTCAAAGTCTGTTTCCTGCTGTATTTTGTTTTAATGCCTCATCCGGATAGAAAGAAAATATTTCGTTCCGTCTGAATTTTTCTATTTTTATTATACAATGGTGTACATTAGTGAGTCAATTGCAACTCTGACTTTTTATACAAAAAAAGACCCCAAGGCGAAATATTTTTAAGCATTTCGCCGAGAAGTCTCTTCTCTGATCTGCCGGCTCAGAAGCCGCGGCAAAGTTATTCTTATGATAAAGCTTTACTGGATAGAAACTACGTGATATCCTCTGTCTTCCACTACCTTCTTAAGCTCTTCGTTGGAGATCTCTCTGTCGTAGGAAACCACTGCCTCACCTTTTTTCAGGCTTACTTTTGCTGCCGCACCGTCAATGCGGTTGATCGCTCTTGTGACGCTGGCCACACAGTTCTCACAGTGCATGCCTGTGATCTTCATGGTTTTCTCACCCAGCTTGGTTCCATCCAGCCTCTTCTTCGGGATCTCCGGCTTGCTGCCGCCTCCGCAGCAGGCGCCTTCGCCCTTCAGATGTTTATATGCGCCTTTTCCGGCAAACAGCATAATGATGATAACAACGATGACAACAATTGCATTTGCCATGATTTCTTTCCCTCCTGGTTACTTATGCATTCCACTGCAGCCGGAGCAGCCGGAACAATGACCGGAGCAGCTGCCGCCACAGCCACCTGTACGTGTGTTACCGGCACAGCCGACACAGCTGAGCCCCTGTTTCTTTCTTGAATAGAGATAACTGACCACAAATACGCCATATGCGATCACCAGTGCCAGTACAATAATATCCGCTATCATACTCATATCTGTCACCCTTTCTTTCGCTGTACAGCCTGTGAACTGCTGCCAGCCTCTGATGAATACTTTTGTAAAAAAACTTCCATATTTCTTCAGGCTTATTATAGCACAGAAGACCAGGTATTTACATCCCCGGTCTCCTGCATTTCTTATCATTTCAGCTGTTCTTACAGCATCATTTCAAAGCTATCATATGTACCGGATCGTTACTGTATGACCGGTTTTCAATTACTCTGCTGCCTGTACAGATCTCTTTGTAACGTCGTTCTGGTTCTTGTACGGATCTGGTCTGAACAGAAGGAAGAGCAGGATCGCTACAAGGATCAGCGCTACGATCGTTCCAATTCCGAAGGAACCGGCACCTGTGACAACAAGACCGATCTGGTATACACAAAGTGTTACAACATAAGCAAAAATGTTCTGGAAGAAAATTGCAAACCAGAACCATTTTCTGGACTGCATCTCATGTGCCATTGTAGAAATAGCTGCAAGGCACGGAGAATCAAGCAGGTTGAACAGCAGGAAAGAAAATGCTGCTACTGCTGTCGGGAACCATGCTTTGATCGCTGCACCAACGATCATGGTATCCTCTGCATCATCACCAGCTACGTTTGCAAGAACACCCATTGTACTTACGATGGACTCTTTTGCGGAGAATCCGGAGATGGAGGCTGCAACCGGCTGCCATTTGCCAAATCCAAGAGGAGCAAAGATCGGAGCAAGGATACCGCCAAGGATAGCCATGATACTGTCATTGCTGTCCTCAACAAATCCGATTCCGCTTCCTGTATTTCCGATACTGGAAAGGATCCACATGATAACGGTTGCAAGGAAAAGAATGGTACCGGCTTTGATGATGAAGCCTTTCAGTCTCTCCCAAACATGAAGCAGAACTGTCTTTACAGACGGAATGTGATACTGTGGAAGCTCCATTACGAACGGAGCAGGTTTACCGGAGAAAGGTTTTGTTTTCTTCAGGATGATCGCAGCTACAAGAACTGCTACAACACCGATGAAGTACATCAGTGGTGTGATGAAACCAGCAGCTACATAGTCACCGGTTGCATAAGCGGTCATGATACCACCCATAAGGGCGATAACAGGAAGCTTGGCACCACATGGGATAAATGTTGCTGTCATGATCGTCAGACGACGGTCATTATCTGCCTCGATCGTTTTGGAAGCCATGATTCCAGGGATACCGCATCCAGAAGAAATAAGAAGCGGAATGA
>ERZ825137.5663-NODE-5663-length-11435-cov-5.366432_pt1 | contig 11435 bp, 14 predicted proteins | sample MGYA00519873_ERZ825137 | MGnify/ENA primary metagenome ERZ825137 (study PRJEB31778, sample SAMEA3449190) | human gut metagenome | biome: human gut; feature: human-associated habitat; material: faeces | place: United Kingdom | collected 2010/2012 ... | reverse complement strand
TTAGACCTAGAAAAGTTCTTTGATACAGTAAATCAAGACTTACTAATATCGATAAATAAGAAGAACAGTAAATGAAGATAAAGTTGTATCATTAATAAGAAAATATCTACAAGCAGGGGTACATTTTAAAGTTATAAACACTATATTTTAGAAGAAGTTAAAAATAAGTATGGTAAGTTAGTGGAATATAAAATCATAAAGAGTAATTCTAAACGAAATAGAGTGGAAATGGTATTTACTAGAAAAGATGGGACTTACTTAGGAACAGATATTATTAGATATCCATTTAGAATAATTCATCATGAATTAGGAATTCAATGTAGATTTTATGATTTAAGAGGAAGTTTTGCTACTATTAGTTTAAGAAATGGATGTGAAATAAAAGATATTGCAGAAGTATTAGGACATAAAAGAATAGAAACAACTCAAAAATATTATATTTCAAGTACAAGCGAAGATAAGAAAACGGTTTTAAAAATATTGGAACAAAATTTCAAAAACTATAATAATTTTAAAATATAGATAAATTGTTTTTTTATGAAATGATGATATAACTTTATATGAAAAAATTTACCTTGGAGAAGAAATATAAGTGATAATTTTAAATATAGTAAATGGAGAAAAAATGAAAATATAAAACGATATGAAATTCCTAATGTAGAAAACTATTTTGAAGATTTGATGAATATCGAACATTCATTTTCAGGAAGAATGGATATACCATTAGCAAACACTTTTATAATGGAAGCGGTTCAATTAGTTGTTAATTCTATTTCTCTTTTTGAATTAGGTTATTTTGATAATGCTTACTATTCCTTAAGGGAAGCTATTGAAATATCAACAACAATAGTTTATTTATCAGATATGCCAGATGAAGAAAGACGAGAAAAAATGAAAGATTGGAAAAATACTAAAGATTTTTTATTTTATATTGTTATGTGCTGCTCCTTATGAAGAATCATATAAAGAGGACTTGGATATTGAGATAAATTCTTTTAAAGGATTTATTAAATATTTACCAAATGCAATAGAAAAAATTATTATTGGCGATAATATGGCAAGTGTAGAAGTAGAAAAAATTAAAGCATATCAAGGTGCTTATAATTTTGGCAAAAGTGTAAACTAAATAGGTAGTAATTTGATAAATAAAATTAAATAATACAAGTAAATGTTATAGTATTTAGAAAAATTTGTAGAAAGTAAGAATAGTAAAAAATCCTCACTATGATTTATCATAGAAAGGATTTTTTATAGCCACTATTAATATATATTCGGAGTACAAATACATTTATTCGTAATTATCTACAGTTACAAGTGACTTCAATTTTTGCTCACGAGAAAAATAAGTAGCTCTCCACTTCGAAAAAGATTTGCAAATCTCTAAGATTTCCTTTTCATCCTCAGTGAGGTTGATATTTTTTCTAAGTAGATTTTTTTCTATTCTACGAGCGTTCGATTCTAACTGCCAAATTGTACTGTCGGTTGGACTGGATTTGCTTGCAATAAAGGCCAATGAAAAAATGAACGATTTGTAATTACTAGAATTCATATTAAACCTGAATATTTTCCAATTGAGACCTTTGTGATTTAGTGCAACATGATTTGCAAATCTTTTTCCATTAGGAGTATCTGCTACTATGTCTGCTATTTCTGGGACATTATCCCGAAGATTAAAAGTAGGCAAATAAGTTCTTATTAAACCGCTATGATTTCTGTGCATAAAGAAAATCCTCCTTAAACTATATAATATATAGTAAAATTATAGCAGTATTTGCCATAAAAATCAATATGTTCAATTAATAAGAGTTAATTAAAATACTAAGTTTGACATAAAAAAACATTGACATGTGTTAAAATATATGTTACAATAAAAATGCGTTTAAGAGTATATCTAAAAATGAAAATTTGAGCGATATAGGATAACCGAAGATAGATGGTTGTTTACACTGTGCATTGATTTTTATGGTCTTGCAAAGGAGTCTTAAGGATTTCTTTTGCAAGGCTTTTTTTGTTCTTTTACCACTCACGTAATGGAAAACACATGATAAATAATAGCTCGATCTAATAAAATTTTAAAATTTAATTTATAATGGAATAATACCAGTATATCTTAAAGTAACATTATTAAAATGAAAAAAAATATAAAAGGAGGTGAATAATTTGAACGGAATAATTGAATTGGATATAAAAAATTATGAAAAATGTGGCAATATTTGGAGTATGGAAAAAAATAAGGAATTAAAAGAGAGATTTTATCGAGAGTTAAAGAGTAAAAATAGAAAAACTTTTGTTTACGTTAAAGACGGAGAATATGTAGCTGAAATATCGATTGTGTTTAATAAAAATGACGAAGATTATTCTATTCCAGGTAAACGACTATATATATCAAGAGTAATCGTAAAGAAAGATTGTAGGGGAAATGGTTATGGTAAGGAACTTATGAACTATATAATAAAATATGCTGAAAGTGAAAAATATGAAGAATTATCTTTAGGTGTTAATTTAGATAATTATATTGCACTAAATTTGTATGTTAAATTAGGTTTTAATAAAATTCAATATATAGGAGAAGACTCTGATGGAAAATATGTAAAATTAATAAAAAAATTGTAGAAAGAAGGAATGAAATTTGATAATTTATCATATATGATGAAATTATAGAATTTGTAGAAATATATTTATTTTTGCCAAAAGATGTGGCAAAATATGCACCAAGGAGTGATAACAACATGAAGATATATGTATATCTAGATGAAAGTCGGATCAATTCATAAAAATAGTAAAACAAGATATTTTGCAGTAGGTGGATATTTTTGCTTTGAAGAAGATAAAATAAAAATAAAATCAAAATATAAAAAAGAAAATTTAAAATTAAAGAAAGCCAAAAAATTAGATTTAGATGCTGAAATAAAGTCATATGATATGACAGAAGAAGAGAAAATACAAATCTTTAGTAAAATACAGGATATTGAAACTTTTCATGGTTGTGTAAAAGTATTTGATAAAAAATATATGAGAAAAGAAATAGTGGATTCTAATATATTCTTTAATTATGCTGTAAAAGTTTTAATACAAGATTGCATTTTACCAGTACTAAACTTACAAGAAAATGATGAACCGATTGAATTTATTATAAGCATTGATAATAGAAATATAAGAGTCGGAGAATTAAATAATTTAGAAACATATTTAAAGACTGAATTTTGCATATATGATGATAATTTTGAAATAACATATTATGATTCTAAAACAAATTATGGAATACAACTTGCAGATTTAGCAGTAAATACATTTTATAATTCGTATAAGGATATTAGTATTGTTAAAAATTTGATAAAAGAATTGAAAACTAAAAATTTTAGAGTAAGCTTATTTCCAAGAAATAGTAGTAATAAAAAATAAATTTTTGCATAAAATATTAGTAAAATATTTGACATACAATTTTATGTGTGGTAAAATATTTATAGTAAGACCTAGGTAAGGTAGCTAAATGCTAAGCGTATGTTAAGTACGCTGCCACCTAGGCATTTTTATTATATACAAAAAATGAATGTAAACATTGTTTGCATTTTGTTTGCAAAAAATTGGTACAATAAATAAAAACAGTACAAATAATACAATAAATATAAATGCTTATAATCCACAGTATAACTAATATACATGTATATTTATAATACAAATAATACATAAATAAAATCTCCAGATGAAACAAGAAAAAATGTAACTGATTCTTATGAAAATGCAATAAAGTTAGATGTTATTGACGAAATTATAGAATATGAGATAGTATAGATATTGATAGCTAGTTTAGGCTGTCTCTTTAAGTATAAAACATTAAATAAAATTTAGAAAGTGAAATTGGCAGTGCCATTTCATAAAATATTACAATTTTGTGATATTTCCAATAACTGGCAATCATTAAATAAACAGTTAAACATATTTGACTTAACTGTGTTTTTTTCTCTTTAAAGAGTTTCTATGAATGTAACTCCTATTTTTCTGAATATATTCATATTTTCTTGTGCTCTTTTACTCAATAGTTTACATCTATCTTCATCAAATGTTACATCCAAAATGTGATGCATACTTTCTATTTGCCAATGATTTCTTGTATACTCTAATAATTCCTTTGCTGATGCATTTTTACTACTTAAATAACAACTAATTTCTTCACTTATTTTTTCATAATTTTCTGCTCTTCTTTTTACTGCAAATATTTTTTTTAATCCCTTCCAATTTGCTAAATAATCGGTAAAGAATGCTACTTCATTTAATACATAACATGTTCTTTTTTCTATTCTTCTATGACTTTTTTCTATTGTAGTGTAAAATTTTATATTTCACACTCTTTATCTGTTATATCCATATATTTATTATCAAACATTGCATATACATCTTCGTAAAAATTTATTTGATTTGATTTTAATTGTAAGACATAATCTACTCCATTTTCAATTATTTTTTTGGCAATGCATTGCATCTGCTTGTTATTATTAATTCTTCTACATTAAGCATATCTATTAACTCTTGGACTGCTGGTATTTCATTTGTTTTATCATCTACTGTTTTTTGTAAAGAATATTATTTACAAACTGGAGAAACTATAGTAATGCCAAAAGGTGAACCACATAGTGTATTTGGTGAAGAAAAATTTAAGATGATACTTGTTGTTTCTTTTTAATAAATAATCTTTTCTGTAATTTTGAAAAAAGATAATGCAAATAATACAAATAGTATAAAACAACATAATAGAATTTTGTTCCTCTAAGAGTAAATGGGTATTTACTTTTAGAGGGCATTTTTGTTTAATTTATTAGACAATTTTTAGATTCTGTAAAAAAACTGTAATAATTGAATTGACAAAATAATTATAATCGAGTACACTAAATAACCGAAATGGTATACTTGGTATACTTAATTGTTGAAAGCTTTGAGTAAAGTTGAAAAAAGAAAAAATTATTGAAGCATCAAGAAATTTATTTCATCAATTTGGATTTAAAAAAGTTTCAATGGATGAAATTGCAAAAGAAGCAGGAGTAACTAAAAAGACAATTTATATGTATTTTAATAGTAAAGAGGAACTACTTAAGTATTTCATAAATGAAGAAATAAAAAATATGGAAAATATAGTAGAAAATGTGGAAAGTAAAAACTTAGATATATTTGAAAGTGTAAATCAGGCAGTATATGAATTATTAGAGTATAAAAAAGAACAAGACTTTCTTACAATAATAGCTAAAGAGGCAGAATTACTAAAAAATCCTGTGATTGTTGAAAATTTGAATTTAATTGATAATAATATTCAAAATTACATAAAAAATAAGTTAAAAAGTGCAAAAGAAAAAGGATATATAGATTATAGTGATTTAGATGTTACTGCTTTTTTGATATATAAAATGTATATAGCTTTAATAATTGAATGGAATGGAAAAAATTCTAATTTAGATGAACAAATACTTGCTCAAACTATTTCAGAAATATTAAAGAAAGGGTTAAAAAGGGGATGTTAAATAAAATGAAGGATAAGAAGATATTTAATGTTATAGTGTTTTTAATAGTATTGTTAATTCCTTTAATTTATAGCTTTTTTTATTTAAAGTCATATTGGAATCCATATGGCGACTTAAGTAGCATGAAAATAGCAGTAGTAAATTTAGATACTGGTGCTGATGGAAAAAATCAAGGAGATGAATTTGTTAAAAGCTTAAAAGAAAGTGGAACTTTTAATATTTGTCAAGTAATAGAAACAGAAGCAGAAGAAGGTATGAAAAAGGGAGAGTATTATGCAACAATACAAATACCTGAGGATTTTACAAAAAGCATCAATAGTGCTTCTGAAGTAGAGAAAAAAACAGCTAAGATTATATATAGGCCAAATCAAGCCACAAATTACTTAGCTACTCAGATAATAAATAGTGCTGTAAAAACAATTGAACTTAATTTACAATCTAAAATAGATAAGGAAATAATTGCAAGTTTGAGCGAAAAATTAAATGAAGTGCCAGAAAGCTTAGAAAATATAAGTGATGGTGCAAATACAATTTTAGAAGGTACGGAGAGCTTAAACGATGGAATATCACAAATAGATAATGGAGTTTCAAAGTTAAAAAATAGTTACACAGAATTTGACAATGGAATAAATACTGCATATACAGGAAGTGTTAGTTTAAATGACGGAATAAATCAAGTATTAAATGGAACTAATACACTTACAACAGGAAGTAAAGATTTAGATAATGCTATATCAAAAATAAATTCTGGAGTAGAGGGGCTATCATTAAAAGGCACAGAAGGTATAATTAATCTTTACGATGGAATACTAAAATTAAATTTTGGAGCAAAAAATTTAAATGAAAAGATGCAAACTTATGTTGGAGCTACTACTAGCTTTTCAAGTAGTGTAGATGGATATGTTAAAAATGTTGCTATGTTATCTAATAGTATTAATGAGTGTACATCATTAGTGATTGAAAATAACAATGCTACTAATGATATTTTAAAGAATGTAATAAGTAGTGCTAATAAAGCTGATGAAACTAATTCAAAAGAAATTTTAGATAATATAGTAAGTGATGCACAAAAATTATTGGATGCTGGAAATAGTGAAAAAGTAAATACATATATAAAAGCAATAAATGAAAATTCCAAAAAGATAGTTTCAAATAATGAAAAAATTACTGCAACAGCAAGTACTTTAATAGCAAGTGATAGCGCTATTAAACAAGGAACTAAAGAACTATATACTGGAACAGAAGAGTTAAAGACAAAATCAGCAGATATGTCTAAAATAACAGATGGAATAGATACAATTAAAATATCTCTTAAATCTGTAAAAGACGGAACTAGTACGTTAAATGCTGGTATTACTTCTTTAAAAAATGGTGTAGATACACTTAGTGTTGGAAGCAATACACTTACAAATGGACTTAAAACTTTAAGTGCTAGTTCTAGCAGTATAACAGAGGCACTTGATACTTTAAATTCAGGAACTAAAACTGCATATGATGGTAGTAATAAATTAGTTAGTGGAGTACTAACATTTAAAGAGGCTATAGAAACTGGGTTAAATGAAACAAAAGAACAATTAAAAAGCTTAGACGGTATTGAAGAATTTGGTGAAAAACCTGTTGAATTTATAACAGAAGAATATGGAAAAGTAGATTCATATGGTGTTGCTTTTACTCCATTATTCTTATGTATTGGCTTATGGGTTGGATCTCTTATGTGTTATGTTGTGTTATATTATGACCATGATAATAGATTTGGAATGCTTGGAATAAATAGTAAAAATAAAATATTACAAAATTTTGTTTATTTACTAATTGGAGCAATTGAGGGAATTATTACAGCATTACTTTTAAAAGCAGGTCTAGGATTTGAAATAGATAATATGTTTGTTTATTTAATTTCTAGTATGTTAATTGGAATTACATTTATGAGTATAATTCAATTTTTAATAAGAAATTTTGGTGATATTGGTAAATTTTTAGCACTTATAATTTTGGTATTACAGCTTGCAGCAGCTGGTGGAACATTTCCAATAGAAACAATTGATAAAGGTTTTCAAGTAATAACACCATATTTACCTATGACTTATTCAATAAAATTATTAAGAGAAATACTTGTACCTACTGCCTCAAATTTTAAAGGAAATTATATGCTTATTCTTACATTAATATCTATTTTTGCTATAGTTGTAACGTTTATAGTAGATAAGATAAAATTAAATAATAAAAATTTAGAAAAGTAATTAAAAAAAAATAAGTAAAAAATAAATAAAAAAATAAGTAAAAAATGAAAACAAAACTAAGTGTAAAAATAAAAAATATACTTAGTTTTGTTTTTTGAAGTTAAGTAACGTTACTTAGCAACTACACTTTCTTTTTAACTTCTTGAATTCTTTTTTTCCCATTCTTATAGCATCAATTATTTCATCACTATTCATCACACCAACTACTGCACCGGCAAACATGCCAATAATAGCACCTTTTACAAAATTCATAAAATTCACCTCCTAACTGGTATAAGAAAAATATAACTAGATTTAGTAATAAATTTTTTTAGTAAAATTTAAGTTATATTTTCATTTTTATTTTATACTTAATTATTAGTTTTCTCTTTAATCATATTTTTTATACTTACTACTATTTCATATAATGAAGTAGCTATCATAAATGCATAAAATATGTATCTTAATATATTTTCATTTAATAGTTTGGCAATAATTGCCCCAAAGATACAACCAATTATTATTAATAAAAAAAGCTTTTTAAATAATTCTTTATCAAAATTTTTAGTTTTTATATTAAAAATAGTAGCAAATAGCCCAACTACAACAAACATTATTAGGTTATATCCTTGAGCTGCTTTATGCTCAAAAATTTTAAATGTAGTTGCAAGCAAAATGTATATTCCACCACCGCCTATGCCCATTCCTGAGACAATAGAGCTAATTATTGTAATTAATATAAGTTTTATCCACATTTTCCACCTCTAATTATATTTTTATATTTATAAAACTCAAAATAATTATTTACAAAATATTTTGTATAATGTAAGGACCATTATAAAAAGTCCTGATATTAAATTTAGTAAATTAGCATTTAATTTTTTCATTATTTTTGATCCGATAATTCCTCCAATAGAAGAGATTGATGCAATTATTATACACTTTGTTATTTCTAATTTTGCAAATTTAAAATAAAAGCAAAAAGAAATAATACTTGCAAGTGAAAGAAGTGCAATACTTACAGCTCTTGTTTTATATGTATCCATTTTTTTTATAAACACTAAATAAAATACTAAAATTTGACCTGCACCACTTGCAAATAAACCATTTATAAATCCACTTATTAAACCTATAAAATATATCATAATAATATTATTTGCATTAATAGAAAAAATAAACAAAGTAAAAATTTAAAAATAAATAAAATTTATTGAAAAAAGTATAAAATATGTGATATTATTAAGTATATAAGATAATATGTATCTAATTTTTATGGAGGAATTTATGGTTGAAAATAAGGAGCTTAGAGGGTTTCAAGGAATTTTTTTTGATGATGAAGTGCAAAGAAATTTAATAAATATGCAATTAAATGGACTTGAGAAGAACATTAATGATATGCATATTACATTTAAATTTGGAAAAATTGAAAAATATCCACAAGAATTTATTGGAAAGGATTTTAAAGTAAAACTTGTAGGGTATGCTTCAGATGGAAAAAATAGTGGATTTAGTGTTGAACTTCCAGATGAATTAAGTAAATTTTATAAAGGTAGTAGCAATCCACATATTACAGTGTCAATAGGAAAAGTAAATGGGGAATTTGGAAAGCCGGTAAATACAGGCAAATTAGATTTTAAGCCACTAGATATTCCTGCTGAAATTTCAGGAAAACTTGGATATTTTATTTATGATAAGGGAAAATGTTTAAATAATGATGTAATTGATGAATATGAAAAAAAAATAATTCCAAATGATATAAAGATTATGCTTTTATCAGATAGTACTTGCTTAAAAGATATAGAAGGTGAAAGTTTTGATGCGGTGGTTGGAATACCAAAAGCAAGTGGAGTATTAGCAAAAGGTGGGATAAATTTGTTATGTACAGAAAAAGGAGAAAATGGATGTTTGTCAATCCATGATTCTAAAGCTGTACCTATACTTCAAAACGGAAGTAAAATTTTGATTGATCACTTAGATGAAGATGTTTTATATGGGATTGCATTGTTAACAGGAAGAAAAAAATCAAATGAAGAATTATGGAATTTAACTAACTTTGTAGGAAGAGATTGGATGAAGAATTTTAGAAATTTAAGTGAAGAAAAAAAAGACATGTTGGCTGCATATAAGTGCTATGAAGCCTCACATAGATTTCAAAAATTTGATGAAATAACAGATGTTACAGGTATGGTATTTGATTATCTTGCTGCAACTAGTGATATAGCAAATGGTGATAAGGAAAAAATTGAAGATGGCAGAAAATGGTATAGGGACTTAGAGAGGAAAATTGAAAGTTATCTAGTTTATGAAAATGAAAATGTTAGGGTATTTAAAAGTGTAGATGGTACATTTTGCTCTTCATCTTACTATTCTAATTCTCAAGGAAAAGAGGTCAAAAGTACTATTACCAAAAATGAGAAAACAAAGTCAATAACTCTTGCTATTGCAGATGGTGGAAAGGAAGTTTTGGCAAGAGATGTGGTAAAGGAATTGTGGGGAGAAGATGCTGGTGGATATAGTGCAATAGCTAGCAGTCCTGTTGGTAAGCAGATGGAAGATTTTGATCTTCAGCAACTTGTAAATTTAGTTAATGAAAAATATGAAAAGATAAAGCAAGAAAATGAAGTGGCGTACTTTGAACCTGATGAAGTGTAGAAATTTTGTTTAAAAAGGGGTTAGTATATATATGAGAACTTTAAAGCCAAGTGATATACAAAAAAAGTTGTATTTAGTTAAAGATGGCAAAGTAATAAGATCTGAGATTGGAGATTATTATAGTAATCAAATAGCAAAACATATTGCAGAAAATAAATTAGACGAAACTGAAATTATAAAAATGAAAGAAATAGATGAAAATCAATTAAAATTGGATGTCATAAAGTATTTAAAAAAAGAGTATAGCACAATGCTTAAGACAGAAAGTGGAGATGTTAATTTATTATATGAACCATTAAAAAAATTCGAATTATTTATGTTAGACACATCAGAAAAAACAGTGTTTTTGTCTAGAACAAGTCTTTTACCAGACGGAAATGACAAGGAATTATATTATAATTTTGACATTGCAAATGATGTATACTTAAAAATGATAGACTTAAATAGTAGTGCTTTTAATGATTATGAAGAAGTAAGATTCATATATGAAAATGAAGCTATAGAAAAGAAAAAGGAAATTTCAAAATTAAAAATTAAAGATCAAGAACTTTTTGAAAATGATGTTAAGTCATATGAAATTTTGAGTAATACAACAATATATGAAAATTATAGGCTGTTACGTAGTGAAAGAGAAAAATTACTAAAAGAAAATGGAGATCTAAATTCTTTAATAAAAAAATATAATGAAAAAATTTACAGCCTTACTAAAAAGTTAGAATTGTCATTAAATAAAATAGAGGAGTTGCAAAGACCAAAAAGCTTTAAGGAAAAGTTTAAAGAACTGTTTAAAAATAATAAACAAATAAAGCTATTATCAAACGAGGAGGGAAAATAACTTGAAAATTAGTGTAAAAAAAGATTAGAAAAAGAATTATTAGGAGAAAGATTACTAAATGAATACTCATATTTAGAAGATACTGGTGAAAGCGATGATGGTATGAGAAGAGGATTTAGCTATAAAGTTTACGTTAAAGAGTATGGTAATATAAAAGATGAAGTTAAAAATGCAGATGGAAGTTATACTTATGAATACTTAGCTAAAAAAAGCTATGAT
>ERZ825137.5657-NODE-5657-length-11443-cov-2.796277_pt1 | contig 11443 bp, 7 predicted proteins | sample MGYA00519873_ERZ825137 | MGnify/ENA primary metagenome ERZ825137 (study PRJEB31778, sample SAMEA3449190) | human gut metagenome | biome: human gut; feature: human-associated habitat; material: faeces | place: United Kingdom | collected 2010/2012 ... | reverse complement strand
TGGCGTCCGATTGAGGGTTTGGGCTGGTCACCACGCCGTAGGCGTTCCAGTAGCCCTGCCGGGCCAGCGCGGCCAGCAGCGCGTGGTACAGCATGCTGCCTACCCCCATGCGCCGGGCGTCGGGGGCAAGGTAAATGGTGGTCTCCACGTCCCAGGCATAGGCGTCCCTGCCATACCGCCAGGGGTGCGCGCAGGCATAGCCCAGCATCCGGCCGGCTGCGTCGCGGGCGGTAAGGTAAGGCAGGCTGCGCGAAAGCCGGCGGATCTGCCTTTGGTATTCCTCCACCGGGGGCACCTGGTACAAAAACGAGGCGGTGGACCCCGTTACATACGGCCCGAACACGCCCAGCACCTCCGCCGCGTCGGCGGGGCGGGCCGGGCGCAGCACCGCAAAGCGGGCCGGGTCAAACCCGGCGGCCAGCGCCTCCTTCTGCTCCTTGGGCAGCTTTTTTACCGCCGCCTCCCGCCGCAGCGCGGCGGCTTTGTCGGCCTGGGGCTCGGCCCAGGCCAGCGCGGCGGCGCCGAACCCCTTGGTGTACTTTGCGCCGGCGCCGCTTTGGTGGGCGGCCAGCCGGTGGGCAAGGTCGGTAGTCCAGCCGGTGTACAGCGCGCCGTTTTCGCACCGCACCATATACACATAGGGCATTTTACTGCGCGCCCTCCTCCAGCTGGTCCAGCGCCTCCAACAGCGCCTTGCGGCCGCGTTCGGCCTCCAGCGGGTCCTGGCTTGCCAGCGCCGCGTCGAACGCCGCGATCAGGCCGTCCACCTTGCGGCGCACCGCGCCCGTGCTCTCCTCATACATGCGCTCGGCGCGCATCATGGCCAGCTTGTTCTCCTCCTGGTCGCGGGGGCTCAGCTTCAAAGCGGCCAGTTCGGCCATGCGGGCGGCGGCCTCCTCGTCGCTCATTGCGTTCTGGCCGCTCTGCAGAATGATCTGCTTTTTCACCCCGGTCGAGGTCACTTCCACCTCCACCTGCAAAAGGGCGTTGATGTCGTAGGTGTAGGTCACCCGCACCGATTCCTTGCCCCGCGGCCCCTGGGGAACGGGCACCACCACCTCGCCCAGGTACAGGTTGTTCCGGGCCAGGCGGCTCTCGCCCTGCAGAATATCCACCCGGATCTGCTTTTGGTTGTCGTTGGCGGTATAAAAGGTTTCGGTGCGGCTCACCGGGATCACGGTGTTGCGCTCGATGATGGGGCAGTAAAAGCCGCTCTCCTCAAACAGCCCGTTCGAGCGCACCACGCTGGTGCCCAGCGTAAAGGGGCACACGTCGGTAAGGATGATCTCTTTGATCGCCTGGTTGCGCTGCTTCATGCCGCACTGCATGGCCGCGCCCAGCGCCACCGCCAGGTCCGGGTCCACCCCGGCGGCGGGCTGGCGGCCAAACAGCTTTGCCACAAACCGCCGCACCAGCGAGGCCTTTGTGGCGCCGCCCACCAGCACGATCTGGTCCAGGTCGTCCACCATCAGCCCCGCGTCCCGCAGGCTGCGCTCAATGGGCTTGCGCAGCTTTTCAAACAGCGGCTCGCAGGCGGCCTCAAAGTCGGCGATGGTCACGTCCACCCGCTGTTCCGTGCCGTCCACGGTGCAGGCCATGCTCACCACCGCGCCGGTGGTAAAGGCGATCTTGGCCAGCTCGGCCGAGGCCGCAAGGTGGCTCAGTTCCCCATAGGTCAGCTGTTCCAGCGCAAGGCCGGTGCGCTCCAAAAACAGCTCCATCAGCACGGCGGTAAAGTTTTCGCCGCCCAAAAAGTTGTCGCCCGCAATGGCGTGCACCTCCATCACCGGCGCGTCCAGCTCCAAAATCGACACGTCAAAGGTGCCGCCCCCCAAATCGAACACCAAAAAGCGGCCGCTCTGCTTTTGGCCCATGCCGTAGGCCAGGGCCGCCGCGGTGGGCTCGTTGATGATACGATCCACCCGGAACCCCGCCATCTCGCCCGCCTGGCGGGTGGCCTTGCGCTGCAGGTCGTTGAAGTAGGCGGGCACGCTGATGATCGCCTCGTCCACCGGCTGGCCCAAAAAGGCCTCGGCGTCCTCTTTCAGGCTGCGCAGTACCAGGCTCGAGAGCTCCACCGCCTTGAACTTTTTGCCCGAAAGCTCAAACTCCTTATCCGTGCCCATGGCCCGCTTGAACACGGCGGCCGAGCAGAACGGGTCCAGCATGGCCCGCTCCTTGGCGGCCCGGCCCACCAAAACGGTGCCGTCCTTGTCCACGCTCACCACCGAGGGGGTGAGCGCCTCGCCCAGGCGGTTGGGGATCAGCACCGGCTTCTCCCCGTCAAAATAAGCCGCAAGGCTGTTCGTTGTTCCCAGATCAATTCCAATCAACATGGCTTATATCGCTTCCTTATCGGTTCATCTTTCTTTTCAGGCGCAGAATGCCCAGCACCACGCTCTCGTCGTCGGCGCTGCGGCGGTATTCCTCCTGCAGAATGGCCAGGGCCGCGGCGTAGTCGCCGCCCAGCTCCAGCACCTCGGCGCGCGCCATGGCGCCGTCGCGGCAATGGTCATAGCTGCAGTGCTCGCACAGGGGCCAATCGCCGATCTGCTTCAGCAGCTCCAGGGCCTTTTCCGGCTGGCGGCCAAAGGCCGCGGCCGACGCCTGGCTCGAAAGCGCCAGCGGCATCTCGCCGCCGTCGTCCTGCCCGCGGCGGCGCGCGTAGGCCTCGTTCACCTCGCTCAATTCACCCGTGCGGCCCAGATCGTGCAGCATCATCCGGTAAATGCCCTGCTGGCGCACGCTGGCAGACTCGATGCGCTGCCACCATTTAAACGCCTTCTTGTTGTCGCCCAGGGCAAGGCAGTAACAGGCCATAACCTGGTAATACTCCTCGGCCTGGTTGCGCTTGGGCAGCTTGCGCAGCGCCTGGCCCATGCCCTCCACATCGCCCTGGCGCAGCCGCAGCCACGCCTGCTCCACCCAGTAGCCGTCCCGGTCCTTGGGCTCCTGGTGGGCACTGTCGGAAAAATAGTCGTGCCGGGCGGAAAACGCCTTGTCCCATTGCTGGGTCTTTTCCCACACCGCGTCCGCGCTGCAGTATTTCCCAAGCTCGCCGGTCAGCGCCGCCACCTGCATCCAGGCCTCGCAGGCCTCCGCCGTGCGGTTCAGGTGGTCCAGCAGGGTGGCCAGGTGCTGCCAATGCCAGCGCACCCGCTCCTTTTCCTGCTCGGCGTTCACCGCCTGCCGGGCATACAGCACCGCTTGGTCCCCGTCGCCCGCGTCCCGCGCCAGCAGCGACAAAAAGCGCAGGGTATAGGCGTCCTTTTCGTCCATCCGGGCCGCCTTTTCCAGGCATTCCTTTGCCTTTTCGGGCTGATTTGCGTAGTAATAGTACCGGCCCGCCAGGTACCAGTCCTCCTGATCCTCCTGGGTGGCTGCGTTCTGCTCATACAGCGGCGCGGCCTTGGCGTATTGCCGGGTTTTATAATAGGCGTAAGCCAGCCGGTAAATCTGGTTCACCACGCCGGGGTATGCCTTCAGGCTGCGCTCCGCCAGCTCAATGGCCTTGTCGAACTGCTCCAGCTCGTTGTAAAGCCACACGGCGCGGCCCTGCAGGTCAAAATCGTGGGGGCGCCAGGCAAGGCCCTTTTCCGCCAGCTCCAGCTGCTGGGCCCGGGTGAGGGTGTCGTCAAAGCTGGCGGCAAAATACAGCTGCTCCTTGAAATAAAGGTCCAGATCCGGCTTTGTGAGCAGCGCCTGGAAGACCGCGTAGGCGTCGGCCTCTTTTTCCTTGCCCCCGCAAAGCTGGTCCAGCCTTGCCCGCAAAAAGGTGGTGGCGTCGCAGTTCACGCCGTGTTCCGCCAGGTAGTTCAGCTGCTCCTTGGCGTCGTCCCACTTTTTGTAGATCAGCAGCACCCGGATCTTGTAAAGGTAAAAGTCCAGGGTGGAGCCGTCCCGCTCCAGCGCCTGGCAAAAACTGTCGTACGACTCGCGGTAGTCCAGGTTCTCAAACTGGGCCAGGCCTAAGTAATACCAGCCGATGGCGTCGCCGGGCAGCAGCTCGCACAGCTTTTGCGCGGGCTCGTACACCGCCTCGAACCGTTTGGCCGCCAGCAGCCACTGGCACTGGTTGCGCCAGATCCGGGGCTGCGTGGGGTCCAGCGCCTTGGCTTCTTCTAGGCGTTCCAGCGCCTCGTCCAGCCGCTGCAGGCCGGCCAGCGCCGCGGCCTGCATCTCAAAGCTGCGGCTGATGCGCCCCTTCTTTTCCCGCAGCTTTTCATCCTCGGTGTCCTCTGGGATGTCCCGCATGGCCTGTTCCCAGCCGCGGGCGTGTTCCAGCGCCCGTTCGTTCTGCTCCAGCGCTAGGCACAGGTTGCCGCAGGTGCTCTCGTACTCGTACCGCTCGGTCAAATCCCGGGGGTCAAAGCCGTCCAGCACCTGCAAGCCCTTCTGGAATTGCTCCAGCTCCAGGCAGCACCAGGCCAGATCCATGCGCGCTTTCCGGTTTTCGGGGTCCGCCTCCATGGTGTTTTCCAGCTGGGCGGCCCAGTCGGCGTACACCTGGCGCTGGCGGTCCCGCAGGTTGCGGTCGCTGGGGAACTGGGCGATCAGCTTGTCGTACGCGTCGGTCGCGTCCTCCCAGCGGCCCAGCAGCGCCAGGGCCTGCGCCCGGCCATAGATCGCCCCGTTGTGCTTGGGCTCTGCCGCCAGCAGCTGGTCATACAATTCCAGCGCCCGGTTCACCTGGCCCGCCAGGCGGGCCGCATCGGCGGCGATCAGCAGCAGGTACCCGCTCTCCGGGTGAAGGGCCAGGGTCGCCTCGGCCAGCTCCCGGGCCTGTTCATACTTTTCCTGCCGCAGCAAAAGGCGGCTTTGCAGCAATTCGGTGAACGGGTGGGTCACCGGCAGCTCCCGCAGCGCCGCCAGCGCCCCGGCGGCCTCGGCCTCGTCGCCGCTGCGGATCAGCTCCTCCGCCTTGAAGTACTTGTGCAGGTATTCGTCCGGCGTGCGGTCATGGCACTCGCTGAACCACTCGTAGCGCACATAATCGTCGTATCGGATGCCCGGCTCCACCACCCGCTCAATAAAGGCGGGCGGGTATTGCTCCTTCAGCTCCTCCAGATCGTTCAGAATCCCGAAAAAGGCGTCCAGCTCCTGCCACACCAGGTGGGGCAGGTAGTAGTCCTCCATAAAAATGTGCAGCAGCTTGTCGCGGGCGGCGGCGCGGCTTGCCAGCGAAAAGCACACCTCATCCTGGCACAGCTCCTGCCATTGCTGCGGGTCGATGCGGCGGGCAAAATCGTCGTACAGGCCCTGCGCCCGGGCGGCCCAAAGGCCCAGGGGGCTCTCGTCCTTCTGGGGCTCCTGCCGGGCGCTGGCGGCCTCGGCCTCCTGCAGCGCCTGCTCATAGGCGGCGCGCAGCGCTTTGAACTCTTCGGGCTTTTCCTCGGGGTGCACCTGGGTGAGCTGCTCATGGTAAGCCGCCTTGATGGCGTTCTTGTCTCGGGTCGGCAGGATGCCCAGTACCTTCCAGATGTCCATGTGTTTCTCTTCCTTCCTGATCGGCGCTTTTGCGCCTTTGTTTTTCAAAACGAGTTTGCGCCGCCGTTTATTGCAAACCCAGCACCTGGCGGCAGGCGGCCAGGGCGGTTTCCTTGGTGTCGGCGGTGATCAAAAAGCGGCTGGCGTGGCAAAAGCGCAGGCCCGCAAGGCCGCTCCTTTTTGCCAGCACTTCGGCGGGCTGCCCGGCCCAGCCCTGGGGGAACGGGCGTTTGGGCCGCTTTGTGAGCCGGTCGTTCACGCACTGGGCCGCCCAGCCGCCCCGCTGGCTGGGATACACCACAAACTGCGCATCGCTGCGGTACAGCGCGTTTTTCCACGGGGCATAGCAGGGCAGCACCACAATGCCGTCCCGCATATTCTGGTAGGCCTTCTGCACCAGATCGTCGGCGCGGGTCACGGCCCGGGCCTCCTCCAGTCGATTTTGCAGAATCACCTGCGCAAAGTCCACAGCCTTAAAAAAGCACTCGTCCGGGTCGGTTTTTTCGTCCCAGCGAGGGTTGAAGCTGCCGATGGCGTCGGCCAGGCTGTCCTGCTCGCCGGTGTTGTCGTTCAGGTCCAGCGGCTGAATGAAGTTCTCGTCCAGCAGGCGGGCCTGGTTGTCGCCCACCAGGCCCGCGCCCAGCACCCGCCACAGCAGGCCGAACGCCGCGTAGGGCACGCCGTTGGGGCGCACCTCCCGGTCGGCCGAATGGTGGTCGAACATACCGTCGCCGATGTCAAACACCAGGCCGTCAAAATTTTCGGGCATCTCAAATCCGCGCTGAATCCGGATGTCCGGGCGGAGAATGCGCAGAAGCGCCGCGCTGAACACATCGTCCGCGTGGAATTTTCCTCCATGGGTAAAGGCTTTCGCCGGAATTTTCATGCTGTTTCCTTCCTTATAAGGGGCGCAGTAATCGTTGACAGGGGGCAGCCCCCGCCCGGCCGTGCGCCCCGCCCGCCGGGCAAAGTTTATTATAGCATAAACGCCCGCCGCAAAGAAGCACACAAAGCAAAAACCGGGCGCAGTGCGTCCGGTTTTTGCGGTTGGGAACGGAGGGGCCGCAGCCCGCTTCCGGTTTATTCCATGGGCATCACGATGCCGTTGTAGGTGTCCTTGATGTACTGCTTGATGGTATCGCTCTTCAGGGCTTCCACCAGGGCCAGCACGGCGGGATTGTTCTCATTGCCTTCCTTCACGGCCACGATGTTGCCGTAGGTCTGGGCGGCCACGGAGTCAGCGTCCTCGGTCACCAGCACGGTGTCGCCGATGCCGGCGCCGGAGGCGTAGTTGCCGTTGATAACGGCGAAGTCCAGATCAGGCAGGCTGGCGGGCAGGTTGGCGGCCTCCATGGGCACGATGTCCACGTTGTGGGGGTTCTCATCAATGTCCAGCTCGGTGGCCTCCAGGCCCACGCCCTCCTTCAGCTTCAGAACGCCCTGGGCCTCCAGCAGCAGCAGCGCGCGGGCGCCGTTGGTGTTGTCGCCGGGGATGCCGATCTTCGCGCCGTCGGGGATGTTGGCCAGGTCGCTGCTCTTGCCCGGGTACAGGCCCATGGGCTCATAGTGGATCACGCCCACGCTCGCCAGATGGGTGCCGTTCTTGGCGTTGAAGTCCTCCAGGTAGGGCAGATGCTGGAAGTAGTTGGCGTCCAGGCTGCCGTCCTCCACGGCAGTGTTGGGCATCACATAATCGTCAAACTCGGTGATCTGCAGGTCGATGCCCTGCTCGGCCAGAATGGGCTTGACCTGCTCCAGGATCTCGGCGTGCGGGCTGGGAGAAGCGCCCACCTTCAGCACGGTGGTCTCGGCGGAAGCCGCCTCGGAAGAAGCCGCGGAAGAAGCGGTGCTGGAGCCGCAGGCCGCCAGGCTTGCAGCCAGGGCCAGCGCCAGTACGGATGCTACGATCTTTTTCATGTTGTGTCACTCCTCTTTTATAAATGGGTTTGCATGGGGGCCGCAATGAGGCGGCGGTGTTTCTCCGCCGTAAGGTTCCGGCAGCGATTTACGCTCCACCTCATCCGCCTCACGTTCGTTCAATGCTGCGGAATTTTGCCGAAAGGCATTTATTTTCACCCGGACGGGGAAAACACAGAAACAGGTTCAGCGGTTGCGCTTGTCCGCCTTGCTGGCCAGATGGCCAAACACCGTCTGGATCAGGCACACCACCAGAATCACCAATGCCAGCGAGGCGTACATCACGCTCTGCTGATAGCGCTGGTAGCCGAAGCGGAACGCGATGTTGCCCAGGCCCCCCGCGCCCACCGCGCCGGTGATGGCGGTGTAGCCCAGAATGGTGATGGTGCTGATGGACAGGCCCCGCAGAAGGCTGGGCACGCTTTCGATGAGCAGCACCCGGGTGACGATCTGCCAGTTGGTTGCGCCCATGCAGCGGGCGGCCTCGATCACGCCGCCGTCGATCTCTTCGAGGCTTTGCTCGACCATGCGGGCCACAAAGGGGGCCGCAGCGATGACCAGCGGCACGTTGGCCGCGGTGGCGCCGATGGAGGTGCCGGCGATGAAGCGGGTGAGGGGAATGATGAAGATCATCAGGATGATGAAGGGCAGGCTGCGCAGGATGTTGACCAGCCAGCCGAAAAACGCGTTGAAACGGGGGGCGGCGGCGATGCCGCCGGCCTTGGTGATGGTGAGCAGCACCCCCATGGGCAGGCCCAGCACATAGGCAAAGAAGGTGGGCACCAGGGTCATGTAAAGGGTTTCGGCCGTGCCCTCGGCAAGAAGGCTGCCGTATTGGGAAACAAAATCAAGAATGGCCTGCATCGCTTACACCTCCTTGCCCAGCAGCAGACGGGCGACGCTGCTTTGGGGATTTTCGAAAATTTCCCGGGTAAAGCCCTGTTCCACCACGCCGCCGTTGTCGATGACCACCATCCGGTTGCAGATGGTGCGCACCACCGACAGTTCGTGGGTGATGATGATGATGGTGACGCCCAGCTTTTTGTTGATGCTTTTTAAAAGCTCCAGCACGCTTTTGGTGGTGAGCGGGTCCAGGGCGCTGGTGGGTTCGTCGCACAAGAGGACCTCGGGGCGGCTGGCCAGGGCGCGGGCCAGGGCCACCCGCTGCTTTTGCCCGCCCGAGAGCTGGCTGGGATAGCTGGCAGCCCGGTCGGCCAGGCCCACCAGTTCCAGCAGCTCGGCCACCCGGGCGGCCACCTGGGCTTTATCGTGCTTTGCGAGCTTTAAGGGAAAGGCCACGTTCTCGGCCACGGTTTTTTGCATGAGCAGGTTGTAGCCCTGGAACACCACGCCCATTTTGCGGCGGGCGGTGCGGAGCGCGGCGCCCGAGAGATGCGCCAGGTCCTGCCCGTCCAGCAGGATCTGGCCGCCGGAGGGCTGCTCCAGCAGGCACAGGCAGCGCAGCAGGGTGCTTTTGCCCGCGCCGCTCATGCCGATGATGCCGAAAATGTCGCCGTCGGCGATGGTGGCGGACACGCCGGTGAGGGCCGCCACGTCGCCGGTTTTTACCGGGAAGGTTTTGGATAGGTTTTTGATTTCGATCATACTGTTTGTTTCACCCACATTGTTATCATAAAATACAGAAAGCCGCCGCAGGGCAAATGCAGCAAAAAATGCCCCCGTCCTTGCATTGCAACAAGGACGGGGGCATGAAAAGCACCCGTGGTACCACCTTGGTTCGCCGCACCCTTGCGGGAAAACGGCCTTACCGGCTGCGGCGGAGATGAACCGCTTACAGCCTGGCGCTTTAACGGGCGCACCCGTCGCGGATTTAGGGCTCCTGCCCCTCGCCCGCGCGACTCGGAGGCCATGTTCGGTTTCCTGTGCCCTGCCCGCTTTCACCTGCCCGGGCTCTCTGAGAGGGTCGATGCCGGAAACCTACTCTTCTCGTCAACGTCTTTGCGAATATGCATTTATGATACTCGGCGTTTTGGGGTTTGTCAAGCATTTTTTTACATTATTCGGCGGGTGGGCTCTCTTTACCGCAGTTTTGCTGGCCTGCTGTGAAATGTTCTGCCCTTTACAGATTGATTGAGAAAGAATTTATTGAATGTTCCAAGAATCGACTTTCCACTGAGTGTTTTCCCGGATCAGATGCAACTGGCCGCTGCTATTAAATGTTGTGGTTTGATTTTCGAGGATTAAGATGTAATCATACCACTTTTCAAAAGGTGAAGTGTACTTGAATTCTTTCAAATCCAGATTCTGTATAGTGAATGGCTCATTGGGCGAAAGGATAACGGGCTTTGTGAAAATTCGATTTGAAAGACACTGCGAAAATCCTTTTTCTGTAAAATAAGAGGCATAGATCTCCGTTAAAGCGGCGTTCATTGCAGATAAATCTTCGGCGGAAGCGGTGCTGTCTCTGAATGTTTCAACCCAAGTGCGGCGCTCGGAAAAAGAGGACTCGAAAACTTTTCCAAAAAGCATGCGCACATGATGTTCGGCACCCAACTTCAGAAAAAGGCTATATCCTGCAACAGATAAAATTACACAAAAAAACGCGATAAGTGTATAGCGCCATCGATGTGATTTTTTCAAAGAACCTCACCCGCCTTAAATATAAAAGAGAACGATCTTCAAACGAGGATGCGTCGCTCTATTGGGATAAGAAATTAGCCTGTTAAAATATCCCGGAACTTATAACCATCCAAGCTACTAGAGTTGCAATAATACACATTATCGGACGCTATTTCTGTCATATTACTAATTGTTTCGCTATATTCATCCGATACAGAATAATTACCAATAATTCCACCTATAGTGGGTTCTCCTTCGCAAATCATTACATGGTGACAACGGGTGCACTGGAAACAATTTCCATTTAAAATTGTTTTTCCACTGCTATTACGAGCCCAACCCCAACCATGGCTTAGCATATCATGGGCAGCGTATTTTCCACAAATAGGGACATACCGAGGTTGCAATGTAGCATCATCTGCAAAAGTAGAAAAAGTAAAAAATGAAAGGCACAAAGCCAAGCTTAATAACGTAATGATTATCTTTTTCATTTATTAATTCCTTTCCTCAGTAATCTCTATCTATTATTTTTAAAAACAGTATTTTAGTGCATTGGACATTCACCTCCCCTTTTGCCTTCTTTATATAAAAAATAACACATTAGTAAAATAATGTAAATTAGCTTTTCCAACAAAAAAATGGCAATTATTATAGGAATTCGGACATAAAGGATTTCAGGTGATAGTATGGGTGGCGGCGGCAAACCAGGGGGGACAATAAAATGCCGCCCCGGCAAAAAAGCCGGGGCGGGGATGGGGCAAGCGTTATTTGTTTTCTTCCCAGATGGGCTCTTTGAGCATCCAGCGGCCGTATTCGTCTTTGTAAAAGATGTCGCGGTTGTAGAACTTGTCGATGATGGCCCAGAACTCGGCTTCGCTGTAGCCGCAGAAGGCGCAGAAATCCTGCACGCTCAGGGGGTCCAGATTGCCGTCGCGCGCTTTGATGATGGGGATGGCCTCGTCGCGGGTCATCATGCCGTAGCGGATGTAGCGGGCGGTGTAGTCGGTGGCGGCGGCATGGCCGAACTTGGGGTACTTCAGCCAGCTGTGCACCAGATAGGCGCGGCTGTCGATCTGGTCAAAGTTTTCGGCGTGATGGGTGCGGTCCCACTCATGGGTCAGGTCGTGGAAGCCGCGGCTCTTGGCCAGCTGATAGTTCTTGTAGCTGTTCCAGGGCAGGAAGTAGCTCATGTAGAAGGGGTCCAGCTTGGCCAGCTCTTCGGCGGTGGGGGCCTTGGTCAGGGCCAGGTCGTTCTCGCTCACGCCGTAGCTCAGCAGTTCTTCATCGGGGAATCCCACGGCCACGCCGTTTTCGATCTGCCCCTTGGCGCTGTAGGTCTCCTCGTCGGCGCAGCCGCCGTACTCGAAGCTCACGTTCTCGCCGTAGCACAGCAGCGGGGTGTTGAACTTCAGGGCCATGTGCAGGGGGAAGGTGTAGATCAGGCGGTCCACATACCAGG
>ERZ825137.5656-NODE-5656-length-11443-cov-3.495609_pt1 | contig 11443 bp, 8 predicted proteins | sample MGYA00519873_ERZ825137 | MGnify/ENA primary metagenome ERZ825137 (study PRJEB31778, sample SAMEA3449190) | human gut metagenome | biome: human gut; feature: human-associated habitat; material: faeces | place: United Kingdom | collected 2010/2012 ... | reverse complement strand
ATACAATCATTTCTGCATGGCTGAACTGTTACACAAAAAGACCATGGCGCAAGCGGTGCATATACACCTGCTCACGCCACGGTCTTCTGTTGCAATTTTCTTTCATCAAATGTTTCAAACTTTTAGGGAGATTTACAATTTATTCTTTCCAATATTACCAATCTTTAATCACTGTTACGGATTTTTACTGGGCATTCATCTGTTTTCCAAGCGTAACCTGTACATCCTTGGACTGATATCCGGTCGGGCTTCCCTGCATAATGGTCAGAGTCACAACATCACCGGCCTGGTAATAGTTCATCTCTTCCTTTAACTCTTCCATAGTTTCTACGGTTTCACCATTGATTGCAGTAATGATATCTCCACGGACAAGTCCTGCTGCCGCAGCTCCTGAATTATCGGCTACAGAAGAAATGTAAACCCCCATCGGGATCCCATAGACCTCGGAATACTGCGCTTCGACATTCACACCGGTAATACCGAGAACGCCCTTATTGGCTTCATCCACCTTCAGCCTTGTTTCCTTTTGCATCAGTTCTTCAATGATCGGCTTTGCATCGGAAATCGGAATTGCATAGCCCATACCTTCTACGGTGCTTCCACCAATCTTGTTGGAATTGATACCGATCACTTCACCTTTGGTATTCAGTAATGCACCACCGGAATTACCGGGGTTAATTGCTGCATCGGTCTGGATAAAGGTATTAATCTGGGAATCCCCGGTCTGACCCTCCTGTGAAGTAACAGCGATTGGACGATTCAAAGCACTGACAACACCGGTTGTTACGGACTGACCATAGCCTAACGCATTACCAATGGCGATAACAGGTTCACCTACCGTCAGATCATCCGAGCTTCCTAACGATGCAATTGAAATCTGGTCTAGGGTATCCTCCTTGATATCGGAGAGCTGAACAGCCAGTACTGCCAGATCCTTATCCGCATCGGTACCCTTGATCTGTGCCTGTACCTGTTCCTCGTCGACAAACTGTACCGACAGGGTATCCGCAGATTCTACTACATGATAGTTTGTAACAATTAACAGCTCGCTGTCATTTTCACCAACAATGATACCGGAGCCGGAGCTTACTGCTTCACTACTGTATTCCTGTCCGAAAAATGTTCCACGCTGTACATAGGTATTGCTCACAGATACAACGGACGGCATCACTGCTTTTACCACCTGTGTAACATCCGTAACAACTGCCTCTGTCTGCGTCTGTGGTGTCAGATTATCCAATGTCTGTTTAATGCTGCCGGAGGATGCCTCTGCCGCATCGGAGCTGCTGTCCGGAAGCAGCACATCCTCTGCTGCATCTCCTGATCCGGAAGCCTCTGCCAGGGCACTGTCCTGTGAGGAATTCCCCACTATTGCGGAAAAAGCACTTTTGGCACGGGTAAATCCGTCATGTGCTGCATCCACTGCCTGAAAACCGATTCCTGCAAAGACACCAAATACCAGTCCACAGCACAGACCTGCTAAAACTTTTTTCCCCAATCCACCGGATTGTTTTTTCTGTTTTACGGGTTTTGTCTGCTGATGATTCATCTGCGACTGCTGAAAATTGGTTGAAGAGGTCTGGTAATAATTGGTTCCCTGCGTTCCCGAAGAGGAATTCTGGTTCTGATTTACCTGCCCCTGATTCATCTGGTTCCGGTTTGTATAATAATCATTCGTATATCTGTTCTCATCCATGATAACTGCCTCCTTTATAAACCTTTCCTTAAAACCTTTCCTTTCTTCTATGATTCACAGTATAGGAAACAAATGTGTTAAAATTGTGTCTTAAATATGATCCTTTTGTGTAATCTAAAAATTCCGCATCCTCTTTCCTCGAAGATGCGGAATCAGGCTTCCTTACTCTACAGTTACCGATTTAGCAAGGTTACGGGGCTTATCAACATCAAGTCCCTTACCAATGGATACATAATAGGCAAACATCTGGAATGGAATAATCGCCAGTGAATTGGTGAAGTACCTGTTCGTCTGCGGAATATAAAGTACGTAATCGGCAGTATCCTCTATATCATCATGTCCGGTCGTTGTAAGTGCTAACACAAATGCGCCTCTGGACTTCACTTCACGGATGTTGCTGATAGTCTTTTTATACAGATCCTCCTGAGTCAGGGAGGCCATAACCAGTGTTCCATCCTCAATTAAGGAAATCGGACCATGCTTTAATTCACCTGCTGCGTAAGCCTCAGAATGCATATAGGTAATTTCCTTAAGCTTTAAAGAGCCCTCCATGGATAATGTATAATCCAGGCCTCTTCCGATAAAGAAAACGCTCTTTGCGGCCACATAACGGTTGGCAAACCGCTGAATCCTGGTCTTATTACCAAGAAGCAGTTCAATCTGCTCCGGCAGACGGCGGAGATCAAAAACAAGCTGCTGATACTCCTCTTCCGAAATTGTACCCTTAACTCTTGCAAACTTCATTGCCAGCAGATAAAGTGCAATCAGCTGTGCAGAATACGCTTTTGTGGACGCAACCGCAATTTCCGGCCCTGCCCAGGTATACATGACACTGTCTGCTTCTCTTGCGATGGAGGACCCAACCACATTTACAATACCCAGTACCTTGGCTCCACGTGCCTTGGAATCGCGGAGTGCCTGCAGGGTATCGGCAGTTTCTCCGGACTGGCTGATGACAATCACCAGTGCTCCCTCTTCGATGATCGGATTCCGGTAACGGAATTCGGATGCCATATCCACCTCTACAGAAATCCGTGCCATGGATTCAATAACATATTTTGCCGTCATGCCTGCATGATATGCGGTACCACATGCCACAATATGAATACGGGAAAGCTTCCTGATTTCTTCATCGGTCATATGAAGCTCTTCAATCTCCACATTGCCATCCTTCATATGCTTTTCAAAGGTCTCACGGACTGCTCTGGGCTGATCGTAGATCTCCTTTAACATGAAATGCTCATATCCGCCCTTTGCAACCGCTTCTGCATCCCAGTCCACATGAGAAGGTGTCTTCTGGATCTCTTCTTCGTCTACGGTATAGAAATGAATCTCATTTTCCTTTAATGCAACGACTTCCTGATTATCAATATAATAAACTTCCCTGGTATACTTCAAAATTGCGGGCACATCCGATGCAATAAAGCTTCCTTCACTGCTTGTTCCTACGATCAAAGGACAGTCCTTACGTACTGCAAAAATTTCCTCCGGATGATCTGCAAACAGAATGCCGAGAGCATAGGAACCTTCCACACGGTGAAGCACCTTCGTAATTGCTTCTAACGGATTTCCTTTATAATAGTAATCAATCAGCTGCACCAGAACTTCAGTATCGGTATCGGATACAAATTTGTAGCCACGATTTATAAGCCGCTGCTTTAACTGCTGATAGTTCTCAATAATTCCATTATGTACGACAGCAATCGTCCCATCCTGATTATCGTGCGGATGCGCATTAATATCCGTTGGCTTTCCATGCGTTGCCCATCTGGTGTGTCCGATTCCGACACAGCCCGGCATCGTCTCTCCGCCTCTTGTCATATTCTCAAGCACCTGCAGTCTGCCTGCTGCTTTCTGAATATTAATCTTCTTTCCATCAAAAACTGCCATACCGGTTGAATCATAACCACGGTACTCCAGCTTTGCAAGTCCCTCTAAAATAATCGGGGCAGCCTGATGTTTCCCAATATAACCAACAATTCCACACATATCTGATCCTCCAAAATCAACTTAAATATACTTATATCATTTTTCAGCCTTGCTGACAACCCTCTTCCCGGTCAGCATTCACAGCATCAGTCCCAATAGCTATGGTTCATGCTGCACCGCTTTACGAACCATGCAGGGAATTGCTGATAACGTTTTCCTAGAAAATATCCGATGTATTTACATCCACTCTGCCAGATCAGCTTCACAATCAACCAAGGCTTATGAAGCTTCAAAAGATACCGGCAGGTCTGTAAAACCAGTTTCCTGCCTTCAGATTCTGCCCGGATCCCGCTAAATTCCTCCGGAAACTGTGCATACGATACGCCCAGATCGAAATTCCGGTGAAGCTGTTCTATTCCACTGTAATTGTGTGAATGAATCACCTCTGCCTTTGCCGTATAGGAAATCGCATATCCGGCATCAATCAGATGCCTTGCATAGATCATGTCCTCATTAAAAATCGTATGATCCGGAAATCCTCCCAAAGCGTCAAAATAACTTCTCCGGTAGGCTGCACACACATTGGAGGCAAAAAAGGTCTTAATACCAAGCTCCGGCAGATCCTTTGCAGTTTTAATCCTTGCCGTCTCCGGATAATTAAAGCTTCGCGTGTACCGCTCAATGATTCCGCAATCCGGATCCGGAAGCTGTCGTGCATAGGAAATCCCAATGTTTTCCGATGAAAAAGGCTTTAACAGCTCCTCCATCATCGTATTCCCTGCCGGGATTGCGTCATCGGTCATACAGACAAAGAACGGTGCATCACTTAGCGATACTCCATAATTCCGTGTTGCCCCATGGTTAAACTCTGCCTTACTAATATGGTACAGCTTAAGCCGCGGGCTCTGTGCCAGAAACTCTTCCTCCGGGCTAAATTTCAGAAATTCCTCCCGCTCTGTATTAATCAGAATAATCCTCCGGGGAAGCAGGGATTGTGACAAAAGCGCATTGATCAGCCTTTTCAGTTTTTCATCCGGCCGGTACACCGGAATGATCACATCGTATATAAGCATCGTTTCCATTCTCTCTCATATAAGCGAAAAGGGTCTTTCACAAAGACCCTTTTCTTTTACATTTATTTCACATAACCATTTGTATCTGCCGCAATCTTCGCACTATATTCCTTAACGGCTGAAGAAGGTTCGTAATCCTTCTCATCAAACAGGAATTCATGCAGCCAGGTAACATTGGATTCCAGACTCCTTGGAACCACGCAGCTTCCCTTCTTACCGATACTACCTGTGGTCAGCATATCGGAATTCGGGAACCCTCCTTCATCCACGATATTATACTTACTGATATTTCCAAGAAGTGATACAATTTCAGAAATATCAAGAGACGTATATACCTTATCAAATACAGAGTTTGCAATCTTCTCAAGCTGTGCAGGAGATGCCTTCTTTGCTTCATCTGCAACCGCCTTTAATACACGACGCTGTCTTGCGGTACGCTCAAAATCGTTGCCTACATAACGGATACGGCAGTAAGCAGTTGCCTGCAGACCGTTTAACTTCTGGTATCCTGCCTGTGTTACCGGTGTGTAGCTTCCCTCTGCTGCGGTATAGGTCTTACCATCCTTCGTTGTACCGACAATACTGATCTGGTAGTTATTCAGATGGGAAATTTCTTCTTCCTTAACATCAATATAAACACCGCCCAGTGCATCAATTGTCTCTGTGAGACCGCTGAATCCGACTGTTACGAAATCGGTAATGTTCATATCCAGGTTCATGTTCAGCATATTGATCGCCTGCATCGGTCCACCCTTTGCATAAGCCGCATTACACTTATTATAAGTATCATTGCTTAAGTTCAGGTAGGTATCACGATATACGCTGACCAGCTTACAATCGCCGGTATCCAGATTAATGGAGGCAATCATAATGGTATCACTCCGGGTATTCTTGGTCAATGCTCCCTCTGTGGAGTCTACACCGAATAACGCAATGTTGCGATACCCCTGCAGAACCGAGCCTTCCTGCTCCTGCAGCTTTTCAACCTCCGGATTGATGACAATGTCTTCCTCCGGCAGATCTACCTTACCAACCTTTTCCGTCTTTAAAACAGTCCATAATACCATAACCATGAGTAACAGAACCAGGATTTCTACAATAAATAAAATAATCTTGGAGGTTTTGTTCTTTTTCTTATGATTCTTACCATTTGAGGATTTCTTCGAAGGGGCACTCTTTTTTCCCCTGGAAGAACGGCTGTCTTCATAATAATCGTCTTCGTAATAGTCATCCTCATAATAATCGTCTCTACGGGATGATGTTCTCTTCTGCGAAGAGCTGCGTGCAGCCTGGCTGTGCTGTGCAGGTCTCTTCTGTGCAGGTCTTCCCTGTGAAGGTCTGCCTTGTGATGATCTTCCCTGTGAAGGTCTGCCTTGTGATGATCTTCCTTGTGAAGGTCTTTGATTATTTGTGGTCATACCTTTTCTCCCTTTCAAATACCATATGTGGGTTTCTTCTTTCGTTCTCCCCATAATCTAGCATTTTACCATATTAATGTTCCCACTTCAACCAGATTCATACAAACTTGCGGTTATACGCGCCTTTAATAGGCATTCTTATTCACAAAACCTTTGAAAATCGTCATAAACAAAATCTTGATATCGAGGGCAAGACTCCAGTTTTCAATATAAAACAGATCATACTCGATACGCTTGCGGATTGATGTATCGCCACGATATCCATTGACCTGCGCCCAGCCGGTCAGTCCCGGCCGCACCTGATGCTTAATCATATATCTCGGAATTTCTTCCTTATATTTATCTACCCATTGTGGCCGCTCCGGCCGCGGTCCAACCAGCGACATTTCTCCCATCAGAATGTTAAAAAGCTGTGGCAGTTCATCGAGACTGGTCTTACGCATAAATTTACCAACCTTCGTGACACGCGGATCATTCTTGACCGTCCATGCATTTTCCTCTGCAGACTGCTTCTGTACTTCCATCGTCCGGAATTTGTACATCCTGAATACTTTATTGTGAAGTCCCACACGCTCCTGTTTAAAGATCACCGGTCCTTCACTGGTTGCTTTTACTAAAATCGCACAGACCAGCATCACCGGAGAAGCAATAACAATACCAAAGCAGGCACCCAGAATATCCATGGTTCTCTTTAATATACTATTCACCGGATTCGTTAATGGTACATAACGGATATTGATCACCGGAAGTCCCATCAGATCCTCCGTATAGGGGTGGCTCGGCACCAGGGAATTATAATCCGGAATAAACTTTGTATGAACACCGGACTTCTCACACAGATCCACGATGTACTCCAGCTGCTCATAATCCTTCAGTGCAAGTGTAATCGCAATTTCATCCAGCTTGTTCTCCGGAAGAATATACCTGATATTCTCTATTCTTCCCACAACCTTAACTCCCTTATACACGGTTCCGCTTGGCATGGTATCATCGAGAATCCCCCGGATTACGTAACCCCACTGGGGATTTGCAATAATTCTGGTAATATATTCCTCCGCCGCACTGGAATAACCAACCAGCAGAATGTACTTCAGGTTATAACCCTTTCTGCGGAAAAAGTACAAAATGTTCCGGATCATTGTCCGGCAGAGTGTCATCAGAATAATATTGATAATATAAAAGGCTCCCAGCACGAATCGGGAAATATCCAGCTGATTGATGATATACAGCAGTGTCATAAACAGGATCAATCCTACTGTATTTGCCTTCACAATTGCAAAAAGCTCGTATTTACGCCTGGTTGCACGCTTTGGAGCATATAAATTAAAGAAATAATACAGAACCAGATAAAGCGGAACCAGAATATACAGTGCACGGAAATACGTGTACATATCCAGTACTCCAACATTCGGATCCGTCTCCGCAAAGCCGGTAGCAAACTTCAGATACCATGCCATGAGATAAGAAATTGCCGTCACAACCGCATCAATCAACACATGGATTCGATTCAATAATTTCTGATTGTCCTTAATCATTGCACAACCCTTTCTACCACCACAGACGGCGGAACATATTCGCCCATAACTGCAGCTGTATTATCACATAATTTCCAAAATGTTTCATGGAAAATTTCACCTTATGTTCTCTTCCTTTCCCGGAAAAAGCAAGACGGAAGCCCTTTCCAAGACCCTTCATATAATCTGCACCCAGTCCCTTTTTCAGGAAAAACAAAATCTTCACAAGATACCCCAAAAGCAGGAACGGTAGATTCAATAACACCTGTAATACCGGCATATTTTTATAAATCAGATAAATACTATTCCGGGAGGATAAATCTACCTTGAATTTATTATGTCTTGAACCGGAAGAGCCGCTACCTGCATGAAGAACAACGGAAGCCGGTGCGTAATAGTTCCGGTAGCCATAGATCTTCGCACGGTACCCCACATCGATATCCTCCAGATAGGCAAAATGATTTTCATCAAAATCACCGATTTTTTCAAAAACAGCCTTCCGGTAAAGAGCTGCCCCGGCACAGGCAGAAAACACAGAGGTTTCCTTTGAAAATGCTTCGGTCTTCCGGTCCTTTCCACGCGCAAACGCCCATCCTAATGCACAATAAAAATCTCCGGCACTGTCAATCAGCTCCGGATTCTTCATCTGCAACATTTTCGCAGCTACAGAAAACGCTTTCGGATGACGTTCCATTGCAGCTTCCAGCTCTTCAATTGTATCTTTTAAAACAACAGTATCGTTATTTAACAGAAAAACATATTCTGTTCCGGTCTCATGGATTCCAATATTCACCGCTGCACTGAATCCCCGGTTTTCGGGTAATGCGATCAGCTTCACCATCGGGAACTTTTCTTTCACCATGGCAGCACTTTCATCGACAGAACCGTTATCTACAACAATTATTGCAGGAACCTCACTTCCCTCTAAAAGAGAGGTAAGGCAGTCCTGCAGATAGTTCCGTCCATTATAATTGGGAATTACCACTGTCGTTTTCATGCTTCTGTCCTATCTTCCATCCACCCGCTGCACCATTTCCGGATCCCAGACGATTCGTTTCCCTCTTCTGCGCAGTTCCTCACAGAATTTGAAGCTTAACTCTTCATAATCAGCATCCTTCTTAAGGACATCCTGATATAAGAAATATCCCGTATGGGACTGCACCGCATAGGGCAGTCCGGTAAGCTCTTCCCATACTGTCTGTGCCTCCCCTGAACAGATCATACAGCGCACATCCACAGCATAGGCCTCCTGCTGACAGGATGCCCGGTGCATATAACCACTATATTCTTTATGGAGCCCCAGATATAAGGGCTCCCTGTTTTCATTATAAATACCGCCTACTACACGGTTATGCCGGTCAATCAGCTTTCCTCCGACCACAGCTACATCCGGCCGGTTACTTAACAGATCCGGCTGATAATTTACACGAAAAAATCCCAGATGACATGTATGAACCACATCGGCCTGATACTCCCGTACCTTCAAAAAATCCTCTACTGCACGCTTGCCGGCTTCGTAAGCATAGCGCTTACTTTCCGGATTCTCTGACGTAGAGCCTTCATAACATCTCCAGTGATACAGTACCTTGGGGATATGGGCAACCGGCAGCTTAGCCTTTCCGGCTGCGTGCCTGTCCTCTCCCATCATCCGGTCTACCGCCCGCAGAATGATGTCATGATCCTGTGCTCCATCCACACTGCTCCGGAATCCCAATTCCTGCATGAGTTCTCTCTGCATCACAAGCAGATGACAGATATAATTATTCGATAATATTAAATCCAGATTAAACTCCGGTTTCCGATTGACCTCATAAAACAAAGTTCCATCGCTGTTACATTTATCCTCATCGGAATATAACATGCGTAATTCCAGATTATCCTTCCGGTACGCCTCAATCACAGATGCGCATTCAAACAAGGCATCCTCCGTCAGTAAATCATCATGGTCAAGTAATGCGACATATTCTCCTGTCGCTGTCTTCAATGCTTCATTCGTGTTTCCGGATATTCCCAGATTTTCTTTCAGCCTGTGATACCGGATACGGGAATCGGTATATTCCTTCACAACCTCTGATACCCGGTCCGTTTTACTGGCATCTGCAAGAATCAGTTCCCAATTTCCGCAGGTCTGTGCAAGTACCGAATTGATCAGTGCCCGGAGGAACTCTTCCCTGGTTTCAAAAGCCGGAACCAGAATACTGAATCTGGTTGAAAACTCAGAGGCCTTGCCGGCCTGTTCCTTTAAAACAGAATCCGGCAAGGAATCATAATGATAGTCATCCTTTCTTTCGGAAGAAGCGCGTTCCACCGCTGCATAATAAGCCTTGCGAAACCCGTTCTTCTTCAGATAATATATGGTTTTCTTCAAATTACTCAGCTTTAATAATTTTGCCATCATTTTGACTTACAGAACGGCCTTGAGATCCTCTGTCAGCTTATTCAGCTTCTCTTCTGCATCCTGAAGGCTGGTTCCCTTTACTCCCATATAGAACTTGATCTTCGGTTCTGTTCCGGAAGGACGCGCACAGCACCAGGAATCATTCGTAAGATCAAAGTATAACACATTGGACTTCGGAAGTCCGGTAGGTCTGGTTGCTCCGGTGGCAAGGTCTGTGATCACATCCCTGTCGTAGTCACGAAGCTCTTTTACCTGTAATTCTCCGAAGTTCTTCGGAGGGTTGTTTCTTAATTTATCCATCATCTCTGCAATCTGCTTGGATCCGTCGATACCCTTTAAGGTGATGGCATACTGTGTTTCCTTATAATATCCGTATTCTTCATAGATCTTCAGCATCTGATCGGCGACCTCTCTTTCCGTGATCCCCTCCCGGATCAGTTTCTTGAATTCCGCCATAGCTCTGTCATTGAGATCGGAAGATACGCGCATTTTCTCCTGCTCTTCTGCCTGCTGCTCGATCGCCGGCTGGCCGTCGCCGCCTTCCTGCTGGGCGCCGTGCGAGACGGCCGCGCGGAGCACGCTGCTGGCCACGAGCACGGCGACGGCCCCTATGGCCGCGATCAGCATGACTTTGTTCTTCCTGTCCATTGCCCCTCCTTCTAGTAGCGGATAGCGCATGTGAAGTACGAGATACCCGTCGCGCGCCTGCACACGTCCCCCGTGTGCGGCTCGTGGATGTACTCGTCGCCTCCCACGTAGATGGCCACGTGGCCGTACTTGTAAAGGATGTCGCCCGGCCGCGCCTGCGACAGCGGCACGACGGTGAGCTCCTTGAGCTGGTCTTCCGTGTAATGGCTGATGCTTATGCCCGCCTGCCGGTAGCAGTACTGGGTGAGGCCGCTGCAGTCCAACCCCACGCCGGGCGTCGAGCCGCCCCAGACGTAGGGCACGCCCAGCTGGCTGTAGGCGGCCTGCACGATGGCGCCGCCGCCTGCCGCGCCCTTCTCGAAGTCGTCGACGCCCATGCCGTCGAAGCGGTACAGGTTGTAGGCCCTCATGGCCGACTTCAGGCTCTCCACGTACTCCGAGCTCGTGGCGTAGCCCGCGTCCTTCAGGCCTTCGGCCATCTTGTCCGAGTCGCGGGCGGCGATGGCCTCCTTGATGAGCGCGTTGTCCGCATAGCGGCTGTTCTGCAGGAGCACCCTGCTCCTGAACCTGATGCAGTCCGCGTCGCCCTTGAATACGGTGAAGTCGGCCATGACGGTGACGACCTGGCCGCCCGCCTCCTCATGGGTGGCCCAGCTCGCCTTGCCGGCGACCTCCGGGCAGCTGGCGAAGCTCGATGCCCACTTGATGCCGAAGAGGTTGTGGTCCCTGCTGGCCAGCTGGCTCATGGTGTCGCCCTGGCCGCTCTC
>ERZ825137.5655-NODE-5655-length-11443-cov-10.297331_pt1 | contig 11443 bp, 12 predicted proteins | sample MGYA00519873_ERZ825137 | MGnify/ENA primary metagenome ERZ825137 (study PRJEB31778, sample SAMEA3449190) | human gut metagenome | biome: human gut; feature: human-associated habitat; material: faeces | place: United Kingdom | collected 2010/2012 ... | reverse complement strand
TCTCCGGCAGCTTGGCGATGTCGCCGCCCATGGAGAACACGCCGTCGGTGACGATGAGGGCGCCCGCCGTCTCCGGCACCTTTTGCAGGCATTTTTCCAGCTCCGCCATGTCGCTGTGGCGGTAGCGGAGCATCTTGCCGTAGGACAGCTGGCAGCCGGCATAGATGCTGGCGTGGTTCTCCCGGTCGCAGATCACATAGTCGTGCCGCCCCACCAGCGCGGAGATGATGCCCACGTTGGACTGGAAGCCGGTACCGAAGGTGACGATGCCGGGCTTGCGCAGGAATCTGCCCAGCTCCTCCTCCAGCTCCAGGTGCATCTGCAGCGTGCCGTTGAGAAACCGGGAGCCGGAGCAGCCGGTGCCGTATTGCTCCAGCGCCCTGATACCGGCCTCCACCACCTCCGGGTCGGTGGTCAGCCCCAGATAGTTGTTGGAGCCCAGCATGATGCGGCGCTTTCCCTCCATCATGACCTCCACATCCTGGCGGGACTGGAGGGCGTGGAAGTAGGGGTATACGCCCTTTTCCTTTAATTCGCCGGCCAGCGAAGGCTCATAGCATTTTGCGAAAATGTCCATACAAGACCTCTCTACATAATATATCGTATTAAATACCATTGTATTTTTCGGTTAAAAATATTATATAGACAGGCGGGCCGGTTGTCAACGGGCAGTTATCCGCGCTTTTCGCCGTCGATGGCGTCCAGCAGGCGCAGGACGCCGCGGGACAGCGCCGCGGCGCCGCAGAGGGTGCAGAGCATGGTGATAGCGGTCATATTTGGTTCCTCCTTGTGGTGTTTTCTCTATTCTCCCACAGGGAGTGTCCCGAAAAACGGACAGGAAAATGTTCCCGACGCAGACCGCCGCGGGCAAAAAAGAAGGCGGACGCGATGCGTCCGCCCCAAGTGAGGAGAAAAAACAGAACCCATAAGGGCAGAAACAGCGGGAAACCGCTGCGGGTAAGCCATTTACAAAAGCGCCGCCAGCAGCCACACAAGGCCGCAGGCCGCCGCGCCCCATACCGCCCACAGCCAGGCAGGAGGCCGCCAGCGCGTCCGTGCGCCGCCCTGCCCGCGGGCATAGCTGCGGGCGATGCGCACCGCCTGATCCACCAGCTGGCGGGAGCTGACGCCGCCGCCGTCCGTGGGCAGAATGAAGATCGCCTGTTCAAAGATCCGCGGGTCGGGAGATTCCACGACGATCACGCGGCGGGAAACGCCTTTTACCAAAACCGATGCCTCCTTACCAGCCGCCGGGCTTGTTGTTACAGGCATAGTATCGCCGCGGACGCGGCAGGTTATACGGCGTGGCAGGCAAAATTTTCTGCCGTTTTCTGCGCTCACACGGGCCGGGCGTCCTCCCGCCCGTCCATGGCCAGCACCGACACGGCGCAGTCGTCCGCGCCGCCGGTGCGCTGCCACGACTGGCGCAGCAGCTCCTGCGCCAGCGCACGGGGCGACGTGCCGTCCCAGCCGGCCAGCAGATCCTGTAACCACTGGTCGTCGTCCCCGGCCACGCCGTCGGACACCTGCACCAGCCATGTGCCCGGCGCCACCGGGTACGTCTGGGGCGACGGCTGGCCGTCGGCGCTTTCCAGTCCCGCCGGCAGGGAGCTGCCCTGACAGCGCACCACCGTGCCCCGGCGCTTCAGATAGGACGGCGCTGCGCCGTACTTATACAGCGTCAGCGTAGCCGCGCCCTTCTCCAGCCGCACCAGATCAATGGTGGTGAAGCCCGCTCCGCTCTGGCAGCGGAGCATGGCGGCGGCGTTCAGCGTTTGCAGCGCCGGCTCCGGCCGGATGCCCGCCTGCAAAAATTGCCGCAGCAGCCGCACAGTCATGGCGGCCTCCCGGTGGGCGGCCTCGCCGCTGCCCATGCCGTCCGACAGCGCCATATACACGCTGTCGCCCACGTCAAAGGCGTCGCACTGGTCGCCGCAGAGCTTTTCGCCGTTCTTGGGGCGCAGGGCGCTGGCCGTGCGGCAGGTGATGGCGCTGCGGCGGGGCGGCGCGGTCTTGGGTGCAGGGGTCAGCGCCTGTGCCACCTGCCGGTACTGCTCCCGCGCCAGACGATAAGCCGCGTCCAGCCGGGCGTGGTGCAGCCGCCGCTGCAAGTAATCCCGCAGCTGGCTGTCCAGCGCCTCCAGCAGCCGGGGAAAGCGGATGCACCGGCAGGCGAAATACAGTGGGAAATCCTCCGCCAGCGCCCGTCCCCGCTGCAAAAGCACCGGACAGGCGTCGTTGAAGGCGTTGTAGGTGTCGCTGTAATGGCTCTGCCAGCAGTCGGCGCGCAGCGGGCAGTCCCGGCACACCTGCTCCGCTGCCCGGTCGAACAGCACCGCCGGGTTTTCCGGCCGCAGCAGGGGCATTTCCGCCGCCAGACTGTCATACACCGCCTGAAACGCCGCCGCAGGCGCGGCAGCGCCCGCTCCCGCCGTCTCCGGCAGACGCGCCCCGGCGTGGGAGGCCAGCGTCAGCCGCACGGTGCCGTACAGCAGCGCCAGCGACGCGCCGCACAGCAGCCACTCCCGCCCGCTGCGGGCGATGAGATAGGGCAGCTGCGTCAGCGCGGCGGCGCAGACGGCGGCCGTAGGGCGGAACCGAGGGCGGCGGTAGAGCCGGGAGGAGCAGAAGGCGGTGTCGGCGCAGAAGATCAGCACCGCGGCGGCGGCATGGCGCAGCCCCGGCTGGAAATCCAGAAACGCCAGCGCGCCCACACCGGCGCATGCCGTCGCCGCCAGTCCCCGCCAGCCCACACCGGCCACAGCCACCGCCGCCAGCGCCCATGGCGCGTACTGTCCTCCGGTGGATACGGCGGTGAGAAGAAAAGCCGCCGCGCAGCAGACGGCGGCCTCCGCCGGGATACGCAGGGCGCACTGTCGCGCCGCCGCAAGCAGGTGTTTCATGGCTTGTCCCTCCTTTGTCCCCGTTATTGTAAACGGAGAAAGCCGCGGCTCCTGTCGGGAAATGGCAAAGGAGTTTGATTTCCGCACTCTTGTATTTTCCGCCGCCATTTGGTAAAATACTGTCGAAGGACAGGAGGGCACGCCTATGAAACGAATTTTTGCGGCGGCGGCAGCGCTGGCACTTGTATGCATCCTGACCGCCTGCGGTACGGGCTCCCCCGCCCCGGAGGGCGGCACCACCACGCCGATGGACGAGAATAAGGCGGCCGGTACGGTGACGATCCCCGTGCCGGAGGAAACGGGCGATACGCCCGATGATGCGCCGGGCGCACAGGCCGGCGGGACATACACCAACAAAACCGCCCGCATCACCTGTAAGCTGGACGACAGCTGGCTTTTCTACAACGATAGCCAGCTGCTGGAGCTGAACGGCGTGCTGACCGAGGCCGGTGGCGGGGACGTGGCGTCTCTGGCGGAGAGCGGCAAGGCCGTGTACGACATGTACGCCGCGTCCACCGATGGGCTGATGACCATGAATGTCACCTACCAGAATCTGGGGCTGTTGTCCGGCGCCAGCATGACGGCGCAGGAGTATGTGGAAAGGGCGGCGCAGACGCTGCCCGGCGATCTGACGGCCTGCGGCCTTACAGACGTGGAGGTGCAGATCACCGCCCAGGATCTGGCGGCGGAGCGGGACTGTCCCACGCTGCTGGTGACGGCGCAGCTGCAGGACATGCCCATGTACGAGCGGATGGTGTGCATCCAGTCCGGCGACTACATCTACTGCGTGACGCTGTGCAGCTTCACGGAGGACGTGACGGCGGATATGGCCGCCCTGTTCCACCGGGCGTGGTAAAAATGGCGCAAAAAAAGGAAGCCCCTGCGGGCTTCCTTTTTTTTGCGTCCGGGTATTTACTTGATGTCCACGACCTCGTAGCCGGCGTCGGTGACGGCCTTGCGCAGCGCCTCGTCGTCGGCCTTGCCGGTGACGACGGCGGTGCCGGATGCCAGATCCACGTCCGCCTGCACGCCCAGCGCCGTCAGCGCCTTCTCCACGTGGGAGACGCAGTGGGCGCACATCATGCCCTTGATGGTGATGGTTTTCTTATCCATATCGTCAGCCTCCTTGCTGTTTGTTTCGGTTCTATCATACACCTGCGGCGCCGCCTTTGCAACAGGGGCGGCTGCCTTTTTCCTGCGGCTCCTCCAGCCCCGCAGCCGCAGGGCGTTGCTGACCACGCACACGGAGCTGAGGCTCATGGCCGCCGCCGCGATCATGGGGTTCAGCGTGATACCGAATGCCGGGTACAGCGCGCCCGCCGCCACCGGGATGCCGATGGCGTTGTAGAAGAACGCCCAGAACAGGTTCTGCCGGATGTTTCGCAGGGTGGCGCGGGACAGCGCCGCCGCGTCCACGATATCCATCAGGCTGCTGCGCATGAGCACGATGTCCGCCGACTCGATGGCCACATCCGTGCCCGCGCCGATAGCCAGTCCCACGTCCGCCGTCACCAGCGCCGGGGCGTCGTTGATGCCGTCGCCCACCATGGCCACCTTTTTGCCCTCGGCCTGCAGCTCCTGCACGCAGCGCGCCTTGTCCTGGGGCAGCACTTGGGCGATGACGCGATCCACGCCCACCTGCCGGGCGATGGCCTCCGCCGTGCGGCGGTTGTCGCCGGTGAGCAGTACCACCTCGCAGCCCATATCCCGCAGGGCGGCGATGGCCTGTGCGCTGTCCTCCTTCACCACGTCCGCCACGGCGATCACGCCCAGCAGCGCGCCGTTACCGGCGATGAACAGCGGCGTTTTGCCGTCCTCCGCCAGCTTCGCGGCGGCAGAGCGCATCGTATCGCTGACAGCCACGCCGCTGTCGTCCATAAACCGCTCGTTGCCCGCCAGAAGTACCACGTTTTCCGCCTTGGCGGTAACGCCGCCTCCGGCCACGGCGGAGAACGCCGTCACCGGCTGAAGCGGCAGCGCCCGCTGCTGGGCTTCCTCCACAATGGCGGCAGCCAGCGGGTGCTCCGACGGCTTTTCCAGCGATGCGGCGGCGGCCAGCAGCGTGCTCTCGTCCATATTCTCCGCGCACAGCACGTCCGTTACGCGGGGCTTGCCCTCGGTGACGGTGCCGGTCTTGTCCAGCACCACCGTGTCGATGCGCCCCATCAGCTCCAGACTGGCGGCGGACTTCACCAGCACACCCTGCTCCGCCGCCTTGCCCGTGGCCACGGTGATGGCCACCGGCGTGGCCAGTCCCAGCGCGCAGGGGCAGGAGATCACCAGCACGGCGATGCCGACGCTCAGGCAGAACCGCACGCCCATGCCGCCCACCGTGGCCCACAGCACCGCCGCGATCACGGCGATGGAGATGACCACCGGTACGAACACGGCGCTGATCTTGTCGGCCAGACGGCTGATGGGCGCCTTGCCGCTGGCGGCCTGCTCCATCAGCTGGATGATCTGGGACAGGGTGGTGTCGCTGCCCACGCGATCGGCTGTCAGCTCCAGATAGCCGCCGGTGAGGATGGTGGCGGACACCGCCTTGTCGCCTACGTTTTTCTCCACGGGCATGCTCTCGCCGGTGAGGGCGGACTCGTCCGCCACGCCGCTGCCGGCGGTGACGGTGCCGTCCACGGGGATGCGTCCGCCCTGCCGGACGATGACCGTCTCGCCCTTGCGGATGTCCTCCGTGGGCACCGTGACCTCCTGCCCGTCCCGCCGCACCACGGCGGATTCGGGCGCCAGCGCCAGCAGCGCGGTGATAGCGCCGGTGGTCTTGCCCTTGGAGCGCTCCTCCAGATACTTGCCCACCGTCACCAGCGCCAGTATCATGCCCGCCGACTCGAAGTACAGGTCGGGCATGCCTGTGACCTTCCCCGCCGCCAGCAGTCCCATTTCAATAAGGCTGTACACCAGTCCCGCCGCCGCGCCCAGCGCCACCAGCGAGTCCATGTTGGGTGCGCCCTTGAAAAGCCGGGAGAAGCCCACGGTGAAGTAGCTGCGGTTGAGGATCAGGATGGGCACCGTCAGCGCCAGCAGCACAAAGGCCGCCAGCAGCGGCTGCGTGTGCATGAACATGGGCACCGGCAGACCCATCATGTGCCCCATGCTCAGGTAGAACAGCGGAACAAGGCAGATCACCGACCACAGAAGCCGCCTGCCCATGGACTTCACGGCGGCGTCCTGCTCTGCGTGGAGATCCCGCCGGGCGGCGCTCTCCGGAGCCGCGCCGTAGCCCGCGTTCTGCACTGCGGCGATGATGGCCTCCGGCGCGGCGCTGCCGTCATGGTCGCACACCAGCGAGCCCAGCATCAGATTCACCGACGCGCTGTGTACGCCGGGCACCGAGGCGGCGGTTCTCTCCACATGGGCGGCACAGGCGGCGCAGGTCATGCCGGTGATGACGAATTTATCTGTCATACTGTCATCTCCTATTTCATCAGCTTTTGCAGCGTGGTCACCAGCTCATCGATGACCTCGTCGTCCCCCTGCCGAATGCCGTCCGCCACACAGGTGCGGATATGTGAGGCCAGCAGTTCCTTGCTGAAGCTGTTCAGCGCCGCGCCCACGGCGGATACCTGTATCAGAATGTCGGGGCAATAGGCGTCGCTTTTCAGCATTTCCTGTAAGCCGCGTACCTGTCCCTCGATGCGGCACAGGCGATTCAGGAGCTTTTTCTGCTCCTCGGGTGTGCGGTGCTTTGTCTTTCTCTGACAGCAGCAGTCGGTTTTCATGGAGATATACCTCCTGGGGGTATTTGTTGGATGGTTGCATTGTATACCCCCTCTGGGTATTTGTCAACGTTTTTCTTTCGGCCGCACCAGCACCGCTGCCAGCAGCGAGAATACCACGGCGGCGGCGATGCCGCCGGAGGTAGCCGTCAGTCCGCCGGTGAGCACACCCAGCCAGCCCCGCTCCGCCACCGCCTCGGCCACGCCCTTTGCCAGCGCATAGCCGAAGCCGGTCAGGGGCACCGTGGCGCCCGCGCCGCCCCAGTCCGCCACATATTGGTACACGCCCACCGCCTGTAACAGCACGCCCGCCACCACATAGCCCGTCAGGATCCGCGCCGGGGTCAGCGCCGTCTTGTCCAGAATGATCTGCCCCACGGCGCACAGCAGCCCGCCGCAGAGAAAGGCATTTACATACTCCATCATGCGTCCTCCTTCGTCCGGGAAAATACCACCGCGTGGCATATACCGGGGATGCTCTCGCCCTGGAAGGAGCTGGTGGGGCTGAGCAGCGCCCCGGTGGGCGCAAACAGCAGCCGCCGCCATCGCCCCTGCCGCATCCCCTCCAGCAGATAGCCGTTCAGCACCGCCGCCGAGCAGCCGCAGCCGCTGCCGCCGGCGTGCATGTCCTGCTTTTTCCGGTCGTAGAGCAGCAGACCGCAGTCGGTATAGTTGTCCAATGCCGTACCCTCCCGGCGGAACAGCTCCGTGAGGATATCGCTGCCCACCGCGCCCAGATCGCCGGTGACGATCAGGTCATAGTCCTTGGGTGAGGTGCCGGTGTCCCGGAACACCGCCCGCAGGGTATCGAAGGCGGCGGGCGCCATGGCCGCGCCCATGTTGGTCATGTCTGTTACGCCCATGTCCACGATCTGCCCCCGGGTGGCGTGGGTGATATAGGGCCCCTCCGACTGGACACCCAGAATGCAGCATCCGGCGGCCGTGGCCGTCCACTGGGCGGTGGGGCTGCGCTGGCTGCCGTAGGGCAGGGGCGAGCGATACTGCCGCTCGGCGGTGCAGAAGTGGGAGGACGTCTGCGCCGCGGCGATGGCGGCGCTGCCTCCGGCGATGGCTGTGGCTGCCAGCGCCAGCGTCTCGCCCATGGTGGAGCATGCGCCGTACACCCCGTAGAAGGGGATGTGGAAATCCCGCAGGGCGAAGGTGGCGCCGATATTCTGGTTCAGCAGGTCGCCGGCGAACACGCAGTCCACGTCCTCCGCCGTCAGACCGCCCTTTTGCAGCGCCAGCCGCAGGGCGTCGGCCTGCATCTGCGCCTCGCCCTGCTCCCACGTTTTCCGCCCGCAGAAGGAATCCTCCGCCACCGCGTCAAAGTGGCCGCCCAGCGGCCCTGCGCCCTCCAGCCGACCCGCCACCGCCGCGCAGCTGATGACGCCCGGCGGCTGCAAAAACCGGCAGGTCTGGCGGCTCAAGTGTTTCATGTTCATATACCATGCACCTCGCATACAGCGTTTGCCGCGTAGTATGCGCGTTTTGCGGGAAAATATAAAAGAGCCGCCCGAGCGGCTCTTTTGCAATATTGGGAACACCGTGGGGCGGGACGTCGGGGACACCGTCCCCTACGGACGGTTCGCCGCGCCCATGCCGTAGGGCGGGACCCATGTGTCCCGCCGCAGGTCGCGCGGTGGTTCCGGCGGGGCAATGTGGGCATCGCCCCCTACGAAATCGCAAGGGTCTGTGCAAAAGGGGACGTCGGGGACGCCGTCCCCCTGCGAGAGGGACGTTTTTCAGAACACCAGCTGCACCAGCGCCATGTAGCAGGCGGTGCCCGCCAGGATGGACAGCAGCGTGTTCCGCCGCCACAGGTGCAGCCCGGCTGTCACCGCCACGGCGATGGCCTCCGGAATGCCGTGGCTGCCGCCCAGAAGGTCGGTGCTGCGCAGGCTGTATACCACCAGCAGACCCATCATGGCCGGCGGCAGCAGCTTGCCCAGATCCTCCACCACGCGGGGCAGCTTCCTCTCCCCGGAGAACAGCAGAAACGGCGTCCAGCGGGTGATCTGGGTGGCCAGCGCCACCATGAGGATGATAACAAGGGACTGTGTCGTGTCTAAGCGCATAGCTTCCTCCTTCCCGCCAGCAGGACGATCAGCGTCAGCACCATGGCCGGGATGACCATATTGTCCGCGCCGAACACAGCCAGCCCCACCACGGAGCACACAAGGCCGATGACGCCGGGCGCACGGTTCTCCCGCTTGATGACCTGCTCGATAAACAGCACCACGAACAGCGCCGTCAGCGCGAAGTCGATGCCGGTGATGTCGAAGGTGATAAGGCTGCCCGCCAGTCCGCCCAGCATGGAGAACAGCACCCAGTACGCCCATGTGAGAAGGCTCATGGCGAAGTAGAACTGGGTGGGATCCACCTCCTCCGGCGGCTCCACCGAGGAGGACAGGGAGAAATTCTCATCGCTGAGGGTGTAGATCATGAAATACCGCAGCCTGCCCAGTCCCCGGTACTTAGGCAGCAGCGCCAGCGAGAAAAACAGGTGCCGTGCGTTGACCATCAGGCTGAGGATAAAGGCCTGCAGGGGATCGAAGGCCGTGGTCAGCAGCGTGATGGCCACATACTGCATGCTGCCGCAGAAGGCGAAGGCGCTGACGAAGCCCGACCACAGAAAGCCGTAGCCCTTGGAGGCCATCAGCACGCCGTAGGCCAGCCCCACCGCCAGATACCCGGTCATAATGGGAATGGTGTGGGGGAATGCCGCCTTTACCGCCGCGGCGAAGCTCTTTTTCTGCATCGTATCACATCCTGCCGTAGATAGAATGCCTGCATTATATCGGAAAACTCTTTTTCCCGCAATACTGGAAATGTGACAGGAAACGGTATATAATGTAGGGACTTATTGTGGCAAAGGAGCATACACCATGGAGGAAATGCGTAGCTTTGGATATATCTGCCCCGCCTGCGGCAAGGCGGTGCTGCACAGCCGCAGCGTGTTCGCCCTGAACGCGGCGGCGGCACGGATGGAGTGCGAGTGCGGCAAGGAGGCGCTGACGGCGGAGACGGACGGCCTGCGCTTCCGGCTTCAGGTGCCCTGCGGCGTGTGCGGCGGGCACCATCAGGCGGAGTGCGCCGCGGACGCGGTGCTCCGGGGCCGGGGCATCGGCCTTGCCTGCCCGGAAAAGCACGAGCTGTGCTGCTACATCGGCGAGGACGCCGAGGTGCGCCGCGCCATGGAGGGGCTGGCTCTGCGGGTGGCCAAGGAGAAGGCATCCCCCGACGAGGCGTTCACCGACAACGTCATCATGTACGAGGTGCTGTCCGAGCTGAAGGACATCGCCGGGCGCGGCGGCATCTCCTGCGCCTGCGGCAGCCACCGGTACACCATGCAGGTGCGCCGGGGCGCGGTGGACATCACCTGCGCCGACTGCGGCGGGCGGCTGCGTATCCCCGCTGCCACCGACAGCGATCTGGACGACCTGTGCTGCCGCATGACGCTGACCATTCCGGGGAAGTAACGGCTCTGCCGAAAGGAGACAACGACCATGATACAGCTTCTGAGCCGCTGGCTCATTCACGACCGGGACAACGTATCGTCCCCCGCCGTCCGCCGGGCGTACGGCACCCTGTGCGGCGCGGTGGGTATCGCGCTGAACATCCTGCTGTTCGCCGGGAAGTTCTTCGCCGGGCAGCTGTCCGGCTCCATCGCCGTCACCGCCGATGCCTTCAACAACCTGTCCGATGCCGGCTCCTCGGCGGTGACGCTGCTGGGCTTCCGTCTGGCGGGCAAAAAGCCCGACACCGACCACCCCTTCGGTCACGGGCGCATCGAGTACATATCCGGCCTGATCGTGGCGGGACTGATCCTGCTGATGGGCGTGGAGCTGGCCAAATCCTCCCTTGACAAGATCCTGCATCCGGAGGAGGTCACGTTCTCCCTGCTGGCGCTGGGGATCATGGCGGCTTCTGTGTGCGTGAAGCTGTACATGTGGCTGTACAACCGGCAGGTGGGACGCCGCATCCACTCCGCCGCCATGGAAGCCACCGCCATGGACAGCCTGTCCGACACGGCCAGCACCTTCGCCGTGCTGGTGGCTATGCTCATCGGCAAGTGGACGGGGCTGGCGGTGGACGGCTATGTGGGTCTTGTGGTGGCGCTGTTCATCCTGTTCTCCGCGTACAAGGCTGCCCGCGAGACGCTGTCCCCCCTGCTGGGACAGGCGCCCGACCCGGAGCTGGTGCGGGAGATACGGGACATCGTCCTGTCGGACGACACCGTGGTGGGCGTCCACGATCTGGTGGTGCACGACTACGGCCCCGGCCGGCTGATGATCACCCTCCATGCGGAGGTGCCCGCCCACGGGGACATCATGGCCATGCACGATGTGATCGACAACATCGAAAAGGAGCTGATGGAGAAGCTCCACTGTCACGCGGTCATCCACATGGATCCCGTGGACACGGACGACGCGTCCATCGCCCGCCTGCGGGAGCAGGTGGCGGAGCTGGTGAAGCAGGTGGAGCCGTCCCTGACCATCCACGACTTTCGGGTGGTGCGGGGCACCACCCATGATAACCTGATCTTCGACGCGGTGCTGCCCTTCTCCAGCACCATGACCCCGGCGCAGGCGGCGCAGGCCATCCGCGACCGGGTGCGCGCCATGGACGGGAACTACTACGCCGTGGTCACGGTGGAGCACAGCTATACCGACTAAAGCTAAAAAAGTATCCGTGCGCCTGCGGCGCACGGATGAGAGTCCTTATTCCCACGTCTGCCATATTTCCGGGTGATAGCCCACGGTGGCCTGCTTCCCGTTGCGGACAATGGGTGCGGCGAACAGCTCC
>ERZ825137.5649-NODE-5649-length-11452-cov-4.333684_pt1 | contig 11452 bp, 9 predicted proteins | sample MGYA00519873_ERZ825137 | MGnify/ENA primary metagenome ERZ825137 (study PRJEB31778, sample SAMEA3449190) | human gut metagenome | biome: human gut; feature: human-associated habitat; material: faeces | place: United Kingdom | collected 2010/2012 ... | reverse complement strand
CCGACCGGATGGGCCTTGCCCAGCTGTACCAGATCCGGGGCCGGGTGGGCCGCTCGGGCCGCAAGGCCTACGCCTACTTCACCTTCCGGCGGGACAAGGTGCTCACCGACCTGGCCGCCAAGCGGCTTTCCGCCATCCGGGAGTTCACCAGCTTCGGCTCGGGCTTCCGCATCGCCATGCGGGATCTGCAGATCCGCGGCGCGGGCAACCTGCTGGGCCAAAGCCAGCACGGCCACATGGAGGCCGTGGGCTACGACCTGTACGTCAAGCTGCTGAATCAGGCCGTGGCCGCCGCCAAGGGCGAGGAGATCGCCCCGGATAAGAGCGACTGCCTCATCGACATCTCGGTGGACGCCTACATTCCCGAGGGGTTCATCCCGGATGCGGCGGGCCGCATCGAGGCCTACAAGCGCATTGCCGCCATCCAGACGCCCGAGGACGCGGGCGACGTGCTGGATGAGCTGATCGACCGGTACGGCGACGTGCCCGACTGCGTGGCCGGCCTGGTGGATGTAAGCCTGGTGCGCGTCACCGCCGCCCGGGCCAAAGTGTACGAGATCGACCAGAAGGGCGACACCCTGCTGCTGTATTCGGACGATCTGAACCCCCTCAAGCTGCAAAGCGTGTTTGAAAAACTGGGCAAGCGCATCAACCTGAGCGCCACCGCCAAGCCCTGCCTGACGGTGCGGGTGCGCCCCGACGAAAAGCCGCTGGACGTGCTGCGCATGACGCTGGAAGAGCTGGACCCCGGCAAGGCCGGGGTCTGAGCCGCGCCGGGTTTTCCACAAGTTGTGGTAAAAAATGTGGAAAACCCGGCGGCGTTTTCACAAATCCGCCTTATTCCTCTGCTATTCTGTGGGCAGTGATTTCCCATCATCTGCTATAAGGAGAAAATACCCATGAAAAAACGCATCGCCGCCCTGGCGGCCTGCCTGGCGCTGGCCCTTACCGCCTGCGGCCAGCAAAAAGAAGCCCCCGCCACCGTGGGCACCATCGGCTCCGTGGACATTCCCGGCGGGGTGTACCAGCTGGCCCAGTTCAGCGCCTACGCCGAGGCCGACAGCCTCACCAGCGAGGACAACGTGCTCAAGGCCAAGCTGAATATGGACGGCGAGACCGTCACCGGCAAGGCCTACATTGCCGCCAAAACGCTGGAGGCGCTGGAGCGCTACGCCGCCGTGACCACCCGCTTTGACGAGCTGGGCGGCGCCCTCACCGAGGACGAGCTGACCCAGGCCCAGACCCAGACCGACAACACCTGGGCCAGTTACAGCGACCTGTACGAGAAGAACGGCATCGACCAGGAAAGCCTGCTGACCTACACCCAGGCCAGCTACAAGGCCAGCGACCTGCTGGAGATGCTGTACGGCGAAACCGGCGCCGAGCCGGTGAGCGACGAACAGCTCACTGCCTTTCTGGCCCAGAACAGCGCCGAGGGCCGGGGCGCGCTGCTGCCCATGGCCGACACCGCCAATGGTTCCTTCCCCGGCAGCGACGACATCGCCCAGATCAAGGCCGCGGCCGAACAGCTGAAAACCGATGTGGAAAACGGCGACACGCTGGAGGCTGCCGCCGCCAAGGCCCTGCCGGGGGTGCTGTCGCTGCTGGGCACCACCTACACCGACGGAATGCTGGGCCAGTACGTGGGCAGCTACACCTTTCTGGCTTCGGATCTGGACTATTACGGCGACACAGTGAAGAGCGCCATTCTGGGTGCTCAGCCCGGCCAGGTGACGGCGGTGGAGATGGGCCTGAGCATGATGGTGTTCCAGGCCGGTGAAAAGCCCACCGCCCAGGGCCTGACCGCCAACGACCGCCGGGCCGCCCTGGCCGAGATGAAGGGGGACGAGCTGGATGAGCAGCTGGCCCAGCTGCATCGGGAGCTGATCGAGATGGGCGCGCTGTGCGAGCGCGTGATCGCGCTGGCCGCCAAGGCCCTGACCACAGGGGATAAGGCGCTGGCCCAGCAGGTGCCGCCGCTGGATCGGGAGATCGACCGGAAGGAGCGAGACATCGAGAACCTGTGTCTGCGGCTGCTGCTGCATCAGCAGCCGGTGGCCGGCGACCTGCGCCGCATCTCCGCGGCCCTGAAGATGATCACGGACATGGAGCGCATCGGCGATCAGGCCGACGACATCGCCGAGATCGTGCTGTATCTGGCGGACGTACCGGCGGAGAGCCACGTGCTGCTGCAGAAGATGGCGGAGGCCGCCATCGGCATGGTCAGCGACAGCGTGGACGCCTACGTGCGGCAGGATGTGGAGCTGGCGGAGCAGGTCATCGCCCACGACGACACGGTGGACGACTACTTCGAACAGGTCAAGCAGGCGCTGATCCACCGCATTGCCAACGATCCGGCGGAGGGCGGCACGGCCCTGGATCTGCTGATGATCGCCAAGTATCTGGAGCGCATCGGCGACCATGCCACAAATATCGCCGAGTGGGTGGAGTTCTCCGTCACCGGCGTACACAAGGAGGGATGACCCATGATCTGGTGCGTGGAGGACGACGCCAGTATTCGGGATATCGAAGTATACGCACTGAACTCCACGGGCTTTTCCGCGGAGGGCTTTGCCGATGGCGCGGCCTTCTGGGCGGCGCTGGAGAAGGACCGGCCGGAGCTGGTGGTGCTGGACGTGATGCTGCCGGAGATCGACGGCATCCAGCTGCTGCGCCGCATGAAGGCCGACCCCGCCCTGCGGGATATCCCCGTCATCATGGCCACGGCCAAGGGCGCGGAGTATGACAAAATACTGGGGCTGGATCTGGGAGCGGACGACTATCTGACCAAGCCCTTCGGCGTCATGGAACTGGTGTCCCGTGTCAAGGCGGTGCTGCGCCGGTGCAGGCCGGTACAGCAGCAGGTACTGCGCTGCGGCGGCCTTGCCGTGGATACTCAGGAGCACACCGTCACCGCTGACGGCGTGCGGGTGGAGCTGACGTACAAGGAGTTCCAGCTGCTGCGGCTGTTCCTGTCCCACATGGGTACGGCCTTTACCCGCGACCAGCTGATGGAGCAGGTGTGGGGCATGGACTTCTGCGGCGAGAGCCGCACCATCGACATGCACATCCGCACCCTGCGGCAGAAGCTGGGGGCCTATGGCGAGCATATTGAAACGGTGCGCAGCGTGGGCTACCGATGGAGGGCGCAGCTGTGAACAATACCATGACAAGACGTATTTTCCGGTCCACGCTGCTGGTGGGCGTGGTGGTGCTGCTGGCGGCGCTGGCACTGGTGATGGGCGTGCTGTACAGCTACTTTGGCCGCGTACAGGAGTCCCAGCTGCGGGACGAGCTGAGCCTGGCGGCAGTGGGCGTGACCCAGAGCGGTGAGGACTACCTCCGCCAGCTGAAGTCCGACCAGTACCGTATTACCTGGGTGGCGGCGGACGGCAGCGTGCTGTACGACACCCAGGCGGATGCCTCCGCCATGGAGAACCACGCCCAGCGTCAGGAGGTGCGGCAGGCCCTGGCCTACGGCGAGGGAGAGAGCAGCCGGTACAGCAGTACCCTGCTGCAAAAGACGGTATACTACGCCAAGCTGCTGCCGGATGGCACGGTGCTGCGCCTGTCCTCCGTCCGCGTGACGGCGGGTGTGCTGATGCTGAATATGCTGCAGCCGCTGCTGCTGCTGGTCATCGCGGTACTGATCCTGTCCGGCGTGCTGGCCGGACGGCTGGCCAAGCGAATCACCGAGCCTCTGAACCGCCTGGATTTGGAGAACCCTCTGGAGAACGATACCTATGAGGAGCTGGCGCCCCTGCTGCGGCGGATGGAGCACCAGCGCCGCCAGATCGACCGGCAGATGGACGAACTGAAGCAGCGGGCCGAGGAATTCCAGCAGATCACCGGCAGCATGAACGAGGGCCTGGTGCTGCTGGACGAGAACGGCGCCATCCTCAGCATCAACCCGGCGGCCCAGCGCCTGCTGGGCACCGACAACGCCTGTGTGGGTCAGGATATCCTGACGGTGGACCGCGATGTATCCCTCAGCGACGGTCTGCGCACTGCGGCGCAGGAGGGCCACAGTGAGTTCCGCGGCCGGCGCGGCGGCAGAGAGTATCAATTCGACATCAGCCGCATCCAGACGGAGGGCCGTACAGCGGGCACGGTGCTGCTGGTGTTCGACGTGACGGAGCGCGCCTTTGCCGAGCAGAACCGGCGGGAGTTCACCGCCAACGTTTCCCACGAGCTGAAAACGCCCTTGCAGGGTATCATCGGCAGCGCGGAGCTGCTGGAAAACGGCATGGTGAAGCAGGAGGACGTGCCCCGCTTTGTGGGACATATCCGCTCCGAGGCCCAACGTCTGGTGACGCTGATCGGCGACATCATCCGCCTGTCCCAGCTGGACGAGGGCGAGCCCATGCCAACGGAGACCGTGGACCTGCTGGAGGTGACGCGGGAGGCTGCGGAGAATCTCCAGACTGCGGCGGCGGCCCGTGACGTGACCGTCACGGTGGAGGGTCAGCCGGCGGAGCTGGAGGGCGTGCGCCGCCTGCTGTACGAGATCGTGTATAACCTGTGCGACAATGCCATTAAGTACAACGTTACCGGCGGCCGCGTGGACTTGTCGGTATCGTGTACCGGCGGTACCGCCGCCGTCATGGTGCGGGATACGGGCATCGGCATCCCCGCCGACCAGCAGGATCGTGTGTTCGAGCGGTTCTACCGCGTGGACAAGAGCCATTCCAAGGCATCCGGCGGCACGGGCCTGGGGCTGTCCATCGTGAAGCACGCCGTCCAGTATCACCACGGCGTCATCGAACTGAAAAGCGAGCTGGGAAAGGGCACGGAGATCCGCGTCACGTTCCCCGTCAAGGCATAACGCGGCGGTGCGCTTCCGTTTTCAGGGAGCGCACCGCTTTTCCTGCCCGCTGTGTTGACAGGGCGGGGGGCAGCCCGTATAATAAACTCGTATGCGACCACCCATTGGACCGTCCGCGCCCGTTGGCGGCGCGGCACAGAGGAGAGTATTATGCTGAAGATCCAGCACCTGACCAAAACTTACGGCGATAAGAAAGCCGTAGATGATCTGAGCCTGCACATTCAGGCGGGGGAGATCTACGGCTTCATCGGCCACAACGGCGCCGGTAAGACCACCACGCTGAAGGCGGCGGTGGGCATCCTGCCCTTCGATGAGGGGGCCATTACCATCAACGGCCGCTCCATCCAGACTGAGCCGCTGGCCTGCAAGCGGGAACTGGCGTATATCCCCGACAATCCCGACCTCTACGAGTTCATGAGCGGCATCAGATACCTGAACTTTATCGCCGACATCTTCGGCGTCAGCGCGGCGGACCGGCAGGCCCGCATCCGCGACTACGCGGCGCGGTTCGAGCTGACAGACGACATGGCCCAGCCCATTGCTGCCTATTCCCACGGCATGAAGCAGAAGCTGGCTATTATCGCCGCCTGGCTGCACCGGCCCAGACTCGTTATTATGGATGAGCCCTTCGTGGGTCTGGATCCCAAGGCGTCCCACCTGCTGAAGGGCATGATGCGGGAGCTGTGCGATCAGGGCGGGGCTATCTTCTTCTCCACCCACGTGCTGGAGGTGGCGGAGAAGCTGTGCGACAAGGTGGCCATCATCAAGGGCGGCCGCCTCATCCGCTCCGGCACCATGGAGGAGGTCAAGGGTGACGACTCTCTGGAGCAGGTGTTCCTGGAACTGGAGGACGAGACATGCTGAGCGTCCTTCTGAAAAAGCAGCTGACGGAGATCTTCCGCAACTATTTCTATAACCCCAAGACCAACAAGGCCCGTTCCAAGGCGGCAGTGGCCGCCTACATCGTGCTGTTCGCGGTGCTGATGGTGGTGATCCTGGGCGGCATGTTCACGGTCCTGTCTGCGGCTCTGTGTACGCCGCTGACCGCCGCGGGTCTGGACTGGCTGTACTTCGCGCTGATGGCCCTGCTGGCCACGCTGCTGGGCGCCTTCGGCAGCGTGTTCAACACCTACTCCGGGCTGTATCTGGCCAAGGACAACGACCTGCTGTTGAGCATGCCCATCCCCGTCAACACCCTGATGGCATCCCGCCTGCTGGGCGTGTACCTGATGGGCCTGATGTACAGCGGCGTGGTGATGCTGCCGGCGGTCATCGTCTACTGGGTGGCCACGCCTGCACCGACCGCCGCCGTGATCGGCGGCGTGCTGCTGGTATTCCTGCTGTCCGTGTTCGTATTGGCGCTGTCCTGTGCGCTGGGCTGGCTGGTGGCCAAGATCAGCCAGAAGCTGAAAAATAAGAGCTTCATCACTGTGGTACTGTCGCTGGTGTTCTTCGGCGCTTACTACTTCTTCTATTTCAAAGCCGAGGACCTGCTGCAGGAGCTGCTGCGCAGCGCCGCCGTCTACGGCGCACGGATCAAGGGTGCGGCCTATCCGCTGTACCTGCTGGGCAGGGTGGGAACCGGCGACATTACGGCCATGCTGACGGTCTCGGCGGTGATACTGGCACTGTTTGTGGCACTGTGGGTCCTGCTGCGCCGCAGCTTCATCCGGATCGCCACCGCCACCGGCCAGTCGGCCAAACGGGCCTATCGGGAGAGGGCGGCGGTGCGCCGCTCCGTGTCGTCGGCGCTGCTGAGCAAGGAGCTACGCCGCTTCACCGCCAGCCCCAACTACATGCTCAACTGCGGGATGGGCGTCCTGCTGATGCCGCTGGCGGGCTTCACCCTGCTGTGGAAGGGGGCCGACATCCGCGCCGCTTTGGGCGCGGCTCTGGGGGCCGAGGCGGGAGCGTACCTGTCGGTGATGCTGACGGCGGCGCTGTGTATGCTGGCAGCCATGAACGACATGGCGGCGCCCTCCGTGTCCCTGGAGGGAAAGAGCCTGTGGCTGCTCCAGTCTCTGCCGGTGACGCCGTGGCAGGTGCTGCGGGCCAAGCTGCGGTTCCAGCTGCTGCTGACGGCTATACCGATGCTGGTGTGCCTGGTATGCGCGGTCATCGCGCTGCCCATGGCGGCGGCGGAGACAGCACTGATGACGGTACTGACCCTGCTGTTCGTGGTGTTTTCAGCCCTGCTGGGACTGACGCTGGGCCTGAAGATGCCCCACCTCCACTGGACCAGCGAGCTGGCGCCCATCAAGCAGAGCGCCTGCGTGGCCATCACCCTTCTGGGCGGCTGGGGCTACGCGCTGGTGCTGCTGTTCGGCTTCCTGCTGGCGGGGCAGCGTCTGGGCGCGGCGGCGTACATGGGCATCTTTGCCGTGCTGACACTGCTGGCCTGTGTGTGGCTGTACCGCTGGCTGAAAAAGAAGGGCGTCGTGGTGTTCGCAGCCCTGTAAACGCAAAAAAAGACGCCTTTGCACGTGCAAAGGCGTCTTTCCGCATCTCTTACAGGTGGTCCCGCGCATGGCGGCAGATGGCCTCGAAGCTGGTCTGGCTGATGTCGTGCTCCATTTTGCAGGCATCGGCCTCCGCCGTCTCCCGATCCACGCCCAGCGCCATCAGGAAGCGAGTCAGCGTCTGGTGCCGGTCCAGCATGCTGGAGGCGATGGACATCCCCTGCTCCGTCAGGGTGATGAGCCCGTCCTTATCCATGGTGATGTACCCGTTTTCCCGCAGCCGCTTGGTGGCATACGTCACGCTGGGCTTCGTCACGCCCAGCTTCTCTGCGATGTCGATGGAGCGGACATACCCGTGCTCCTTCTGCATCATCAGCATGGCCTCCAGGTAATCCTCAGACGCCCTCAGTATCTGCATAAAATTCACCAACGTTCCGTTTCAGAGTACCTATACGCTAACACACTTTAACCAAATTTGCAAGGGGCGAAAAAAATTGATAACAGGGGCTTGACAAAAGCGGTTAGATGTACTAAACTATCTCCGCTGGTTAGATATCACTAACCTCCTGCATAAATGGCGGCAGTGACAGCCATTCTTTTTCAGACACAGGTTAGTGCAGACTAACCGTAGAAAACGGAGGGAATAACATGAAGAAGCGATTACTGAGCATCCTGCTTTGCCTTGTCATGATGGTCGGACTGCTGTCCGGCGCTGCATCCGCAGAGGGAACTACTCCGATTACCTCTTTGAAGTTCACTCTGAGCGGATACACTCTGGGAGCCAAGGCGCTGGAGCTCAAGTTAACAAAGGACCCGGGCGATGTAGGCATCGATATTGAGTCTGTGAAGGTGCTCAAGAGGATGAACTCCCTTGAGATCGTTGACCCGAACGAGATTTTTGTGCCCGAGATGACCTACAGTGTGGTCATCAAGCTGAAGGCGCGCGACGGCTTTGACATCACAACGCTTACAAAGGAAAATGTCAAGGCAACGGGCGCCGACATTGAGAAGACGGAGTTGTTCCAGATTGCCGGTCATCCGGAGAATGAACGGTATGTGACATTCCACTTTAAGCCCTTTGACTACCTCCCCGTGAAGGATGTCGCCGTGACCGTGGCTCCGCCCGTGCTCGGCGCGGAGATAAAGGCGGAGGCGCTCTCCTTCACTGCGACCGGAGCAGTGCTTCGCGAAACGACCCCCACAAGCTGGGCGATAATCAGACCCGAGGGCTCCTACAACGCCGGGAGCACCTTTGTGGCAGGAGAGGGCTACGAATACAGAGGATTTATCACTCCGCAGGAGCTTTATAAGATTTATCCGGACGACACGTTTACCATAAACGGTCTGGCCGCTGAGCTGACTGTTATCTCTGACGGAGAGATGGGCATGCTGAGCTATGAATTTGAGCCTCTGGAGGAGGCCAAGGCCTTGCAGCAGGAGCATGGCGGCTTCATCAAGACCATGTGGTGCGGCGACGAAGCCTGCGAGCTGAAGATGAAAGAGGTCGCCGGAATGTCCTCCCGGTGTATGCCCCTGAAGCAGGAGCATCTGGGCGACACCTGCGCCTGCTGCGGAAAGCCCGCCAAGCATATGATTTACTGGGGCGTCGCGTACTGAGAATCGTGAAGAAAATAGCAGACCTGCCTGCGGGCAGGCCTGTTTCAGGGGATACAAGTTTACATAATATGGAGGAATATGGAGAAAATTCTGATTATTGGCTGCTCCGGCAGCGGAAAATCCACCCTTGCCGTGGCTTTGGGGGAAAAGCTGGGATTGCCGGTGGTGCATCTTGACCAGCTGTGGTGGAAAGAGGGCTGGCGTAATGTGACCCGGGAGGAATTTGACTCCCGGCTGGCCATGGCGATGAACATGGACGGATGGATCATCGACGGAAATTACAGCCGCACCATGGAAATGCGGCTGGCGAAATGCGACACCGTTATTTATCTGGATTTTAACCGCTGGGCGTGCCTGCGGGGGATGTGCCAGCGGGTGTTCGGCAATTACGGGAAGGTGCGTCCCGACATGCCGCAGGGCTGCCCCGAGCGGTTTGATCCGTCCTTTGTGAAGTGGATCTGGGATTACAACAAAAACAACCGGGTGCAAAATTATATGTACCTCGCCAAGACGAAGCACGCCAAGGCGATCGTTCTGAAAAACCGGAAGGAGGTCAAGGCATTCCTCCGGAATCTGGAGGACACGATGCCCGATTGAAGCCCAATAAAAAAAGTACAGCCCCAACCGTCAGGTTGGGGCTGTAAAGATATTGAATTCTTACACGATGCCCTGTGCGGTCATGGCGTCGGCGACCTTCAGGAAGCCCGCAATGTTGGCACCGGCAACGTAGTTGCCCTCCATGCCGTATTCCTTGGCGGCGTTGTCCAGATTGTGGAAAATATTCACCATGATGGTCTTCAGCTTGGCATCCACTTCCTCGAACGTCCAGCTCAGGCGCTCGGAATTCTGGGTCATTTCCAGCGCGGAGGTGGCGACACCGCCCGCGTTGGAGGCCTTGCCGGGGCAGAACAGAATGCCGTGCTCCTGCAGGTAAGCGGTGGCGTCCAGAGAGGTGGGCATGTTGGCACCCTCGGCCACGGCGAAGCAGCCGTTTGCCACCAGCGTCTTGGCGTCGTCCAGCAGAAGCTCGTTCTGGGTGGCGCAGGGCAGCGCCACGTCGCACTTCACCGTCCACACGCCCTTGCCCTCGTGGTAGACGGAGTTGGGACGCGCCTTGGCGTACTCGGTCAGGCGGGCGCGGCGCACCTGCTTGACGTCGATCAGAGTGGCCACATCGATGCCGTCGGGATCGTAGATCCAGCCGGTGGAATCGGAACAGGTGACGGGCTTGGCGCCCAGCTGCCATGCCTTCTCAATGGCGTAGGTCGCCACGTTGCCCGCGCCGGAGACCACAACGGTCTTGCCCTCCAGGGACTTGCCGTTGCAGCGGAGCATTTCGTCCGTCAGGTACAGCAGACCGTAACCGGTGGCTTGGGTACGGGCAAGGCTGCCGCCGTAGGAAAGGCCCTTGCCGGTGAGCACGCCCTCGTACAGATTGCGGATGCGCTTGTACTGGCCGAACAGGTAGCCGATCTCCCGGCCGCCCACGCCGATGTCACCGGCGGGAACGTCGGTATCCGCGCCGATGTACTTGTACAGCTCCGTCATGAAGCTCTGGCAGAAAGCCATGACTTCCCGGTCGGACTTGCCCTTGGGGTCAAAGTCGGAACCGCCCTTGCCGCCGCCGATGGGCAGACCGGTGAGGCTGTTCTTGAACACCTGCTCAAAGCCCAGAAACTTGATGACGCTTAAGGTAACGCTGGGATGGAAGCGCAGACCGCCCTTGTAGGGTCCGATGGCGCTGTTGAACTGGACGCGATAGCCGTTGTTCACCTGAACCTGACCCTTGTCGTCCACCCAGGGAACCCGGAACAGGATGGCACGCTCGGGGGTGGTCAGGCGCTCCAGCAGAGCGTCACGGCGGTAAGCATCCTCGTTTTTCTCAATTACGGGGCGCAGAGATTCCAGAACTTCATAGACCGCCTGATTGAATTCGGGCTGGTCGGGATTTTGCTTTTTGACCCGGGCAAGGGTCTCGTCAACATAACTCATGAACAAATGTCCCTCCATGAAAGATTAGGAAGCTCTGGACAAATCGGCGAGAGCTGACAGCGAGAGATTTTTCACCAGATGAAGGTTTCAGAAGCGGAGGAATACTGTATGTATTTCCCGCTTTTGAAACCGCACAGCTGGGGAAAAAGATCCGCTGCTCAGCCGAAGACAATTTGTTCAGAGATTCCAAAGTATGCCCGAATTGTAACAGAACCGGGCGGAAAAAACAAGGGGTATCTGCAACTTTTTCGTCGCAGAACTGCATTTTCCACAAAACCGCCAATCCCCGAAGGCGGAAAGAAAGGGGATTTGGAATATTGGAAACCGTCATCTTGCCCGGGGGAGGATCTCCTCCCGGATGACCGAAACGAGGGCGTCCAGCTCCTCGGCGGTGGTGTCCCGGCACAGGGAAACCCGGAAGGAGCCGTCCATGATCTCCGGAGGCAGACCCATGGCTTCCAGCACATGGCTGCGATGTCCCTTGGCGCAGGCGGAACCGGCGGAAACGCAGATGCCATGATCCTGCAGAATGTTGATGGTGTTCTGGGTGGGGACGCCG
>ERZ825137.5645-NODE-5645-length-11462-cov-3.399404_pt1 | contig 11462 bp, 10 predicted proteins | sample MGYA00519873_ERZ825137 | MGnify/ENA primary metagenome ERZ825137 (study PRJEB31778, sample SAMEA3449190) | human gut metagenome | biome: human gut; feature: human-associated habitat; material: faeces | place: United Kingdom | collected 2010/2012 ... | reverse complement strand
TCAGGAGATCACCGACGGGCTGACGGCAGAGTTTGAAAGCATCATGGACTGCACTGATGAAGCGCCGCTGTTCTGGCTTGCGCTGGCGGATACGCAGTGGACGTTCGGAGTGCTCTTACCGAAGATCAAAGAGAACGCTCTGCGCTGGATAAATGAATTGAAGAGCCAAACAGCGGATACTCCGGATGGAGCGCGGCAAGGGAAAGCACTGGATGACTTACAGACAAAGCTGCTTTCGCCGCTGCCGCCGGTGAAAAAGCCGAAAAAAAAGAGAATTTACAAGTGTGAATGGAAAATCGGCGACGTCTTTGCTTATCAATTGGAAAGCGATCTTGCTAAAGAAAGAGGACTTCACGGACGGTATTTTTTGATTCAAAAAGTTGATGAATATACATGGTATCCCGGGCATATAGTGCCTATTATATACGTAAAAATAACCGGAGATAACAAGCTTCCGTCAACTGAGGAAGAATACAACGAAGCAGAATACGTACAGACATTTTTCCAAAAGTATGAGAGGCGTTTTTGGCCAATCGATATGAGCAGACCGCAAGAAGATATCGAAGAAAAATCCAAACTCAACTACGAAGTAGATGAATATGGCTTCTTGCCGGCATACAGAGCGATATTGCTTAATACTTCAAAAAGGGTCATTCCAAAGAAACTGATCTATGTGGGCAATTTTCCGAATGCGATCCGTCCACAAAAGGAGTTTATTCCGCATTCCAAAGATAGTCTCATAACTGTTTTCTGGAAACGCTTCGATGAAACTTTTGAATCGAAAATGATCAAGATGTATTGTGGGCATAATCTGAGGGAGCTCAGTATTTATGCGGACAAAAAGCATGACTGAATAAACGGCCTTATAAAAAAACTCCTGCTGATCAAACACAGCAGGAGGTAATTTGTATTCATTTCTGCATCGTAAATGCTTACTCCGCGTCTTCCCAGTTATGCCAGACGTTCTGGACATCGTCGTTATCCTCGAACATGTCGAGCATCTTCTGCATGTTCTTGATATCGTCCTCATTGGTGAGCTTGATGTAGCCGTTCTGCGGCAGCATCTCGACCTGCGCGGAGAGAAGCTTGTAGCCCTTCTCAGTCAGCGCGTCGGCAACAGATGCGACATCGTCCTCAGCGGTGTAGACGGTCATGACCTCGCCGTCGGCCTCAAAGTCGGCAGCGCCCGCATCGAGAGCGTCCATCATCACGGTGTCCTCATCGAGCTCTTCGTCCTCGTTATCGATGACGATAACACCCTTGCGGTCAAAGGACCAGGACACGCAGTTGGCAGCGCCCATGTTTCCGCCGTACTTATCAAAGTAGTGGCGAATTTCGCCCGCGGTGCGGTTGCGGTTGTCGGTCATTGACTCGACAATGACGGCAACGCCCTGAGGACCATAGCCCTCGTAGACGACCTTTTCATAGTTCTCGGTATTGCCCGCGCCGAGCGCCTTATCGATAGTGCGCTTGATATTATCGTTCGGCATATTTGCGGCCTTTGCCTTGGCAATGACAGCCGCGAGTCTGGAGTTGCTGCGCGGATCACCGCCGCCGCCCTCCTTGACAGCCACGATCATTTCTCTGGCTATCTTGGTGAAGGCCTGCGCGCGCTTGGCGTCAGCCGCTCCCTTGGTCTTTTGTATGTTGTGCCACTTGGAATGTCCTGACATATAAACAACTCCTCTTGTATCTTGTGAATAAACGCATAGCAGCATTAACGGCAAATATTTTATCACATCGCCCGCGCTATGACAAGTAGTTTTTTACACGCATTTCGGGATAAGCAGAAGTCCTGCGCTGCCGGCGTCCTCGGCTGGGTTCGCAGCGCTGATCTTTTCAACGCTCGAGTGGTACTCCTTCGCAAGCTCCCACATCGTCTCATCCCCGGCTCTGACGAGCGTGACCGCCGGGTACTGCGAAAGGTCGAAGCCGTCTATCGAGTCCACCCTTCTGACCTCGACGCTCCCGACTGAAACACAGCTCAGCTCCAATGCCATGTGCCCGTCGACATACTGCCCGTCGGGACGCAGATAGACGTCCGTCAGGCGCGCCGAGCCGATCCTCACGCTGGCGCTCCCCTCGCCCTCCATGCCGATGCTGCGCCGCACCGCCGCAAGCTGTCCCTGACTGCTGCGGTACACAACGTCGACATTCACCGCCGCGCTTATCTTCGTCTGCTCCTGAGAGATATGCGCCACCGACACAAACGCGCTGAGTACATCCGCGCAGTCCTCGACGATGCTTATCCTCTCGTCGGCAGCAAGCTTGAGCTTCTGCACCTCGGAGCCCGCATCGTAGCGGCAGGACTGCCTGCGGCACTCCGCCGGCATGAGGTTGCTGTAAGCGTCGGCAATATATGTCATGCGCTTTCTGCTGCGGCACACCAGCTGCATCACCGCGTGAAGCTCCGCGTCGAGCGCCTTGTCGCCGTTCACGGTGTCTATAATGTCAAAGTACGCGCCCGTCAGCTCTATTGACGTACAGCAACTGTCCATGCACTCCTCGCCGATATCGATTATCTGCGAAAACGGGGTGCAGAACTCCGTGCGCACGGGGTAGTTCACCTCATCGGAAAGATAGCAGACCGCAAGCTCCGCGCTTCCCTTTACTATCACCTTCGTGCCGATAAGCTGGCTGTCGCTCACAACGAACTCTGCCCTGCTCGACACGAGCCGTGACGGCTTCGGCTTGCCGCCGGGGAACGAAAACTGCTCGTTTACCGCAAAGGTCTTTTCACATACGGCGTCGGTGAACATGAGTTCGGCGCTCTCGTAGCGCGCATGCAGGCCGCGGCAGGCGTTCTCCGGCAGGCGCGACTCGATGCTTATACTCTCCTGCTTATAGCAGCTCAGCTCCCCGGATATCTCGAAGGTCACTGACACCTTGCGCGGGTTTATCACTCTCGCCTCTGTACTGAGTATCGAGAGCTTTATCTGCGCCGCAGCGTCCGACTCGATATCCGGTACCTCATACTCCACGGAAAAGCTCTTGCTGAGCCTGACGAAGGACATGCTCTCCTGGCTTTCTGTTATGTACAGCAGCGACGCTACCGCCTCGCCCGATATCAGTACGCCGCGGCTCGTGATGTCCTTGCTCTTGAGCATGACATAGCTCTGCACCGTCGCGATGCGGCCGATGTCGTCGTCCGTATCCGGTACGACGCTCTCCGCGCTCTCCTGCACCTTCTTTGTCTGGCGGCTTATTTCCCGGTACATACTCACGTTTTTATTCTCAAATTTGATTTCCATATTCTTCTGCTCCTTGCTGCACAGTTTGTACAGAATATGCCCGCCGCAGTGTCTTTATTACCTGCGGGTAAATCTGGCTATCAGATCGGAAATGAATTTCGGCAGCTTGAATATAAAAACTCTCATGTCTGCTCCTTTCCCCGGCATACTGTTATTTCAGCGGCAGCGTATATACCATACGCCAAGACCGATAAGGGCTGCGGCAAGAACGAACCACCAGAACTCCGTCGGCAGGACAAGGGACAGTATTATCACCACGCCCGCGGCTATCGCCGTGCAGCCCCATATACTGTGGTTACCTCTGCGCATAAAATGACCGCCCCCCGCGAAATGTATTCTCTGCATTCTACGCGGCGGACGGTCGTTTTATGTGTCAGTTATTCAGTTTTCCCAGGACTTGCGCTGCGCGACTATTTCATACAGCCGCTGATAGGAGCTATAACGGCTTGGGGCTATCTCCCCCGCCGCGACTGCCGCCGTCACGGCGCAGCCCGGTTCTTTCAAATGTGCGCAGTCATTGAAGCGGCACTTGCCTATGTACGGGGCGAAATCAATAAAGTCGTGCTGTAAGCCCTCCTTGCTGATTTCGCATATCATCTCCACGTCAAGCGAGGCAAATCCCGGAGTATCGGCTATGAATGTGCCCTCGCCGAGGTCGTAGAGCTCAACATGTCTTGTCGTGTGCTTTCCTCGGCCAAGGCGCTCGCTTACCTCGCCCGTCTCAATGTTTATCCCCGGAATGAGCGCGTTGAGTATGCTCGACTTGCCGACGCCGGAATTTCCGGTAAATGCGCAGACCTGCCCTTTCAGCGCCCGGCGCAGTTCATCTATGCCCTCGCCGGTCTCCGCGCTCGTGCGCAGAACTCTGAAGCCTGCTTTCGTAAACGCCGTGTACAGTGCATCGCCCGGGTCGATGTCCGTCTTGTTTATGCACAGCACGAACTCACAGTCAGCTTCGGCTGCGATAACTGAGATCCTGTCGGCGAGGAAGGGATCGGTCACGGGGTTCGTGTTTGCGGCGACGAATACAAGCGTGTCGACATTCGCGACGGCGGGACGGATGAACCAATTGCGCCGCTCGCGCACGGAGTCTATCCGCCCCTTGCCGTTTGCCTCAGGGCTGCACAGCACCCTGTCGCCGACAAGCGGTGACGTACCGTCAAGCCGGAAGCGCCCTCTCGCGCGGCACTCGAGCACACCAAGCTCTGTCTCCACATAATAAAAGCCGCTGAGCGCTTTTATGATTATTCCCTCAGTCATTGCTCACCTGTAATTATCCGGGCCGGAGGACACCTTGAGCTGTATCTTGGAGTGCTCCTCGACCTCGGTGAATGCGTTGACGCTCTGGCCGATGACCGTGCCCGCCTCAAGGTCGCTCGAAACTCTGTCGGAGCCGCCGTAGCTCAGGCCAAGGCTCTCAAGCTTCGATATCGCGGCGTCCTCGGTAAGCCCCACAAGGTTCGGCATTTCGACATGGCCTATCTCAGGCCCCGAGCTTACGGTCACATACACGGTCGAGCCGGCGCTGAGCTGGTCGTTCGCGACGGGACTCGTGCTTATCACGTAGTCCTTTGTGACGGAGTTTGATGTAGCATTCTCTATCTCGACCTGGAAGCCCGCCTGCTGAAGGCGGTTCTTCGCCTCGCGGTAGTCGATGTTCACAACGTCAGGAACCGCCGTGAAGACCGTCCCTGTGCTGACGGTGAGCTCCACGCGGATGCCCTCGGGCGTCACCATCATGCTCCTGCCGGGGCTCGGGTCCTGCCCGAGTATCGTACCGCTCTCGGTATTCGTGTCCACAACGTAGACCACATTGAAGCTGTACATTGCCGCAAGGTCAGCGTTTTCAACGACGGCCTGATAGTTGCTGCCGATGAAGTTCGGCAGGCTGATGCGCTCCGCCGGGGAGAATATCTCACCGAGCCAGAAGTCCCACAAAAACGCGAACAGCAGTATGCTCAGCACGATCGCGCCGAACACGCCAGTAAGGAAGCTCACGCTCTGCGCGCGGCGGTGCCGCACGGCGTAGCGCTCCTTGTCCATCTCGCTCACAGAGCGGATGGGCACGACCGCCGGGTTCTCAAAGTCCTCTTCCTGCTCCTCGTTCTCAGTCTCCTCGGCCTTGAGCTGTGCCTGAGTAAAGGCGTCAAGGTCGTCAAGCAGCTCATTTGCGGACTGATAGCGCTCGTTTATAGGCGCGCTCATCGCCTTGAGCGTGATGCACTCAAGCTCGGGCGGAATATCCGGGACCAGCTCATGCGGCGGCTTGGGGTCGGCGTTCATGTGCTTTACGGCGATCTCACCTATCGTGTCTCCCTCATAGGGCTTGTGCCCCGTGAGCATCTCATACATGACGACGCCCAGCGAATACACGTCGCTGCGTGCATCCGGGCATTCGCCGCGCGCCTGCTCGGGTGCGATGTAGTGTATCGAGCCTACGGCCTGGCCGTTATTTTCGTATATCTCGTTTTCAAGCGCGGCAATGCCGAAGTCCGCGACCTTGACCGTGCCGTCGCGCAGCATCATGACGTTCTGCGGCTTTATATCGCGGTGGATTATCCCGCGCTCATGTGCGTGGGCTATCGCCTTCGCGATCTGCTTTGTGAAATGCAGCACCTCGCGCCACGCAAGCGCGCCGCGCCTGTCCATATACTGCCGCAGCGTGATGCCCTCCACCAGCTCCATGACTATGTATTCCATAGCGTCGCTGTGGCTGACGTCGTACACCGCCACGATATTCGGATGAGACAGCATCGCAACGGCGTGTGCCTCGGCGCAGAAGCGGCTCCGGAACTCCTCGTCCGCCAGCATATCCTCGCGCATGATCTTCACCGCGACGTTGCGGTTGAGCCTATGGTCGAGCGCCTTATATACGATGGCCATGCCGCCCTCGCCGATGACCTGCAAAATTTCGTACCGGTCGTCAAGCAGCGTGCCTATATATTTGTCGTTGTTTTCCATATATTATACTCCACGATATTCCATGGGAAACTTCATCTCATCACCGCGACGACGGTTACATTGTCCCTCGCGCCGCGGATAAGCGCCTTGCTCATCAGCGCCCGGCAGATAAGCTCCGGATCCTGATATTCCTTTGCGTATTCGAGCATCTCAAGATCGGTCACCATATTGGAAAGGCCGTCCGAGCACAGCAGCAGGATATCCCCCGGCTGGAGCGTGAACTCAAAATAGTCAGGCCTGACCTCAGCCTCCGAGCCGAGTGCCCGCGTGATGACGTTCTTCTGCGGGTGGAGCCTTGCCTGCTCCTTTGTTATCGCACCCGCCTCCACAAGCTCCTCGACCAGCGAGTGATCCCGCGTGATCTGGTATATGCTGTTTGCACGCTTGGAGATGTGATAGGCGCGGCTGTCGCCGACATTGATAATATACCCATTCCCGCCGGACTTAATCACCCCGCCGACAAGGGTCGTGCCCATGCCGCTGTAAGCCTTGTCAAACAGCGAATATTCATATGCAACGCCGTTTGCCTCGGCGCAGGCATTGGTCAGGGCTTCCTTGTAATTGACGTTTTTGATCGTCCTGGACGTGAGACGATTGTATATATACGAGACGAAAGCCTTGTTCGCGACCGCGCTTGCGATCTCCCCCGCGTTCTCTCCGCCCATGCCGTCGCACAGCGCGGCAATAAGGCAGCTGCGCACGGGGCAGCTCTCAATGATAAAGCAGTCCTGATTGTCTTTTCTGACTTTTCCCTTGTCGGTAAGGCCAAAGCTTTTCATATCGTCCTCATTTTCTCCCGGTGTCCCCGCCGGGGATCACTGCTTTTTCTGCATCTTCCTGCGTAGCTGACCGCAGGAGGCGTCCACATCCCCGCCGAGCTTGCGCCTGACGGTGACATTCACGCCGTTGTCTTCAAGTATCTTTATAAACGCCTTCATGTGCTCCGGCGTCGAAGGCTGGAACTGGCGCTCCTCAACATGGTTGAGCGGGATAAGGTTCACGTGCGCGGCGACGGCTCTAGCATGCTTTGCAAGGAGCCGCGCGTGGTGCTCCGTGTCGTTCACGCCGTCTATCATCGCGTATTCAAATGATATCCGCCGACCGGTCTTTTCATAATATCTGCGGCATGCGGCGATAAGCGCGTCGACACCGCGGCCGCGGTTTGCCGGCATGATCTTTGAGCGCGTCTCATCGTCCGGTGCGTGCAGTGACACCGAAAGCGTAAGCTGCATATCGCGCTCGGCGAGATCGTCAAAGCGCTCTATGAGCCCGCAGGTGGAAAGCGAAATGTGGCGCATGCCTATGTTTGCGCCGTCCGGTCTGTTCACAAGCTCCAGGAAGCGCATGACATTGTCGAAATTATCAAGCGGCTCGCCTATGCCCATGAGCACGATGTTTGATATCGTCTTCCCGGAATCAAGCTGCGAAAACAAGACCTCGTCCAATATCTCGGACGGTTCGAGGTTTCGCACAAGTCCGCCTATCGTCGAGGCGCAGAACGCGCAGCCCTGACGGCAGCCGACCTGTGACGAGACACACACAGTGTTGCCGTGCTTATAGCTCATCACAACTGTTTCGACGGCGTTTCCGTCCTTAAGTTCCCATAAATACTTAATTGTTCCATCGATGGCCGAGACCTGCTTGCCTATGACCTTCGGCTCATACAGCTCATACTCGTCCTTGAGCTTTTCGCGCAGCGGCTTTGAGAGATTCGTCATCTTATCAAAGTCGCGCACTCCGCGGCCGAGCCACTGGAACACCTGCTTTGCCCTGAACTTCTGCTCGCCAAGAAGCGCAAAGTCCTGCTCAAGCTCCTCCGGCAGCATTGAAACTATATCTTTTTTCATAATATCACTGCCGCCTTCTCAGCTTCGCGGCAAAGAATCCGTCAGTACCGTCGACGTTCGGCCAGAAAGTGTACATTCCCTCCGGTGCGCTGACGCCGCAGACCTCGAACGGCTCCGCCGTATATTCCCCGTTTCTTTCAAGAAACGCTTTTACCGTATTTTCGTTTTCCTCCGCCGTCACGGTGCAGGTCGAGTACAGCAGCACGCCGCCCGGACACACGTATTTTGAGACGTTGTCCAGTATCTCGCCCTGTATCTTCGGAAGCTCCGCGATGCTCTCGGGAGTCTTGGAGCGTATCTCCGGCTTCTTTGCGATAACGCCAAAGCCCGAGCACGGCACATCCGCAATGACGGTGTCGAAGCTCTCCGCAAGCTCTGCCTTAAACTCCCTCGCGTCCATCGCGGCTGTCTCTATAATGTCTATCCCGAGCCGCTGTGCGCCGTCTCTCACAAGGCGCAGCTTCTTCTCGTGAATGTCGCAGGCGAGTATGCTGCCGCGGTTTTCCATAGCTATCGCCGCGGCAAAAGACTTTCCACCGGGGCAGGAGCAGGCGTCGAGCACGCGCATTCCCGCTTTTGGTGCGGCGATCTCCACCGCCATCCGCGCGGCGCGGTCCTGCACGTAAAATAAGCCCTCGTCAAAGCCCGGCAGCTCCGTCGCCGAGCCGCCCGGGAGCGTGATGCAGCCCTCCGGAGCGTCGCAGCGCTCATACTCAAGCTCCGCCCTCGCAAGCGCCCGCACATAGTCCGCCGCGCTGACCTTCAGCGTGTTCACCTGAATGCTCAGCGGTGCGGGGCTGTTGCAGCAGCGCAGGAACTCTTCCGCAAAATCATAGCCCTTGCGGTCTATAATGTACTGCACCAACCATGCGGGATGGCTGTATTTTATCGAGAGATAGCCCGCCGTGCCCTCGCCGGGTATCGGCGGCAGCGAGTTTATATTGTCCGCGATCCTGCGCAGCACAGCGTTCACAAGCCCCGCTGCTCTCGCGCAGCCCTGACTTTTGCACAGGGCGACCGCCTCGCTGACTGCGGCTCTGGCCGGTATTCTGTCCAGAAACAGCAGCTGATATACTCCCATACGCAGTATATCGCGCACCTTCGGCTCAAGCTTCGCGCCGCAGTAGCAGCCGATATAATAGTCGCAGAGGCTGCTGTTCTGGATAACGCCCAGACACAGCCGTGACGCCAGCGCCGCATCCCGGCGGCTGAGTTCATATTTTTTTATTCCGGCGTCAATAGACGCGCCCGACCACGCGCCGTCACGGCGGCAGCGCATAAGCGTCTCCAGCGCGGCTTCCCTTGCCCCTGTCTGCATATTCCTTACTCTACCTTGATCTGATGTCCTCTGAGATAATCCTCAGCGCCCATGCGCTTCTTTCCGGGAGCCTGAAGCTCGGTTATAAGCAGCGTCTCCCCATCGGCGCAGGCGATCTCAAGCCCGCCCTTGTCCGTGCTGACCACAGCTCCGGGCACCTTTTCGGTTTTCCCGTCAGTATACTTTGCGGCAAAAACGCGCACGGTCTTGCCCTCAAGTTCCATTGTGGCCACCGGCCAAGGCTGGAGCCCGTATATATGCTTGAGCACCTCACGCGGCGTTTTGTTCCATTCTATCGGGCAGATGCTCTTATCCAGCATCGTGACGTAGCTCGCCTTGCTGTGATCCTGCGGTGCGCGCGGCGCAGTACCGGCATCGATATCTCGCAGGGTCTTGACAAGCAGCTCCGCGCCCATGTCCTTGAGTCTGTCGAACAGCTCCCCGGAGGTCTCGTATTCGCCTATCTCCGTCTCTGCGGTATAGATAATGTCCCCGGTGTCCATCTCGCTTGCGAGATACATCGTCGTCACGCCGGTTATCTTATCCCCGTTGAGCACCGCCCACTGTATAGGGGCCGCTCCCCTGTACTTCGGCAGGAGCGAACCGTGGACGTTTATCGCGCCGTATTTCGGCACGGCAAGAATATCGTCCGGCAGGATGCGCCCGTAGGCGACGACGACGAGGATATCCGGCTCCAGCGCCTTTATCTGCGCAAGCGCCGTACCGTCGCGCATCTTCACCGGCTGGAACACCGGCAGACCGTTTTCCAGCGCAAGCTCCTTTACCGGCGACGCGCACAGCTCCATACCGCGGCCCTTCGGCTTGTCTGGTTGGGTGAACACGCCGACGACGTCGAACTTTTCATCTATCAGTTTTTTCAGTGAGGCCGACGCGAAATCCGGCGTCCCCATAAAAACAATGCGCATATCCTCAGTATTCTCCGTTGCTCATTTCTTCCTCTGTCAGCATGCGTTCGCACTTTTCGGTGAACAGAATGCCCTCCAGATGGTCTATCTCATGGCAGAAGCAGCGCGCGGTAAGTCCCGTGCCCTCGACCTCGAACCATTCGCCGAAGCGATCCTGCGCCCTGACCCTGACGTTCATCGGGCGTTTCACGAGACCATACTCGCCCGGTACGCTCAGGCAGCCCTCAGGACCGTCCTGCTCGCCGGAGGTCTCGATTATCTCGGGGTTAATGAGCTCGATAACGTATTCGTCCTCGCCCTCGGGAACGTTGGTTTCGAGCACGAGCACCGCACGGCGCAGTATGCCGACCTGCGGCGCTGCAAGGCCGACGCCGTTTGCCTCGGCAAGCGTGTCCGCCATATCGTCGAGCAGCTGGTGCAGCCGCGCATTGAAATCCGTCACCGGGCGGCACTTTTTGTTCAGCGTCGGATCGCCCTGTGTAAGTATATGTCTGAGTGCCATTCTGTCCTCCAGTCGAATATATAGATTCCGGTTCATTCCGCGGGGTCGTTATCCGCGTAAACCGAAACATCCGAAAATCTCTTGTCCGTGCAGCACTCGATCACAAGACCGGAAACGATGCCGCGCAGCCCTGAGAGCTTCTTTCCGTAAATTATGACTCTGTAACGGTACCTGTTGTTCACCTTGACTACCGCCAGCGGAGCCGGGCCGAGCACCACGGCGCTGCCGTCGCGCCCGATGATATTGTCAAGCCTGTCCCGCACATAGCGGCAGGCCTGAAAAACGTGCGCCTCGTTCAGCCCCGAGGCCGTCACCGTCAGCATCTCAGAAAACGGGGGCGTGTTCTGGAGCCGCCGCAGCTGGATCTCCGACTCATAGAAGTCCTCATAATCCTGCCTCGATGCCTGAAGTATCGTTTCGTTCTCCGGTGTAAAGGTCTGGATGATCGCCCGGCCGGGCTTGCTGCCTCTCCCGCTGCGTCCGACGACCTGCGTCAGCAGCGAGAAAGTGCGTTCACCCGCGCGGAAGCTCCCGGCGTAAAGGCTCTGATCGGCGCTTATCACGCCCACAAGCGTGACGTTCTCAAAGTTCAGCCCCTTGGTCACCATCTGCGTTCCCAGCAGGATAGGCACCCGCTTCTCCTCAAACTCCCGCAGG
>ERZ825137.5639-NODE-5639-length-11472-cov-2.619953_pt1 | contig 11472 bp, 6 predicted proteins | sample MGYA00519873_ERZ825137 | MGnify/ENA primary metagenome ERZ825137 (study PRJEB31778, sample SAMEA3449190) | human gut metagenome | biome: human gut; feature: human-associated habitat; material: faeces | place: United Kingdom | collected 2010/2012 ... | reverse complement strand
ATTCTGGTATGGCATTACACGGAGCCCGGAAACGTTGGACACTGTTCTTCTCTGTAACAAAATATCACTTCGGCGGTTATAGAAATAGTCTGCACTAAAGTCTACCTGCCCTCTGAATAATCCCAGGTCGATACCTGCATTCAGTTTTTTCTCTATTTCCCACGAGAGGTTCGGCATAGGAAAACTTCCTTCCACTATACCATTGCCTGACGAATTGCTCACTCCTCCGTTTGCTCCCGGCGTTAATCCGAAATTGTAGCCGCCTGCTCCCGTATTGATACTTTCCCGGTAAGGGAAACGGGTGGATTCGCCGATGTTGTCGTTACCGGTGATACCATAAGAAACCCTGAATTTCAGTTTGCTGATATATGCATCCAGTCCGCTCATGAATTTTTCATGGCTGGCATACCAGGCAGCCCCTACGGCCGGGAAAATACCCCATCTGTGGCCTTGTGCGAAGTTCTCGCTACCGGTCATACCCATACTGGCTTCAAGCATATAGCGGTCGTCGAATGCATAGGTCGCACGGCCAACCAGGCTTTGCTTGCGGTAAGGTAAGAGTTGCAAGCCGTCTTTGTTCTGGTACTGTGTCTCTTTCTGCATATACAACAACATACCGGTTACATCATGCAGCGAATTGAAATTCCGCTGGTAATCTACGGATGCTTCCAGGTATATTTTCTTTGTCCCGTCGCGTCCGTTTATGACCGGGTTGCCGAGGGCCGAACCTTCTTTGATCGTCTTTTTCTCGAGTGTATCGTCTTCGTTTCTTCCTAGTACATAGAATGTTTGCGGAGTTTTCGATCTTTTCATCGTGGAGTAGAAATCGGCATCAAAACTGACAGTCCCTTTGGCGGAAAGCCCTTTTGTAATGAAGGCAAGATCTTGTCTTAGAGTTACTTTCGTTTGCAGGAAAGCACTCCATGTTTTACTGTACCCGCTGTTGTTCAGCATATTATACGGCTGATATTCAACACCCCATCCGGTTGCACCATGATCGGATGCCGTGCCGTCCGAATAATACATCGGGATAACGTGTACGGGATAATGGGTAATGTATAGGAATATATCATCCGTGGCGTATCCGGGTTGGTTTTTCTTTAAATACTGTCCGCTCATATCGATGGATAATTGCGTGGTCTTTGTCAGATCCATATCCACGTTCGAACGTAAGTTGAAACGTTGCAGTCCGACATTGGCATCGTATTTTTCCGTTGATTTCGAGTTAAAGATACCATCTTCGGAATAGTAAGCGCCGGAAGCGAAAAAGCGTACTTTTTCAGATCCTCCACGGAAGTTCACCGTATATCTTTGGCTTTGCGTATGGTCTTGGAGCAGGTCATACCAGTTGACGGACGGGTATAGATCGGTGTCTGCTCCACTTCTGTATTTCTCGAGCGTGTCGTCCGTATATTGCGGGTTGAAGAACTCTTTGCGGGGATTTCCCTGGTCGTTCCATAAGGCTTCATTGTATAAAGACAGATAGTCGTAGGAGTTTAGCGTTTCTGCCATCCGTGTCGGTGTTACAATGCTGTACTGGGCACTGAAATTGACAGACGTTTTTTGTACCTTACCTCGCTTGGAAGTGATTAATACGACTCCGTTGGCTCCTTCTGCACCATAGACGGCGGTGGCTGCCGCGTCTTTCAGTACCGTGAAGCTCTCTATTTCATCCACATCGATATCGTCCATGCTTCTGGGAATACCATCCACCAATACAAGGGCGGAAGTACCTCCGGCGTAAGAGCTTTGTCCGCGTATGTAAAATGCCGCCGCGTCATTTCCGGGTTCCCCGCTTCGCTGTACGGCGATTACACCGGGTATTTGTCCGGCCAGGGTATTCCGCAGGTTCCTTTGTTTGACATTCAGTTCAGCGGGGCCGATGGTATTCAAAGAAGAAACGACGCTGCTTTTCTTCTGCTGACCGTAGCCGATCACGACAACATCTTCCAGACCGACGGAGGCTTCCATCATACGGATATTGATGCTTGCTTCCCCTTTATAAGCCTTTTCTTCCGTATTGTATCCGATATACCGGAACTCGATAATGTCACCTGCACTGACGTTGTTGAGTATATATTTACCATCTATATCAGTTGTGACGCCCTGTGTTGTCCCTTTGATGGATACGGTCGCTCCGATGACGGGATTACCGTCGGCATCAGTCAGCAAACCTGTAACGGTTTTCTTTTGCTGGTTGCTGCCCGGCACTTTCATCTCTTTTTTTTCCGGGGCTTTCTTCACGATAATCTGCCGGCCTTTTATGGAATAGGTGTCGTTTGTCCCGGCAAAAATTTCATGAAGGATTGCCTGAACCGGTTGGTCGCTGAGGTCGACGGATACGCTTCTGTCAAGGTCGATCTTTGTACCCTGATAAATAAAAATGTATTCGCTGTTCTTTTCGATATGGGAAAATACATCCCGTACCGTTTTGTTGTTCATTTTTACTGTTAAATAAACTTGTGCCGAATAATTTTCGGTTAAATTGGCTGTAGCCTCTGCTGCAATGCATAATAAACAGCCACTTAAACAGATACTTTTTAGATAATTAAATCTTTTAGATTTGATACTCTTTTGTTTTTTCATACATTTGTGTGTATTTTTTAGTAACGAACTAGATTAATACTTCCCTTGGCCAGGCAATATGACGGTATTGTCTGGCTCTTTTTGTATTATATACATCTCATTTCTGTAGGGAGAAGATGTAAGATTCCCTTTTCTCCTTGTGGTTTATCTCATAAGCAAATTCTTTTTGTGGGTTAAACAATACTTTATTGAAAGAACCGGATATTTCCGTCCGGGGTGGTTTTGTATTTAATATCAAGTAAATCGGCAAGAATGTCCAGGGAATTATTTATCCCGCTTCTTAAATCCAGCTTTCCTGAAACCGGGTACGAAGCTATCGGCTGCTCGCATTCGATTTGAACACCATAATAACGCGACAAACGTTTAAATACATCCGCGGCCTGATGTTCGGCAAGCAGCATGACATAATCTTTCCATGAAATATATTCGTCCACATTGACAGTGCTGACTCTTGAGCTTCCGTTGGTAATTGCTATTTTTTCATTAGGGCTGATCGTGGTTTTCAGGCTATTGTTATTCACTTCCACTTTACCTTCCACCAATACGACGGATGCTATTTCGTCGTCATTGTAGGCGGACACATTGAAAGTCGTGCCTAATACTTTCACGTCGAATTTCTTTGTTTTCACGAAGAAAGGACGTGTAGGGTCTTTGGCTACTTCCAGATATACTTCTCCTTCTACAAGGATCTCCCTCTTGTCTTTTCCGAAGTCTGAAGGATAAATGACATGACTTCCGGAATTAATATACATGGATGTCCCGTCAGAGAAGGTGATGGTTGCCCTTTTCCCTTTAGGGACAACAATATGGTTGATCTTTGCTTTATTGTCTGCATTATCTGCAGGAACCTCTTTTGTGATTACTTCTTTATTCACCTGCAATTTCCCGTCTTTTTTATATTCCAGGGAAGATTCGTTGGAGAGATTGATCCGGTCGTTTTGAGTGATCAGCGTGATCTCCTTACTTTGCTGGGCAATGTTGTCGTTCAGTAATGACATTTTTAGTTCATTCCGGCCGAATGAACCTGAGAAATAAAGGAAACTGATCGAAAGGACGGCTATCAGTAAAGAGGCGGCGGAAGAAATGGTATAAAGCCATAGTTTTCTCCGTCTGCTTTGTATGCGGTATCTGTCGTTCAGTTCTTCCAGAGATCGGTCGATCTTATGGAGGTTTACTTTCTCGGCCTTCTGGATCGTGTCGATCAGAGCTTGTCCGGCTTTTTGGAAAGCAGTTTTCTGTATGTCGTTTTCTGATTTTCTCATGTGTTTTTTCATGTCTCTTTACTATAAATACGGCAAAAGAGGGAAAAGGTACTGGTTGAAAACTGAAAAAAGTTATTTTTTATTCGAGAAAAATATTTTACGCAGCTGTACAAGCGATTGCGAGAGTCTGTTTTTACTGGACTGATAGTTGATATCCAGTATGCAGGAAATTTCTTTGTGCGATATGCCTTTTATATAGAAAAGATATAGTATCTCTTTTTGTTTGACGGAAAGTTCCTGGTAAGCCAGTAACAGGTTGTCTATATCTTCTTTAAGGGCAAACTCTTCTTCTGTCGTAGTATGATGTGTTTCGGGGATTTCGTCAATAAAGATGAATTCATGGTGTTTCTCTTTCTTCTCAAGGCTGTCTAACAGGTTGTTGCGGAAAGCTTTAAGAAGATACCCTTTTACGGAAGGAGTATCTGATAAGGTTCGTGACTTAGACATCAGTTTCATAAATAAATTCTGTATACAGTCTTGTATCAGATCCTGGTCGTGCGAGAGTCTGCATCCATAATTCAGCAGTAATGGATAGTACCGTCTATATATTTGCTCAAAGGCTTCTTTGTCCCCTTTTAGATAAAGCGACCATAATATTTCATCAGACGGATTTTCCATTAGTGGCGGACATTTGAATTGTTTGAAACTATGCGAATCTCAGTAAAAAAATAAAGTTCTTTCCTTATATCTTGTCTACAAATGTATGATAATTTTATTGATAGGATAAAATTATTTGGTTGTTTTTGTTTCAGACAGGAGCTCTTTTCATCAGCATTTACCGATTATCAAAATGACACTAGTATAGCGACTAATCGGGATTAATATAGCGAGTAAAATGAATTAGTATCGCGACTAATATTTTTTAACATACTAAAAGGAAAGCGTTAAGATGAAATAAGAAACAAATAGTAACTTTGTGAAAGAACAGAAAAAGGTGGCTCGACTGCCGGATAGCGATATCCGGTGGTCGGGCCTTTTTGTTTACATCAATCAGTTAACCTTACATCGATACATCTTCATTGCTTGTGCACCGTGCTGTTAACCTTCGGTGCTTCAAGTGTAAAACAACTTAAAAAAAGGAGGACTCATGGAGTATGAAATTCTCAAATTCGGAATATATGCGCCGGTAAGCAGCAATATGTATTTCTTATCCGGCGGCGTTTCAGATTGTACTAGTATTATTAATTGCTATAAATAAAATAAGCATATGAGCATAATTATAAATCGAGTATATGGCCATACAGAACTGGCCAGACTCTATTTTCCCGGGATATTAGATAAATCGGCATCATCGCAGTTGTCTTCGTGGATCAATCGCGATGAAGACTTATTGGCTGAGTTGAAAAAAGCAGGTTACAAAAAAGGCCAGCGTATGTATACGCCCCGTCAGGTGGCAATTCTGAGAGATCACTTAGGTGACCCCGAAATATGGAAAGGATGTTAAAATGGAAACAATAATTAACGAATCATTTAGGGCAATGGTAAAAAAGGCTGTAGTTTAACTCTATTTTAACAGATGTACGTGCGCGTACATTAATATATGTATAGAAACTAGAGAAAAAACCGGTACAAAGTGTGTGATAACGCATTGAAGGTATACAAAACAAAAGGTATAACTGAAAAATGGAGTGACTAGGAAAAACGATCGTTTTAATTCGTCAGCAAAGTTACCCATAGTTTTCAAACTGCCAAAGAAACCGATAAAATTCTTTTCCTTCCTATCTTCTTTCTTATCAATAGAATACGAAAGTCTGTACAAAAATCATGCTTTCGATTACGAAATGACTATCTCTTCAAAAAGATGACTAGAAAAAACGATCCTTTTAGCTTGTCATTTAACAAATAATAACACTTTTGATCGTAGTGAAAGGCTTTTAAGTAACACTATTATTAATATTAAATTTTGAATTATGAACAAAAAGTTTTCTACACTACTGGCAGCGTTCCTGGTTGCTGGTTTCTCTTACACGGTAGAAGCTGGGGTGGTAAAGGTGACCAACCCAACAAGTGGAAGATCTTATGTGATCGCTGCTGATGGATTGAAGGATGTGGCATCTAATGATGTACTTCAGTTATTGCGTTCTACAAATGACATTAAGTCAAATAACGCTTCATCTCCAGCTAAGGCTGTTGTGACAGACGATGCTAAATGGATTTTCTCTGGCAATCTTTCGACTTTTACATTGAAGAATGTAGGCAAGGTTGAATTTATGGAAGATTATTCTTCTACAGCTCGTTTTGCAACAAGTGGCTACAACTATTCTTATGTTGATGATCAGATTATTCCAAATGAGGAAACTGATAAATCATTGTTGCTGACTACAAATGATGCTGCGACTTTTGTTGCAAAAGCTCCAGCAAATAAAGTTTACTTCTATGCCGTTACCGAAAAGGTTGCAGATGTAGCTCTTACCCATTTGAAGTTTAACGGAAAATGGTTGATTGCTAAAAGTGCTACAGAAGTAGAATTGGTAGATGATGCTACACTGGAAGCTTATAAGACGGCTAATCCGACAGCTGCTCAGTGGAAAGTTACTGGTGGCAATGGCTACTATGAGTCAGTTTCACAGACTAGTAAATATCTGAAAGTGGCAGCAGGTGTTTTTGCATTAGATGCATCAACTAATAATGCTACCGTCTTTGAAGAAAACGCAGTTGAAGGTCTCTTTGGTGCAACAGCTGCTACTGGCGAATTTGAACAATTAATCCAAACAAACACCGGTGCTATCCAATTAAAAGAAACTCCTGCTACCACAGATGTTAAATTGACATTGGAGCGTGCTGAAGTTACTCCTTCTGCAGAAGCTGCTGCTTCTATTACTGTAGGTGGTATTACTTATGGTCTGGCAGAAAGTATTTCTAATGAGTATTATTTGCTGACAAGTAAGAGTGCTGTTGGTGCTTATTATATTTCTCAGAAAAATGATAATACGGTACCACAAGCTGTAGCTGTAGCTACTGCTCCTGATAAGTATGCCTATTGGAAAGTATCAGGAAACAATGTTAATGGCTATACTTTCAAAAACCAAGCAGGTGTAACACTAAAGGTGGATGGAGTTTCTTCATTTAAATCAGAGAATGCATATAACAATGGTTTTATTGTTTATGGTTTAGGCTCTGATGGTACAACTAAGAACTATTTGGATTTAGTTGTTGGTGGAGCATTGTCTCTGGCTTCAGGTTCTACAGATGCTGATAATGTTTTCGGTCTTTACAAACTCGGAGATTTGGCTTTCTCTGCCGGAGAACTGACGACTGCTTACAATACGTACTTCGATTTGTTACTGAAAGATACAGAAAATGGAACAGATGATTTGGAAGGTAATCCGTTTGCTGACTACAATCTGGTGCCGATGATGATTGTAGACATAAAAGATCCTGTTTCAGGTGTACATTTGTATTATGATCTAAAAGTAGCTACAAGCAATGAAACTTCTTACTTATTCAAGAGAAGTGATGGTTTCTACATCGTATTGGATCAGGACAAAACATGGTCGAAAGCCGGTATCAGCAACCATGTAAATCAGGGCGGTTACAAATTCGATATATTATCTGCCGACAACATGTATAAGTATATCAATGGTAATGCTGCAACTGAATTACAGAAGCGTAATCTGGCTTACACATTCCAGGTAACTCACGCAACTTTGCTGAATGATATCAAATCGATTTCTGTTATCGACAAAAATAAGTCTAACTATCTGGTGACTTTCAATGCAAATGGAAAGACTTATCTGACTGTTAATAATACATTGAAGAATGGTGTTTACGCTGCTCTGCAGAAAAAGACGTTAGTTCATGGTAGCGATAAAGACAATAATCCGTTGAATGATCGTTATGTAAATATCTCATTCGTAAATCACGAATCAATTAAATATACTACTGAAAACAATTCAAGTGCAGTTCTGAACGGTAAAGTTTTGGGTATGGATCGTCCAGGAGCTAATGCTATGCCAATGGATGTTGCTAAATTCCTGGCTAGCAAACCGGAAGGACAGTGGTTCGTTCGTATGACTAATATCGGTAACAAGACAGCTCAAGAGTTGAAAGATGGTCAGGAATTGGATGAAAATCAGGATGCAGCCTTTACGTTTGTAAACCGTGAAAATCCGACAGTTACTTATAGTGTTGCTCGTATGTTTGCTTTGGGTAACAATAAGTATGCAGTTGAATACAACTACGGTACTTCTTTCAGTAAATATGGTGCAGGCCGTGATACTTTGTCTATCACTCCGGTTGATATTGATATGAATGCCCGTCAGATGGATGGTTACAGAGATTATAGCGACGAAGAAATTCTGGATACAGAATATCGTTTGGCTGTAGCTTCTACAAGCGATGTTAATTACTATGTAACAGAAAATCATGCAGGTCGTCACCTGTTAGGTTTAAGCAAAGACGTAGAAAATGCTACTAACTGGAAGCTGGTTCGTATGGATCGTGCTCGTCAGATGGACAAAGATGGTTACTTTAAATATGCAACTGATTCTGTATATATTGTAAATCATCCTCAATATTACAAGAATGGCAAATATTATGCATCCAACGATACTGTAGCAATGGTTGCTTACGCTTTGCAGAATACAGCTAATGGTGAATATATGACTTATGAATATCCTCAGAAAGAAGATATCTTGTCAATGGTTTGCTGGCCTAATTCTGAAAACTATGTAAAACATTCAACAGAAAAGGTTGCCAGCGAAGGTGTATTGAATAGCGTATTCCGCTTCGCTATCAAAGAAAAAGCTGATGGTAAAGTTAATTTGCTGGGTGTTGTTGGTTCTGAAGAAGGTAATGCAAATTACTTTGTGAATTTGAATAACAAATTGTATGGTGCAACAACTGAAGGCAATGGTGCAGTTCAAGTAGAAGGTGCTTATACTCAGATTAATTCTAACGATTTGTTTGATATCCAGAAAGTAGAAGCTCCTGAATATGTAAAGAAATCTCAAGGTGATGTTATTCGTATCTTCCGTGAAGAAAACGATCATGATGTAATGTATGAAAAAGGTGAATTCCTGAACCTGGGTAATATTGCTCAGTTGACGGATATGGCTCCCGGTCTGCAGGTTGATACAGCTTATGTGAATCGTGGTCATAACAACCGTTACCAGTATCTGCTGGTTGTTAATCCGAAATATGTTCCGGCAGAACCTTGTGATATTCCTGGTCACCCGACTATTCACCCGGATACAACTTATGGTCGCTTCCTGGTTAATATGATTGACTCTGCTGTTTATACAAATAAGTATGGCGAAATTCATGCTAACAAATTCATTAACGATAAGGAAGCTGATGAGACTTATGTTAAGTTAGGATTTGTTTGGGGATACCGTACAGGTGACAAACTTTACCTGACTGAAGGACAAAAGTTCAATAAAGTAAAATCGGTTATCGACCTGAACAGCCGCGATTTCAATATCGCTAAGTTTGCATTCCGCTATGTAAATGCCGCAGCTAACGACGAAAACGGAGCATTCAAGATCCAGACTCGCTATGTAGATTACAATTCTGCAATCAATGTGAAAGATCAGAAAGACCGTCGTGAAAACAACAATGGTTACCTGAAGACTATCAATGGTGTAGTGGTTGTTACTGAAGGTGTAGCTCGTGGTGAGGAATTCAATCTGGCTGCTGAGTCATCAGCTCCTACAGCTAACGATGGTATCAGTACTTCTGAAGTATCTGTTATTGCCGGTAGCGGTATCGTAACAATCAAGGGTGCTGAAGGCAAGACAGTAGTAATCGCTAATGTTCTTGGTCAGACAATCGCCAACACAGTTCTTTCTTCCGACAACGCTACCATCTCTGCTCCTGCTGGTGTAGTTGTAGTAGCTATCGAAGGTGAAGCAGCTGTAAAAGCAATCGTAAAATAATAGAAACTATTTATAATCAATAAATTTAAATTTGACTGCGCGGTGATATCGGACAAGAATCAACCAATTACCCCGTGAGGGCGAACAAGCGGTCGATATTAATACTAAAGTAATGAAATAAAGTTCTTCTGTTCTACCTCTGTGAAGAGCAAAAACAGACAAAAAAGCAACCCCTGGGAGATTCGTCTTTCAGGGGTTTGTGTTGTATGGGGAGAATAACTATCTTTGTCTCCCGATAACCATAATAGTCACATTTTGAAAGTAATTCTCAGACTTATACTGGCTTAATATTAGCCCCATAAACCGCGGGTTAGTAGTTCATTCGTTCGGGTAATCCTTCCCGAACAGGTTTTTCATATCATTATTTGTCTTCACAGTGTCGTCCTTTGAGGTTGATAGCATCTGCTATTGTCGTTTATGGCAACCTTCGGGTTTTCATGAGCTGTGATGCTGTGCGGATATAACGGATTTTTCAAAATACATTAAGCACAGTATAGAAATGGAAAAAGAATATATATGGGAAATAAAGATCAAAAATACCCCAATCTTAAAACGAAAATGTAATCGCTGTAGTTCCGATAGATTTTATTGCAGTGGCAAATTCCGGATGAACTCGCAGAAAAAGAACACAGATGTGTGGCTGATATATAGATGTATGGAATGTGACAGCACATACAACTTAACCATATTGTCACGTACGAAATCCGAACTGATCAAAAAGGATCTCTACCTTAAATTTGCTGAGAATGACGAAGCGGTGGCGTGGGAATATGCGTTTTCTGCTGAAACGGTAAGAAAGAACAGTGTCGAGTTGGATTATGGCAGTGTCGAATATGAGATACAACATGAGCCTGTTTCGATTGACGATATTTTAAGCGGCGATAATGAAATTATAACATTCAAAGTTCGGACACCTTTCGATTTCGGACTGAAATTATCTTCTGTCATCCGGTCGTGTCTGGGATTGTCGGCAAATCAGTTAAATCAAATGATTGAAGCAAATGCCATTTATACACCGGAAGATTATTCGGTAAAGAAACATAAAGTAAGGAATGGAGATGTAGTATTGATTAGTAAAGATCGGTTACATAGCGTCTGTAAAGAATGAAAGACGGTCGGTTCTCCCATAACAGATGCAAAAGTAATAAAAAAGTAGCTTCTGATGACGTTTGTGTACTTAAAAGCATTACTTTTGTAGCTTGTAATTAGTTGAAAACGAAAAAGAATGGATAAAGTAAGTTATGCACTTGGCTTAAGTATCGGAAATAATTTCCAGAACTCAGGCATTAATGATCTTCAGATTGAAGACTTTGTAAAGGGAATGAAAGATGTTTTGGGTAATCAGACCCCTGAACTCAGTTATGACGAAGCTAAGCAAGTGATCAACGATTACTTCATGAAGCTACAGAAAGAGAAATTTGAAGTAAACAAGAAAGCCGGAGAAGAATTTCTAAACATAAACAAAGGTAAAGCCGGTGTTGTTACATTACCGAGCGGATTACAATATCAGGTTCTTCAAAAAGGAAACGGTGCAAAACCGACCGCTTCTGATCAGGTGAAATGTCATTATCACGGCACATTAATCAATGGAACAGTCTTTGATAGCTCTGTACAGCGTGGCGAACCGGCTGTATTCGGTGTATCGCAGGTAATCCCGGGATGGGTGGAAGCATTGCAGCTAATGCCGGTAGGTTCCAAATGGAGACTGTTCATCCCTTCCAACCTGGCTTATGGCGAACATGGAGCAG
>ERZ825137.5636-NODE-5636-length-11476-cov-12.184747_pt1 | contig 11476 bp, 10 predicted proteins | sample MGYA00519873_ERZ825137 | MGnify/ENA primary metagenome ERZ825137 (study PRJEB31778, sample SAMEA3449190) | human gut metagenome | biome: human gut; feature: human-associated habitat; material: faeces | place: United Kingdom | collected 2010/2012 ... | reverse complement strand
CCGCCATCTCTCTGGTGGTGGGCGGCATCGGCGTCATGAACATCATGCTGGTGTCTGTGACGGAGCGTACCCGCGAGATCGGCCTGAAGATCGCCATCGGCGCCCAGCAGAGCCGTATCCGCCTGCAGTTCCTGACAGAGGCGGCGGTGCTCACCAGCATGGGCGGTATCCTCGGCGTGGGCTGCGGCATCGGCCTTGCGGAGATGATGTCCCACGTCATGAGCACACCGGTAGCCATCAGCGTCCCTGCCTGCATCATTGCCGTGGCCTTCTCCATGGTCATTGGCGTGGTGTTCGGCTTCGTACCGGCCGTGAAGGCCTCCAAGCTCAATCCTATCGAGGCTTTGCGCCGCGAATAAGGCATACACAAAAAGAAAGACCTGCTTTGGCAGGTCTTTCTTTTTGTGCATATATCAGCTTTCCTCCTGTGCGGGGACGAATACCAGCAGGGCCATGTCCGTCAGCACCGTCTCCGAAGCGCCGCTGTCCACCGTCAGGCCGTAAGTCAGCCCCGGGGCCACATCCTTCCAGATGACGGCGCCCGCGCCGCCCTCCGTCCAGCGCAGCCGGGCGGCACACCAGCGAACGGCACTCTCCGCCGTCTCGCTGCCGCCGGTAAGCTGCGAGATATCGGGGATATTCTCTGTCACATCGGCGGTGGCGGCCATGCGGTAGCGCCACGTCAGCCCATCGGACCGGAACGACACCTCCGTGACGGTCATGCCGTCCAGGTAGAGAATATCGTACCCCAGCACCTCCGCGCCCTCCGGCGGGGTAGGCACTGTATAAGCCTGCGCGTCCATCAGGGAGAAGGCCGTCACCAGCGGCTCACCGCCGTCCCACGGCACACAGTACCACTGGATGCCGGCCCCGGCGTCGTACCAGCCCACCGCGCCGCCATCGTACAGCAGCAGCGTCAGGCTGCCCACCTCCCAGCTGGCGGAGGGCATGGCGCCGTCCGGCGCGGGCAGCGGCTCCGCGGCGTACACCGCCGCGTAATCGTAGTCGCAGCCGTCCACCGCCACAGTGCAGGACACGGCGGTCACGGCGCCGGCATCGTCGGTGCGGGTATCGTAGCCCGAGACGCGCACCGCGTCCGCCGGCAGGGCCAGCGTGGCGCTGAGGGGCTCGGCGCTGCTCTCCGCCGGTGCGGTGAAGGGCGCGGCGTTGTCGGTGCCGGCGGCGCTGTCCGCCCGATCCGCCCGCCACGGCTGTGCCAGCAGCAGGGCGGCGGTGATGCACAGGCAGGCCGCCAGCGTGCCCCACCGCAGGGCGGGACGGCGGGCGGGCAGGGGACGCTGGGCCTCCTCCAGCAGGTCGTCGTCGATGGCATCCATCATCATGCGCAGCATAGGCTCGTTCACAGCATCCCCTCCTTTTCCAGTCGCTGCCGCAGCCGCTGACGGGTGCGGAACAGGGAGGATTTGATCTTTTCCTCCCCTGCGCCGCAGGCGTCCGCGATCTCGCGGATGCTCTCACCGTACCAATAGCGGCGGATGAAATAGGTGCGGCTCTGCCGTGTCAGCTGCCGCAGAAAGTCGTTGAGCACACGGGCAAATTCCTGCCGCTGGAGGGACGCGGCGGCGGTATCCTCCGCCGGCAGACAGCCCTCCAGCTCCTCAAAGGCTACCGTCAGGTCGCTGCGGCGCTGGGCGGCTTTGTTATAGTCGCAGCGATCCAGCGCCACGCGCCGGACAATGCAGGCGATATACGCCGCCAGACTGCGGGGCCGCTCCGGCGGGATGGCGTTCCACAGCCGCAGCCACACATCGGAGACGCACTCCTCCGCGTCCCGCCGGTCAGGCAGGATGCGGCAGGCCGACGCCAGACACTTTTTCCCGTATCTGGCCTCCACGGCCTCCAGTGCCGCCGGATCGCGGCGGAAAAGCAGGTCGATGATCTGTACGTCCTCCAAGGCGCGCTCCCTCCCTCTGCGAATGGTGTGTCCCTACATCTTACCACACCGGGCGGGAAAACGCCAGCGGAACCTTTACGGCAAAACGCCGCCCCCTGCTGTCTATGACGGCGCGGGGCGGCGGGGCGTTGCGGTTTTCAGCGGGCGGCAGGCGGCGGGGCGTTCCAGCCGTCGGGGAAATTGGCCAGCACCCAGCGGCGGGTATGGTCGATGAAGGCACGGGTGCTGTTGGACAGGGCGTTCCTGTCCTTGACGCAGATGCCGATGTTCCGGTAAAACGGCTGGGGCAGGGAACAGGCCACCAGCGGATAGGCACAGCGGTAGAGCATCAGCTCCTCCATAACGCTGATGCCCAGCCCGTTGGACACCATGGCCAGAATGGTCTGATCCTGCTGGACGGTGTACTGGATCTTCGGCTTCAGGCCCAGCGTGTCGAACACCGCCTGTATCTCGTAGTCATCGCCCTCATCCAGCAGGATCAGGGGGTACTGCTCCAGCGCCTCCGGCGGAAAGGGGTCTGCGCCGGCCAGCGGGTGATTGCAGGGAACGATGACCTTCCACTGATCCCGCTGCAGGAGCCAGCAGTCCAGATATTTCTCCGCCGGGGCCGGCAGGCTGATGAAGCCACAGTCCGCCTGCCCCTTCAGCACCCAGTCGCTGATCTCGTTGTTGAAGTTGGAGGGCAGCAGCTCGAACTCGATGCGGGGGTAGTGCTCCTGAAACGTTTTGAGGATGTTGGGCAGCCACTTTTCCGACACGCTGGTGAATGTGGCCACCTTCACAAGACCCGTCTCCAGTCCCCGCAGGTCGGCGGCCCGCTGCTCCAGCTGGTGCTGCATGGCGCACATCTTCTCAAAATAGGGCATCAGCGCCCGGCCATCCGCCGTGGGGGTGACACCGCCGTGGCTGCGGATGAGCAGGGACACGCCCAGCTCCTCCTCCAGCGAGCTGATGGCATGGCTGATGCCGGACTGGGTAAAGCTCAGCTCCCGCGCCGCCGCTGTAAAGCTGCCGCGCTCCACCGTTTTCAAAAAGATCTGGTATTTTGCCACGCTCATGCGTCCACGCTCCTCTCTTTGCGCCAGTATACCACACCGTGTTGTGCGGTGCAAAGTATTTTTCATGATTTTGATGAATATGATGCGTTTTACAAATTGAATATTGTATGATACAGTAAAGATACATTAAAGAGACGTTAAGAATTCAACAGAAAAGGAGGCGCTGAAGCATGGGTCCGAATATTATGTTGGCAGCTCTGGCCGGTCTTCTTCTGGTGGTCGGCATCGTCAGCAGAGTCACAGACAAGTAAAACTTTTCTTTTCCCTGTTATGCATAATCCCGCCCGGAGGGACCTCCCCCAAGCCTCCGGCACGACAGTCCCGCGCAGTGCGCGGGGCTGTCGCTTTTTCCGGGGGCGGCACGGCAGAAAAGAAAAGCTTCCTATATCATTCCGTGTTTTCTTGTGGTATAATCGCCGCAGAACGGCTGCCGCATAAGGCGGCCGCAAAGAAAAAAGAGGTATCGGGACATGACACAGAAAAAGACGCATACGCTGTCGCTGCTGGCGGCACTGACCTCCGCCGTGATCTTCGGCATGAGCTTTATGTTCTCCAAGCTGGCGCTGGAGGTTGCGGCGCCCACGGTGCTGCTGGCCTTTCGGTTTACCGTGGCGGTGGCGGCCATGTCGCTGGTCATCTTAGTCAATGCGTTGGTGGGTAAGCTCCGGGGGCGGCCGCTGTTCGCCTTTTCCCTGCGGGGCAAGCCGGTGTATAAGCTGGTGCTGCTGGGCATCGTGCAGCCGGTGGCGTATTTCATCTTCGAGAACTACGGCATCCTGTACACCTCCTCGGCGGTGGCGGGTACCATCATCGCCGCCGTGCCGGTGTGCTGCATCCTCATGGATGTGCTGGTGCTCCACGAGCGGGTGACGGTGAAGCAGGTGCTGTGCGCGCTGGGCGCCATCGGCGGCGTGGCGCTGATCTCCGTGGGCGGCGCCATGATGGTCTCCGCGCTGGGTATGCTGTTTCTGGTGCTGACCATGCTCAGCGATACGCTGTACTACGGCATCAGCCACAACGCCGCCAAGCGTTTTACCCCCTTTGAGATGACCTACGTCATGTTCATCGTGGGCATGGTGGTGTTCATCCCGGTGGGACTGATCTATGCCGGCGGGCTGCACAGCCCCCTCATCACCGGGCCCATGCACGACGGCGGCTTCTGGGTAGCGGTGCTGTATCTGGGGCTTTTGTCCTCGGTGCTGGCCTATGGTCTGCTGAACTTCGCCAACAGCCACCTGTCCGTGTCGGAGACGTCGCTGTTTTCCAACGTGACAACGGTGGTATCGGTGCTGGCGGGCGTGGTGCTGCTGAAGGAGCCGTTCAGCGTGTGGCAGATGCTGGGCGTGGCGGTGATCCTGGTCTGCGTATTCGTCGCCAACGTATCCGGCGGCAAGGAATCCTGAGGAAGCCTGACGATTTTTACAGGAGGTGCTGCGATGTATAAGAACGAGACGCGCTATGCGCTGATAAACGGCGTCCTGCTGGACGGGACGCGGGACATGATCCCTCAGACCGGCAAGGTCGTCTGTGTGGAGGGCGGTAAGATCGCCGCCGTCACGGAAGGCTCTGTACCCGCCGGGTATGAGCCGGTGGATCTGGCGGGACGGTACATCCTGCCGGGGCTGATCAACCTGCACGTACACCTGCCGGCCTCCGGCAAGCCGAAGAAGAAGCCCTCCGACCCGAAGAAGCTGGTGAAGCTCATCACCTCCAACGGACTTATGCGCCGGGTGGGTGTCAAGCTCTGCGAGAGCTACGCCAGAACGGAGCTGCTCAGCGGCGTTACCACCGTCCGTACCGTGGGCGGCGTGGCGGACTTTGATACCATCATTCGCGAGAAGGCGGCGGCAGGCGAGATCCTCGGCCCCCGGGTGGTGGCCTCCAATATGGCGGTATCCGTACCGGGCGGCCACATGGCCGGCTCGCTGGCCTATGAGGCACGGACGCCGGAGGAGGCAGCGGCCTACGTGGAGCGGATCGCGGCGGAAAAGCCCGACCTCATCAAGCTGATGATCACCGGCGGCGTGATGGACGCCGAGGTGGTGGGCGAGCCGGGCGTCCTGCGGATGGAGCCGCCGCTGGTGAAGGCCGCCTGCGACAGAGCCCACGGGCTGGGCATGAAGGTGGCTGCCCATGTGGAAAGCCCGGAGGGTGTCCGGGTGGCGCTGGAGAACGGCGTGGACTCCATCGAGCACGGCGCCAAGCCGGATGAGGAGATCCTGCGCCTGCTCAGGGAGCATGGTGCGTTTCAGGTGGCTACCCTCTCCCCTGCCATCCCCTATGCGCTGTTTGACCGCAGCGTCTCCCATGCCACCTACGAGCAGCAGGAGAACGGCAAGGTGGTGCTGGAGGGCGTGATCGCCATGGCCCGGGCGTGTCTGGAAAACGACATCCCCGTGGGACTCGGCACCGATACCGGCTGCCCCTACGTCACCCACTACGATATGTGGCGGGAGCTGTGCTACTTTGTGAAATACTGCGGCGTGACGCCCGCCTTCGCACTGCACAGCGCCACGCTGCTCAACGCCCGGCTGGCGGGCATCGACAGCGTCACCGGCTCCGTGGAGGCGGGGAAGGCCGCCGATCTCATCGTGTGCGACCGGGACCCGCTGGCCGATCTGTCGGCGCTGCGGAGCCTGCACATGGTCATCAAGGACGGCGTCCGCATCGAGCATCCTACTGTAAAGAAGCTGCCGGAGGTGGAGCGGGAGCTGGATAAATTCCTGTGAGATGCACCGCGTATACAAGAAGTGAAAACGGGACGACCCCATCGGGTCGTCCCGTTTTCTATTGCTCCGATATAGTCCTTACAGCGCTAATTCCTTCAGCACGCCGTGGCACTTGGCGTTGGTGGCAAACACCGACGAGGGGTGCAGCACGTCCAGCGGCGTATCCGCCAACGTGGTGACGGTGCCGCCGGCCTCCGCCACGATCAGACTGCCGGCAGCGTAGTCCCACGGGGACAGACGGCACTCGTAGAACAGCTCCACCCGTCCGGCTGCCACCTGACACAGATCCAGCGCCGCCGCCCCGAAGCGGCGGAAGTCCAGACCCTTTTCGTATAGCTGCCGCATCAGGGAGAAGCTGCGCTCCGTCAGACTGCGGTCGTAGATGGTGGAGCCGCAGAGGAACACGGCGTGTGCCACGTCCTTGTCGCTGACACGGATGGGCAGACCGTTGCAGAACGCGCCGCAGTCCTTTTGGGCGGAGAAAAGCTCGTCGGCAAAGGGGTCGTAGACCACGGCGTATTCCACCTGCCCGTCGTGGGCCAGCGCCACGGAGATGTTGCTGTAATGCAGGCGGCGGACAAAGTTGGTGGTGCCGTCGATGGGGTCGACGATAAACGTCCACGGCTGCGTCAGCTTCGCGTGATCCCCCTCCTCGCCGAAGAAATCCGCCTCCGGCAGCAGCGTCAGCAGCTCCCGCTTCAAAAAGCCCTGCACCGCCACATCGTACTTGGTGACAAGGTCGGCGGCGCCGTTCTTCTCCGTGGTGACCTGCTCGATGTCATGAGCCTCCCGCACCATATCCCCGGCGCACCGGACGATGCGCTCCAGCTCCTGCAGCATATGTTCCTTCATAGGGTATCCCTCCTGATGACTGTTCCGGCTTGTGCGCCGGTGTATGTATCGTGTATGACCGCAGCATCCCCCGCCACCAGCATGGCGTCCAGTCCGGACGCCATCCGGCAGGGGTGCTGATAGTCGCCGTTTTCCCGGAGCTGCGCCGGGTCAAAGACGCAGAGATCCGCGTCCATATCGACAGCAATGATCCCCTTGCCCCGCAGACGCAGCGCCTTGGCGGGGAGCGCCGTCATCTTCCGGACGGCCTGCTCCGGCGTGAGGATGTGCTTTTCCATAACGAAGTGTTGGATGAGACGGGGGAACGTGCCGTAGACACGGGGATGGGGCATCCCCTCCGTGGGGTAGGTGGCATCGGAGATCAGATTGGACAGCTCGCTTTGCAGAATGGCGGCGATGTCCTCCTCCGAGGCCATGAAGTCGATCATGGTGATCTGGCAGTCCTCCCGTACCAGCAGGTCGCAGCAGCAGTTCAGCGGGTCCTGTCCCGTCAGCGCCGCGATCTGGGCAAGGCTCTTGCCCAAAAACGGGTGATCCTCCGGACAGTGGAGGCTGGTGAGATAGATGCCGTCCCAGCCCGCCAGACGGGCAATGTCGTCGAAGCCGTCGCCTGTCTCGATGCGCTGTGCCAGCTCCCGCCGGGCGGCGGGGTCCCGGAGACGGCGCACCACCGCGTCCATGCCGCCCTCCAGAAACTCCGGCGGCAGGATGTGCAGCAGCTGGGTGGAGCCGGCGGTGTAGGGGTACACATCGCAGCTGACGTCCAGTCCCTCCTGCCGCGCCTGCTCCAAAAGCGCCAGCGCACGGGGGATCCTTTTACCCCAGCTGTCCCGCCCCATGGCCTTCAGGTGGCTGATGTGCAGGGGGATGCGGAGCGTCCGCGCCACGGTGAGCATCTCCTCCACGGCGGTGCAGACCCCGGCGCCCTCCTGCCGCATATGGACGGTGAGGGGGATATCCTGTCCCCGCAGCGGCGCCAGCGCACGGAGCAGCTCCTCCGTGGTGCAGAAGCACTCCGGCGCGTAGCCCAGCCCCAGCGACACGCCCAGCGCACCGTCGGCCAGCGCCTGCTCCATGGCGCGGTGGATGGCGCGGTAGTGCGCGTCCTCCAGACGCTCCAGCTCATATCCGGCGGCGGCCGCCCGCAGGGTACCCATGCCCACCAGCATCCCGGTGTGGAGGGGCAGTGCCCGCAGCGCCGCCAGATACGCCGCCATGGAGACGGCGGGCAGCGTTTCCGGTATGTCGCCGGTGATGGGCCGCAGGTAGGCGCGGATGGCGGCGTCGTGCGCGCCGCCGAAGGGGGCGGCGGACAGACCGCAGTTGCCGTTGACGATGGTGGTCAGCCCCTGCCGCAGCTCCAGCTCTCCATAGCCGGGGCGGAACGCCGCCGCGTCGGCGTGGCGGTGGATGTCGATGAAGCCGGGAGTCACCACCTTGCCGGAGGCGTCGATGGTGCGGCGCGCTTGGGCGGCGGACAGGTCGTCCACCGCGGTGATCCTTCCGGCGGTGACGCCCACATCGGCGGTAAAGCCGGGGCGGCCGGTGCCGTCGAGCACCGTACCGCCGCGGATAATGGTATCAAACACAGTATCGTCTCCCTACTTCCCCTGTTGGACGGGGATGGTGATGGTAAAGCGGGTAACGCCCCCGCCGCTTTCACAGCGGATAGCGCCCCGGTGCGCCTCCACGATGGCCTTGGCGATGGGCAGGCCCAGCCCGAAGCTGTCGCCATTGGTGCGGGAGGCGTCCGCCCGGTAAAACCGGTCGAAGATGTGGGGCAGCTTGTCGGCGGGGATGGCGTCCCCTTGATTTTCCACCCACAGGCAGGCGTTTTTCCCCTGCCGCACCGCGTCCAGCCGGATCTCCGTGTGGGGCGCGGCGTATTTTACGGCGTTGTCCAGCAGAACGGCCACGGCCTGCTCCAGCTTCTGCCCGTCGCCCCGCACCAAAAGTCCCGGCGCAATGTCATAGGACAGGGTGTGTCCCGCCTCATACGCCACCGGCTCGAACCGCAGGGCCACGTTGGCCGCCGCGTCCGACAAGTCCGCCGTGGTATCCGGCAGGCGGGTATCGCCCCGCTCCACCCGGGACAATGTGAGCATATCCTCCACCAGCTGCTTCATCCGGCGGGACTCGGCGCGGATGTTGTCCACATACTGCCGCTGCTCCGGCGCAGCGCCCTGCTCCAGCAGCTCCGTCGAGGACAGGATCACCGTCAGGGGCGTTTTCAGCTCGTGGCTGGCGTCGGACAGGAACTGCTTCTGCTGCGCCCACGCCCGGTCCACCGGACGGGTCACGGCGCCGCTGAGCACATAACTGCACACGAACAGCACCGCCAGCGCCGCAAGGCCGATGAGCAGGCTGCCGGTCAGCAGACTGCGGAGGGTGGCCTGCTCCAGTGTGCTGTCGGTAAAGGCGATGCGGGTGGACAGCAGCCCCTCCTGCCGCAGATAGCGCAGGTGGTGCGCCGGCAGCACGCCCTCCTCGCTCTCCGCCGCCAGCGCGGCGGTGACGATCTCCACCAGCGCCGCCTTGTCCGTCAGGTCGTAGTAGCTGTTGCCGGAGACACGGACGGTGCCGCTGGCATAGACCTCCGCCACAAAGCAGGGCAGTCCCTCCTGCCCCGGGCGGTACAGCTCGTAGCCGCTGCTGGGCTGGAGCGCCTGCTGCAATTGCTGGCGCACATTGCGGGAGATGACGGCGCGGGAGGAGAAGTACACAGCGGCGAACACCGCCAGCAGCACGCAGAACACCATGCCCATGTTCAGCCCCACGACCTTCCAGCGAAGCTTGCGGATCATGCTGTCACCTCCTCCAGACAGTAGCCCACCATGCGCAGCGTCTTGATGCGCACACGGGAGTGCAGGTGGGTCAGCTTCCGTCGCAGGAAGGAGATATACACCTCCACGTTGTTGTCCTCGGCGGCGGAGTCGTAGCCCCATACCTTCAATATAAGCTGCTCCTTGGACACGATCTGGCTGCCGTTTCTCATCAGCAGCTCCATGAGATCGTACTCCCGGCGGCTCAGGCGGACGGAGCGCTCTCCGCAGGCCAGCAGGAACGTGGCCCTTTGCAGACGCAGATCGCCGAAGCACGTCTCACCGCTGTCCGCCGTCTCGCCGCCCCGCCGCAGCAGGGAGCGGATGCACGCCAGCAGCTCCTCTGTCTCGAAGGGCTTTGTCAGGTAGTAGTCGGCGCCGCAGTCCAGTCCCCGCACCCGGTCGCTCAAATCGCTGCGGGCGGTCAGCATCAGCACCGGCACCGTCTCGCCGCCGGCGCGGAGCTGCTGCAACAGGGAGAAGCCGTCCAGCCCCGGCAGCATGGCGTCCAGCAGCACCAGATCGTAGATACCGCTGCGGGCGTTGTCCAGCCCGGACACACCGTCATAGCTGACGTCTACGGCGTAGCCCTGCCGGTGCAGCAGCTCCGCCAGCGTACCGGCCAGACGTTTTTCATCCTCCACGATAAGAATACGCACGGGCAGTCCCCCCTTTTCTCTGGATCGTCTCCTCTTATACCACAAAAAGGTGCGTTTTGCAACGCACCTTTCGTGTTCAGCTCAGACCGTTCTCCGCCAGCGTCAGCACCTGCACCAGCGACGTCTCCTCCATACGGTAGATGGTGGACTCGTCGTTCAGCGTCACATAGCGGCCGCCGTCTCCGGTGGGCAGGCCGATGGTGACGGTCAGCGCTTCCTCGCGGCCGGTGATGCCGGTATAGGTCACCACCAGGATCGCCTCCGGCGCGTTGAGCCCGCAGACGGCGGCCGCGCCCTTGGCGGGGGCATAGTCCACGCAGGAGGTCACGCTCAGACGGGACAGCTCCTCCACCAGCGGGGCGGTCTTCTCGGTTACATCCCGGGCGCCCACCTTCCGCACGCCGTCCGCCGACCGGATGGTGAAGCGCTCTCCGTCGGCGCCGGCAATAACGGCGGTACGCAGCGTATCCTCGGTGATGGCGGGCATAGTGGGCAGCACCGCCATGTCATAAATGCTGCCGTCCAGCAGCTGAAAGATCTTCACGGCGTCGTCGGACACCAGACGCACGGACGCGTCCTCGGCGCACAGCAGGTACCAGTCGCCGGAGGCGGCCTGATCGCCCCGTGTGAAGGTCAGCGTCTCGCCGTCCGCCGTGACGGAGAGACTGGTCTTGGCGTCGTCCAAGCCGTACTCCGACAGATCGTCCCCCGCCTGCACCGGCGTGGAGGCGGTCATGGCGGCGGCAGCCTCCAGCAGCGCCGGCATACCGGCCTGATCCAGCGGGAACGTGGCGTCGTCCTGCCAGAACCATACGCCGTCGTCATCCCGGCGGAAGCGCAGCACCTGCGTGTCGTCGGACAGCACCAGCGCCGTGATGCCCTCCGGCGGCAGCGCCGCCTGCGCGTTGGGATCTGTGTCGGCGTCCGGCTGCGCCTTGTGGCCGCAGCCCACCAAAAGCGCCGCTGTCAGCAGCAGCGCCGGCAAATATACGTGTCGTTTCATGGGGAATTCTCCTTTCTCGATAGGAACCATGCCAGTATACCAGCTTCGTGTACAAAAGTGAAGAACAAAACGTGAATAAACCGCCGAAAACTGAAAAAATATACTTTACAAACCATTTATTTTATGGTAGCATACCAAGGTACGCGACTGAGTCGCTGCCCCTTGCCTTAGCCCTGCGGAGCGGTCCATCTCTCCCGTGGCTCAGGATGCGGGCGTAATTTATGAAAGGTGGAAACACAACTATGATGCTGAAAGACCAGAAGACCTCCATCATCGAGGCCAATCGTACCCACGAGACCGACACCGGCTCCCCCGAGGTGCAGGTGGCGATCCTGACCGAGCGTATCAACCAGCTGACCGCTCATCTGAAGGTGCATCCCCACGACTTCCACAGCCGCCGCGGTATGCAGATGATGATCGGTAAGCGCCGTCGTCTGC
>ERZ825137.5633-NODE-5633-length-11479-cov-9.282213_pt1 | contig 11479 bp, 8 predicted proteins | sample MGYA00519873_ERZ825137 | MGnify/ENA primary metagenome ERZ825137 (study PRJEB31778, sample SAMEA3449190) | human gut metagenome | biome: human gut; feature: human-associated habitat; material: faeces | place: United Kingdom | collected 2010/2012 ... | reverse complement strand
ATCGTGGCCGGTGCGGAGGCATGAGACACTTGGCTTGAAACGCCAGCAGGGCGATTCAAGCCTACCCCCCGCAGGGGGCCGCGCGAAGCGCAGGCGCACAGAGGCGCGCGGGTAGCGCGCCGGATGCGCCGGAGCGCCAAGCGGGTGCCTTAGCCGTTCGAGGAGCGAAGCGACGAGAACAGTCCTCAATGGACGCCCCGCGTCCCACGCCTGAAAAACGGGTGCTTCCCGTTTTTTGGCGTATGCTCCGCACATCCGGAAACGCCCTGCAGGTATTTCAAGCCTGCCCTCGCAGGGGGCCGCGCGAAGCGCAGGCGCACACAGCCGAAAGCTGTTTTCATCCTATTCAAAGGAGACAAGCCAATGAGCAATCAGAATATCGGCACAGTCACCCAGATCATCGGGCCTGTGCTGGACATCAAATTCCCCGACGGGCATCTGCCGGGCCTGCTGAATGCCATCACGGTGGAGAACGGGGCCGACACCATCACGCTGGAGGTGGCGCAGCACATCGGCGACGACGTTGTGCGCTGCATCGCCATGTCCAGCACCGACGGCCTTGTGCGCGGCGCGAAAGCCGTGGATACGGGCAGCCCCATCACGGTGCCCGTGGGCGATCAATGCCTGGGCCGCATCTTCAATCTGCTGGGAGACCCTGTGGACAATCTTCCCGCGCCGGAGGCTCAGGAGCGCTGGCCCATCCACCGCCAGCCGCCCGCTTATGACGAACAGGAATCCACCACCGAGATTTTGGAAACAGGCATCAAGGTCGTGGACCTCATCGCCCCCTACGCCAAGGGCGGCAAGATCGGCCTGTTCGGCGGCGCGGGCGTGGGCAAGACCGTGCTGATCCAGGAGCTGATCCACAACGTGGCCATGGAGCACGGCGGCTATTCCATCTTCACCGGCGTGGGCGAGCGCAGCCGCGAGGGCAACGACCTCTGGGGCGAGATGCAGGAGAGCGGCGTGTCCGACAAGACGGCGCTGGTCTTCGGTCAGATGAACGAGTCCCCCGGCGTCCGTATGCGCGTGGCGCTGTCGGGCCTGACCATGGCCGAGTATTTCCGCGACGTGGAGCACAAGGATGTGCTGCTGTTCATCGACAACATCTTCCGCTTCGTCCAGGCGGGCAGCGAGGTGTCCACACTGTTGGGCCGTATGCCCTCCGCCGTGGGCTACCAGCCCACGCTGGCCGGTGAGATGGGCGCTCTGCAGGAGCGCATCACCTCCACCAAGGATGGCTCCGTCACCTCCGTGCAGGCGGTGTACGTCCCCGCCGACGACCTGACCGACCCTGCCCCTGCCACCACGTTCTCCCATCTGGACGCCACCACCGTGCTGAGCCGTAAGATCGCGGAGCAGGGCATCTACCCCGCCGTGGATCCGCTGGAGTCCACCTCCCGCATTCTGGAGCCGGACATCGTGGGCGAGGAGCATTACAACATCGCCCGCGCCGTCCAGTCCACGCTGCAAAAGTACCGTGAGCTGCAGGATATCATCGCCATTCTGGGTATGGAGGAGCTGAGCGACGAGGATAAAAAGACCGTTGCCCGCGCCCGCCGCATTCAGCGCTTCCTGTCCCAGCCCTTCTACGTGGCGGAGAAGTTCAGCGGCGCACCCGGCGTGTTCGTGCCGCTGCACGAGACGCTGCGCGGCTTCAAGGAGATCCTGTCCGGCAGCATGGACGAGTATCCCGAGGCGGCCTTCTTCAACGCCGGTACCATTGATGACGTGATCCGCAAGGCGGAGCAGATGAAGAAAGGCGGCATGTGATGGCGGCCCCGTTCCATCTGGATATTCTGGCGGCCAGCGTCCCGTTTTACCGGGGCGAATGTGTGTCGCTGGTGGTGCCTACCACCGACGGCGAGTTCGGCATACTGGCCAACCACAGCAACGCCGTGGGCGCTGTCTGCGCCGGTGAGCTGCGGTTCGAGACGGCGGAGGGCGAGCACCGCCGCGCCGCCGTGGCACCCGGCCTGTTCAAGATCGAGGACGGCCGCGTACTGCTGCTGGTGGACGCCGCCGAGCGTCCGGAGGATATCGACGTGAACCGCGCCCTCCGCGCCCGCGAGGAGGCGGAGGAGCAGCTGCGGCAGAAGCGCAGCATGGCGGAATACCAGCTGGCACAAGGGAATTTGGCCCGTGCGCTGAACCGTCTCCGCGTCAGCGGCAGAATGTAGACAGACCTGAATACGACAAAGTGACGCCGCGTCAGCGGCGTCACTTTTCAACGTTTTCGGCAGAATATGTTCATAAAAAATCCGGAGAAACCTTGAAAAAACGTAGAAAAATTTTGAAAAAAACTTGAAAATGTACTTGAAATGTACTTGAAAAAAGATGGAAAAAATGGAATGCGGGTGAGGGCGTGGGAAAATCCCACGGAAAACTGTGCAAAAACGCGAAAGTGCGTAGATTTTTCAGGCTTATATTCTGTATAATGTAAACTGTGATTTTATTGCCATCTCAATATTTTTCAAGGAGGCGCTATGAGAAATATCTGGAAGGTATTTTGCACGGACCTGCGTTCTCTCAGCCGGAGCTTTTTCGCCTGCGCCGTGGTGGTGGGCATCGTGCTGCTGCCCAGCCTGTACGCGTGGCTGAACATCTACTCCAACTGGGACCCTTACGGCAACACCGGAGGCATCTCCATCGCCGTGGCCTCGCTGGACGAGGGCTATGACGACGACGGTACATACGTCAACAAGGGGCAGGACGTGGTGGACGACCTGCGGGAGGCCACATCCATCAACTGGGTCATCGTGGACACGGAGCAGGAGGCCACCGACGGCGTGTACGCCGGTGACTACTACGCCGCCGTGGTCATTGACAGGGACTTCTCCGCCAAGATGTACCGGATGCTGACGGACTGGACGGGAAAGCCCGCCATCACCTACTATGAGAACGCCAAGAAAAACGCCGTGGCCACCAAGATCACCGACACGGCGGTGGAGAGCCTGAAGCGCTCCATCAGCGAGAACTATCTGGAGGTGGTCATCAGCGGCATCATGGAGCAGGGAAATCTGCTGGCCGCTGACCTGACGGAGGACGATCCCGAGACGGCGGTGAAGGGGCTGCTGTATCAGGCGTAGGACCTGTTGTCCGCCAGCCGCCGCATGATGGACGCCTTTGAGACAGCGGGCAGGACAGGCATCGTGTCCACACAGGACGCGGCGGCGCTGGAGACGGCGCTGGCCGACCTGAACAAGAATCTGCCTGACGGCGACCAGCTCCAGCAGTCCGCGGCGGAGATCCAGCGGGCGTTGTATGTGGCGCTGGAAAAGACGGAGCGGGCGCTGGAAAAGCTGGAGGATGCCATGAAGCACGCCGAGGAGAACGCCCCGGCGCTGGAGGACGCCCGGCAGGCGGCGCTGAGCGCGGCCAAGGAGCTGCGGAGGCTGGCCGCTGACCTGACGAGGCTGGCGGACAGAGTGCCGGGGAGCATTTTGCAGTCGCAGCTGGGAGACATAGCCGCCAAATGCACGGAGCTGGCCGAAAAGCTGGAGCGCATGGCTTCGGCGGACGTGCAGGGGCTGCTGGCGGACTGTGACGCGCTGGTGAAGTCTCTGCGGGCCATGGCGGACAGGCTGCCGGTGACGGAAGGCGCGCTGCGCAGCGACCTGAACCTGGTCATGGGCCAGCTCTCCGACACACTGGACGGCGTGAAGGACCTGTCGGCGGACGCCCGGGCCATCCGCTCCGCGCTGGGTGACGTGACCCAGTCGCTGGACGTGACCATGGGGCTGCTGCGGCCTGCCGCGGAGAAGATGGTCAGCTCCCTGTCCGACGCCATTGACCAGCTGCAGGGTATGGGCGGCGACGGCTATCTGGACATTTTGATCGACATTTTAGGCGGAGACCCGGTGGCCTACGGCGAGTATTTCCCGGAAATGGTGCAGACCACCGTGAACAAGGTCTATCCCATCGCAAACTACGGCTCGGCCATGACGCCGTTTTACACGGTGCTGGCCATTTGGGTGGGCGGCGTGATACTGTCCTCCATTTTGAAGGTACACGCCCGCACCGAGGGGCTGACCGACCCCAAGCCGGCGGAGCTGTATTTCGGGCGGTATCTGCTGTTCTTCGTACTGAGCCAGCTGCAGGCGGCCATCATCGTCACCGGAGACCTGTATCTGCTGAAGGTGCAGTGTCTGCATCCGGGGCTGCTGTATCTGACGGCGTCGCTGACGGCCTTTACGTTCAGCCTGCTGATCTACTCCATGGCGCTGTCCTTCGGCGACGTGGGCAAGGCGCTGGTGGTGGTCATCATGGTCATGCAGATCGCAGGCTCGTCCGGCACGTTCCCCATTGAGCTGCTGCCGGAGATCTATCAGAAGATATACCGTTTCTTCCCCTTCCCCTATGCCATTGACGCCATGCGGGAGTGCATCTGCGGAATGTACGGCGGCTACTACGGCCAGCAGCTGGCATTCCTGCTGCTGTTCGCTGTGGCGGCGCTGCTGATCGGGCTGTTGGTGCGCCGTCCCTTCATGGGGCTGAACCACTTCATGGAGGAGAAGCTGGAAGAGACGGAGCTGCTGTGAAGGGAGGTGCAGGACGATGTCCAAGGAAAAGGAATACCACGAATTATACGACCGCTTGATGGCCGAGGTGACGGCCCTGCACCAGAGCAACCGGCGGCGCATCCGCAGCGGGATGCGTATGCTGGTGGTGGTGACGGTGGGATTGATGCTGCTCATGTTCCTGGCGGAGGGCAACAAGGTGTTCACCCTGATGCTGTGGATCGCGGCCATGTTCGGCGTGGCATCGTATCTCATCGCCGTGGAATACGCCGACTATGAGCTGCAGAAGAAGGTGGAACAGATCACCCAGATGGAGCAGGAGAGCCTGGGGGCGCTGCTGGCGCTGCCGGAGCTGCCCAGCCTGCCCCATGTGGGCCGCCTGCCCGGTCTGCTGCGCCACGGCGGGGAGCAGGAGGGCCGCCGCGCCCCGCAGGCAGAAGCAGCTGCTATGTCTGAGCCGGAGAAGGAGGCCGCCGCGCCGGCGGCGCAAGGGACATCCGCCCCGGAGGAAAAGGCGGAGTACACCGTGGAGAAGATCCTGCGGGAGACGATCCCCGGCGGGGCGGCGCAGACACCGGCGTCCGCCCAGGTGCTGGAGCGGCTGCTGCAGGACCCGGATAAGCTGGCGGACGACCTGCTGCTGCTGACGAAGGCGCTGCAGAACCTGTCCGACGACCTGCGCCGGGGCTCAAAGGCCGACGGCAAGGGGGAGGTGGACGCATGAAGAACGTATGGAACATCTTCCGGGCCGACTGGCATCGCATCACCGCCAGCGTGGTGGCGGTGGTGGTACTGCTGGGCCTGTGCTTAGTGCCCTGCCTGTACGCCTGGTTCAACATCCTGTCCAACTGGGACCCCTACGGGGAGAGCTCCACCAGCCGGATCAAGGTGGCGGTGGCCAGCGAGGACGACGGCTGCGAGGTGCTGGGCCTGCACGTGAACATAGGGAAGCTGGTATTGCAGGGGCTGGAGAGCAACAAGCAGATGGGCTGGGTGTTCGTGGACGGTGAGACGGCGGCGGTGGACGGCGTGGAGGCCGGCGATTATTACGCAGCGCTGGTGATCCCCCGCGAGTTCACCGGGGATTTTGTCAGCATTTTGTCCGGCGAGCTGCGCCATCCGCAGATACAGTACTACGAAAACGAGAAGAAAAACGCCATCGCGCCCAAGATCACCAGCAAGGCCAAGACCGCCGTGCAGGAGCAGATCAACACCACCATCATCGGCAAGGTGGCGGACGCGCTGACCACCGCCGGGTCTGTGTTCAAGGCCATGGGCTGGGACGGGCAGGACATCGCGGACAACCTGCTGGGCAGGCTGGATGAGGCACAGCGCCAGATGACCCAGCTCGGCGCGGTGCTGGTGTCGCTGAGGGATGTGATGGACGGGGCGGAGTCGCTGCTGGATGCGTCCGCCATCACCATCCGCGACGCGCAGGGCGCTGTGGACAGCGCCAACGCTGCCGCAGGCAGCACGGTGCAGCTGATCGGCGGCGGACTGGACGCGGCGGACACCGCCAACAGCGACCTGCTGGCGGTGCTGAACAACACCTACACGGTGCTGGAGGACGTGGACGCGCTGCTGCGGATACCGGACACCGAGACGCTGGACCAGCAGCTGCAATCCCAGATACACCGGCAGCTGCAGGCGGTTATCAGGGCGCTGGAGGTGCAGGCGGCCATCGTCACCGATCCGGAGCTGCAGGCACAGCTTCAGGCCGCTATCGTGAACCTGCGGGCGCTGGACGAGGCGGTGGACGGCATGAGCGTTTCCGCTGCGAGAGACTCGGTGCTGGATCTGCTGGCCCAGGTGCAGGAGAACCTGCGCATGGCGGCGCTCAGGACGAATCAGGAGGTGAATGACTACCTCCACAGCGCCGGGGCGGAGGCACAGGCATCGCTGCGGGCCTTACAGCAGCTGCTGTCCGCCGCGGCCAGCGGCCTGAACGGCGTGGACTCGTCCCTGTATACCTATGCGGACGCCGTGGCGGCCACCCAGCCTACGCTGGACGCGGGCATCGCGCTGGCCGACACCGTGTCCGGCTATCTGGCGGACATGGAGGAGGACCTGCGGCGCGTCACCGACAGCGGCGCGTTCCAGCGGTTCTGCGAGCTGATGGAGTCGGACTCCGGCCACATGGCGGACTATCTCAGCTCACCGGTGCAGCTGAACACGGAGATCGTCTACGAGATCAAGGACTACGGCTCGGCCATGGCGCCGTACTACGTGATGCTGGCGCTGTTCGTGGGCAGTCTGCTCACCGCGGTGATGATCAGGGTGCCGGTGACCCAGCCGGAGTTCGTGGGCTGTCCGGCCATCCAGCGGTATTTCGGGCGGTTTGCCATCTTCTTCCTGATGGCCATGGGCCAGGCGCTGGTCACGGCGTTCGGGTGTCTGCACTTCGTGGGGATGACGGTGGCGGAGCCGGCGCTGTTCGTGCTGGCCTGCTGCGTGTGCTCGCTGAACTTCGCCGCCATGAACTATGCGCTGGTCTACTCCCTGGACAACATCGGTATGGCACTCTCGGTCATAATCATGGTGCTGCAGGTGGCCGGGTCGGGCGGGTCGTATCCCGTTCACGTGCTGCCGCAGCTGTTTCAGAAGCTGTATCCTGTTATGCCGTTCCACTACGGCATGGATATGCTGCGGGAGACCATCGGCGGGATGTATGGGCAGACGTATCTGCGGTGCGCGCTGGTCCTGCTGGGGATGTGTGTGGTGTTCACCGTGTTCGGGCTGGTGGTCTATTACCCGGCGCGGAGGCTGAATGCGGCCATCGCCGCGGGGAAGAAAAAGTCCGGCGTTATGTAAACAGAATAGACAGCAAAAAGGACGCCGGAAGGCGTCCTTTTTGCTGTCTTCAGGGGGAAGGGCGGGGCTTTTGCCGTTTGATGCAAAAAAGAGGAGGCGTTTTTGTATAAGACGGAGAAAATTTTGCAGAGTGAGGATAAATTCGTTTTTCCGGTTGCGTGGGATGGGGTTCTATGGTACAGTACTGATGGTATGTTATCAAATTAACAAAATAACGAAAAAGAAATAATTTGAGGCATTTAGGAGGAAATAGTATGAAACCAGAGCGGGAGAGAACGGAAGCGATCGTCCGCGCCCACGGCTGCGACAGCGCCAGGCTCATCGCCATTTTGCAGGAGATCCAGGCGGCGGAGAATTACCTGAGCCAGGAGAACATGACGCTGGTGGCGGATATGCTGGGCATCAGCGTGGCGCGGGTATACAGCGTGGCCACATTTTACGAGAATTTCTCCCTTGAACCCAAGGGAAGGCATATCATAAAGGTCTGTGACGGCACGGCCTGTCATGTCCGCAAGTCCGGCCCGATCTACGACGCCATCCGGGAGTATCTGGGGCTGGAGGGCAAGAGAAAGACGTCCGACGATGCCATGTTCACGCTGGAGACGGTGGCCTGTCTTGGTGCGTGCGGGCTTGCCCCCACCATGACCATCGACGGCGATGTGTTCGCCAAAATGACGCCGGAAACCGCTATTGAGGCGCTGGAGAGCATCCGCAGAGAGGAGGGGGCAAAGTGAGTGTTCTGACGAGAGAGGGCTTCCACGCGCTTACCGCACAGGCGAAGCGGGACTTACAGCGCAGTACCGATTCCGTGAACGTAATGGTCTGCGCCGGTACGGGCTGCATCGCCGGGGGCGCGATGAAGGTCTACGAATACCTGAAGAGCGCCTGCGAGCGGCGGGGCATCCCCGTGGCCGTCTCATTGAGGCAGGAGGCCGGGGCTAAGGGCATCCACCTGAAAAAGAGCGGCTGCCACGGCTTCTGCGAGATCGGCCCGCTGGTGAATATCGAGCCGCTGGACGTACTCTATGCCCATGTCCACACGGAGGACTGCGATGAGATCATCGACAAGACCATCCTCGGCGGCGAGGTCATCGAGCGCCTGCTCTACGAGCAGAACGGCGTGCGCTATCAGCACCGCGACGATATTCCCTTCTATAAGAACCAACAGCGGCTGATCCTGAAGAACTCCGGGAAGACCGACGCCGAGGATCTGGAGGAATATCTGGCGTTGGGCGGCTATCAAGCGCTGGAGAAGGCGCTGTTTGAGATGACCGACACGCAGATCTGCGCGGAGATCACGGACTCCGGCCTCCGCGGACGAGGCGGCGGAGGCTTCCCTGCCGGGCGCAAGTGGGAGAGCGTGCGGCGCAATGTGTCCGATGTGAAGTACATCGTGTGCAACGGCGACGAGGGCGACCCCGGCGCTTTCATGGATCAGGGCGTTATGGAGGGCAACCCCCACAGCGTGATCGAGGGCATGATGATCGCCGGTGCGGCTACCGGCGGTACGGAGGGGTATATCTACGTCCGCGCCGAGTATCCTCTGGCGGTGAAGCGCCTGCAGACCGCCATCGATAAGGCCGCGGAGGCGGGCCTTCTGGGCGATAATATCATGGGCACGGACTTCTGCTTCCATATCCACATCAACCGGGGCGCGGGCGCGTTCGTCTGCGGCGAGGGCAGCGCCCTGACCGCGTCCATCGAGGGCAAGCGCGGTATGCCCCGCGTCAAGCCGCCCCGCACTGTCGATCAGGGACTTTGGGGCAAGCCCACGGTGCTGAACAATGTGGAGACATTTTCCAACGTACCCGGTATCATAATGAACGGCGCGGCGTGGTATCGCACCATCGGCACGGAGGGCAGCGCCGGTACGAAGACCTTCGCCCTGACCGGCAACGTGGTGAACACGGGACTGGTGGAGGTGCCAATGGGTACAACGCTGCGGAAGGTCATCTTCGACATCGGCGGCGGCATCCCGGACGGCAAGAGGTTCAAGGCCGTGCAGATCGGCGGCCCCTCCGGCGGCTGTCTCACCGAGGAGCATTTAGATATGCCGATGGACTTCGACTCTCTCAAGAAGGCCGGGGCGATCATCGGCTCGGGCGGATTGGTGGTCATGGACGAGGACACCTGCATGGTGGATGTGGCGCGGTTCTTCATGCATTTTACGCAGAAGGAGAGCTGCGGCAAGTGTACCCCCTGCCGGGAGGGTACGAAGCGTATGCTGGAGATACTGGAGCGCATCGTGGAGAACGAGGGCTCTATGGAGGATCTGGATATGCTGGAATCGCTGAGTGACACCATCACGGACACGGCGCTGTGCGGCCTGGGGCAGACGGCCTGCAAGCCGGTGATGTCCACGCTGAAAAATTTCCGTCAGGACTATCTGAACCACGTGGTGGACCACCACTGTCCCATCTGCAACGGGCGTAAGCGCCGACTGGAGATCAAGAGCGAGCTGTGCAAGGGCTGCGGCAAGTGCGCCCGGAACTGTCCCATGGAGGCCATCTCCGGACAGCCCCGTATGCCCTACGTCATCGACAACGAGAAGTGCATCCACTGCGGCGCCTGCTGGGGCGCCTGCCCGTTCGGCGCTATCGACGCCATAGAGGAGGAGTGAGCCATGGCCAAGGGAATTATGATCATCGACGGCCAGCGCGTGCCGTTTGACGGGGAGAAGAACGTATTGGCCGTTATCCGCAAGGCGGGCATCGACATCCCCACGTTTTGCTACTACTCTGAGCTGAGCACCTACGGCGCGTGCCGGATGTGCATGGTGGAGGATGTGAAGACCGGCAAGCTGGACGCCTCCTGCTCCATGGAGCCCCGGGACGGCATGGAGATCCGCACCAACACCGCACGGCTGTTGAAGCACCGGCGGATGATACTGGAGCTGCTGCTGGCGGCACACGACTGCTCCTGCACCACCTGCGCCAAGAGCGGCAACTGCCGTCTGCAGGAGCTGGCGCAGCGGTTCGGCGTGCGGCATATCCGGTTCCCCAACAATAAGCCCCGGTATGAGAGGGATTACACCAGCTACGCGGTGTTCCGCGATCCCAACAAGTGTATCCTGTGCGGCGACTGCGTGCGGGTGTGCGAGGAGCTGCAGGGACAGGGCATCCTGAACTTTGCCTTCCGGGGCAGCGAGCTGCAGGTGATGCCCGCCTTCGATAAGAAGCTGGAGGAGACGAAGTGCGTGGGCTGCGGCCAGTGCGCCGCCGTTTGCACCACCGGCGCTATCACGGTCAACGATCAGATCGGCACGGCGTGGCGCGCCATCCACGACCCGAAGAAGCGGGTGGTGGTGCAGATCGCTCCGGCGGTACGCGTGGCGGTGGGCGAGGCCTTCGGCATCCCGGCGGGCGTGAACGTCATCGACAAGATGACCACGGCGCTGAAGCTCATGGGCGTGGACGAGGTGTACGACACCAATTTCGGCGCGGACATGACTACCATACTGGAGGCCGAGGAGTTCTTGCAGCGGCTGAAAAACGGCGGGCCGTTCCCCATGTTCACCAGCTGCTGTCCCGCGTGGGTGCGGTATCTGGAGTTCAACGACCCCAAGTATCTGAAGAATATCTCCACCTGCAAGTCCCCCATGGAGATGTTCGCCGCGGTGATCCGCGACAAGTACGCCGCTAAGGACGAGGCGGACGGCCGGACAACGTACAACATCGCCATCATGCCCTGCACCGCTAAGAAGATGGAGGCGGCGCGGCCGGAGTTCGTGCACGACGGGCGGCCGGACGTGGATCTGGTGCTGACCACCCGTGAGTTGGTGGACATGATGCGGGAGACGGGCGTGCAGCTCAACGAGCTGGAGCTGGAATCCCCCGATCTGCCCTTCGGACTGGGCAGCGGCGCGGCGGTGATCTACGGTGTTACCGGCGGCGTGGCGGAGGCGGTGGTGCGCCACTGTCTGCCTGATAAGAGCAAGAACACGCTGCGGGCGGTACGTGTCACCGACCTGCGGGGCGACGGCGCCATCCGCCATGTGGAGCTGAACGTGGACGGACAGGAGCTGCACATCGCCGTGGTCAACGGGCTGGTCCACGCCAAGGAGCTGATCGCGGACATGGAGGCGGGGAAGTGCTTCTACCATCTGGTGGAGGTCATGACCTGCCAGGGCGGCTGCGTGGGCGGCGCGG
>ERZ825137.5631-NODE-5631-length-11482-cov-2.875033_pt1 | contig 11482 bp, 7 predicted proteins | sample MGYA00519873_ERZ825137 | MGnify/ENA primary metagenome ERZ825137 (study PRJEB31778, sample SAMEA3449190) | human gut metagenome | biome: human gut; feature: human-associated habitat; material: faeces | place: United Kingdom | collected 2010/2012 ... | reverse complement strand
AATAGACTTAGTAAGTTCTTCATTAACAGCATGAAGTCCCTCAATAATTAAAATATCATTATTATCAAGCTTAATCTTATTACCAAGATATTCACCCTCACCCTTATAAAAATTAAAAGTTGGAACTTCAACTTCCTCACCCTTAATAAGCCTAGTCAAATGATCATTAAACAAATCAATATCAACAGCATGAATAGTCTCAAAATCATAATCACCATTAGGAAGTCTAGGAGTTTTCTCCCTACTTAAAAAATAATCATCAATAGAAAGAGGCTTAGGATTAAGACCAAAACTCTTCAAAAACATAGATAGCTTTCTAGAAGTAGTAGTTTTAGCACTTGAAGAAGGACCAGCCATTAATACAATCTTTAAACTATCCTTCCTATCATAAATATCCCTAGCCAAATTAAGTAAATTATTACTAGAAATAGTTTCATTAAGTTTAATAATATCTGAAATCTTACCACTAGCAACAGCCCTATTTATATCAACACTATTAAAAATACCAAGTTTCTTAGACAACTTATAATTTTCATCAAAAGCCTCAATTATCTTTTCCCTATTAATATACTCAGGTATCTTTCCACCATCAATAATCGTAGGAAACTGCATAATAAATGAACCTTTATCTAATAAATAAAGATCAAAATCTTTAAATATTCCAGTAGAAACAGGCATAACAGAAAAGAAATAATCATACAAATCACCAAGTTTATATAAAGTAACATAATGATTGGTATTATAAATAAACGTATCAGCCTTACTATTATCACCAATACTTAAAAAATATTCCCTAGCCTCTTTTCTACTAACCAAACACTTTTCAATAGGCATATCCAAGTCAATAATTTCTCTCATCTTATTCTTAAGCATATTAATTCTTTCATGATTAAGATACAAATTGCTCCTAAGCTTAATAGCCTTATCTATAGAATGACAAGCCTTAACATAATAATTATAACCAAAAAGCTCCTTAAAAGCATAAATAAGAACAAAGAAAAGTCCCTTTTGATATATCCTATTTCCAACCGGATCTAAAAGATTAATAAATCTAACAACACAATCCTTATTAATCTTCTTATCCAAAGAAAACAACTCATTATCTACAAATGCAACAATCGCTGGAAATTTCTCCTTATATACTTTATTAGCAATTTCAAGAAGTGTAATTCCTTTATCAAAATCATACTTTTCATCATTAATAATAACATTAATTTTTTCCATAAATAAACACCCTCTTAATTCTATACTACTATTTTATCACATATTGTATGATTTTGATACGAATATTATTCATTTTTTTTCATATTCTATTAACAGGTGATAATAAATGAACTTAATTCCAACAGTAATAGAAAAAGAAATAAATGGAGAAAGAAGTTACGACATATACTCAAGACTACTAAAAGATAGAATTATAATCTTAAATGGTGAAATAAATGATACAACCGCTAACATAATAGTAGCACAACTACTATATCTAGACTCAGAATCAAACGAAGACATAAGTCTTTACATAAACTCACCAGGAGGATCAATAACCGCAGGAATGGCCATATACGACACAATGAACTTTATTAAAAGTAAAGTATCAACAATTTGCATAGGAATAGCAGCATCAATGGCAGCATTTCTCTTATCAAGTGGTGAAAAAGGAAAAAGACTAGCACTACCAAACTCCGAAGTTATGATACATCAACCACTCGGAGGAGCTCAAGGACAAGCAACAGAAATAAAAATAGCAGCAGAAAGAATACTAAAACTAAAAGAAAAACTAAACAAAATTATGGCAAAAAATACCGGACAACCATTAGAAAAAATACAGCAAGATACAGAAAGAGATTATTTTTTATCAAGTAAAGATGCCAAAAACTATGGTCTAATAGACAAAATCATTGAAAATAAAAAATAAATTATGTATAATTAAATTGGTGATTATATGAAAAGCTGTGAATTAATCTGTAACCGCGAAAGTGGTAAAGGAATAAAAAGAAAAACCCTAAACGAAGTTATTAATAAACTAACAGAACATGGATACAAAACCCACATATATTACACAGAAAAACATGGAGACGCCAAAAGACATGTTAAAAACTTAAAACAAACAGACCTAGTTCTATCAATCGGTGGAGACGGGACATTCAATGAAATAGTATCAGGAAACCACTTAAGAGAAAACAAACTAGTACTATCACATATCCCAGTAGGAACCACCAACGACATAGGCCACATGCTAGGCCTAAACAAAAACATCCTAAAAAGTGTAGAAAAAATACTAGAAGGAGAAATAAAAAACGTTGACCTAGGAATAATCAACAACCAAACATTCTTTTACGTCGCAGGATTCGGAAAATTCATAAACGTTCCATACCAAACATCAAGAAAACTTAAAAAAAAACTAGGACACCTAGCCTATCTTATAAATGGAGCAAAAGAATTCTTTCAAACAACAAAACTATATGAACTAGAATACAAAGTAAACAACCAAACATATCACGGCTTTTATTCATTAATACTAATATCAAACGCCAATCGTATAGCAGGTTTCAATAATATATATAAAAATGTAAAATTAGACGATAATAAGTTTGAAATAATGTTCTGTAACATCACTAGAAGAAAAGATTTAGTAAAAACATTAATATTACTTGTCAAAACTGGAATAACAAACGTTCCTGGTATATACTGCCACACAAGTGATAAAATAGAAATAACCTTCAAAGAAAAAATAAAAAATAATTGGACAATCGATGGAGAAAAACTAAAAGATGAAAAACAAAAATATACAATAACAATAAACAAAGAATTAAAAATGTTACTACCAACTAAAAACATACCAAAACTATTCACAAAATAAGAGTTAAGACCAAATCTTAACTCTTTTCATTTCTAATCATATCAGCAATATCATGTATCTTTCTAAATCTATGACTAAGACCAGATTTAGTAATACTTTTACCAGTCTCAGAACTCATAATATAACTAAGTTCCCCCAAAGAAGCATCCGGATACTTTTCACGACAAATAATAACATCACGAATCTTATCAGAAACACCATCTAGACCAATATATTCCTTAATTAAAGCAATATCAGATTCCTGTTTTCTACTAGCATCAATAATCTTATCAACATTAGCCTGTTCACAATTATTAAGCCTATTAGTCATATTCTTATGATCCCTATATATACGAATATCCTCATAATATAAAATAGCATTATTAGCACTCACAATCCTCAAAAAATCCCCAATCTTCTCAGCTTCTTTAACATAAGTCATATATCCCTTATCTCTAGGAATAACCTTAGAATTAATATTAAAATAAGAAAGTAAAGAAACAATAAAATAAGCCTCATCCTTTCTATCAACAAGAAACTCCATATGATACCTAGATTTCTTAGGATCATTTATACTTCCCTTAGCAAGAAAAACACCACGTAAATATGCTCTCTTCAAATCCTCAGTATCTAAAAAATAAGAAGGAATCGAAGGAAACAAAAAACCATTATCTAAAACCATAAGACTGCTCAAAATAACAGAAAACTTATCATGAAGCAAAATACTATAATAATTCTTCTTAAAACTATTACCAGTACCACTTTTAATAACAGGAATAACATCAAACAATTCCTTAAACAAAGAAAATATCTTTCTAACAACCTTAGGATTTTCAGAAACAATAACTATCTCATCCTCTAAAATTTCAACATTATTCCTAAGAAAACCAGATAACAAACAAATATTTTCAAGCCTAGAATAATTATTAGAACATATCTCATTCTTAATTTCTGTAGTAAAAGACACAACATCACCTCATCAAATAATTAAAAATACTAGTAGCAAGCTTAAGACCATTATGACGAATATAATTTCCCTCTATAACAAGTAAATCTTCCTTAATAAGTTTACATCCCAAAGAAGCAACCTTATCCTCATCAATCTTAACCAAACTCTTATTTTCAGAAGCAATATACTTATCAAGAACCAAAGAAGGAAGTTTACTATCCGCAGCCAAAACTGCATCAACTTTATGTTTTCCCAAATACTTATCAATTATCTCAATATGATCTCCAACAGTATAATCCTCAGTCTCAAAAACCTGATCAACAGCATTACAAGTATAAAGTATACTAGCTTTACTCTTATCTATCGCAGAAATTATATCATCAGAAAGTAAATTAGGTATCAAACTAGTATATAAACTACCCATACTAAAAACAATCAAATCACAAGATAAAATCTCTGAAATAATCTCAGGATCAACATTAGGTTCCTCATCATAAAAAAGCTTCTTTATCTTACGTCTATCATGACCAATCTCACTCTCACCATGAATAATATCTCCACTAGTAGTTTCAGCCATCAAAGTAAGATAATCCTCAGACAAAGGAAGAATCTTATGACGAACATTCAAAAAATCACCAAGAACCCTTATACTTTCCTTAAGACTACCAGTAATATTATACATAGCAGCCATAATTAAATTACCAACAGGATGACCATTCAAATCAGTATAAGTATCAAATCTATATTGCAAAAGTTTCTTTATCTCATCATTAGCATTACTAAGAGCAACTATAACCTTACGAACATCACCCATCGCAGGCATAAAAAATTCCTCACGAAGCTTACCAGTTGAAGAACCATTATCAGAAACACTAATAACAGTAGTTATATCAACAGGAAACTCCTTAAGACCACGAACTAAAAAACTAATTCCAGTTCCTCCTCCAAATACTACAACTTTCTTATTCATAAAATCACCATACTTATTATACAAAATAAACAAAAACAAGTAAACAAAAATAATGATCATTAAGCACAATCATTATTATTAATACACACCATACTCCTTCATCTTAAGTACTTCTCTTTCCTGAAGTTCTTTAATAAACAAAACAAATCCATCAATATCATAATCCTGTATCAAATTAAAGTATCTAATCCTATCACTATCATCAATAACAATAGGAATCTCATTATTACTAATCAATTGATGATTAATAAGTAAACGCCCCACTCTACCATTACCATCTTCAAAAGGATGAATATGTTCAAAATTAATATGAAATTTAGCAATTCTTTCAAAAACATTATATTCACTATTATCAAATTCATACAAAAGTTCACTCATCAAACTAGAAACTAATTCAGGTTTAGGAGGAACAAAATCCGCTCCATTAATATAATTTTGAATCTTTCTATAACCAGAAGTATCTTTAATATTTCTATTAATAATATCTCCAAACTTAACAATAAGACCATTATCTAACCTATCTAAATTACTAAGAGACATATCAATAGCATATTTCAAATTAATAGCCTCATAAAGTTCCCTAGGATTAACATTTTGCAAAGGAAGAGACTCATCATTAAAAACAATAGAATAAGTTTCAGCATAACTCAAAGTATTACCCTCTATCGCATTAGAACACTTAATACTGCGAGTAATAAAATTCTCAAAATATTCACGCTTCTTTATAGCATTTAAAAACTTATTTTCCACAAACATCGCTCCTCACATAAACAAATTATATCAAATAAACAAAAACAAGTAAACAAAAAGAACTAACCATAACAGTTAGTCCTATATTACATAAGTTCGTCTTCTAAAGCCTCTAAAGGTTCTTCAGACATAAATTGTTTTTTAAGTTCATAAGAAACATCACGATATTGTTTAGCACCTGTTCCCGCAGGAATAAGTTTACCAATAATAACATTTTCCTTAAGTCCTTGTAAAGTATCAACCTTACCTTTAATAGACGCATCAGTAAGAACTCTAGTAGTTTCTTGGAATGATGCAGCAGACAAGAATGATTCAGTTTCAAGAGATGCCTTAGTAATACCAAGAAGAATTGGTTTACCAGTCGCAGGTTTTTTACCCTTAAGAATTGCTTCCTTATTAACTTCAGTAAAGTCTTTAATATTAACAAGACTACCAAGTAATAATTCAGTTTCTCCTCCATCAGATATTCTAATCTTAGAAATCATTCTACTTACAACAACCTCAATATGTTTATCACTAATATCAACACCTTGAGCTCTATAAGCCTTTTGAATTTCTTTAAGAATATAAGTTTGAGCAGTTATTGGATCAGTAACAGCAAGAAGTTCTTTCGGACTAATATTACCTTCAGTAAGTTTCTCACCAACAGCAACCTCATCACCTTTTTGAACTCTTAACTTAGCACCATAATTAGTTATATGTTCAATTTCTTCCAACTTATTCTTAATCTTAATTTTATATTTTCCATGATCTTCTTTAATATCTTTAATCTTACCTTCAATAGTAGCAATAGTAGCTTGTCCCTTTGGATTACGAGCTTCAAACAATTCTTCAACACGTGGAAGACCTTGAGTAATATCTTCTCCACCAGCAACTCCACCAGTATGGAATGTTCTCATAGTAAGTTGAGTACCAGGTTCCCCAATAGATTGAGCAGCCATAATACCAATAGCTTCACCAATTTCAACAATATTACCAGTAGCTAAGTTTCTACCATAACATTTTTGACAAACACCATTATGTGTATTACAAGTAAGAACGCTTCTAATTTCAACTTTTTCAATACCAGCAGCAACAATCTTTTCTGCTTCTTTTTCATTGATAAGACCATCTTTTTCAACAATAACTTCCTTAGTTTCAGGATTAATAATCTTCTTACTAGCATATCTACCAACAATACGATCATAAAGGTTTTCAATAACAGTATTATCTTTATCGTTAATAAATGCTTCAACTGTAACACCAAAATCAGTACCACAATCAGCTTCTTTAACAATAACATCTTGAGAAACATCTACAAGTCTTCTAGTTAAATATCCAGAAGATGCAGTATTAAGCGCTGTATCCGCACTACCCTTACGTGCACTATGTGTAGATAAGAAGAACTCAGAAACTGATAAACCTTCTTTAAATGAAGAAATAACTGGAATTTCTATAACACGACCACCTGGTTTAGACATAAGTCCACGCATACCAGAAAGTTGAACGAATTGAGAAATCTTACCACGAGCACCAGATTTCATCATCATGAATATTGGATTAGTAAGAGACTTATCAGCAATTTCTTGAAGTTCAGCTTGAACTAGATCTTTAGCCTTATACCAAACATTAATAACACTTTCATATCTTTCTTCTTCAGTAATTAAACCTCTAGAATATTGTTTATTAATCTTATCAACAGTCTTCTTAGAATCTGCAATAATCTTAGATTTAGAACTACTAGTTGCAACATCATGCGTAGAAACAGTTGCTCCACTTACAGTAGAATATTTAAATCCTAAATCCTTAAGTCTATCTAGCATAATAGAAGTTTCTGTTGTTTTATAAAGCTTAAATATTTGAGCAATTATTTGTTTTAAAGTCTTAACAGGGAAAGGTTCAACAAGAGGCATTTCCTTAATAGCTTCTCTTATATTAGTACCAGGTTTCAAGAAATATTTACTAGGAGTAATCTTTTCAATATTTTCCTTAGTAGGTTCATTTATATAAGGGAATGTATCAGGAAGAATCTCATTAAATATAAGTTTTCCAACTGTAGTAACTAAATAATCATCTTTATGTTCTTCAGAGAACAATTTATGTTTAAATGAGTTAACTTTAAGAGCAATTCTAGTATGAATCTTTAAGTCTCCTCTTTCGTATTCCATAATAGCCTCATTAGAATTCTTAAACACACGACCTTCATCTTCATCAGATTCTTCCATAGTAAGATAATAATTACCAAGAACCATATCTTGAGCAGGAGTAACAACAGGTTCCCCACTCTTAGGATGAAGAATATTATTAGCACCAAGCATTAAAAGTCTAGCTTCAGATTGAGCTTCTTCAGATAAAGGTACATGAACAGCCATTTGATCCCCATCAAAATCCGCATTAAACGCTGGACAAACAAGTGGATGCAATCTAATAGCCTTACCTCCAATTAACTTAGGTTCAAACGCTTGAATACCAAGTCTATGTAAAGTAGGAGCTCTATTAAGCATAACTGGATGTTCTTTAATAACTTCTTCAACAACATCCCAAACTCTTTCATCTTGATTATCAATAAGCTTCTTAGCAGCCTTAATATTATGAGCAATACCCTTTTCAACTAAACCATGAATAACATGAGGTTTAAACAGTTCAAGAGCCATTCCCTTAGGAAGACCACATTGATACATTTTTAAACTTGGTCCAACTATAATAACAGAACGACCAGAATAATCAACACGTTTACCAAGTAAGTTTTGTCTAAAACGACCTTGCTTTCCTTTTAACATACTAGAAAGTGATTTAAGAGGACGATTTCCTGCACCAGTAACACTCTTACCACGACGACCATTGTCAAATAAAGCGTCAACAGCTTCTTGAAGCATTCTTTTTTCATTTTGAATAATAATAGATGGAGCCCCTAAATCAATAAGTTTTTTCAAACGATTATTACGATTAATAACTCTTCTATATAAATCATTCAAATCAGAAGTAGCAAATCTACCACCATCAAGTTGAATCATTGGACGAAGTTCTGGAGGTATAACAGGTATACAATCAAGAATCATCCATTCAGGTTTATTCCCAGATTTATAAAATGCATCTAGAATATCAAGTCTCTTAAGAAGACTAGCTCTCTTTTGACCTTGAGCAGTTTCAAGTTTCTTACGAATATCTTCAATTTCCTTACCAAGATCAACTTGTTTAAGAAGTTCCTTAACAGCTTCCGCTCCCATACCAACACGGAATCCATCACCATACTTTTCATAATAAGCACGATATTCTTTTTCACTTAAAGTTTGTTTATTTTCAAGAGGAGCAATCCCTTTATCAATAACAACATAAGATACAAAGTATAATACTTCCTCTAAGTCTCTTTGACTCATATCAAGCACAGTACCCATTCTACTAGGAATACCTTTAAAATACCAAATATGTGAGACAGGAGAAGCAAGTTCTATATGTCCCATTCTTTCTCTTCTAACCTTAGAACGAGTAACTTCAACTCCACATCTATCACAAACTATATTTTTATACTTAACTCTCTTATACTTACCACAAGAACATTCAAAATCCTTAGTAGGCCCAAAAATCTTTTCACAGAAAAGTCCATCTCTTTCAGGCTTTAAAGTACGATAATTAATAGTTTCAGGTTTCTTAACTTCTCCATAAGACCATTCACGAATCTTATCAGAAGATGCAATACCAATTTTCAAAGCTTCAACTTTATTAACTTCTATCATTAGTATCTCACCTCACTTTCTTCTTTTTCATCGGAAAAGTCTAAATCCTCATCACCATCAAGTTCAATATCATCATCGTCGTCATCTTCATTAAAAGATTTATCATCTTCTAATTTTTTAATTTCTATATCATCTATAGCAAATGAAGTCTTTTCATTTGTTTCTTCTCTTTCAATTTCTTTAAGATCAAGAACTTCATTCTTATCATTAATAATTTGAATATCAAGACCTAAAGCTTGGAATTCTTTAATAAGAACCCTAAACGATTCAGGAACACCAGCTTGATCAACTCTATTACCCTTAACAAGTGCTTCATATACTTTAACACGTCCAATAACATCATCTGACTTAACAGTTAATATTTCTTGAAGAGTATGAGCAGCACCATAAGCATATAGAGCCCAAACTTCCATTTCCCCAAATCTTTGTCCACCAAATTGAGCTTTACCACCAAGTGGTTGTTGAGTAACTAAACTATATGGACCAGTAGCACGAGCATGCATCTTATCTTCAACCATGTGGTGAAGTTTAATCATATACATAACTCCAACTGAAACTCTATTATCAAATGGACGACCAGTACGACCATCATATAAAACAGTCTTACCATCTTCATCCATACCAGCTTCCTTCATCATATCAAGAATATCTTGCTCACTAGCACCATCAAATACTGGAGTAGCCACATGAACACCAAGCTTCTTAGCAGCCATACCTAAATGAAGTTCTAGAACTTGTCCAATATTCATACGAGAAGGAACACCAAGTGGATTAAGCATTACATCAACTGGAGTACCATCTGGTAAATAAGGCATATCTTCTTCTGGAAGAATTAAAGAAATAACCCCTTTATTACCATGACGACCAGCCATCTTATCTCCAACTTGAATCTTACGTTTTTGAACTATATATACACGAATTAATTTAGAGACACCACTAGGAAGTTCATCACTATTCTTCTTAGTAAATACTTTAACATCATGAACTATACCATCACCACCATGTGGAACACGAAGTGATGTATCACGAACTTCACGAGTCTTTTCCCCAAATATAGCATGAAGAAGTTTTTCCTCAGAAGTAAGTTCAGCCATTCCCTTTGGAGTAACTTTACCAACAAGAATATCTCCTTCTTTTACTTCTTCCTCTTCTTCTAAAAGTTCTTTGACTCTGCTTGTTGTAGCAAAAGAATTTTGAAGTTCAGCAATAACTTCCGTTATTTCATTAAAAGGTTTAGTATACTGATTTGCATAAGATAAAAATGAGGAAAGCATTCCAACACTAAATGAAAGGGGATCTTTTACCACAAAAACAGCTCCGACAATTCCAACTAAAGCATATACAAGACCATTAACAAATCTAGTAGAAGGGTTGGTTGTTGAAGAAATAAATTGGGCGTTGATTCCTATTTGATATAAATCTTGATTAATTTGTTCAAACCGTTGAATTGCGGTTTCTTCATAACAAAAACTTTTAATATTCTTTTGATTGGTAACCATTTCTAAAATATAACCACTCAATTCACCTTTTATTTTAGCTTGTTTAGTAAAGTAATCATGAGATTTTTTAGAAATAAACCAAGCTACAAATAAAGATAATGGTGTCACTAAAATCACAATCAAAGCAACTTCCCACTTTATTAAAAACATAAATAATAATGTGGCAATAATCATAATTATTCCTCTATATAGTTGTTTAAATCCTTGTAAAAGTCCATCTGATACTTGTTCAATGTCTGAAATAATTAAACTTACCATATCACCATGACGATGACTATCAATGTATGAAAGTGGTAGATGCAAAATTTTATTAAAAACCTCACATCTTAAATGAATGACTACTTTTTCACATACAAAAGACATCATATATTCATACAAATATCCAAAGATATTACCAACAAGTATGCAAAGAAAAATAAAAAATAAAATTTTATTTAGAAAGCAAATATTTTGAAAATTTGAAATTTTTAAAAGAACATTTAGATTTACCACAAGAAGCAAATGAGTGGATGTATGATAATGTAACAGGTGATTTTAAACTTGACTGGCTTTATGGTGAATATGATTTAAAGAAAAATGAACTTGTACAAAACTCAATCGAAGGAAAAGCTCATATAAAAGATGGAAAAATAAGATTTCATAAAGATGTTGATGAGATTTTTACAAAAAGTATTGATGTAACTTATAAAGATGATAATTTACATTTTAATCTAATTGAACCAAAATTTAAAGATAAAAACATAGAAGGAAGTTTTGTAACTATTC
>ERZ825137.5625-NODE-5625-length-11485-cov-3.023710_pt1 | contig 11485 bp, 9 predicted proteins | sample MGYA00519873_ERZ825137 | MGnify/ENA primary metagenome ERZ825137 (study PRJEB31778, sample SAMEA3449190) | human gut metagenome | biome: human gut; feature: human-associated habitat; material: faeces | place: United Kingdom | collected 2010/2012 ... | reverse complement strand
ATAGTCGCTATCGCCTCATAACGAACAGAAGTATAAACCGAACCCTCCTGTCCCTTCTTGGTCGTCACGATAATCACTCCATTCGCTCCTCTGGCTCCATACATCGCCGTGGCAGAAGCATCTTTCATCACACTGAATGTTTCGATATCCTCCGGATCAATACGAGCCAAATCCAATTTAGAAGCCTCCACCCCATCCAACAAGATCAAAGGATCAATATTTGCCCCAGATTGGAAAGACGTGATACCACGAATGTAAAATTTAGTATTCATCTCTTCTTCTGTCAAGGCTCCGGGAATACCTCCCTGCTGCCACCCGATCATACCGGCAATTTTCCCCGCAAACTGGGAAGTCAAATCACTATTGGAAGACTTTAACATGGAAGCGTCTACCGTCGTAATAGCTGAAACCACACTTTCCTTTTTCTGCGTACCGAAAGCCACCACGGCAACCTCCTCAATATTTTCAACCGTCGGGTTCAAACGAACATCGATTTTAGTTTTCCCTTTGATCGGAATCACTTCATCTTTATAACCGACAAAGGTAATTTTCAACACGTCATCTGGTTTTGCCTCGATGGAATACCGTCCTTCCATATCCGAAGCTATACCCCGGGACGTCCCGTGAACAAGAATTGTTGCCCCGGGAATCGGATTCCCATTCTCGTCAACAACCGTTCCCTTTACCATGATCAAATTCTTCTGGTCTTCGGTTGTTGTATCTTTTTTAGTACTGATCAAGATTAAATCACCCACGATCTGATAAGAATATTTTGATTCTTTCAACAACACGCTCAAAGCGGAATCGACACTTACTTCTTTCACTTGAATCGAGAAACGTTCATTCGAAGTCGCATCCCGATTATCGCGAAAACCATAAGCCAAACCCGTTTGTCTTTTAATTTCCGACAGGATATTTACTAGCGTCCTGTCTTTCATATTTAAGGTAACCTTCTTTTGATCTTGCTGTTGTTGTACTTCTATAAATTCAGAAGCAAAAAGTTGTTTGGGGCAATACAACGTCGAAATAAACAACAAAAATATACCGACGGCAATTTTATTTGCCCTTGTTTTAATGATTTCCACTTTCTTTTTCATAAATTTGTGAGAAATTAAATGTAACGTTTTACTTACGTTGTAATGATGAACATCCACCAAAGGTATCAGACCTGAGAAATCGAACCTTTGAGTTATGTTTCAAAAGGGAATCTTCTCTGAGAAGGTTCTCTTTTTTAGGTAAATGTGAATTTACTCTATATAATATGCACCTCCCTCTGTTTTAATCGGTTTGTCAATAATCAGTCCTAAAGCACGCACCACCCAATCAATAGTGGCTGATCGATCAAACTCCAAGCTATATGCCTGTTTTTCCAACCCCGGAGCAATCTTGATTTCTACCCCGTACCATTGAGCTATATCAAAAACAATTTTATCCAATCTGGTCCTATTATATTTAAAACTATTGCCCAACCAAGTCAAGTAATCTGCCGGATCGACATTTTCAGTACGCATCAATGAATCCTTCATGGAATAACATACCCGTTGATGGGGAATAATCTTAGTTTCTTTACCATTCGCCGTCATACCTATACTTCCTTCAACCAAAACAGCCTCGGCCAAAGCAAGTTTCTCACTATAAAATAAATTGAAACGTGTCCCATAAACCTGTACTCGTGAATCTCCGGCCTTCACGATAAAAGGCTTATCTGATTTCTCCACCTCAAAATATGCCTCTCCCGTAAACTCCACCTCACGTAATGAATCTCGAAACTCTTCCGGGAACTTCAGTTCACTACCAGCATTTAACGTCACGACAGACCCATCGGCAAGTCTTACTTTATAAGTGAAACCCGCGGGAATTACAACTCGATTATAACGAATCGGCTCACTCGTATCAACATCCGCTTCTTCCTTTTTTCCCGATCCCTTTACACGGTATCCTTCTTTTGCTTTCTTCAGATCTAATATTTCTTGAGATAATACACCATGCTCTCTCTCCATCGTGATCAAAGTCGGTACCTTTATCTCGGTCAAAGCGACAGTCGTAATCTTCTCCTCGTCCGATGTCTCTTTTCCCCATTGTAACCACTGTGTCAAGGTAAAGAACACAAGTATTGCCGCAGCCACCGATCCTCCCGCTGTCCACCACACACGAACCGCCCTCTTTTTCCGATCTCGCTTCTTTAACTCGGCCAACATCTTTTCAACTGCTTTTTTCTTATCTATTTTCGAAACCCCATGAACTGCCTCAACCCACTCTTCAACTTTACCCGAAAATGTTTCTTTCCCAATCTCTTGGCTAGTAAGCTTCTCTTTCACCGTCCCCGACTGCTTTATCGCCCTTTCAGCCATTTCCCAATCTTCGCTTTCTATGTTTATTTTGTTCTTCCTTATCATATCTTTTCGTAATTTTTATCCACTTTTATATATATCATGTTTACCTATCCATTTTTACTTTAAAAAATGGGGAAAAATTACATTTAACAATGTTAAATTTTAACTCGTTTAGGTTTTAAAACGAATTTTGCCCCCAAGCATCTTATCTCCTTCTCTCCTACCATCGTTTCACCCAAGTCACGGCAAGGGAACTGATCACTCCACCAATAATACTAAAAAACTCCCGTCAACAAGTTATCCGCCATCTGCGATAACGATGAGTCTCATGCCTCCGGCAGGAATTCCATACCGGAAACATGAAACTTCATCCTCGTTAAAATCACTCGATCATTGAAACTCTTGAATCCTCGAATTCAAAATCGCAAATCACAGCTTACAACGTCATCACTTGGCTATCCGAAGCTCCCTTCCCGTTCTTCAACGTGGCAAAACAATATAGTTTCACATTCTCGTTACTCCACTCCTCTGGGAGAGCATAAGTAGTGTTACCGTTCTCGCCACGAGCTCGTAACGTTACCAAACGGGCACGACCAAGTACCGTTTCGTACAACATGGCGTACACCACGTCATCATTGAAAGCGTAACCGTTCTCCTCGTCCTGCATCTCTTGCACGAAAGAGTAAAGTTTATTCTCTTCCGAGTAAGTCACTTCCACCTTCGGTGGATACAACATTCCGGAAGCACAAAGTAAGCGGTCAAAATCCACGGTTGCCACATTCCGCTCGTCCACCGAAACCCGAGACATATTCACCGAGGTGAAAGCGTTTGCCGCCGAGCCTTTGCCGATTCCGACAAAACCTTTCCGGATTACCGGCAACAACTGTCGGGATAATTGCACTAACGCTTTCATCTTTGCCCGCTGTGCCAGTACCTCCGGCGTCGGGTTATCCTTCCGAGAAAATACCTTTGCCTTGGCAATATTCTTCCCTCTCGTGTAACACAACGTGATGTTACCTACTGATTTCCTTGCTTTTCCTAATAAATACGAATTAAATTCTGCCATAATTTTAAAATTGAAATTAAGAATTGAAAATGAACTCTACACTTCCGGGGCGGGCCCTGCCCCAAGAAGGTATATTTTTAGTTTCTAACTTTTAATTTTTATCTTGAAATTCGCTAAATGCGAATTCCAACGCCGGTCCCGGATCGATCTTTCTCGGCGTGATAACCGAGTGTCCCACCACGTCACGAATCGGGTAGGTCTCTTCCAGTAGAGTACAGATTTCCTGTAACACCCGGATCTGTCTTGCCGTGTAGCGATGCCAGTATGTCGGGCTATCACCGGAACAATCCGTGTAAACCTCATCAAGCGGCACCACACGCCCACACTCCGCGATAAACAAATCACCCGAGAAGCGGAGTTTCCCCAAGTTATCCAGCTCTATTCCGATCGAATAATGATTCAATCCGCCACGTCCGGCATACCAACTTTTCCCAGCGTGCCATGCCTCAATGTTGAAAGGCACCAGTTGAAACACCTCCCCATCCCGCCCAATCACGAGATGAGCCGAAGCCGACACGTCAGGACGAGTCAGGAAAAGTGCAGAACTTTCAGCACTCGTTCCCGCCGTGTAATGTAACACGATCATGTCCGGCCCCTCCAAATGCCGGGTATTTTTCGCACTCACCAAGTGAACCACCCTGTCCCCCATCAAGCGATGGTTCACGATTGAAAATGAAGAATTAAAAATTGAAAATGCCATGAATAAAAAATTTAGTTAACCAAGTTTTTAACTTTTACTTTTTAGCTTTTAGCCTAAAAATAGCTGCGACCATTTTTTCTCCACCCCGTCCAACCACGTAACCACCCAAGCCGATTTCCAATAAATCCCAAAAACGAGAAGTATCGGAAAGGATAGGCAACGTCGTGAACGTTCCCACGAGAACGATCAACGCAAACACCAACATCACCAACGGCCTCCATGATCGCTGCAACCAGTTTCCCCGGGCCTCTTCCACCACCACTGTCGAGCGGGATCGGGCCATCTCCTTCTCGTGTTCAACCAGCAATTCCAATAAGTCCGCTTCCAGTTGTCGCTTCTCCCTTGCCGGGAGTGTCAGGCGGTCAATCACCTTGCCAACCGCCCCGACCACACCTTTCACTCCTTCCAAAGCCGTAAAGCCGTAACGATACAATTCTTCACCTCTGCCATTTCTTCTCTTTTACTTGTCTCTCTTTTTGCCATATTTCTCTGTATTAAAATTACCTGTTCCCTTTTACCCTCACCCAAGTCTCCCCCGTAACGACACGTCAGGAACAATTAAACGCCTCGTCTTCTATTAATCTATAAGGTTTATAAAGTAATCTTCTATTCGGAAATACCTTAATCACCCAATCGTAAATCTAAAATCATGAAACCCCAAGATATTGGCTCGGAGAATACGCTCCCCCGTTCTTTCCCCGGAAGAAACAGTACAAGTGAGCCGCCGTCCCCCGTTTACGTTGTAAACGAAAAGTGGCTTCCTCGTCACCTCTTGTCTCCCCGTTAGTCTTAACAAATTCCGGAGAAAACGAACGATCGGCATAAAGCACGACAACCACCAACTCATCCCCCGCCCCCGCTGAAGGAAGATTCTCTGCCTTCTCCCATGACAAGGAAACCGTATCTTCCCCGTCAACACGTGCCATGAGATGATTTACCTTCTGCAACATTCCAATCGTCAACTGCAATCGGGCAAAATCTCCAATCTTCCCGTTAGGCTTAAAAACCATCATGTTTAATTTCAAAAAGAAATTGTACCCACTTTTTCCGGTTCCTTTAGCCGCCAGATACCACGCCTCCTGTAACCCGATCTCCACCAAACGTCGGTAAAAACGTATCGCCACCCTCAAACGGGAACGGCTTTCCTGTTGTTTTGTCGTATTCGCATCCGTGTAACTCGTTGCCGCACTCCTCACCCGTGTTACAACCCCGACCCGGTAGAAAACCGAATTCCCGATCTTTCCTCGAATATTTTCGTCTACTATTGCCATCGCTCGTTTATATTTAAAATTTTCTTTGTTTTCTGAAGCAAAGGTAGGGCATGCATTCCCCGTATAAAATTCTAATTCACAAACGACCGAATCTTTTCACAAACGACATTTTTCACTACATATTCGACATAAATGCCACATTTCCCTCATTCATAAAAACAGGGTCCCGCTCCAACAAAAGTCCCCGAAACAATTCATGTAATAAAACGAAGAATCACCAACAAGCATCTCCAACAAACAGACAACAACAGTCTTTCTCTCCCGAATCAAAGACACCTCTGAACGTCTCTGAAACGTCTTTGATTCGAAAGTGATACGTGTTTAATCCCTAAGAACACCCTGCACGCAACGAAAGATGTTCGGGTATTATAAATACAACAAGTATCGACAACCTTGGATTCAATGCAAATTAACTTGAGGAATAAAAAAATTACAAACGTCAACTGAACTACTGGTTACAAGAAAGTAAAAACAGTCATGCCAAAATCGATTATATTTTACAAGATCAACAACATATCATTCCGCTAGAAATAAAAGCCGAGAGAGAATTTTTGAAACATGCCATGAGAAAATTAGCGATCACAATCTCTCTACACGTTGAAGTTACAACCGTTCTATCTCTTCCCCTGTTAGCCTTGTGTTTAAAACTATCATATCTAAGGGAACTCCCATTTTTTTCATGTTTCTGGCGACTAAAAAAATCTATTACCCTCTTGTAGCCGTGATTGACATATTACATACCAACACCCAAGAAAAGCCGCCGATGGCCGATTCTCCAGGCGGATTGGTGATTAAAGATGATAATTATAACTCTTGTTTACTATTTTGCAGGGGAAGTTTCGGGAAATGCAGCACTTGCAGCAGGTGAGGACGATAAGTCCGACCTACCGGAAACCATCGGTCACCGATTTTCACACTGTTACCCACAAATGTATCGATGTAATGCCAGTTCAAAATGAAACTCTGGTGTACCCGGATGAACATATCATCCGGTAAAGAGAGTTTCATCACCCCCAAACGATTAGAAATCGTCATCCGACTCCCGTCTATCGCGTGAAATTCACAATAACTGCCCGTTCCCTCAATGTAAAGGATGTCAACGTACAAAAGCCGTCGGCAATAATTTTCCCACCAAAGAAATATATGTCCCTCGCCGTAACGGGGTTCATTCGAATGTATTAACGTATTGGTCTTTTTGTTTTCCATAGATTATTGATTTTACACCTCGTAAAATCAGCCCCGGCGGTTGTAGTGATTATTGACATTTGCAAACAAAACCGGAAAACAAAAGACCAAACAGACATCACCTAAATCAAAGTGTCACTTATAACTATTCCAAATCAAAATAATACACTCGATCGTAGACCTTGGCATTTCAAGCAAATTCTCAACCTTGGCAAGAACGTTCTCATCCTTTGTAGACTTCTTGTAATCAATGAGATATTTTACCCAATTCTTGGTTCCAGCAAAAGTAACACAGCCCTACTATTCAATACCTCTAATTCCTGTTCGTTTTCTACCATATCCATCTCATTGACACAACTACTAAGTGCTAACAGGATGAATACGAAATAACCGATGTCTCTAAATAATTTTGTTTTCATAAGTTATATGTATTTAGATTATAAAAATAAGGACCGCCCCTTGGATGAGTTTAGAGGCGGTCCCGGTTCAACACACACCTCACACTTGCTATTTCTTCTTTTTCAGCATCTCGTCAATCTTTTTCTCCAAGTCTTTCCCCCGGAGATTTTTAGCCACGATACGGTTTTCCTCGTCGAGGATGAAGGTGCAGGGAATACCTTTCACATTGTATGCGGCGGCAACTTCAGATTCTGCGCCTTTCAGGTCGGACACGTTCTTCCAGTCACAACCGTCCTGACCGATTGCCGACAACCAAGCCTGCCTGTTATTATCGATGGAAACGCTGATGATTTCCAAACCTTTCGGGCGGTAACGCTTGTAGATTTTTATCAGGTTCACGTTCTCTGCCCGGCAGGGAGCGCACCAAGAAGCCCAAAAGTCAACGACTTTCACTTTAGCTTTCGTCTCATGCAAAGAAAGTACTCCGCCATCCGCCAAGGGAGCACTGAAATTGGGAGCGATTTCCCCCACGGCTACTTTTTGCATCATTTCCAAATCAGCAGCGATTTGTTTACCATAAGAAGTCGCTTTCGCTTTCGCTCCCAACGCATCGTAACGCTCGGCTAATTTCACCTCATCAAGACTCTGTGGTAATTTCGAAGCTATCACGAAAGCAGATACGGGAGAATCGCTGTACTTCTTGATCAAAGCCAACTCATCAGCCTCGATCTTGTCCACTATTTTTTTAAACTCCTGTTGTAATCTCTGTAATTGTGCGGGATTTGCCCGAGCTTGCATATCCAACTGCTGTTGACTTTGTTGCAGGGATTTATCCAAATCGTAAAACTCTTTCCACACTTTCTGCGCCTCCCCATCGCTCTCCACAATCAACTCATTCGCTCCCATCGTGATCGTGTAGTTGGCATTTTCCAACATGAAAGAAGCCAGCACGGCATTCTTTTTTACCGGCATCAAATAAACCAATGTTATTTCAGGCATACGACCTGTAAATTCAAAAACACCATTCGTAACATCGGCTTCACTAATGTCAATCGTTCCTTTCTCCATCTTGGTAACCAACAGCAATTTACCATTAACCGTGTTAGCCAAACGCCCCTCGATCCTGTAGTTCTTATCCTGTGCCATCGTGAACAGGACACAACCGAACAACATACATACTGTAAATAAAATCCTTTTCATCTTTTTTCCGCTTTTTATTGTAGAGAAGTGTCTGAAAGCCCACCTGCCGTAATGAACAGGACTTTCAGCACTTCCGATACTCATGTTCTAATCCCGCTGCCTCGGGAGTTTCAATGCCGGTTCTTTCTCCGTCTTCGGGTTGGCTTTATCGATTACCATTCCGTCCACGATTATCCCGGCAGGATAAATCATCGAGGCAGGGTAAGCGTTCGGCAGGTAATTCATCACCTCTTCCTTCGAGGATACGGCAACCAGTTTCAACAACTTTGTCAACTCCGGCATACGGAAGCCCGTGGTACGGACACGGGTCTCCTTCCCGTCTTTCAAGTCCACCCGGTACACGACAAGTGCCGACCCGGAAATACCTCTCACGATGTAGGCACAGGATTGTCCGGCAGCTTTCGCCGTCTTGATCAATAACTTTTTCATCTTCTCGTGAGCAATGCCCTTCTCCGCTTGCACGTGGATCGTTCCCGTACCCGTCACCAACGTCGGACTCTGTGGGGACATGATGAAACGAGAACTACCCGTGGTCTCCGGGGCTTTCAATGTGGGGATTCGCCCATTCAGCATTTTCTTGAATACCCCCTTTTCTACCAACACCATTTCCGGTTCCGGCGTGACTCCGTCCCCGTCCACCTCATAATAACCATATAGCGGAGTTCCGTTATATTCCTTCTTGTTCGTATAGTTCTTCACCGTCAAACGCTCGTCCACGATCTTTTGGCCAAACTGATCCGCTAATCCCCGCCCCATAGGCATGAGAGAACGGGCCGCAATCAACCCGCCACGATAGAGCAAGTTATTCGCCAAAATAGTAGCCACGGCTCCCCCCTCGAACATGATCGGACCGTTATAATATTCCGCCACGGGAGGAGCTGCTTTTAGCTGCATCAATCCCTCGGCAAACGCTTTTACCCGTTCTTTCAATTCCTCAACCGAAGGAATCTCTGCCGGATTTAACAAGGAAAGAGAGAATGAATCACCCAAGTTCGAACCGTCATCACCACGGACTTCCGCAGAGACCGTGACACTCACGTACCCACCGGGTTCTTTCAGTTGTACCCCTTCCGTGGTCAGGCGGTACATATCCATTTCCATCCCGTTGATCGCCACGCTGGAATTATAAATCTCCTTGTATTCGTTGAACACGGCAGATGCCTCAGTCACCAACCGTTCCAAGACACCTTGATCAATCTTGTAGGTCTCCGAACGCTCTTGTACGCAGGTAACCGCTGGCAGAGGTTGCATATCTGCCAGCGCCGCCTCTTCCGATGGAAGTGGGTTCTGTTGCAGATAATTCATTTTCTGCGCCATCATACCCAATGCGTACTTGTACATCATATCCGATGATTCCCACAACCCGCGCCGAATCACGTCATAGTCCACCTCCGAAGGTAATTGCGCGGGAGCGATCTGTTCCTGATACTGTACGTCACTGTTTCTCTGGTAATCACCAAGTAACACCTGCGTGCCGCCACTCATTTGCCACGGGGACACGTTCGAAAGCATTAATCCTCCCAACGAGGCCGCCATTTGAAAATGACGATAGCGGGCTATCGTGTACGAAACATAATAAGGTTTCGGCCCGTTAGGGAGGACTAAAGCCGCCTTATTACGTTCCTGTTCGGAACGCATTGCGGCAAAAATAACATCATCCGGATGATTCTCTTTCACCACTTCCGGTTTCGGGGAAGGCAAAATCGAAGCAATATCACGAGCCTGCGCCCGACGTTGTGTCTCGATCTTGCTCACGAATATCGTGGGAGAGGATGCCGTCACGGGCACCCATCCCGACTCCGCACCGCAAACTCCCGTGAAAACGCTGGGCTTGTCTCCAGCAGCCGCGATATTGGAGAACATGGATAACGGAGTACCGATCAAGTCCACCCCTCGCACCAACTGATCTGGGCGACCGTCCACGAAGACCCGGTATACTTCCAAGGGTGTCACGTTAAAGGAGTTCAGACTTCCGCCCTCACCCGTGTACGTGAAACCACTCGTCACGGTCCGGAAATAGTAACCGTATTCCTTTCCCTGCTTTTGAGCCTCTGCCACCAACATGGCTCGAAGTTCATCCTCCGTATAAGGGAGCGTGGTCTCTATGATTAGGTTGGATTGCCGGGACACGGGGTCTCCCCCTCCGGAAGTACGACCATGGCCGTTACTTGACGGGAATCCATCCAGCGGAACCCGACTCATCAAGAACTCTTTCAACACGCCATTCACTACGTTATCCACCCGGCGAGCTTTCACTCCCTCGTCATCATACACGTAATGACCATACAAATCGGTATCGGCATAACGTTTTAACAAAGGCGCACAATACACTTGGAATTCAACGGGCAACACTTGCTCTCCCACCATCTTCTTGAAAGTTTGACCGCCCGATTTCAATCGATGACCTTCCAGACGATGGCCAAAAATTTCATGAAAGAACACTCCACTGGCAGGACCCGACAGGATGGCAGGCCCCGTGTAAGGATCAGCAACCGGGGCATCACGCAAAGCCAGTAATCGCTTGATCATGTCCCGTGCATCGGCAATCATCCGGTCATTATCCGGCAAGTCATCAGGCGTGTAAGCAAAATAGTCCCTGTTCAACGGCAATTCCATCCCGTCTGCCGCTTTCAGGGATGCCATTAACATCACCCGGGTGGCTACCCGGTTCTGCACTACCAAGCTCCCCTCGCTATTCACGAAATAGGTGCGCAATATCTGAAAACTAAAACTGGCTGATCCCTCGCTTAACTCGGGACAGGTCTTGAATACGGCGGAAACCTCGTTCAAGCGCTGTTCCCAAACCCGCTTAATATCCATCTTCTGCCTCCCAGCAGCCAAGGGAGCCTCGTAATAACGCACCATCGGGGCATCGGAAAAACAGGGGGCTTTATCCTCGTCCGCCACGCTCACCGTGGCTCGGGTCTTCGCCTGATCGTACATATTACGAGCAAACTCGTAGCGTTGCAATGTCTCCCGCCAAATCGCTTCCCGAATCGCATCCGTGGCATCATCATCCAAGGGCAAAACGACCCCTCGCGCTCCTTGCGCGTTAGGGCCGGCCATCCCTCCCTGCATATTATACTTGAAATTATCCAAATCCGGACGGCCCAACCGGACTGCGTGATCGTTTTCATAACGAACTACCTGGACTATGCGCCGGAGGGCTACGAGGGGCAGGCTTTTCGCTATGTGCTGAAACGGAAGCTGGACGAGGACCTGGGACCGGTACTGACCGGAGCAGTGGAGCAGGTCTACCGTCATCAAAAGATGATTCAGATTCAATTGTATGGCGAGATAGTCTCTGTTCCGGTGGAGAAAGTATTATATT
>ERZ825137.5618-NODE-5618-length-11498-cov-2.633663_pt1 | contig 11498 bp, 9 predicted proteins | sample MGYA00519873_ERZ825137 | MGnify/ENA primary metagenome ERZ825137 (study PRJEB31778, sample SAMEA3449190) | human gut metagenome | biome: human gut; feature: human-associated habitat; material: faeces | place: United Kingdom | collected 2010/2012 ... | reverse complement strand
ACCAGCGCGCATGCCAGCAAACAGTCGGTATGCGCTGTGCCAGCAATACAGGCAGCCGCAGAGCCAGACCTGCGCAAGCATGTCATGTATGTGGATGATGACCAGGCGCTCGTGTCGCTGGTTCAGCGATTGCTGCGCCGCCGGGGCTATCAGGTCACTGGCTTTCTGGATCCCAGAGAAGCCACAGAAGCCCTGCGCAAAGATCCTTTTGCGTACGACCTGGTCGTCACTGACTACAACATGCCGGGCTACTGCGGCGTAGATCTGGTGCGGGATACCAAGACCATTCGCTCCGACCTGCCTGTTGCACTGGCTTCTGGCTACATCACAACTGAAATTGAGGCGCAGGCCATTGCTGCCGGTGCGCTCGCACTGATCTACAAGCCCAATGATGTGGACGAGCTTTGCGAAACCGTGGACCGCCTCATCCGACCTGGTGCCTGAAAACTTTGCTAACGACAATTCGCCCTTCTTGCCTCTATGAGGATGAGCACTTGCTCGTCCTGGACAAACCCGCAGGTCTGCTCTCCGTGCCCGGCCGTGGCCCTGACAAACAAGACTGCCTGATCCACCGCGCTGTGCTCCACTGGCCGGACGCGCTGGTCGTACACCGCCTGGACATGGCCACCTCTGGCCTGCTCATCTTTGCCCGCAACAAGGAAGTACAGCGCCTGCTGGGCGATGCCTTTGCCGCACGCACCATCCATAAGCGCTACACCGCCATCGTGCATGGCACCGTGCTCACCCCGGATTGGTGCATGGTGGATGCGCCCCTGATCTGTGACTGGGAGCGCCGTCCGCTGCAAATCGTCGATCACAGCATCGGCAAGGCCAGCCAGACCCGTTATCTGCGCCATCCCAGTCAGGATGGTGTGCCTGCTGGCTGTACCAGGCTGTGGCTGGAGCCCATCACTGGCCGCTCCCATCAACTGCGGGTGCACATGAGCCACATCGGCCATTGATTTGCGGTCGTAATCTGATTTTTCGCGGCAAGGTCAATGTTGTATTCCAGCATCCAGATGGACAGTATAATGAAAAATACAAGTTGAACAAGATTCGCAAAGATGTCCAGACATTCGAGCCAAAATTCCTTTTTTGCAGGATCTTTAATTTTGTTTTCAAGGATAGACGGCAGGATATCGATCGAGATATGCGTCCGCTCTCTCAAAGCAACAGCTGCTCCTAAAAAGCTGACAGCGATATAGGTGTATCTTACCATCTCTTCCGCCCAGGCCAGCGGCATCTCGAAGAGATACCGGCAAAAGACCTGAATCAGAAGCAATCCGAGCATAATCGCAAAGGCGATCCACGTAATCGTTTTTTCGACCTTGCAAAATGCATCGTTTATTTTTGAGATAATGTTTTTCTTTTCCATTGTTATACCTTCTGACTTTTAGCGTTTATGAATGCGCAAAGTTTTTGTCAATTAAGCAATGCCTGCTTCCTGACGGATTCTTGCAACAGCTTCCTGGTCGAAAGTCTTGGTAGCTTCGTCATCAGCCCATACTTTTCTTGCAGCTTCTTCCATATCCTTTTGGAACTGCTCTGTCGGCTCGATAACTTCACATCCGTCATCGATCATCTTCTGTGTCATTTCTTCTACGTCTTCTCTGATCGCGACCTTTACGTCATCGCAATAAGTTGTTGCTGCTGCCTGAACAGCTGCCTGCTGGTCTGCGGAAAGGGAATCCCACTTCGCCTGGTTGATGACTACAACTGCTGCTGCGAAGGAGTGATTGGATTTTACCCAGTATTTGTTGAACTGGTCTAAGCCGTTCGTGTAGGAAAGTACCGGACCATTATCCTGTCCGTCGATGGTCTTCTGCTGCAGCGCGGACGGTACTTCAGTGAACGCCATGGAAGTCGGAACTGCGCCCAGATTCTCGAAGAATTTTAAGAACATCGGGGATTCCGGAACTCTCATCTTCAAACCCTTGATGTCAGCCGCGCTTTCGATTGTACGCTTGGAGTTGGAGATCCATCTGAAGTCGCAGTCGGTCATGCCGAGCATTTTGAAGCCTGCGTTTTCCATATCCTTGGTGATGGTTTCGCCGATCCAGCCATTGTAGATCAGGTTGTCTACATCATCATAAGTAGTAACTAAATATGGAAGATTTACGAAACCGATCTCATTGACAACCGCGTCCGCGCCTACGGTCGAACCGATGTACATATCAAGCGCGCCGGACTGTACGGCTTCCGCGTGGTCTTTATCGCTTCCCCAAACGCCGCCGAAGTCGATCTGAATTTCAACGCTGCCGTCTGTGGCCTTTTCTACTGCGTCTTTAAAAGCAGTCGCTTTTTCATACCAAGTATGCGTCGTGCCCTGCGTGGAGCCGAAATGCAACACTACTGTGTCTCCGCTGGTCTTTCCATCGCTGCCGCTGTCTCCGCCGCAGCCGGAGAGCGCGAAGCACATGGTAAAAATCATAGCTAACGACAATACAATTGATAATACCTTTTTCATTTTGCACCTATTCCTTTCTGCTTTAAAGGTTGCCAATGTTTTTTCTATTTTTTTAAGGTATTGACAGCCCTGTTACAAATGCTTTATGCAACCTTAATATAGCAACATTCATGCCAATCTTGTTATTAAATAAACAGGGGGTTGGAATTTCTTTTCATCTTGAGGTTTAATTTCTGCTAATCATTGATATTTCAACGTTAATATTCTGTAAATATTTCTAAACAGCTGTTTCCGAAAGCCCTGTCGCGCGCTCTTTCACGAATAAATTTTTGTGCATGCGTATGCGTACGTGCATCTTAGCGGGAATTTAATATGCATACGCGCATCAGCCATTTATTTCAACCTACTATTGCTTCATTCTTCAGAACTCCATATGTCCACCTTTCATCGCGGAAGAGGCCAGTTTCGTATAAAGCCCCAGCGCACCTTTGGTATAGCGTGGTTTCGGCAGCTGCAGATGATTCCTCCTTTCTGCAAGGACAGCCTCGATCTGCGCCGGATCTTTACGCTCACCCTTGATCCCTACAATATTTAGGGATCGATGCTTTAAACTCAGTTCGATCAAATCTCCTTCCTCGATCAAGGCAATGGCTCCGCCGCCTGCTGCTTCCGGTGATACATGCCCGATGCAAGGGCCTCTCGATGCACCGGAAAATCTGCCGTCCGTAATCAATGCGATTGAACTGGAAAGTTCCGGATCTGAAGCAATGGCCTCCGTTGTCATGAACATTTCCGGCATGCCGGAGCCTTTTGGTCCTTCATAGCGGATAATCACGGCCTCGCCCTTATGAATCCCTCCATGCAGAATCTGCGCGATTGCCTCTTCTTCACAGTCAAACGGCCGCGCATATAACACCGCTTCCTTCATTTCATCCGGTACCGCCGAATGCTTGATGACAGATCCCTCCGGCGCTAGGTTACCGCTAAGAATCGCGATCGATCCTTCCCGATTGATTGGCGCGTCTACCGGAAACAAAATCTGTTCTTTGCTGATGCCTGTCCCTTCAAAGTATGCCGCCTGTTTCCGGTAATAATCACCGGCCGCGAGCGCATCCAGATTTTCTCCTACGGTCTTGCCAGTCACCGTCATCGCATCCAGATGCAAATAGGCACGCAGCGTTTCCATGACGGCCGGCACGCCCCCTGCTGCGTAAAAATACTCCACCGGATACTTCCCGCTCGGTTTTACATTCAGAAGATATGGAATTCTGCGGTTGATCGCATCGAATCGCTCCGGCGCGATCTCAAGCCCCAGTTCGTAAGCAATGGATGGAAGATGCAGTAATGCATTGGTTGAACCTGCGATCGCGGCATGTACCATGATCGCGTTTTCAAAGGCTTTCATCGTCAGAATATCAGATGGCTTCAGATTTTCACTGACAAGCTCTACGACGCGCGCGCCTGCCGCACGCGCGCTTTCTTCCAGATACGAGCCGACAGACGGCACACATGCGCTGCCGGGAAGCGCAAGGCCCAACGCTTCTGCCATCACCTGCATCGTGTTGGCAGTTCCGAGAAACTGACATGCCCCATAGGACGGGCAGGCATGCCGGCTGTACCAGTCAAACTGTGCACGGTCGATCTCACCTCGTTCCATTTGCGCGCTGTACATGCCGATCATTTCTGCAGTCAGCATGTTCGGTCCATGCTTCATCGTACCGCCCGGTATAAAAACAGCGGGCATGTTCATTCTCGCCATCGCTTTCAGACATGCGGGGATCGCTTTATCGCAGCTTGCTGTAAAAACTGCCGCGTCGAACGGCGTCGCCTCCCCTTGTATCTGAAACATATCCGCGATAAAATCTCTGGAAGCCAGAGAATAGTTCATGCCGTCTGCACCTTGAATCTCTCCGTCACAAAGATCGCTGACAAAGTACTTTGCGCCGCGCGCGCCGTTTTCCGCTATCGCTTTGCAGGCATCGTCCGCTACCATTTCCAAATGAACACTTCCGGGACTTCCTTCTCCATAGGTACCCGCCACAAAGATCTGCGGCAGATCCAGTTCTTCAGTTTTCCATCCGCTTCCCAGACGCAAGGAATCCATTTCCGGCGCGTCCAGCCTCGCTTTTTGACTTTTCAACATGACTGACTGTCTCCTTTTGCTTAGACACACAGAGCCCTCCTTGCACATCGGTCATGTGCAAGGAGAGCTCTGCCTTATCATTTTTTGAATTGAAACTTATTTGATCCCGGCGATCGCCTTGGCCAGTTCTTTCTTGCCTTCGATATTGCCTTGTCTTTGGATCATGATCCTCTGTGCCTGCGGGGAGCCTGCGCCATGCATGGATTCAGTTCTGTAGCCGACCGCTGCCGCGCCCAGGCAGATGTTCTCTAGGAATCTCAAGACTCTCATTCTCTCTTCCGTCGTGCATTTATCGGCATTTGCCGCGAAGAACTTATTGCAGACCTCGCCGATCGTTTCGCCGTTTCTTCCGACAACCAGGTCAGACTTGAAGTCCTTTTCGCTCGGCATCGTTACCATCAGACCGCCTGCGATGTCTTCTGCCAGTCTGACGATCTCATATGGGAATCTGGTGACGTTCTGCTTGCAGACGTTTGCCAAAAGCAGGTCGATGATGTAGCCGCCGGATTTGGTCGCGTGACCTTCGGAGGAACATGCAATACCGCAGCAGTATAACGTCTCGTTCAGATGTGTCATCTCAATCAGCTTATCCTTGATGTGGGATGCCTTATCCGCGCCGTTGTATTCGGCTGCCAGAGCTGCCGCGCCGATGACCACATCGCCCACACCGACCTTGCATCCGCCGTAGCTCTGTCTGTGGAATCCCGCAAAACGTTCGACCAGCATGCCCGCGAAGTCATATTCGCCTGCCATGAAAATATATTCGTTCGGAATGAATACATCGTCAAAGACTACTAACGCTTCCTGTCCGCCGAACTGCTTGTTGCCAAGGTCTACGTCTGCACCCTCTTCTAATTTCCGTGTATCGCAGGACTGTCTGCCGTAGATCATGTAAAGACCTTCTGCGTCGGACGGACATGCAAAGGATACTGCATAGTCCTTATCTTCTGCTCTCATCGCCTGTGTCGGCATCACGATATGCCAGTGAGAGTTGATGGAACCGGTCTGATGCACTTTCGCGCCGCGTACCACGATCCCGTCTTCTCTTCTTTCCTTGATGCGGACGAACATATCCGGGTCTTTCTGTGCATGAGGTGCTAATGCACGATTGCCCTTCGGGTCGGTCATCGCGCCGTCTACGATCAGGTCGTTATCCTGGATGTAGGTGAGGAATTTCTTGAAGTTTTCATGGTAATGGGTTCCGTATTTTTCATCGATCTCATAGGTCGTGGAATAGGTCGCGTTGAACGCGTCCATGCCGACGCACCGCTGAAAGCAGGATGCGGTCTTCTGGCCGAGCAGTCTCTGCATTTTGACTTTCTTTTTGAGGTCTTCGGTGCTCTGGTGGATGTTCGCGAAACGGTTAATCTTGTGTCCGGTCAGGTGGGAAGTCGCGGTCATCAGGTCCTCATACTGTGGATCGTGGGCCAGGTCATAGGTGACTGCCACGCAGTTGATGGACGGACGGATGATCGGGTGATCGATCCAGTTGTCGATTTTTTCACCGAACATATAGACTCTGGTGTTTAATTTTCTTAAGCTCTCGATATACTCTGCGCCTGTCATTAATGGCATATTATTTCCTCCTTGCTCCTGTTTGCTTAGTTGCTGATATCTTACTTATTATAAATCTCATATGCGAAGACTGCCGCGCCGATCGCGCCGGCTGCCTGGCAGTGCGGTACAACCTCGATTGCGCATCCCATCTCCTTAGACAGAGCGTCAACCATATTCGCGTTCAGCGCGACACCGCCGGTCATCACGACTTTTGGTTCATAACCGACGCGATTACACATTCCCATCACGCGTTTGGCGATCGCTACATGCGCGCCTCTTGCTACATCTGCAGCCTTTTCACCGGCAGCAAGTCTTGAAATGACTTCGCTTTCCGCAAAGACGGTGCAGGTATTGTTTATGGAAATTTCTTTTGTTGCCTGATCTGCAAGCTCTGACAGATCATCCAGGGTGCATCCAAGGACTCTTGCCATAACCTCAAGGAACCGTCCGGTTCCGGCCGCGCATTTTTCATTCATGACAAAATTAGCAACCTTGCCGCTCGCATCAAGCTTAATAACTTTCGCGTCCTGTCCGCCGATATCCACGATGGTTCTGGCCTCTTGGGTCAGATAATTTACGCCCTTTGCGTGGCAGGTAATCTCGGTAATTTGCTTATCGGCATCTTGAAAATTGACGCGTCCGTAACCGGTAGCAATGGTGTACTGAATGTCATCTTTCGTGGCGTTTGCCTGCGCGAGTGCATCAGCGATGACTTCCTCAAACGCATTGGTGCCTGTTCCCAGATTGATGACGGATACGCCCGCGAGTTCTTTTTTGTCGTTTAAAACCGCGACTTTCGTTGATGACGATCCAATGTCGATTCCTAAAAACATGTATTTTTCCTCGTGCTTTCGTTTTTTAAATGAGCATTTCTGTGAAGCTCTGTACTCTGGTTCTGATCTGTTCAAAGGTACTCAACTGCTGATCTGTCTCCAGGTAAAGCTCCGGAATGCCTGCTTTTTCAAGTTCTGCTTTGTAGATTGGGTAATCATATTCTTCCGGATCGCAGAACTTCATCATCATGACAACGACAGCGTCGGCACCGGTCTCTTTTACCATCTTTGGTAAGCATTCAGGATTCTCAAGCATTGGACATGGGCGCAGCATATTGTCATTGAATGGCTGTCCTTTTCTGTATGCCTGGAAGATCGGACTCTTTAATGCATCCAGAAGACTGACTTCATGAATATTTGCATTTGAATAATGAATGAATACGCAAGGATCTACATCTCCCGCTGCATTGATATGCAGGTAATAGCGACCGCCTGCGATACATCCACCGATATATTCGGCATCGTTCTGGAAGTCCAGGCTAAAGATTGGTTTGGAACTTCTGAACGCACGAATACGTTCGTATACAGCTTTTCTCTGCTCTGGATTTGGCATAAGTTCCGGAGCGGCGTCATTTCCAACTGGCATATAGTGGAAGAACCAGATGAATAAAGCACCTGCTTCAATGATCATGTCATAGAATTCTTCACTTGTGATATCTTTGTAGTTTACGCTTGTGTAGCAGGTAGAGATACCGAATGGAAGATTATGATCCTTTAATAACTGCATGGCATGCTTTACTTTTTCAAATACACCCGGACCACGCCGTCCGTCATTGGCCGTCTCGAATCCTTCCAGACTGATTGCAGGAACGAAATTCTTAACTCTTAACATTTCCTGACAGAACTCTTCATCGATCAATGTACCATTTGTGAAAGATAAGAATTCGCAGTCAGGATGACGTTCACAGATCGTAATAATATCTTTTTTTCGTACCATAGGTTCTCCGCCGGTATAGATATACATATATGTACCAAGTTTCTTTCCCTGTGTTATGATATCATCGATTGTTTCAAGAGAAAGATTTAGTTTGTGTCCGTATTCAGCGGCCCAGCATCCGGTACAGTGCAGATTGCAGGCTGAAGTCGGATCTAATAAAATCGCCCAAGGAACATTACAGTCTTCTTTTTCCTCAGTTTCCTTCTGAAGGGCAGAACCTTTCAAAGAAGCATTAACGATAAAGTTTGTAAAGAAAGTTTTTCGTACTTCCGGATCCAATTCCCATACTTTTGTAGCAAGTTCATACCAGTTTCCCTTTTCGGCGATTCCCTGGCGGATCGCATTACGCTGACCTGCATACCAGCCTTCCGGAGCAGCCTTGTCAACAATGCTCATGACTTTTGGAATATTTGTTTCAGGATCTTTATCCATGTACTTAAGTGCTGCCTGAATAGCGGAAGCAAAGGCGGCGTTTTTGATTGTGTCTATAACATTCATAATGTTACCTCCTCATCTTACTGTATTATATTCTTTATGCAGTTACCTTATCTTAAAACTTTTGATTTCCAGATTCAAGCAAATGCGACATTAATCCTATATTGTCGTTTTTTTGACAAAAAAGGAAAAAAGTATCATAAATAACGATAAAAGATTCAAAACTTAAATTGTACTTATAAAAAAACGAGAATTTTTAATTATACTTATAAAAAGGGGTGGAAAAATAAGACGGTTTTATATATAATAAGGATAGAAACGTTCAAAAACACAAACGAAAAGGAGATGTATTCATGGAAATGTTATCAATCGAGAAGGAACTGCAGGGCAATTCTTACCCGGGACGTGGCATTATTATAGGAAAGAGTGCAGATGGGACCAAAGCTGTAACTGCTTACTTTATTATGGGAAGAAGTGAGAACAGCCGTAACCGTGTGTTTGTAGAAGAAGGGGAAGGCATCCGCACACAGGCATTTGATCCATCCAAACTGACAGATCCGAGCCTGATCATCTATGCTCCGGTACGTGTACTGGGAAATAAGACGATCGTGACAAACGGCGATCAGACAGACACGATCTATGAAGGAATGGACAAACAGCTCACCTTCGAACAGTCCTTAAGATCCCGCGAATTTGAGCCAGACGGACCGAACTATACACCAAGGATCTCCGGTGTCATGCACATCGAAAACGGCGAATACAGTTACGCAATGTCAATCCTCAAGAGCGACAACGGAAATCCGGATGCCTGCCTCCGTTACACTTACGCATACGAAAAAGCAATTCCAGGTGAGGGCCGTTTCATCCACACTTACAAATGCGACGGAAATCCGCTCCCAAGCTTTGAAGGAGAACCGAAACTCGTAGATATTCCGGACGATATGGAAGAGTTTACAGAACTTCTCTGGAACAGCCTGAATGAAGATAACAAAGTTTCCCTGTTTGTACGATACATCGATATCGCAACAGGAAACTATGAGACAAAGATCGTAAACAAAAACAAGTAAGATACGGAGGATGAGATAAGATGAACGAATTACAGTTAAAATACGGATGCAACCCGAACCAGAAACCTTCCAGGATCTACATGGAGGACGGAAGTGAGCTTCCGATCAAAGTTCATTCAGGAAGACCTGGATATATCAACTTCCTCGATGCATTCAATGGCTGGCAGCTTGTACGTGACCTCAAGAAAGCAACAGGACTTCCGGCAGCAACTTCTTTCAAGCATGTTTCTCCTGCAGGTGCAGCAGTCGGACTTCCGCTGACAGAAACACTTGCAAAAATCTACTGGGTAGACGATATGAACTGGAAAGAATTTTCCCCGCTTGCCTGTGCTTATGCAAGAGCGAGAGGCGCAGACCGTATGTCTTCTTTCGGTGATTTTATTTCTCTTTCTGATGTCTGCGACAAAGACACAGCAATGCTGATCAAGAGAGAAGTTTCCGATGGCGTGATCGCACCGGGTTACACTGAGGAAGCCCTTGAGATCCTCAAACAGAAGAAAAAAGGCAACTACAACGTGATCGAGATCGACCCGGAATATGTACCTGCTCCGCTGGAACATAAACAGGTTTTCGGTGTAACCTTTGAGCAAGGAAGACAGGAGCTTGCCATTGATGATGCATTGATTTCCAATCTTGTAACAGAAAACAAAGTATTATCTGAGGAAGCCAAGCGTGATATGAAGGTTTCTCTGATCGTTCTGAAATATACCCAGTCCAATTCTGTTTGCTATGTAAAAGGCGGACAGGCGATCGGTATTGGTGCAGGTCAGCAGTCCCGTATCCACTGCACGAGACTGGCAGGACAGAAAGCGGATAACTGGTGGCTGCGTCAGTCTCCCCAGGTGCTTGGACTGCAGTTTGTAGACGGCCTTGGACGCGCAGACAGAGACAATGCCATCGATGTTTACATGGGTGATGAATACGAAGATGTGCTGGCCGAGGGCGTATGGCAGACCCGTTTCAAGGTAAAGCCTGCTGTCTTTACGAGAGAAGAAAAGCGTGCATGGTTAAACCAGCTGACCGATGTAACCCTTGGCTCTGACGCATTCTTCCCGTTTTCCGATAACATCGAACGCGCACATAAGAGCGGCGTAAAATACATTGCACAGCCCGGCGGCTCCGTCCGCGATGATGCGGTCATCGAATGCTGTGATAAGTATGACATGGCGATGGTATTTACCGGAATCAGACTGTTCCATCACTAAGCTACACAAAACGGCGCACCGGCTCGGATGAGCGGTGGCTGAAACTCCGGGGGCAAAGCGGTGACATCGCGAAAAATACAGGATATCGCCTAGTATCGGAAGGCGGTAAAGATTGAAAATAAGAACCAGATGCCAGAAAGGCTTCGCCTCTCGGGTATCTGGTTCTTATTATCGTATAGAAAACTTCGTTTCCATACGATAATAAACGCTTTACGAGGATGCACATTCTTTTTTATAAAAATAAAAAATATAGATCAACTTATTTATGTGATAAATATTGCTAAAGAGAATGGAATAAATATTACTGTTATAGGCAATGGAAGTAACATTTTAGTTAAAGATAATGGAATTAGGGGAATGGTTTTAAAAATTGAAATAGATAATATTTCAATTCAAAGATATAATTTGTCAAATAAAGTTAAAAATCTTTTTACAAAAGATATCGCTACAAAAGACATTGATATATCAGCATTTGAAAAAATTGTGGTAAATGTAGGAGCTGGAGTAAAAAATGGGACTTTGTCTCAAAAACTTGCAAAAGAAAATGTAGCTGGATTTGAATTTGCAGCAGGAATTCCTGGAACAATAGGCGGAGCTGTAAAAATGAATGCAGGAGCATATGGTGGAGAGATGAGTGATATTGTTTTTTCAACTACTTGCTTAGATTTGGAAGATTTTGATATTGTTAATTTAAAGAGTAATATTGATGATATAGAAATGAGTGAGCCTAAAAATATTACATCTTTAGCAGTAATTACACTTAATAATGAGGAACAGAAATTTTCATATAGACATAGTATTTTTATGGAAAAGAAATATATTATTTTAGAGACAAAATTGTTGCTAAATGAAGGAAATTATAAAGATATAAAGGCAAAGATGGATGAAAATTTGTCAAGCAGAGCCGAAAAACA
>ERZ825137.5617-NODE-5617-length-11500-cov-3.850590_pt1 | contig 11500 bp, 9 predicted proteins | sample MGYA00519873_ERZ825137 | MGnify/ENA primary metagenome ERZ825137 (study PRJEB31778, sample SAMEA3449190) | human gut metagenome | biome: human gut; feature: human-associated habitat; material: faeces | place: United Kingdom | collected 2010/2012 ... | reverse complement strand
GAAGAAGAATACCAGCCAGAGAGATGTCAGCGGAGAATCCGTACAGCAGGGAATGCTGAAGCTCTTAGAAGGCAGTGAGGTAGAAGTACCTGTGGGAGCGAACAGCAAGAATGCAATGGTTCCGCTGACCACAGTGAACACGAAGAATATTCTGTTCATCTGCGGAGGAGCGTTCCCGGATATTGAAGAGATCATCAAAGAACGTCTTCAGAAGAAGACGTCCATGGGATTTAATTCAGAGCTGAAGGATACATATGAACATGACGAGAATCTTCTGTCAAAGGTTACGGTAGAAGATCTGCGTAAGTTCGGCATGATCCCGGAGTTTCTCGGAAGGCTTCCGATCATCTTTACCCTGAAAGGACTGGATAAAGAGATGCTGGTGAAGATCTTAAGAGAGCCGAAGAATGCGATCCTGAAGCAGTACCAGAAGCTTCTGGCACTGGATGAAGTGAAACTGGATTTTGATGACAGTGCATTGGAGGCGATTGCGGAAAAAGCGATGGAGAAAGATACCGGAGCAAGAGCACTTCGTGCAATTATAGAGGAATTTATGCTGGATATCATGTATGAGATTCCGAAAGATGATAATATCGGAGAGGTGACGATCACCAGAGCTTATATTGAAGGAACAGGCGGACCGGTCATCCGTCTGCGGGGGCAGGAAGTACCGGCATTAAATGGTTGATAAAGACCGGTACACTGCAAGAAAAGAGGATTCCATGAGTATGGCAGAACCATGGGATCAGATGACAGCGAATAGAGAAAACGGAAGAGAGTGGAAAAAATGGATGCTTATAGATACTTACTGGATTTGGCAATAATTTTATTATCAACAAAGGTACTGGGCCTTCTGACAAAGAAAGTCCAGATGCCGCAGGTTGTAGGAGCATTGCTTGCAGGACTTATTTTAGGACCTGCAGGATTTGGATTATTAACAGAAACTTCATTTATTCATGAAGTAGCCGAGATTGGTGTAATCGTACTGATGTTCTCGGCAGGTATGGAGACAGATATCAAAGAACTTAAGGCAAGTGGAAAAGCTTCTTTTATCATTGCATTATTTGGAGTACTTGTACCGCTGGCAGGAGGTTATGCGGTTGCGTGGTTCTTCAATAAACCGGGTGCGATCGAGTCCGATGTGACTTCACCGGTCTTTTTACAGAATATCTTTATCGGAGTCATTCTGACGGCGACATCGGTAAGTATTACAGTAGAGACACTGAAAGAACTTGGAAAGCTGAAGACTCGTTCAGGAAATGCCATCCTCGGTGCAGCGATCATTGATGATGTCCTTGGAATCATTGCACTGACGATCGTTACGAGTATGGCAGATGATTCTGTAAGTCTTGGAATCGTTCTGCTGAAGATCGTTGGATTCTTCGCATTTTCAGGTATCATCGGTCTGATCTTCTACAAGATATATAAGAAATGGGTTGATGAAGCAGAAAAAGAACTTCACCGCCATACGATCATTGCATTTGTATTCTGTCTGATCATGGCGTTTGTGGCAGAGGAAGTATTCGGAGTTGCAGATATTACGGGAGCGTATATCGCAGGACTTATTATTTCCAATGTACAGCGTTCTACTTATCTGGAGTCTAAATTTGATACAATGTCTTACCTGCTTCTTTCACCGGTGTTCTTTGCAAGCATCGGACTGAAGGTAGAACTGCCGAAAATGTCTATGACGATCATTGCCTTTGCAGTAGTTCTGACAATCGTTGCAGTAATTACAAAGATCATTGGATGCGGACTTGGAGCAAAAGTGTGTGGTTATAAAAATTATCAGGTAAAGAGGATCGGAGTTGGTATGATCTCAAGAGGTGAGGTCGCACTGATCGTTGCCAGCAAGGGTGCGGCACTGGGGCTGATGAGTTCTGCCCTGCTTGGACCAATCATCGTTGTGGTTGTAATTACAACGATTATTACACCGGTTATGCTGAAAGTTGTATTTGCACCGGGAACAGCTCCGGTAGCAGAGCAGATCGTACCGGAATCAGAACGGGTTAAGAGTTATTATGAGAACCGTGAGGATAATCGGTAATCCGGGATATGGGATGGAAAATTCACAGGGTAAAATGCTTTGTTCAGAATGATAAAAAATTATATGGGATAAGTTACAGTCTATAAAAAGAGAAGCCATGGGACAGCGTCAGAGCTGTCTCATGGCTTCAAATGTATTATAGAGGTTTAACTGGCCATATCCCCATTCACGATTTGGGTATTCGAGAAAATCCGGGCGGATTGCTCCGAGGATCAGCAGACTTTTGATCTGAAGACATCAATACCGGTAATATTTTTCTGTTCCAGTTCCCATTCCAGCATAAGTGCAACAGCTCCGGCAGTGATGGCTGTGGAAATGCAGGAACCGGAACGAACGGTAAAGCGTCCGCCCGGTAATGCCCCTTTTACATTGATACCGGGAGCTGTGATGGAAGGATTCTGAAACTGAGTGCGGGTGTATCCACGGCCGGATGCCTGGGCGAGTCCGCCATTTTTCCCGTCATAATAGGAAACGATGATGGGACTTGGTGCGTTGGCCGGATTGGTCAGGGTGTAATAGGGATCTGATTCGAGAAAATAGACTTCTCCATCAAGAAATTCTGTGACGGGGAGCCACATATGAAACTGTCCGTCAATGAGGCGGACCGGCTCGACGACGATCTTCCATATTCCGGCAGCAGGGGTGTTAAACCGGAAAAAGACAAGTTCAGAATTGGTCTTTTCCACCATCAGCCGGTAATCGACATAAACTTTTGTTTTTTCAAAAAGAAAATCCAGTTCAACATTTGAGCCACCGCGGAAGGAAATCCGGGAAGTATTTTCACCGGAAGGAGAAATGATGGAAATGGATAAAATGTTGGGAATCATGACCCAGAGTTCCAGCATAAAGCCGGAGACATTTTCCCCGACCCGGATCTCAACGGTCTTGGTGTCGCTGAGATTCTGGATGGTATTGTAATAATGATGGCGTTTGTCGGCTTCATTTCCTGTTCCGATGACGGCGATCCGGTTGGCTACAAGACTGTAAGCCCCGAGCTGGCTGGGAAGGGGGAGAGTCCCTACGTGTCCGCCCATATTTGTCCCGACGGTAATGCACATGACAAGCGGAAGATCAAGGGCGGATGCAAGGTCATTCAGATATTTCACTCCCAGCAGAAGGTCCGTTTCCTGATAGCAGACAGCATCAGAGGCGATACAATAGTATTCCTTCAGATATTGCTTGGCAGTTTTTAATTTTACCATTGCAATGGTACATTCAGGGGCGGCTCCGAGAAACTGTTCGGAGATATCTGCACCGCCTGCGGCGAGGCTGGCAACAAAAGTCCCGTGTCCGGTGTCATCAACGGAAGGAACAAGAGATGCAGGATCTTCAGAAGAAAGGGCGGCATTGATAGTTTCCCGGGCATATTCCGTTCCGTAAGCAAATCCCTGTGGGGGTGTTCCGCTCTGGATCGTCTGATCCCAGATGGCGGCAATTCTTGTCGAGCCGTCAAGATTGCGGAACAGGCGGCTTGTATAATCAATACCGCTGTCCAAAAATCCGATCAATACCCCCTGTCCTTTTAGCTGGAGCGTAGGATAATTCTGAACCGGAAGGATTCCTGCCTGGTTCAGAGTTTCCATACTCAGGGGCGAAAAGCACTGGGGGATAGAATTATAGGAAAAGCGGGAGAGCGTGATTGGTTCTACGGATTCTTTTGGAAAATAATAGCAGGTGTATCCACTACCGGCATCCTGTTCACAGGGATTTTGAAGGAGAAGTTCATTAAAAAGAGGTGTGCGTGTCCGGTTCTCGATAAAATCACGGTAATCTTCGGAAAGGATGTTCCGGCGGCAGGTTTCTAAATCTGGCATGGCACATTTCCTGACTCTTTTTCTGTCAATATATGAACTTAAGAATTTCTTTATAACCCTAAAAGATCTATAAATTTTTGCCCGTCAGTCTTCACAAAGGAAAAGAATGAGGTATAATGAATTTAATTTATGACCGCAGGAAAGCAGGAGTCGGAGACAATGATCCATGGCTGTGATGAGAAAGATGGTCAGAGGAAATGCCCATGGGTGTGATGAAAATAGCAGTCAGAGGAGAAGATTGGCGGAATGGTTACGGAAAGGAGAAGAAAAAAGATGAAAGATTTTTTTGAAGAATTAGGAAAATATATCGGGGAGACCGCGACGATAGTAGGAAATAAAGCCGGAGAGGTAATCGAGACGCAGAAACTGAAATCGCAGGTGAGAAGCCTTACACATGAGAATACGGTCGATCTGCTGGAACTTGGACGGGGAGTCTATGAGCAGTATAAGAGTGGAGCAGTTCTGGATGAGAAGGCAGAAGGATTGTGCGAGGCGATCAGCTCAAGAGAAGAGAGCATTGCAGAATTTGAGGAGAAGATCTCAGCTATCAAAGGAGCAGGAAAATGCCCGAATTGTGGAAAGATGGTAGCAAAAGAGATGGTCTTCTGCCCGTATTGTGGAGAAAAGATGCCGGCGGTAACAGTGGATGAGGAAGAGACGCCTGGAGATGATACGGAGGATGTAACGCTCCGGGAAGAAGAAGCATCTTTATTTGAAGAGGAGGCAGTGAAAGGAGATGCAGCCCGTTCACAGGAGGCAGCAGAAGAAGAGGCATGATCCAGGATATAGGAGAGCATACATTTGATAACCAGTATCATCCGTGTCCGCCTGACCGGGAGTCTTATGCACTGTATTATGAAGACCATGCGGCTCTTGTGAGAAAATACCCGGATCGGATCGAGTTCCCTAAGTTTCGGGACATCGAGCGACTGAATGAAGATATCTATGAAGATGCAGTGTATCTGTTCAGTATTGACGGAGAACGGTATTATCTTGTAGAGGAGATCAACCGGGAGCGGCAGTCGCATTTTACAATGGAAAATACAGAGATTTTCCGGTATGCAGAGCCACAGTACCTTGCATTTGCCGGGATTACGGGATATCAGCTTCATAACTGGTATCAGAGCCGGAGGTTCTGTGGAAAATGTGGCAGGAGAATGAAAAAAGACAGTAAGGAAAGAATGCTGTATTGTGAATCCTGCCATAATATGGAGTTCCCGAAGATCTGTCCGGCAGTGATCATCGGAGTGACGGATGGTGATAAGATCCTGATGTCAAAGTATGCCGGAAGAACGTATAAAAAGTATGCATTGCTGGCGGGATTTACGGAGATTGGTGAGACTCTGGAAGAGACAGTGCAGAGAGAAGTCATGGAAGAAGTAGGGCTTAAGGTAAAGAATATCCGTTATTATAAGAGTCAGCCCTGGTCTTTTACTGATACGCTTCTGATGGGATTTTACTGTGATTTAGATGGAGGAGCTGCCATTACGCTGGATCGGGAAGAGCTTGCCATGGCAGAATGGTTTCAAAGAGATGAGATCCCGGTTGAGCCAGAGCGGGACAGCATCACCAATGAGATGATCATCCGATTTAAAAATGGTGAAGTATAGCTGCTGAATTGCAGGAAAGAAAGAGCAGCTCAAAAAGAATAAGAAAAGAGTTATAAAAGATAAAAAAGAGACATCCGGGACAGAGCCTTAAAAAGGTCCGACACCGGATGTCTTTTGCGACTGAGCGATAAGCCGATCACAGCATTTTCAGATACTGGACACTGTAAGCCGGCATGGAAAGCTGTCCGTTCAGGGTCTGTGGAGCGGTTTCTGATGAATCGCCGGTCTTCAGCAGGTCAATATAAGATCCCTGAAGTTCTCCATTTCCTGCGGTGAAGTCAGAATCAGAAGCGTTGATGGCAACAAGGATGCGTTCTGTTTCTGTGCGGCGTTCAAAGATAAGCTGATGATTCGTAATGACAACATTTCGGTAAGAACCGTTGCAGAGAGCATCACTGGCACATCTTACTTCGATCAGCCGGGAGATAAAGTCGGTCAGTTCATTTGGCTTTGGGGCATCAAAGCACGGGCGGAGAGCATAGTCATTATCGGGAGCTTTCACTCCTTCTTCACCCCATTCACTTCCATAATAAATACAGGGGATTCCCGGCATTCCAAAGAGGATTCCGTAACATAACGGTAAGTGGTTCTTGTTCGTCAGAATGCTTGCGATTCTTGTGACATCATGATTATCCACAAATGTCATAAGATGCTTTCCGCGGTAAATACACCACTGTTCCGGTCCGAACTGACGGTTCAGGGAATGTGCGATCTCGAACAGATTCATGCTGTTGAAACTGGAATAAATTCCCTTATAGCATTCATAATTCGTGCAACTGTGAAGCATCTCATCATTGACGATCAGATTGTAGTCACCAAAGAGGACTTCTCCGATCAGTGCAAACCCTGGTTTGATCGATTCACAGAAGCTGCGGAGGCGTTTCATAAAATTATGATCCAGACAATAGGCAACATCCAGACGGAGTCCGTCGATGCCGAAGTCTTCGATCCAAAGCTTTACACAGTCCAGCAGATAATCTACAACAGCCGGATTCTGAAGATTCAGCTTGACCAGTTCAAAATGACCTTCCCAGCCTTCATACCAGAAACCATCATTATAACAACTGTTTCCGTCGAAACTGATATGAAACCAGTCTTTATAAGGAGAGTCCCATTTCTTTTCCTGGACATCCCGGAATGCCCAGAAGCCGCGTCCGACATGGTTGAAGACACCGTCAAGGATTACTTTGACATTCTGTGAATGAAGTTTCTTACATACTTCACTGAAATCTTCATTTGTGCCGAGGCGGCAGTCAATTTTGCGGAAATCTCTTGTATCATATCCATGATTGTCGGATTCAAAGATCGGATTGAGAATGATCGATCCGATGCCGAGATTTCCGAGATATTCCGCCCAGTCCCCGATCTTTAAAATGCGGTGTGCGGGAACTCCGTCATTGTGAACGGGAGCCCCACAAAACCCGATCGGATAAATCTGATAAAAAGTTTCATTATAAGCCCACATAGATGTACCTTCTTTCTGCTTTAGTTCACTGCGTTGGAAATATGCAGTGAGGCTACTGTCTTTTATTATAGCATTTGGAGGAAATTTGAACAACGTAGAATAAAAATGAAAATAAAAAGAAAATAAAAATGAGATATGACGGAGAAAAAAATCAGCAGAAAAATGAGAAGAAGAACGAAGAAAAATGTTGACATTCAGAGAGGAAAGGTCTATAATAGTACAGCATGACATAAGGAGAAACGATATACACCAAAGCCCCGGAGTATATTGATTTCAAATAAATAAGCAAGAACATTGATGATTATTTACAGGAGGAACACCCATGAAAACTTATATGGCTAACCCGGATAAGATTGAAAGAAAATGGTATGTGGTTGACGCTGAAGGTGCTACATTAGGACGCCTTGCATCTGAGATCGCTAAAGTGCTCAGAGGAAAGAACAAACCGGAATATACACCGCACATCGATACAGGTGATTATGTAATCGTTGTGAACGCTGAGAAAGTAAAAGTAACAGGAAAGAAATTGCAGCAGAAAGTTTATCATCTTCATGCTTTGCTATATAAATTCTTAGTTCATCCTCTGGATACGCCTCCAACATTTTTTCAAAATACTCATATGATCTGCATACAATGGAATCTCTTACACCAGTAATTTTATATAGCTCATAAAATATTTTTAAATCCTCTACATTTCTAGAATAATATACTTCTACGCCTTTACGTGAAGCAAGTCTAATATTATATCTAGTCTTTTCGCTAAATAATTTCATAAGTTCATCAGCATCATAACCAGATATATCAAGTACCATATCATGCAAAGGTTGTATTAGATTATCTATTCCAACATTTTTATTTAATACTTCAAAACCATTACTTTTATATAGAATCTCAAGTTTTTCATCATATTTTATATTTGGATCAAATTTTAATAAAAATACCTTGTACTTTTCTCTTAATTTTTCTGCTTCTTTTATAAGACTTTTTACGATACTAATATCATAAACATCACATACAGGGCCACGTGGTGCATACATAAGGTACGAAGATGTGTGTGGAACTCTCTCAAGCAATACAGTCATTGCTGCTACAATTTTTCCCTCTTCTTCTAAATATACACCTTCCTGTATCCAAGAAAACTTTACTTTTCCCCAATTTAGTGATTGCATCAAACTTGAACCATTTTCATAACTTTTAATAAAATTTTCGTACTCACTTACTTTTTTTTCATCTTGTTTATCTAATATTGGCATTTTATCACTACACTTTCTCTATTTTTTGACCGTCTTTTTGATCTTTTACTACATATCCCTTTTCTTTTAATATATCTCTTAGTCTATCAGATTCAACAAAATCTTTACTCTCACGAGCAATCTTCCTTTTTTCTAAAATTTCTTTTATATCATCTGGTATATCTACTTTTATATCATTTTTCTTATCTAGTTTCAATGCTAAAACTTTATCAAATTCTAAAGCTAAATTATAAACTGCATCTGATTTTTCATTATTTCTAAGCAGTTCCCATAAAATAGAAATAGCAATTGGCATATTTAAATCATCGTTAATAGCTTCTTTAAACTCATTTTTAGCTTTATTTAAAATTGCTTCTTCAATAACTGCTTTTCCATTTTTATGAGACTTTACTAACTCTCTTAATTTTTTTAGTGAATTATCAGCAGCTTTTACTGATTCCCATGTAAAGTTTAATTTATTTCTATAATGTGACGTATAAGTTAAGTACCTATATGCTAAAGGTTCAATGCCCTTATTTTCTAAGTCTACAATCCTATATACATTTCCCAAACTCTTAGACATCTTGCCACCATCTATTAATAAAAATTCAGTATGCATCCAAAAATGAGCTGGATTTTTTCCTGTTGCACCTCTAGACTGTGCAATTTCATTTTCATGATGTATTGGAATATGATCCACACCACCTGTATGAATGTCAAACTCTTCACCTAAGTATTTCCTAGACATAGCACTACACTCTATATGCCAACCAGGATAGCACAAACCTAAAAAGCTATCCCATTTCATAATATGCTCAGAAGGTGCTTTTATCCAAAGTGCAAAATCTAAAGGATTTCTTTTTTCTTCGTCTACCTCAACCCTTGCACCAGCTTTCTGGCTCTCTAATTTAACTCCAGAAAGCTCACCATAAGTCTTTAATTTTGACGTATCAAAATATATTCCCTTTGAAGTTTCATAAGCATATCCATTCTTTATTATTTCTTTTACATACTCTTCCATTTCTTTAATATGATCTGTAGCCTTTACAATATGTTCTGGGCGTTCGACATTTAATTTATCTATATCTTCTAAAAAAGCCATTGTATACTTATTTGCAATTTCAAAAACGCTTTTGTTTTGTGCCTTTGCAGATTTTTCCATTTTATCTTCACCCTCATCTGCATCAGACGTTAAATGCCCAACATCTGTTATATTCATCACATGATCTAACTTATATCCATTATATTGTAATACCCTTCTCAAATTATCCATAAAAATATATGCTCTCATATTGCCTATATGAGGATAATTGTACACAGTTGGTCCACATGTGTATATTCTAACTACATTATCTTTTTCATCTATTGGTTTAAACTCTTCTTTTTTCTTTGTTAAAGTATTATACAATTTCAACATAAAATCACTCCTTACTAATAAAAGTATATGCGTTCAAAATGTACCATATTTAATTTTAGTACATTATACCATCTATACAAAGATGTGTAAAGCAAAATTTCAAATATTCAATATTAATACTACTACATCACCAAATTTTTTTCAATATTTTTGCCATCCATTTTTTTTAAATTTATTGTAATTTTTCTACATATATTATATAATAAATATAATATCGAGGTATTAAATATGTTAAAAGATAAAAAAATAATATTAACATTAATTTTTATAATAATTGCTATATCAATAATTAGTTTATTTTTCGTTTATTCTAAAAAAACAAATACTATAGAATATACAAAATTAAAATATAGAACTAATTATACTATACATGATGCAAATGAGAGTTACTTAACAAACTACTTATCCAAAAAGCAAAATACACTTGTAATATTTTTTGCTACATGGTGTCCAACTTGTAAAGAAGAATCAAGTGCAATAAATAGTTTTATTTCAAATAACGTCGATATTCCAGTAATAGTTGTATCTCATGATAAAAACTTAGACGACTTAAATAATTACTTTACGGAAAATAGTTATAATTGGTTTGCTATATTTGATAGTCAAAAAACTATTCGTGAAAATCTAGATCCCGGAAGTTCTGGTATACCATGTGCATATCTACTAGATCCTGAAGGAAATATTTTAGATTACCGAAAAGATGAATTTACAGAAGAAAAATTACGTGATTTTTATAATCAAGTATCAAAATAATTTTAATGGAGAGTTGAATATGAAAAATTTAATAAGTTACTTACAAACTTCAGATATTAACTCAGTAATAATTCACACACTTTATATAGTTTGTATAATATTATGTTCTTGCCTTTTGGGTATGATAATTGGTAGAATTGCAATTTCAATATCTGATATGAAAATATCCAAAACTGGTAAGAAAAAATTCAAAAAAAAATTACCACTAAATCAAGAACCTTTATATAAAGCAATTCTTAGGATTTTCATAATTACTGGAATATTTTTAGGTTTACTATTTTGTAGTTTAGACACAAAGACTCTAGCATACATAGTCAAAGCCTACAAAATATTACTCATAATGATGATTGCAAGTGCTGTTAATGCACTAATCCAGCGTAATTTATTTTTAATTAGACCTGTTCAAGAAAAGTTAAAACTTGGAAAAGACGACACAATAAATAAACTTCTTTCAAAAATATTAAGAGGAATTGTAGATGTAATCGCAGCTGGTCTTGTTATAAGTGAACTTGGATACGACATAACAGGTATATTAGCAGGTCTTGGACTTACCAGTGCAGTAATTGCATTTGCTGCTCAAGATACATTTAAAAATTTTTTTGGTGGATTTATAATCTTGCTAGATAAACCCTTCTTAGTCGGAGATTGGATTCAATTAACAAACGTAGATATAGAAGGAATAGTTGAAGACATCACATTTAGAAGTACCAGAATCCGTACATTTAAAGACTCACTAATAACAATTCCAAATTCCAACATCGTAAATGAATCTATAATAAACTGGAGTAAAATGAATACTAGAAGAAATACCATAAACTTAGAAGTAACATTAGATACACCAATAAAAAGTTTAAACAAAGCCATAAGCGATATACAATTAATGTTACTCGAACACCCAGATATCGACAATGAAAAAATGTACATACACTTCGACGATATAAAACCAAACGGATACAACCTATTCATATGTTACTTCACAAAAATAACAACTTACTCAGAATTCTTACAACTAAAAGAAAACATAAACTACAAAATAGTCAGCATACTAGAAAAAAATAAAGTAAAATTAGCATACAACTCACAGGACATCTACATTCACCCCTCACCCCAGAGTTAGTTTTGTAAAAAACTAACTCTGAAGCGTATATGTGGCTGTAACATT
>ERZ825137.5616-NODE-5616-length-11502-cov-21.343234_pt1 | contig 11502 bp, 15 predicted proteins | sample MGYA00519873_ERZ825137 | MGnify/ENA primary metagenome ERZ825137 (study PRJEB31778, sample SAMEA3449190) | human gut metagenome | biome: human gut; feature: human-associated habitat; material: faeces | place: United Kingdom | collected 2010/2012 ... | reverse complement strand
AGTGTCTAACTTTTGGGGTGCATATCAGTCAGAGGGAGCCTATGTTTGTGCTAAAATTTCAATTTATTATAAGCCGAAAGCTATTATAAATATGCAATTTTTTTCGGCGGGAGCAAATTCTCCCGAATTCGGGCACCCTTTTGTCTAATTACGCAGACATTTCTCCTAACAGGAAAATAACCCCCGCCCTACACAGGTTGATATAAATTCAATCCGTGCGAAGCACCCGCATCTCTTCACTCTTCACTATTCACTCTTACCTCGCCCGCAAGGGCGCTGTCCCTTTTTGCTCCGTTACACTCCGCAAAAAGATGGACGATGAGTTCGATTCTCCTTGCTAATACAAACATAAAAAGTAAAGAAGCTATCCATAAAGGATAGCAAAAACGGGGTCCCCGAAAAGCCTGCTTTTTGGGGAAGAGGAGGAGCAGTGGAATGAGTGCCGCGACGATATAAAAAAATCGTCGCAAGCGATATGTAGCTTGCGACGACGCGGTGATCCACCGGAGAATCGAACAAGGCTTTGCCTTGTTCATTTGCTTCGCAAACATCCTATTTTATGTCCCTTTTTGCTCCGTTACACTTCGCAAAAAGATGGACGATGAGTTCGATTCTCCTTGTTTCTACAGACATAAAAAGGAAAAGACTGTTCAAAAGAACAGTCTTTTCCTTTTGGTGATCCACCGGAGAATCGAACAAGGCTTTGCCTTGTTCATTTGCTTCGCAAACATCCTATTTTATGTCCCTTTTTGCTCCGTTACACTTCGCAAAAAGATGGACGATGAGTTCGATTCTCCTTGTTTCTACAGACATAAAAAGGAAAAGACTGTTCAAAAGAACAGTCTTTTCCTTTTGGTGATCCACCGGAGAATCGAACTCCGGACACCTTGATTAAAAGTCAAGTGCTCTGCCAGCTGAGCTAGTGGATCATATATATAAAGCGGAGAACCGCTTTATAATTTATTTTACGAACAGAAGTACGATTCCCGAAACGAGAACGAGCAAGAAGAAGAAAATTCCGAAATACTTTGTGAACTTTTCAAGCCTTGCTTCGATTGTTCTGCCCTTATTCTTACCGAAGAAGGTATCAGCTGCACCTGAAATAGCGCCTGAAAGACCGGCTTCACGGCTCTGCTGCATAAGAACAACTACGATAATTACAAGTGATGAAATAATCACTACCGAGCCGAGAATGATTTCTATTGCTGACATACTGTTTTCCTCCTTGATAAACTTACATTTTTTCAACGCCCGAGTATTTTATCATATACTAAGGTAAAAAGCAAGCCTTTTTTTAAAAAATATTATAAATTATGATAATTTACTGTTTTTCGCATATAATATTGACAGCAAAGGACAAGAAAAAAACAGCGTTTGCAGTACCTTTGCTCCGTCTGTGAGATTTTTCGCAGGCGGTTTTTATTTGCTCAAATCAAGAAATTGCTTATCAGCGCCGAGATTTCGGCAGCCTGAGCGCCGCCCGATTTGCCGAGCACAAAACAAAATCCGCTTGCGGCAAGCATAATTACAGCCAGCACGAGAAGCGTTATCGGCAATCCGTTACTTACGGGCAACGGTTCTTCCACGGGTCTGTAAACAACGGTCGGAGCTATTTCCCCGTCGCTGTCGACAATGACGCGCTCCATTTTGGAGTTGTCGTCCGGAGCGTCGGCGTCGCCCAACATTCCTATCAAATCAAGCTGACAGTCGGGGCAAATTTCAACCGAGTCGGGATAAATTTTTCTGCATTTCGGACAAATCATCAGTTTCACTCCGTTTCGGATTTTTATTTTAACATTTTGAAAGCATAAAGTCAATTTATTCAGCCGCATTTTTCGGCAAGCACCGCAATTTCTATAAGTATAGCCGGCACATAGACTGCGGAAACGGTCTCCTTGGCGCAGACGAGCAACTCGTCACGGAAAAACAAAACGCTGTCGTAGTTGCCGATTTTTCCCATAATCAGCGTGCAGAACAGTGCCGAAAAGTAAAGTGCGAACACAAGCATACTGCCGTATTTTATGTAAACACGGGATAATTTGTTCATCCCCTTTACGCATTTCCCGAGCTGTAAAAGTATATCGGCCATTTTATCACCTCTGTTACAATCATAGAGGCAAAACGGCGTATATTCAATTATTAAATAATGGAAGAAAGTTAAAAATCGGCGTTTTTACACTTTACATTGTGAAAAATGTTTGATATAATACAACATATAGAACTTAGAAAATTTTTAACTTGGATGTGATCCCATTGAAATGTCCTTTTTGCGCTTTTGAAGAAAGCAAGGTAATCGATTCCCGTCCCACGGACGAGGGCGAGCGTATACGCCGCCGCCGTGAATGTATCAAATGCGGTAAGAGATTTACAACATATGAAATTATCGAGAGCGTTCCGATTCTTGTTATTAAAAAAGACAAGTCCCGTGAGGTATTTGACCGCAACAAGCTTTTAAGCGGTATGATGAGAGCCTGCGAAAAGCGTCAGGTTACCATTGAAACGCTTGAAAATGCGGTAGATGAAATCGAGGCTAATCTTCAGAACTCTCTTGACAGGGAGGTTACCTCAATCCATATTGGTGAGCTCGCTATGGACAAGCTCAAGGATATTGACGAGGTCGCATATGTTCGTTTTGCCTCGGTTTACAGGCATTTCAAGGACATAAACGCATTTATGGACGAGCTTTCGAGCCTGCTCAAGGCAAAATAATCTTTTTAACAAACTGCGGCACACTCCGATTTGAGTGTGCCGTTAATTTTTATCTTCGGTTTTTATCCGAGTCCGAAACTGACGGACAAAGCCTTGTTAATCTTGTTCATTTCACTGTCGGGCAGGTTGCCCATACGCTCTCTCAGACGCTTTTTGTCAAGGGTGCGAACCTGTTCAAGCAGCACGACGGAGTCCTTTTGAAGTCCGCAGTTGTCGGCGTTTACGCTTATGTGTGTGGGAAGCTGCGTTTTATACTTCTGGCTTGTTATGGCGGCGGCGATAACCGTCGGACTGTATTTGTTGCCCACATCGTTCTGTACTATGAGAACGGGTCGCATACCGCCTTGCTCCGAGCCGATAACAGGGCTTAAATCCGCATAATAGATTTCTCCTCGCCTTACTGTCATTTTTTATCACTCTCCAAAGGTAATTTATGTGTCTGTAAAATTATTTTTACCCGTAAATTACCTCTATAAACATTTTTCGGGGAGCAATACATTATATTATTTTTGAGGGATGTCCGTGAATGTTGCGTTTTGGGGAAAAATATGTTATATTTCTAATGTTAAATGAGAAATCGGAGGACAGTATGAGCGAAGAAAAACTTGTAAGCGTTTGCATAAATGCGTATAACAGCGCAGATGTAATTGCTCAAACGATTGAAAGCGTTCTTAACCAGACTTATAAAAATTTGCAGATTATCGTTGTTGACGACTGCTCGACCGATAACACGGCGGAGGTTGTAAAGAGCTTTGACGACGAAAGAATAGAGCTTTATTCCCTGCCGAAGAACGGAAATATTTCCAACGCAAACAACGAGTGTCTGCACCGTGCAAGGGGCGAATATATAGCGCACCTCGACTCGGACGACATATGGGTTGCGGACAAAATCGAAAAGCAGGTAAAATTTCTTGAGGAAAATCCGCAGTACGGAGCGTGCTTTTCATATGCGGGCTTTATCGACGAGCACTCAAACATTCTGACAAAAGAGCATTTACCCCTTAATCATCTGAATTTGTATGTGCATGAAAATATGCCGCAATCGGGCTTTGTCAGGAGCTTTTTTGACAAATCAAATCACATTTGCCATTGTAGCATGGTAATGAGAAAGAGCGTTTACGAAAAACTCGGCGACCACGACCTTACAATGAAATATCTTCACGATTTTGACTATTGGGTTCGTATGAACTTCTGCTGTCCGTTCTATATTATACCCGAAGAATTGGTTCTTTGCCGAATATGGAGGGCGAACAACAGCACTCTCGGAGAAAGGGAGTTTATCGCCCATAACGAAGAGTATGCAAGAATAATGTACAAACTTATAAACGATTGCCCGAACGATATGTTTGTCGACGCTTTTTCCGACAGATTTAAGTCGGAAGACGCTCATACGGACGAAGAACTTGAAATCGAACGGGCGTTTATCCTCGGCGACGCACTTCCCATGCTTCCCGAAAACAAAGCTCTCGAAATCAAAAAGCTTGACGAGCTTTTCCGTAATAAAAAGTATATCGACCTTGCCGAGGAAAAATTCGGCTTTACGCTCAATGATTTTCACAATCTCCGCAAGAACGAAATATACTACGATAAAAAAGAGACGGACGCTCTCAAAAGCCAAAATTCCGAATTAAAACAAAAATCAGACCTTTACGAGATGGAAAAGGCGTATGCGGTGCGTGAAAGGCAGAAAAGCGAGGAGCTCTCAAGGTCTTGCGACGAATTGAAGCAGAGACTTGACGCTTTAAGCGCCGAGCACGAACACCTTGCGGCACAGCACAATCTTGTGATAAACAGTAAATCGTACAGGCTTACCGCCCCGTTGAGGAAAATCAAAAGTTTTTTTTGAAACTCCGTCACGCAAAGCCCCGCCGAACGCTTGACGGAAGAAAGGTAAGGGCGAGGATAGTCCTTTACGGACACTACCGCCATAACCTCGGAGACGATATTTTCTTTGATATGCTTTTCAAACGGTATCCCGATGTTATGTTCTATATTGTGTTTGAACCGGCTTACGCCGAGTTCCTGTCACGCTATCCGAATGTCAGGTTCTATGACTGCACCCGTCCGATTGTCGGCAAAATAAACGCTTTCGGGCAGAAATTCCGCAAGGAAAATTTATTTGAAAAACTTCTGATAAGACTTTGCGACGGCGCAATGCACATCGGAGGCTCCGTTTATCAGCAGGTCGGGAACTGGCAGGCGGACTTTAACGGAAGAAAGGGCCGCAAGCTGTGCGGCAGGAAATTCTTTGCGATTTCCAACAACTTCGGTCCGTACAGTACCGACTCCTACCGTGATATGTGGGCAAGAGAGTTCAAAAAGTGGACGGACATTTGCTTCAGAGACAGATATTCCTACAATCTTTTCAAGGATATTCCCACAGTGCGTTATGCTCCCGATTTGCTTTTCGGCTATCCGATTGAGCAAAAAAGGTCCGAGAAAAAAGTTGCGGTTTCGCTCATTGACGCATTTTTGGACGGCAGACCGTTTGAAAGAAACACGGCGGAAGCATATGAAAACACGCTCTCGGAAATGATAAAGCGCTTTGTAAGCGACGGATATACGGTTTCGCTTTTGAGCTTTTGCGAGTTCGAGCAGGACCTCGTTGCGGCAGACAGGATTATATCCGCCCTGCCCAAAGAGACGGCAAAGTCGGTAAAAAGCGTTGTTTACCGTGAAAGCATCGGAGAAATTGCCGGCGAAATCGAAAAAAGCGAATATGTAATCGCAAGCCGTTTTCACGCTATGGTCTTGGGCTATATCGCAGGCAAAAAGGTGCTGCCGCTTTGTTACAGCGAAAAGACCTCAAATGTGCTGACCGACCTCGGCTTGAGCGACAGTCCGATTATGTTTGAGGATATTCCGAATTTCACGGCAGAGGAGCTCATCGCCCGTGCAAACGCAATAACCGAAGAACGGAAAAACGAGCTTTGCGGTATGTCAAAACAGCAGTTTGCGGGCTTTAACAAATTCGTCAAAAAGCACCGAGGCGAAATAAAAGAATAACAAAAAGACCGAGTATACAAAATACCCGGTCTTTACTTTTTATTATGAATTATAAAAGGCTTGCCGCCGCCTTGTCGATATAGATGTCGACATCGTGGTGGAACTGCAATATGGAAGCGGGGCAAACAGGCGTAACATCGCCCGAAATCATTGCCGAAACAGCGTCCGCCTTTTCGATTCCCGTTGCGATAAGTACGATTTTCTGTGCTTTCATAATCGAGCCTACGCCCATTGTAAGTGCGTGAGTGGGCATCGGGTTTTCGTCAAAATACTTTGAGTTTGCCGAAATGGTGCTCTGTGTGAGCTTTACCTTGAACGAACCCTTGGAGAAGCAGATGGACGGCTCGTTGAAGCCGATATGTCCGTTTCTGCCTACGCCGAGAAGCTGAATGTCAACCTTTGCCTCGTCGAGCATATCGTCGTAGCGTTCACATTCCTCCTCGATATTTTCGGCGTTGCCGTTGAGGAAATGAACATTTTCCTCCTTTATATCGGTGTGGTTGAACAGCTCCGTGTGCATAAACGAATAATAGCTGTTCTTGTCGTTTTTGGGAAGATTTACATATTCGTCAAGGTTATATGTCTTAACCCCTGCGAGTGATACATTGCCCTTTTTGTACTCCTCGGCAATATACTTATATGTCGGAATGGGCGAAGCACCCGTAGCGAGTCCGAGCGTTATGTCGGGCTTGCGGTTGATTGCGTCGACAAAAAGCTTACCGACAGCCTGTCCGATTTCCTGAGCGTTTTCCATTATGTATATATTCATACAGTCACTTCTCTTCTTTCATTTTTACTCTGAAACATAATTGTACCATAAAACATAAAAAATTCAACATTTATTTACTTTTTTGTTTTGTGTAAGACTTAATTTATGATACAATTAAATTATGAAATCCCGAAAAGGTTTTGTCGGCAAATTCGGAGGAAATTATGATAAAAAACGGAATTGACTCGGTCGAAATAAGCCGAATAGAACGCTCGCTTGAAAGCGAAAGCTTCAAAAGGCGTGTTTACGGCAATGAGGAGTTAAAAGAGCTTGAAAATAAAAAGGCGGAGAGCTTTGCAGGTGCGTTCTGCGCCAAAGAGGCGTTTTCAAAGGCACTCGGAACGGGTGTTCGGGGCTTTTCGCTGTGCGAGGTACAGGTGCTGCACGACGGATACGGCGCACCGTATTTTTCCCTTTCGGGAAATGCGGAAAAAATCGCCCGTGAAAAGGGTCTTGAATTTTCATTGAGCATAACTCACACCGACACCGTTGCGACGGCTTCGGTAATAGCATACGGAGGAACGAAAAATGATTAAAATACTTTCTTCAAAGCAGATAAAAGAGGTGGAAAATGCGGCGAACGAGGGCGGCATTACCTATCTTCGCTTAATGGAAAATGCAGGCTCTGCGTGTGCAAAGACAATCCGTAACAAATTCGACGACACGGGGCTTCGCAGAGTGCTGATAGTCTGCGGCAAGGGCAAAAACGGCGGCGACGGCTATGTTATCGCCCGCAAGCTTACCGAAAACGGCTACAAGGTAACGGTGCTTCTCACTATGGGCGAGCCTGTTGCGGACACCGCACGGGAGATGTTTGAGCGCATAAAGACAGGCGGCGTGCAAATCGAAAGCTACGACGAAAACGATGAAAAATACGACCGTATGATACAAAACAGCGACATTATCGTTGACTGCGTTTTCGGCACAGGCTTTTCGGGAGTCCCCGACGACAGACTGCAAACACTTTTCAAAAAGATGTCCGACAGCGACGGATATGTCATAAGCATCGACCTGCCGAGCGGTATGTGCGCCGACTCGAGCGAGCTTTCCGCACCGTGCGTCAAAGCCGATATGACGGTTTCGGTAATTGCGCTTAAATATTCGCTTGTCTACTATCCGTCTGCGGAATTTGCGGGAGATATACAGGTTGTTTCCATAGGTATCCCCGAGGAAATCCTGCGCTCTTTTTCGGGCGGCTACACGCTCAACATAAACGATATTAAATCAAAAATCCCGAAACGCAGTGAGCTTTCCAACAAGGGCGATTTCGGCAAAGCGCTTATTATTGCGGGAAGCTATGAAATGCCCGGTGCGGCACTGCTCTCCTCTTGGGCGGCTTCCGAGAGCGGAACGGGAATTGTAAAATCAGCCTTCCCCGACAAGGCATACCCCGTTATGATGAATGTCTGCCCCGAAAAGGTGCTCATCCCCCTGCCCTCAAACAAATTCGGCAGGATTTCCTCACTTGCCGAAGAGCGCATTAAAGCGGAGCTTAAAGGCTGTACGGCGGTGCTTGTGGGCTGCGGTCTCGGAAACGATTACGACACAAAGCAGGTTGTAAAAGCCGTGCTTGAAAATTCACAGGTGCCCGTTGTCCTTGACGCCGACGGCATAAACACAATGTGCGAGTGCATAGATATTATTAAAAACGCAAAGGCGAAAGTTGTTATAACCCCGCACCCCGGCGAGGCGGCAAGACTGCTCGGCTGTACCGTCAAAGAGGTTCAAACGGACAGAATTGCGGCTTGCAAAAAGCTCACAGAAATTACAGGCGCAACGGTTGTGTTAAAGGGCTCACGGACGGTCGTATCCGACAACGGCGAGGATTTTTACATTAACAGAACAGGCAATTCGGGGCTTGCGACGGCAGGCAGCGGAGATGTGCTTGCGGGCATAATCGTTTCGCTCATCTGCCAGAAGATAAGACCCGAGCTTGCGGCGGTGCTCGGCACATTTATCCACGGCTATGCGGGCGACACCGCAACCGAAAAATACTCAAAAATGGGTATGACCGCTCAAAAAATTATCGCAGAGCTTCCGAAAACGCTTTCCGCCTTTGAAAAAGGGTGATATGCTTTTATGAAAAAATTCCTGTGTGCGGTGACGGTATTCGTTTTACTGCTTACGGGATGTTCAAAGACTGCGGGCGGCGATGAACTGCGTCTGCCCGACGAAATCTCGGCAGAGGTGAGCATAACGCACAAGTCCTCACAGTATTCCGCAACGCTCACGCAGAGGCAGGGATATATAAATCTCAGCTATTCGGCGCCGAAATATCTCAACGGGCTATCCCTTACCAAGGATGAAAACGGCAGTACCGCCGAGCTTTCGGGGCTTCGGGTGTCGTCGGCGACAAACTACTTTTCGGACAATTCCGCAATATGCGTGCTTCAAAAAATTCTTACCGCCGCTAAAAAAAGCTCTGCGGAGCTTTCAAGCGAACGCTCGGGAGAGACAATGATTTTTTCGGGCGAAACGGACGGTATAAAGTTCCAAATCAAAACCGATTTGCAGGCTCAAAGCATTTATGAAATATCGGTGCCCGACAAGGGATTTACCTTTACATTCAATTAAAAAAGACGGCTTACTTCCGAGTGAAATAAGCCGTCTTGATTTTTTTCGTTTTATTTTGCCTGTTCCTTTTCTTTTTCCTGTTCGGGTTCGTCCGTATGCTTCATAATTACGAATTTGTTCATCGGGAAGATGATAGCGACCGCAACGAGCATCGAAACGAGCTTCGGAACCCAGTCGATAAGCAATTTAATGTCCGTGATGTTCCTCATAACGGGCTGTAATGCGCCTGCAATCCAGGTCTTTAAGCAAATTACCACAATGACCATCGAAAAGTACATTATTGCGCTTTTAACAACGCTGTTGTTGGCGTTGAAGGTCGCTTTGCGGTTGATTGTGAACGATACGATTTCCGCAAGGATTGCCGATACGAAGAACGCAACGAACATACCCGTCGTGTCGTAATGGAAAACGAAGAAATCGAATTGATTGGGAAGCTTTGCGGGCAAAAGATAGCTCATTATCAGAAATGAGATTGTTTCGGTAAGCCCCGCAAGCATTGAGATGAGCGAAAACTTGATAAACTGAATTACCGTTTCGTGTTTTTCTTTGAACTGCTTAAAATCAGCCATGGTATAACCCCCTTAATGTTATGTTTATAAACTAACATTTTATCGGGGTGTTTGTCAATAAATTTTTATCCCGAGTACCGTTATTCGGACTTTGCCCCTGTTCAGGTATTGACATCGTGAGAAAAAGGCGGTATTATATTCACGAACATTTGTTCGGAAAGGAGAGTGGAATATGTGTTTTCAAATAAATATTTAAGGTGTTTCGGCGTGATTATTATGTAAAGGAGCAGTCAAATGGTAAAAAACATTTTGGTTTCGACTGAGGACATTGCCGAAACCGCAGAATTTGTTATGGTAAAATTTACGGAAATAGTAGACGGGGTGCTCACCGTGAGCATCGAAAAGGGCATAAAAAATACCGACGGGGATATAATCCGCTTTGAAAAGCCGTAAACCCCGTCGGTGTGTAATTTATTTAAGCTTGTTGTATTCCCCGTCACTTACGGGTTCAAGCCATTCGTTTGAGGCGTCCTTTCCGGGAACCTCGACCGCAAGGTGGCTGAACCAGCTGTCGGGAGCCGCACCGTGCCAGTGCTTTACGCCCGCAGGAATGTTAATGCAGTCGCCCGGCTTCATTTCAACTGCGGGCTTGCCCCATTCCTGATAATAGCCTCTGCCCGCAACGCAGACCAAAATCTGTCCGCCGCCCTCGCTTGCGTGGTGTACATGCCAGTTGTTGCGGCATTTCGGCTCAAAAGTTACATTGTAAATTCCGACCTGCTCGGTGCTTATCGGAGCCAAATAGCTCTGACCGATGAAATATTTCGCAAACGCAACATTCGGCTCGCCTATCGGGAAAATCATGGAAGCCTGATGCTTAGCCTTTTCACTGTCGCTTTCGGGCTCGACATTCCACACCTCTTTGGCAAGGTTGAACACCGCCCAGCCCTTGGGCCAACCTGTATAAAATGCGGTGTGCGTGATTATCGCCGCAATCTCCTTTTGCGTTACGCCGTGATTTTTTGCGTTTTGCAGGTGGAATTTAAGCGAAGAGTCGGTAATTCCCGACGCCATAAGCGCAACAACCGTGATAATGCTTCTGGTCTTAACATCAATGTCGCCGTTGTTCCAGTTTTCTCCGAAAAGAACATCGTCGTTATAATGGGCAAAATCGGGAGCAAACTCGCCGAGAGCGTCCCTGCCCGCCGTCTGTACAATTTTTTTCATACTTCATTACCTCTTTATATATGAATTTTAATTGTGAGCCTTGTCATACAGCGCCTTGATGTCCTCGGGCAATTTGTCGGGGATAATGCGCTTAAGGTCGTCCTCGTTGCCGTCCTTCATCGCCTTGTCGTAGTACCAGCACTTGAATTTGACCATAGCGAGATGCTTTTCAAGCTCCGCCATTTCGTTTTCGAGCGACTCTTTCCTCGCCTCAAACAGCGCCTTGCGCTCATGGTAAGTTGACGGACCCTCGGTGCACCAAAGCATAAACTGTTTTATTTCCTTGATTTCAAGCCCCGACTTTTTAAGGCAGTCGATAACCCTGAGGGCTTCAAGCTCGTTGTCCGAAAATTTGCGTATTCCCGATGTGCGCTCAAGATGAGGGAAAAGCCCCTCTTTGTCGTAATAGCGAAGCGTGGAAATGGGCAAATCAAACATTTCGGCAACCTGACCGATTGAATAGTACATATCTTTCTCCCTGTAACAAGCTTTGAGCAAAGCGCCGCTTTTCGGCAAACTGTTCAAAGCAATTTTCTCTACCTAAAGTTAGGTTTAGGTTTTTACGAATTTATTATAGCAGAAACAAAAATGTTTTTCAAGAGGATTTGAAAGAATTTTTGTTTTTGATAAGTATGCCTGACCGAAAACGCAGCGTAGGGCGGGGGCGGCGCCCTTGCGGGCGAGTGAAGAGTGAATAGTGAACAGTGA
>ERZ825137.5608-NODE-5608-length-11512-cov-7.403509_pt1 | contig 11512 bp, 8 predicted proteins | sample MGYA00519873_ERZ825137 | MGnify/ENA primary metagenome ERZ825137 (study PRJEB31778, sample SAMEA3449190) | human gut metagenome | biome: human gut; feature: human-associated habitat; material: faeces | place: United Kingdom | collected 2010/2012 ... | reverse complement strand
TCGATCTGCTCGAACCCCGGGGGTTGGAGACCGTCATCGCGGAGCACCCCGACGATCTGCTCGAAGCGGCCGCTCCGGGCGGGGGATACCTGTGGGTGAAATACCTCCGGAACGCGCAGAACAAGATCTACAAATACGATTACGAGGGCAACCGGCAGGCCGACGTGCCGCTGCCGGCCATCGGTTCGGTGCCGAGTTTCGGCTGCAAGGACAGGGAGCAGGAGATTTTCTTCTCGCTCAACACCTTCACCGCGCCTCCGACCGTCTACCGCTACGACATCCCCACGGGCCGCACTACCTGCTACCATACGCCGCAGGTGGCCTACGATGCGGCGCAGTACACTACCGAACAGCTCTTCTTCGAATCCTCCGACGGCGAGCACGTGCCGATGTTCGTCTCGCATCGCCGGGGGCTGCGGCTCGACGGCAGCAATCCCTGTTACCTCTACGGCTACGGCGGTTTCCAGATCAATATCACCCCTGCGTTCAAGCCCGAGCACATCCTCTTCATGGAGCAGGGCGGCGTGGTGGTGAACGTCAACCTGCGCGGCGGTTCGGAATACGGCGAGCGGTGGCACAAGGCTGGTATGCTCGACCGCAAGCAGCAGGTCTTCGACGATTTCATCGCGGCGGCCGAATTCCTCATCACCGAGAAGTATACCTCGCGTGAAAAGCTGGCCATCGCCGGCGGCTCGAACGGCGGATTGCTGGTGGGTGCCTGCGAAGTGCAGCGCCCCGACCTGTTCGCCGTTTGCCTGCCTGCGGTCGGCGTGATGGACATGTTGCGCTACCACCTTTTCACCATCGGCTGGGGCTGGGCGACCGAATACGGTACGAGCGACGATGCGGCGCAGTTCCGCACGCTCTACGCCTACTCGCCGCTGCACAACATCCGCGAAGGCGTCTGCTACCCCGCGACGCTCGTCACGACGGGCGACCACGACGATCGTGTGGTGCCGGCGCATTCGTTCAAATTCGCTGCGACGCTCCAATATGCGCAGGCGTGCGATGCTCCGGTGCTGATCCGCATCGAACGGAATGCCGGCCACGGCGCGGGCAAACCGCTCTCGAAGCGTATCGCCGAATCGGCCGACAGCTACGCTTTCCTGTTCTACAATACGGGGACGACGTACGGACAATCGGCGCCGGAGAATTGAAGGTCGGCGAAGGCCGATTGACCGCCCCTGTTCGTGCTGTACCGGAGCGGGTATCGAACCGTGGATAGTAGGGGCGGATAATTTAATAAAATAAAAGGTGCGAACTCCGGAAAGGGGCGCAGTGGTTATGTGCAGCTGGACAGCACGACGGCTCGAATAAGGTAAAACGGGAAACAAGGGTAAGGTACTTTTAAAGAGTAGGAGAGCGTCGGGATCCCTGTCGGCTGACTGCCGAGGTGCAGGATGAAACAGGTGAAGGCCGATACGGCGTAAGCCCCTCCCTTTGCCAAAGGAGGGGACAGAGGGGAGGGAATGTAAATACTTAAACATAAGTCTGCTGCGACCGGGCGAAAAGCATAGAGATGTCTTCAAAGGCGGTACGGCGGACGAGAACCAATTTAACGACTTATGTTTCTGGAAAATGCCAGTCAGAAGGGGTGGATCGAGGTGATCTGCGGGTCGATGTTCTCGGGCAAGACCGAGGAGCTGATCCGCCGCCTGCGCCGCGCCCAGTTCGCCAACCTGCGGGTGGAGATTTTCAAACCCTGCGTCGATACGCGCTACTCCGACGAGGAGGTGGTGTCGCACGATGCCCACGCCATCCGGTCGACGCCGGTCGAATCGGCTCAGAATATCCTGCTGCTGACCTCCGACGTCGACGTGGTGGGGATCGACGAAGCGCAGTTCTTCGACGAGGGGATCGTCGACGTGTGCCGGGCGTTGGCCGACAGCGGCGTGCGGGTCATCGTCGCGGGACTCGACATGGACTACACCGGCAAGCCCTTCGGCCCGATGCCGGCGCTGATGGCCACGGCCGAATACGTCACCAAGGTCCACGCCATCTGCGTCCGCTGCGGCAACCTCGCGCACCATTCGCACCGCCTTACGCAAGACGAAAAGCTGGTCATGCTGGGCGAAACCGACTCCTACGAGGCGATCTGCCGCCACTGCTTCAAGGAGCTGGTCCGAAACCGGAAAGAGACCGAATAGCCGCACAAGCCCCGCCGGCAAAGAGACACCCGCGCATGGAAGAACTGAAGTTAGCCAACCACAACACCACGCTCGTAGACAGCGTCGAGGAGAGTCTGATCTCCTACTTCAAGGAACAGGGTCTGCGCCCCGGATGCAGCATTCCGAACGAGATGGAACTCGCAGCGTCGCTGGGCGTCGGCCGGGCCGTGCTGCGCGAAGCGCTGAGCCGCTTCAAGATGACCGGCATGATCGTCTCGCGCACCAAGAAAGGCATGGTGCTGGGCGAGCCGTCGCTGCTCGGCGGTATGAAGCGGTGCATCAATCCGCTGCTGATGAACGAATCGACGCTCTGCGACATCCTCGAATTCCGCGTGGCGCTCGAAATCGGCATCAGCGACAACATCTTCCGCAACCTCACCGACGCCGACGTCGCCGAACTGAAGGAGATCGTCGAGATGAGTCAGGTCATCGGCAACAACAAATACGCCCCGGTCAGCGAACACCGCTTCCACACCAAACTCTATGAAATCACGGGAAACAAGATCATCACCGAATTTCAGAACATCATCTATCCCGTGCTGGATTTCGTCAAGGAGAAGTACCGCGACTTTCTGGAACCGATCGAAAAGGAGCTGGAGCGGGCCGGTGCGCTGGTGACGCACCGCGACCTGCTGAAATACATCGAAAACCGCGACCTGAGAGGGTACAAAAAGGCGATCGAAGAGCATTTCAGGCTCTATTCGATCTATCTGGAACGCCACAAGAAATAGCGCCGGAGATCATGCGGCCGGAGGGGCGGGGCCTGCGACGTCTCCGTCCCTGCAATGCCGTCACCCGCCGTCACACCCTGCGACGCCTCAGCTCCTGACGTCCGTCAGCGCGCCGCGCGCAGCGCCCCGATGAATCCGGGCCAGAGACACCATAGGTTTTCGGTCTGCAACCACAATTCGCGGGCCTGCGCCCGAAGCGAGGGGCGTTCGCTCTCGATATCGCGCAGGTAAGTCTCGTCGGCGGGATGCTCCTCGGCCGTAAATTCGGCGAAATAGGGCGCAAAACGGGTTTTGAAGCGCTGCAACTCCCCTTCGGGCAGCTTCCCGCCGCGGCGGAACGCCGACCATAGCAGCAGGATTTCGCGGCTGGCATACTTGTCCGACACGTCGTTGATCACCTCGTCGAACAACTCCTGCTCGTCCATGGCCAGATAATCGAAAGCCAGCAGTTCACTCCCCTCCAGATGGTCTTCGGGGTCCAGTTCGAGCAGCAATTCGAGCAGTGCCGCCGACATTTCGAAGTCGTTGATCAGAAAATGGTCGATGGCCGACGCCCGAATCAGTTCGAGGGCCGCGCGCGAATTGCGGTGGTTCCATTCGAGATTCACCTCCTCGTCCTCCGGCACCAGCTCGGCAAAACGCTGAAAGGCCTGAAACCGCTCGTTGCAGGCTTCCTCGACATTTCCGGCACGCTCCATTTCGCGGGTACGGGCCAGTACTTTGGCAAAATTATAGGGTCCCTCGCCGATTACCTCGTAGGTCTGGTCGGCAGTCGGGTTAAGGCAGGGATTTTGCATCGCGCCGCATTTTAAAAATTAGAATTATCAACAATACGAGTGTCACCGCCCCGCCCAGCAGGTAGGCCGCCGCACGGTCGCGCATGCCGCACATGAGCGGAGAGACGAAGACATAGGACGAGCATACGTAGGTCATGACCGTCGCCGGAATCAGCCCCACCCAGCGGTTGCGGCCGTGCCGGTTCAGGAAAGCCGTAATCATCCACAACGTGACCATCGCCAGCGTCTGGTTCATCCACGCGAAATAGCTCCACATTGTCTGAAAAGGCAGACAGAATATGATTACGAGACCTGCAGCGAAGAGCGGAACGCTGATGCAGATGCGTTTGCGCAGGCTCCGCTGCTCGACGCCCATAAAGTCGGCGACGATCAGCCGCGCCGAGCGGAAGGCCGTGTCGCCCGAAGTGATCGCGCAGGCCACGACTCCGAAAATCACGAACCCGGCCAGCACCTCGCCCAGCGTGTCGCGGGCGATCGCGTCGACCATCACGGCCGCCTGTCCGCCGTATTCGGCGATCGCGGCGTTCAGCCCTCCGACGCCGTTCCAGAACGCCATGGCGACAGCCGCCCAGATCAGGGCGATGATGCTCTCGGAGATCATGGCGCCGTAAAACACGGGCCGGGCCTGACGCTCGGAGCCAAGACAGCGGGCCATCAGCGGCGACTGCGTGGCGTGAAATCCCGAAATCGCGCCGCAGGCGATGGTCGTAAAGAGCATCGGCACGATCGGAAACCGCGCCGCATCGGCGATCTGGTTCCGGAAAGAGGTGAATTCGGGAATCGTATATTTCCCGCTGAAAAGCAGTACCGCAAGGATTCCCAGCGCCATGAAAAGCAGCGCACAGCCGAAAACCGGATAGATGCGTCCGATAATCTTATCGACGGGCAGCAGGGTCGCCACGATATAATAAACGAGAATGACGCCCAGAACGATCAGCAGCAGCCACGAGAAATCGCCGAAGACGATTCCCGAAAGCGCCGGAGCGTCGATGCGGTTGGCGATCAGCGAAGCGGGCTGCGAGAGGAACACCGCGCCCACGAGCACCATCAATCCGACCGAAAAGACGCGCATCAGCTGTTTGATGCCGTTGCCCAGATAGGTGCCGACCGTCTCCGGAAGGCTCGCACCGTTACTGCGCAGGGAGATCATACCGGCGATAAAGTCATGGGCGGCGCCCATGAAAATCCCGCCGAACGTGATCCAGAGAAACGCCACGGGACCGTAAGCCGCGCCCAGCACGGCGCCGAAAATCGGCCCCAGACCGGCGATATTGAGCAGTTGGACGAGGAAAGTCTTCCACATCGGCATCGGAATATAGTCCACGCCGTCGAACGACACGGCCGAAGGCACGGGACGCCCTGCATCGGCCCCGCAAAGACGCTCCAGATAACGTCCGTATGTAAAATACGCCGCCACCAGCAGCGCAAGGCACACCAGAAAAGTGACCATTATCGGGTTAGTTTTGCGCGAATATAGTAAGAAATGTGAGAATTTTTGAAAAATTGTTGTTTGAAAAAAATATTTTTCAGATATTTGCAGTCCCAAAGGGAACTTAATGTTCCCGGCAAGCCGAAATAGCTCAGTTGGTAGAGCGTTTCACTCGTAATGAAGAGGTCCCGGGTTCAAGTCCCGGTTTCGGCTCAAGCCACCGCGAAAGCGGTGGCTTTTTTTTATCGGATAAGTCCCGCCCAAAGCGCCGAAATGCACCGGCAGCGAAATATCTGCAAATAAATGCAGATATTCCGATTATAATGCCTATCTTTGGCAACCCGGACAATCGAGTTCATATTGTAACTTTCTTGGCAATACACTGTCCCGCTTATCTTTAGCAGGTCTTCTCCATCGCTGATTCAGCCTTCAAAACCGACTTTTTTTGTTCGAATACCGACTCGCTCCAGCAACAGCGCGGCACGGAGCATATCCGGCGGCGTGCGGCAACGGCGGCGAAAGCCTGGAACAAACACATTTTAATCATATAATTAATGGCGATTTCATTCAGCAAAAGAGAATTAGAGAAGAAAAAACAAGGCAAGAAGTTAGAGAAGCAACAGCGCAAAGAGGAACGCAAAGCCAACAGGGGCGGCAGCTCGCTCGACGACATGATCGCGTATGTCGATGCGAACGGCATGATTACCGACACGCCGCCCGACATGAGCAGCAAACCGAAGGTCGATGCGGAGACCATCGCGGTATTCGTCCCCAAAAAGGAGGAGCAGGAGCCGGTCGCACTGCGGGGACGCGTGGAACATTTCAACACAGACAAAGGCTACGGTTTCATCAAGGACCTCGACAGTACGGAGAAATATTTCTTCCACATCAGCAACGCACCGGCCGACATCGCCGCAGGCGCGCTGGTGACCTTCGAGACGGAACGCGGTCAACGGGGACTCAATGCGGTCAACATAGCATACGCAAAATAAACAAGCATCATTTCACATAATCAAAAGACAGATGAACATTTACGTTTCAAAACTGAACTTCCGCACGACAGGCGAGAGTTTGCAGGCACTTTTCGCACAATACGGAGAGGTATCTTCGGCTAACATCATCACAGACCGGGAGACCGGACGTTCGCGCGGTTTCGGCTTTGTCGAGATGCCCGACGAGGGCCAAGGTCAGAGCGCCATCGACGCCCTGAACGGCACCGATTTCGAGGGTATGACGATCATCGTAAACGTAGCCCGCCCCAAGACCGAACACGGCAACGGCGGCGGTTACGGAGGCAACCGCGGCGGCGGTGGCTACAACCGCGACGGTTACGGCAAAAGACGGTTCTAAACCGGGAATATAATTCCACAATCCGGCCGCAAGAGTCTGTTTCGACAGGTTCCTGCGGCTTTTTCGATGCCCAAGGCCGGCGAATCCCGGAGCGTACGGCCAATCGCAGAGTGCATGACCGGCTATGGAGCACATGGCCGATCGCGGGACACGACCGGCTGCAGACCGGGAAACACCGGAGATACGACAGAAAACAGACGAAGGGGCGCAGGTCTATGACTACGCCCCTCGTCCATATCTGTAACGCCAAGTCATTCGGTCCAGCCGCCGCCCAACGCCTTGTAGAGCTGCACCAGCGCCAGATGCTCGTCGCGCACGGAGTTGCTCAGGCCGATCTGGGCGTCGAAATAGCGCCGCTGGGCGTCCAGCACGTCGATGTAATTGGTGCTTCCGGCACGGTATTGCAGGTGCGCCAGCTCGACGTATTTGCTCGCCGCATCGCGCAGATTCAGCTTCAAGGCCGCCGTTTTGCGGGCGCTGCGATAGGTGACCACGGCGTCGTCGGCCTCCTTGAAGACCGTCAGGACTTTCTGCTCGTAGGCCAGACGCGCTTCATCGTAGGCCGCCAGCGCGGCGCGGTAGCGGGCCTGCTTGCGGCCGAAACCGAAGATCGGCGAAGCGAGCGTCCCGGCGACATACGAGAAAGGCGAACGGAAAAATCCGCTCAGGGCGTCGTTTTCGAGACCGCCCGTCAGATTGAACGTCAGGCGCGGAAACCGGTCGGCGTAGGCCATGCCCGCCGAAGCCATCGCCGCACGGAGCCGCTGCTCGGAAGACCGGACGTCGGGACGGCGCTGCAACAGCCCGGAGGGCAGTCCGACGGGCAGGCTGTCAGCGAATTCGGCATCGGTATTCATCTTGCCGCGCACCACCCGCCGGTCGGGATTTTCACCCATGAGCAGCAGGATGCCGTTCTCCATGATCTTGATTTTGCGTTCGAGGTCCGGAATCAGCGCGGCCGTCGAGGCGTACTCCACCTTCGCCTGCTGATAGACCATTTCGGAGGTGAGACCGCCCTCGAACCGCAGCTGCACCTGATAGAGTCCCTCGCTGCGCGTAATGAGCGTACGCCGCACGATCGACAGCTCGTTATCCAGCGCGATGAGGTTGAAGTAGGCCGCGGCGACGGACGCCACCAGCGTCATGCGCATCGCCCGCCGGTCCTCGACCGAAGCGAGGTATTCGGCGCCCCCTTTGCGTTTGGCCCAGCGCAGGTTGCCCCACAAATCCAGCTCCCAGCTGAGCGTGACTTTGGCCCCGAATCCGGGGTCGCGGCTCGATTTTTCACCGGCGTAGTCGTTGGTCTCGTAGTCGCCGTAAGCGGTTCCCGTGACCGACGGCAGGCGTTCGGCCCGGCTCACCCGGTACAGCTCCCGCAGGCGCTCCACGCGCGCGGCGGCGGCGAGCATGTCCCGGTTGTTGTCCAGCGTGCGTTCGATGATTTGGCAGAGGGTCGAATCGCCGTAGAACCGCCACCACTGCACGTCGGCAACGGTCAGGGAGTCGGAATCCTCCCCGGCGATGCGCTCCGGCAGATCGACGTCGGGCGCCTTGCAGTGCCGCACGGCCGAGCAGGAGACCATTCCGGCCGCTGCGGCCAGCAGAATGATTATCGTAAGTCGTTTCATCGTTTCAGTTTTGCTTTGATCCTGTAAATCCACACGAAGAAGAAGGGCACGAAGACAATGCCGACGGTAATGGCGACCAGCATGCCGAAGAAGACGCCCGTGCCGATGCCCTGACGGCTGGCCGAACCCGGTCCCGAAGCGAAGACCAGCGGCAGCAGGCCGAGGATGAAGGCCAGCGAGGTCATCACGATCGGGCGGAAGCGCAGGTGCGCCGCGGTAAGGGCCGCAGAGACGGCGTCGCGTCCCTTCTCGATCTCCTCCTTGGCGAACTCCACGATCAGGATGGCGTTCTTGGCCACCAGCCCCACGAGCATCACCAGTCCGATCTGGAAATAGATGTTGTTCTCCAGCCCGCAGATCCAGATGCCCAGATAGGCGCCGATGCCGGCCACGGGAAGCGACAGGATGACCGCCACGGGCACCGACCAGCTTTCGTACTGTGCGGCGAGGAACAGGAAGACGAAGAGGAAGGCCAGCGCCAGCACCAGCCCGGTCTGTCCGCCCACGTGCTTCTCCTGATAGGAGAGTCCGCTCCACTCGACGCCGACCGATGCAGGGAGATGCTTGCGGACGATGCTCTCCAGCACGCTCATCGCCTGCCCCGAACTGTAGCCGTGGGCCGCTTCGCCCGAAATGGTCGCCGAATTGAACATGTTGAAGCGCTTGATGTTGCCCGCACCCGTGGTATAATGCGTCGTGCCGAGCGCCGTGATGGGAATCATCACCCCGCCCGCCCCGCGCACGAAGAAGAGGTTCAGGTTGTCGCGCTGGGCGCGGTAGGGAGCCTCGGCCTGAATGTAAACGCGGTAGATGCGGTTGAACATGTTGAAGTCATTGACGTAGATCGACCCCGTAAAGGCCTTCATCGTGGAGAAAATGTCCGACATCGAAACGCCCAGCAGCTGCGCCTTGTCGCGGTCCACGTCGAAATAGAGCTGCGGAATATCGCCCTGCATCGACGACGAGAGCCCCGTGAATTCGGGCCGCTGCGCGGCATAGTGCATCAGCGTATCGACGGCGCGCTGCAGCTCGGCGTAGGTCGTATTGCCGCGCGCTTCGAGCACCATCTCGAAACCGCCCGAATTGCCCAGACCGGGAATCACGGCCGGACGCGACAGGTAGACCCGGCTTTCGGGATAGCGCGACATCTCGGCGCGCACGCGCTGCATCACCTCGCTCAGGCCGTCCGAATCGCGGTCGCCCCACGGTTTGAGGATCACGGTCAGCTGGCTGCGCGCCTGATTGGTGCCCACGCGGGGACTCGAACCCGTCACGTTGAGCACGTACTCCACGTCGGGATCGTTCATCAGAAACTCGACGGCCCGGTCGGTCACCTCGCGCGTACGCTCGATAGTCGCCCCTTCGGGCAGCTCCAGCTCCACGGTGAAATAGCCCTGATCCTCCTGCGGCATGAAGCTCTGGGGCACCAGACGGTTCATCAGCCAGATGCCGACCAGTACGATACCGAAGGCGGCCAGCATGCGCTGCGGCACCGTAAAATTCGGGGCCAGCTTCTGCGACAGGGAAAGGCCCATCAGTGAATAGCGAAGATTAATAACCAGCTGGGTCAGAGCCATTTCCAGGTAGCTGCCGCCTGCGGCAATAATGCCGACGCCGGCGGCCTGCCCGGCAGAGGTAAGATTCGTGGCCGATATGCCGACGGCCGCGGCGGCCGACAGGCCGGCCTGAACCGCCATAATGCCGAAGCCGAAGGAGACGGAGAGGTAGCCGAGCCCGATGGGCAGGCCATGCCGCATTCCTTTAAAGAATTCCGATTTCAAAACAAAATATCCTTTCAAATAGCATTTTAGCATTTCAAAAATTTCAAATCATTTTACCACAGGAAACGGAAAAAAGCTACAAAAAACTCCCGCCCGGTCGAAAAAGGGCGGGAGAAGAAACGGGCGGCGCTTAGATGACGAACTGCTCCATGTAACGCTTGGAAAGACGAAGCGAATCCAGAATCCGCTCCCGGCTGCCCTCGAAGGAGCGATCCTCTACCTCGATGCAGGTCGGTCCGTCGTAGCCGATATCGGTCAGGGCCGATACGTAGCGCCCCCAGTCCACATCGCCCAGGCCGGGCAGCTTCGGCGACATATACTGCAGCGGATAGGCCATGACACCGACATCCTGCAGGCGATCGGGGTACAGCTTGATATCTTTGTAGTGAACGTGGAAGATCTTATCGCGGAATTCGTAGAGCGGCCGGATGTAATCGATCTGCTGCCATACGAAATGGCTGGGGTCATAATTGATGCCCAGATTAGGACTGTCCAGCGCGGCAAAGACCTGCCGCCAGATCGCCGGGGTCGTCATCAGGTTCTGTCCGCCGGGCCACTGGGTGGCATCAAAGAGCATCGGGCAGTTTTCGATGCCGATGCGGACGTCCAGTTCCTCGGCCAGCTTCAGAATCGGCGGCCATACTTCTTTCATAAGGATCAGGTTCTCCTCCACCGTTTTGGCGGAATCGCGGCCGATGAAGGTGGTGACCAGATTGACGCCCAGCCTGGCACTGGCACGGATTACGTTCATCAAGTGTGCAACGTTGGCGGCCCGCTTGTCAAGGTCCGCGTCCAGCGTATTGGGATAAAAGGCGAGAGAGGAAATCTGGATGCCCTTTTGCTCTGCATAATTATTTATATGCTGCGCGTAAGCGGCATCCTCCAGGACCCGCTCAACGTCAATATGACTGACGCCGGCATAGCGGCGCTCCGCTTTGCCGCGGGGCCAGCAGGCCACCTCAACGCAGGCAAAGCCCATATCGGCGGCGGTATCCATCATCTCTTCGTAGCTCCAGCCATCCAGAATGGCACTGACAAAACCAAGCTTCATAAAGTACCTCCTAAATTAATCCGGCATATTTTTGCTAAGAGCATTATACTATAAGAACAGGAGGGATGCAAGAAGAATTGCCGGCCGAATGGAGTACGGGATCAAATTTATAAAATATGAATTTTTAAACATTTATTTTGTATTTTATGCATGAAGGGCTAAAAGAGGAAAATTCCGACCCAGGCAAAGAAAAAAGGAGAAAAACGCCGGGTATAAGAACAGGTGTCCGCTCCGAAAAAACAAAGATGAAGGAAAAGCAGGAACAAATTTCAAAAAATAGCTCATTTTCGCAAAATGAAATAAAAAAATTCGAAAAAAAATCTGTAAAAAATGAATAAATATTGAAAAAATGAAAATTTCCTCTTGCTATTTTGTAAAGATGTTATTATAATTATCAAATATAAAGCCAAGGCCTTATGAGATCCATAAGAACGGCTTGTATATTTTGGACAAGCTTTTCGTCCGGAATGCATTCCTTAGTTAGCAGGGAGTTTTACTCTGTTAAATATTTTAAATAAAAAAAAACAGGAGGAAACAACGATGAGCAAAACCATCAAAAGAGCGTTGTGCTCGATGC